>FTCV01001308.1_pt1 | contig 24945 bp, 15 predicted proteins | sample 1639691 | NCBI WGS metagenome assembly FTCV01 (sample SAMEA3914864, study PRJEB12502) | metagenome | biome: forest; material: soil | place: USA | collected 2012-03-12 | depth 0.3 m
CCTTCAATCCGAAGTTCGGCCTGACTTACGAACCCTTCGATGGGCTGAAAATCCGGGGAACCTGGGGCAAATCGTTCCAGGCACCGAGCCTGGCCGATGGTGCGGAAGCCGCGCCGGCAACGATCTTCGCCTTTCCCTTCGTGCTGTTCGCCAATCCGGCCGTTGCACCCATCCCCGGGCAGGCGCAGATCTTCCTGGGCGGCGGCGGTGTTAATCTGAAGCCGCAGAAGGCGAAGACGTGGTCCGCCGGTTTCGACCTGACGCCCCCCTCGCTACCGGGCTTCGCCTTGACGGTGAACTACTACAACATCCGCTTCAAGGACCTGATCGACATCCCGCCGGTGTTCAATCCGGCCACCTACTACGCGCTGTTCACCGGCAGCTACACGATGAACCCCACCGCCGCGCAAGTGAGGGCACTCGCCGCGCAAGTGCCCGGCGGGCTGGCGCAAGTGGCGCCCTATACGGTGAGCGACGGACAGGTCTATTCGATCGCCGACGGCCGCCGCACCAACCTTGCCGCCGTCAATACCGATGGCATCGATTTCTCGCTGAACTACGAATACGCGACCGGCTTCGGATCGCTCTATACGCAGGTCAGCGGCAACTATGTGCTGGACCGCAAGGAGCAATCGGTCGCCGGCTCGGATTTCGTGAACACGGTAAAGGCGCAGACGCGCTTCGTGATCTCCGGAACATTGGGTGCCGTGATTGGCAATCTGCGCGCACAGGCGACGCTTCGCCATCTGGGCGGTTGGGACGTGGCACCGCTGGCCAGCAACCTCAACCAGTCGAAGATCAAGTCCTTCAACGTGGTCAATCTCTTCGCCCAGTACGACTTCAAGGGGTCTGGCGTGATGAAAGACCTTTCGCTCACGCTGAACGTGGACAACCTCTTCAACCAGGATCCACCGCCCTATAACGGCACGCTTAACTCGCTGGATGGTTATGCCGTCACCAGCATCGGCCGTGTGGTCCAGTTGGGCATCGCCAAGAAGTTCTGATTGCCTTCGCCGGGCAAAGTTCCCCGTCGATGACGGGGTACTCCGCCCGGCAATTTCCCGTTCCAAGTTACGCTTCTGCCCAAGGAAATCATGATGACGAAGACTGCCTCGCACCGACGAACAACGGTTCGGACCGCCGTCCTGCTCGCCGGATGTGCCGCCGCCCTCGGAGCCAGCCAATTGGCCGCCCAGAACGAGCCTGCCAAATCGCCGGACGCAAACGCCGTGTCTACCGCCAACGAGTCCACCGCCAACCAATCGACCGCCGAAGATCCGACGTTCAGCCAGCCCTATATCGACATCGACGAATGGCGCGATGCGCCGGTGCGGCATCGCTACGTCCACGGTGGTTTCAAGGGCACGGATACGCGCTTCTCGTTCTACTTCCCGGCGAAGGACAAGTATCAGGGCCGCTTCTTCCAGCACTTCACGCCCGCGCCGGATAATGAAAACCTGGGCCAACACCCGGCTTCTCCGGCAGAGGACAAGGTCGCTTTCTCGATCGCCAGCGGTGGGTACTTCGTAGAAACGAATGGCGGGGGCCCTGCATCGGGCGGCTTCGGATCGAAAGACCCGACCATCGGCGCCTATCGCGCCAACGCCGCCGCCGCACGCTACTCACGGGTTGTCGCGCAGCAGATGTACGGCGGGAAGCGCCCCTATGGCTACGCCTTCGGCGGAAGTGGCGGGGCCTATCGCACCGTTGGATCGATGGAGAACACGCGCGGCGTATGGGACGGCGCGGTGCCCTATGTGCTGGGCTCCAGCATGGCGATCCCGAACTCGTTCACCATACGCATGCATGCCATGCGTATTCTCGACAAGAAATTCCCCCAGATCGTCGATGCCCTGGAACCGGGCGGCAGCGGCAATCCCTACGCCGGGCTGAACGCGGAAGAAGCCTCCGCCCTGCGCGAAGTCACCCGCATGGGCTTTCCTCCGCAATCGTGGTTCGGCTGGAAGACCATGGGCATCCATGGCTTTGCCGCGCTTTACGGCGGCGTGGTTATGGCGGACCCCGGTTACTTCACCGATTTCTGGAGCAAGCCTGGCTATTACGGCTTCGATCACCCGGAAAGCTTCATAGGCTATCGCCTCCAGCATAAGTCGACGATCGCGGCGCCGATCACCGCGCGTGAGGCGGCGCAGCTCAAGCTGCCGATCGGGATCGTCAACGGCACCACCAAGGGCAATGTCGATAACAGCTATGCCGCGTTGCAAGGCAAGGCGGCGGAGAACATCGTGGCCGTCCGCCTCGCCTCCACCCCGCCCACAGTGCAGTTCCTGGGCGGCGATCTGATCGTCAATTCCGGCGCGGCCAAGGGCGCACGCCTCACCGTCAGCCGTATCGAGGGCGATGTGGCGATCCTTGGCATCGTCGATCCGGCGGTCGCGGCGAAGCTTGCCAAGGGCGATGAGATCGATCTCGACAACTCGAACTTCCTCGCGGCGCAAACCTACCACCGTCATCAGGTGCCGGAGCCGGAATTCAAGGTGTGGGACCAGTTCCGTGGGCCGGACGGGAAGCCGCTCTATCCTCAGCGCCCGATGCTGCTAGGCCCGATCTTCACCAAGGCCACGGCCGGCTCCGTCCCGGAAGGCAATTTCGATGGCAAGATGATCCTGGTCGAATCCCTGTGGGACCGTGAAGCCTATCCATGGTCGGCCGACTGGTATCGCGCCCGCGTCGCCAAGCACTTCGGCGCAGCGGCGGACGATCATTTCCGGCTGTGGTACACCGATCATGCCCTTCACGGCGACAGCGAGACGCAGGAAGATGCGGTTCATACCGTCAGCTACGTGCCGATCCTGTTCCAGGCCCTCCGCGACCTTTCGCGCTGGGTAGAGAAAGGCGTCGCCCCGGCAGCCACGACCAATTATCGATATGATGACGGCCAGATCATCGTCCCCGCCACCGCGGCTGAACGCAAGGGTATCCAGCCTGTCGTGACGCTCAAGGCCAACGGTGCCGTGCGTGCCGATATTGTCGCAGGGCAGACGGTTTCGTTCACCGGTACGATCGAAGTGCCGCCCGGAACCGGCACCGTTATCGCGGCGCAGTGGGACTTTGAGGGAGCAGGCACTTTCGCCGAAAGTTCACCCATCAAGCCCGGTGCGAAGTCGGCCACCGTGACGATCACTCATCGCTTCGATAAGCCGGGAACTTATTTCCCCGCCCTTCGCGGCATTTCGCAACGAGATGGCGACACAAAGACGCCTTTCGCCCGCATCCAGAACTTGGGAAGGGTGCGCGTCGTCGTGAAGTAAGGGCAGGAGGCGGCGTCAAACAATGGCGCCGCCCAAGCCTTCCGGAATTTCTCAGTTGGTTGTAAAGCAGCGTTGCGGTCGCACGGGGTGCGCCGGCAACAAGGCATCGCCGCTGGAACGGCGCGTGCCTGATTGTCTCCCTGCGGGCAACGGATTGTGTCTGTTTCGCGCGCTAGTGGTGCTTTGGCGGAGCCTCTAGCGCGTAAAGGATGCATGCCTTTAATTCCGCCCATTTCCCGCTGCGCTCGCCGGCATTTTCGCTCGGCCGAATGTTGCTGCCATGGCAACAATAATCGCTGCGGCGCCCCGGTCCTGGCTGCATTCTGCTGATCTGAAGGCTGCGCTGTTCTCCATCAAGTGCTTGCTGGCAGCAGGACTTGCCTATTATCTGGCGCTGACCTTCCAGTTCCCGAAGCCCTTCTGGGCAGTGATGACGGCCTATATCGTCGCCAATCCACTTTCGGGCGCCGTTCACTCGAAGGCGGTTTTCCGGCTCTGCGGCACGGCAGTCGGCGGCGCGGTGGCAGTAATTCTGCTGCCGAACCTGCGATCGTCGCCCGAAGCGCTGACTTTCGCATTGGCGGCCTGGCTGGGGCTGTGCATCTACTTCGCCGTCCTGGACCGCACGCCCCGCGCCTACATGTACCTGCTGGCGGGTTTCACGGCGATCCTTGTCGGCATTCCCATCATCGACAAACCCGGCGCGGTGTTCATGACGGCGGTGGCGCGGGTGCAGGAAATCGGGCTTGGCTTCATCTGCGCGGGCTTCGTCCATTCGCTAGTCTGGCCCGGCGCCGTATCCGATCGGCTTCTTGCCCGCGTGGATGCCATCGTGCGCGATGCGGAGCGCTGGTCGATCGACACGCTGGACGAGGCGGAAAGCGAACGCCTTGCACGCGACCGTCGCAAACTCGCGTTTGACATCGGCGAACTGCATCAGCTTTCAGTCCACCTGCCCTTCGATACCGGCCGCCGCCGTTTACGCGTTTCGGTGGTTCGCGCGCTCCAGCAACAGCTTGCCCTGCTCGCCCCCCTCGCGGCCGCTGTCGAGGAACGACTGCTGGCGCTGCGGGAAGGCGGCTGGGCCGATGCGGAACTGGAGCGCCTTGTGCGCGACGCGCGCGATTGGCTTGCGGCTGAGGAAGATGGACAAGCCCAAGGTCTGGCCGCCGCGTTGCGCGCCCGCGCCGCCGCGCTGGAGCCCGCCATCGTCCCCACCATGGATGAACCTGCCCTACAACGCCTGGGGCTGACCGCACGACTGGCCGAACTCGTCGAAGCGCATGACAACTGCCGCGCGCTACGCCGCCAGCTTCGCTCTCCCTCCCGCACGCCGGTTGGCGATACTGTGCCGGGCTTGCTGAAAGGCGCCAGCGCGCAGCCTCTCCATGCGGACAGAATCTTGGCGCTCCGCTCCGGGCTGAACGCCATGGTGACGGTAAGCCTGGCGATCGCGATCTGGCGCTTCACATCCTGGCCAAGCGGCGATGGCGCCGTGATGATCGCTGCAATCTGCTGCTCCCTTTTCGCCGGGTTCGATCGGCCTGCCACCTTGCTCAACAAGTTCCTGATCGGCTGGGCGCTGGCAACGCTCGCAGCGACTTTCTACGCCTTTGCCGTCCTGCCGAGCGTGTCCGAATTCGAAGTGCTGATCGCCGTTCTAGCGCCTTACCTGCTGCTGTGCGGATCGTTGCTGGCCCGGCCGCACATGGCGCTTCCAGCAACGGGACTGGTGCTGGGCCTCCTCAATCTTGTCGGCCTTAATGAGCGCTATGTGGGAGACTTTCGCAGCTTCGCCAACGGCGCGCTGGCCCAGCTTCTGGGCGCAGCCCTTGCCGTGATCATGCTGCGCCTGTTTTCAACCGTTGGCGCAGCACAAGCGGCCCGCCGGCTGGTGCGTTCAAACTGGCGAGACATTGGGCGATTTCACACTCCAACTGCCCCTTCCTTGTCGGCATGGCTGGGACTGGGGCTGGATCGCATCGGCCTGCTAGCACCGCTCCTCGCCGCCAGCGGGCGCGATGACGGGAAAACTCTGCTCGCCTCGCTGGACGATCTGCGTGTCGGCGGTGCCCTGCTCCGCCTGCGCAAATCCAGCCAGGGCGCGCCAGGCACCATCCCCGCCACCTTCGATGCCGTGGCTAAGGCCGTCTGCGGGCACTACCGGCAACGCCTGCGCCGGGGCGAACGGCCAGCCCCGGCAGGCCCGACACTGGCGGAGACGATCGACGCAGCCGTTCACGCGCTCCTCCGGGCTGATCCTGCTCATGCGCGTGAAGGGTTGCTTGCCCTGCTTACTCTGCGCCGCGTTTTGGTGCCGCTCCACGCCCCAACCTGACACTGCCTTGAATCCCTGTAATTCCTGCTGGCAAACAAGATGCAGAGCCGGCCTTCATCTCGCTCACCCCCGAACATAATGAATCCGATTTTTATAATACTTATCAATCTGGTCGCAGAATTTTACAGTCAGATTGAATGCTTAATTTCGCGGCCGAGATGAACAGAAATCGGATCGAACCTTTCTCGTTTCTGGGTCTTTTTCGGTGGATTTCACCGAGCTATCATAAACGGCTCAAACCTGGATACGAGCGGAACAAGAACTGAGGGGGAAACAATGCCGATCGAACGCGCAGCTAGGGCTCTCATAAAGTCAGAGAGCGGGCATGACGATTGGGATGCGCTCGGCATCGAACTTCAGGAAGAAGTTAGGGCCAATGTTTGCGCGGTGTTCGAAGCCGTTCGCGAACCGTCACCCGCCATGCTTGCCGCCGGCGAACGACTCTTTCGCCAACAATTTGGCAGCGGCATCCGTCACGACGACGTGGAACATGCCTGGCACGTGATGGTGGACGCCCTGCTCGCTTCCAGAGCGAACGCCACCAAGCATTAAGTCGTTATTGACGTGAATGCCGTGGCGTTGCGTCTGCAAAGATCAACCGCTTGATCGGCATCATGGGGGTGGCGGCCCCCATAGTCCCCTTGGAGAAGTTTCCGATCCGATTGCATCGGATCAACTGCTCTAAGATTTTGGTTTGACGCGTTTTCCGAGTCATCAGGTGTCTCCACCTGATTAGAAAGCGCTCTAGATCAACGGCTTGCCTGCCGCTTTGACAATCGCGCCGCCCTTCATCACGAAGGTCACGTTTTCCAGCACCTTCACGTCAGACAGTGGATCCCCCTCCACGGCGATGACATCGGCGTAGCGGCCCGGCTGAAGCGTTCCGACATCGCCGCTACCCAAAAGATCGGCGGCATTGCCGGTCGCGGTCTTGATCGCATCCATCGGCGTCATTCCTGCCCCCACGAGCAAGGCAAATTCCTGCGCGTTCTCTCCGTGGCGGGAAAGACCGAAAGTGTCCGTGCCGAAAGCAATCTTCACGCCTGCAGCATAGGCATCGTGAAGATTGCGTCGCAGCAGCGGCGCGATGGCGAGTGCCTTTTCCGCCGTTGAGGGATTCAATTGCTCAGGATGTTCCTTGGCCCGCTGATAGACCCGTTGCCCCACCAGCATGGTCGGCACCAGATACGTGCCGTACTGCTTGAACAACTTGTAGCTGGCGGCATCGGCATAGGAACCGTGCTCGATCGAATCCACGCCCAGTTCGATGGTGTGATCGATAGCTTCCTTGCCATGGGCATGCGCCGCCACCTTCATGCCCAGCGCATGGGCCGTATCGATCACCGCCTTGATCTCATCATCGGTCATCAATTGATGGCGCGGATCGTCCCCGATCGACATGACCCCGCCCGATGGCATGATCTTGATAAGGTCCACACCCTCTCGCTTGAGGCGCCGCACCGCTACGCGCGCAGCCTCCGGACTGTCGATGATGTTATCGCTGATATGCGGGATGTCCGCGAATTCGGGACGCAGACCGTTCACTGCATCGCCGTGCCCGCCTGTCGGCCCAAGCGGCGTTCCGGCAACCCACATGCGGGGGCCCGGTACAACACCGCCGTCGATCGACTTCTTGAGCGCGACGACAACTTGCGTATTCGCCCCGCAATCGCGCACCGACGTGAAACCGGCCAGAAGCGTATTGCGGGTGAAGACCGTCGCCTCGATAGCATCTTCGTAATCGCTGCGCGTCACGCTGTTGCGGATCGGATCGCCTTCGTGCCAACCCGCCGTGATGTGATCGTGAGTATCGATCAGGCCGGGCATGACCGTCTTGCTGGAAAGGTCCACCACTTCGGCACCTGCCGGCGTCACGAAGCCGGCTTGGATGGCCGTGATACGCTGATCGGTGATCAGGATCGAAACGTTCTGGCGCGGCGCCGCGCCCGTGCCGTCGATCAGGCGCCCTGCGTGAATGACCACGTCCTTGGCTTCGGCAGTGCCAACCGTACCGGCGACAACGGCAAGAACGCAGCAGCCAATCCGCGCCGCTTCCTTCAAGAACATGGCCTTACGCATTACGCCCCCCTTCAATATGCCCTTCCCTTTAGTTGCCATCGCTACGCCCGGCGTCAATCCCTTCGCGCTGGCGGCATCATCCAGTCTTGAGGGCGACTTCGGCCGGCAAGTGGCTCTGGATCGGAGGGCTGCGCCGCGCATAACGTCGCGCCAGCGTGGCGCAGACGAACAACTGGGCCTGGTGAAACAGCATCAGCGGCAACACGATCAGGCCCACCGCGTGGCCGGGGAACAGGATCGTCGCCATCGGAATGCCGCCTGCCATGCTCTTTTTCGATCCGCAGAAGACGATGGCAATCTCATCCTCGACAGAAAAGGAGAGCAAGCGGCTCGCAATCGTGGTGGCCAGGATCACCACGGCGAGGATAGCCAGGCAGATGGCAAGTATTACCAGCAGCCCCTCTATCGACATCTGTCCCCAAATCCCCGCGACCATCCCAGCGCTGAAGGCAGCATAGACGACGACCAGGACGGAGCCGCGATCGACAACCGCCGTCAGCACCGGATGGCGCTTCAGCCAACCCGCCAGCCATGGCCGAACTGCCTGTCCAAGAACGAATGGCAGCAGTATCTGCATGGCAATGTCTTCAAGGGCGCTCAGCGATACACCCCCTGTCGCGGCCGGCAGCAATTGAGAAACGAGGATGGGCGTCAGGATGACGCCGGCCATGTTGGAAAGCGAAGCGCTACACAGCGCCGCCGGAACGTTCCCGCGCGCGATCGACGTAAATGCGATCGAGGATTGAACAGTGGAGGGCAGCAGGCACAGGAACAGCAAACCGGTCACGACATCTTTCGGCAGATGATCGTGCACCAGTAGCGAGACGACGATGCCGATCACCGGAAACAAAATGTAAGTGCTTCCGAATACCAGCGCTTGCAGCCGCCAATGCGAAAGGCCGCTCCAGATCGCCTCCGGAGCGAGCCGCGCACCGTAGAGGAAGAAAAGCGCAGCAACCGCCGCCACGACAACTCTGTCGACGACGACCACGCCCGCGCCGCGGGCAGGCAATACTGCTGCCAATGCAACCGTAGTGATCAGCAGGATCAAGAACCGATCCAACGGTATGCGGGCGAACAGGGTTTGGAGACGCTTCATCGGAACACTTTCACTGTGTCCCGCCCAAATAGACCGCCGCCCTGTCATTCACAATTGCGATGGATATTATAACAGTCATCGCATATCATGATAGGCATGGAACTCATTCCCGTCGATCTGCTCCAGACCTTCATCGCGGTTGCCGAAACCGGAAGTTTTACCGGCGCCGCCAGGGTGCTCGGGCTGCGCCAGTCGACAGTCAGCCAGCACATTCAAAGGTTGGAACATCGCACAGGGCGGCGATGCCTGGATCGCACCACCCATCGTGTCAACCTGACCAGCGACGGTGAGATATTGCTGACCCATGCCCGCGCCATCATGGAGGGACATCTTCGGCTCAACAGCTATCTCTCGACCGTTCCATTGCGCGGCCGGCTCCGCATGGGTGCCAGCGAGGATTTCGTGCTTTCCGCTCTGCCCGATGTGCTGGCGGCGTTCGCAAGACGCCATCCCGACGTCGATCTTGAACTGCGGGCAGGCCTTAGCGAAGATCTCTACGATGCGTTCGACGCAGGCCGGCTGGATCTGGTTTTCGTCAAACAGCGCGAAGGCGACAGGCGCGGCAAGATTGCCTGGGAGGAACGCATTGCCTGGGCCGGCAACAGCGATTTCCGCACTGATCCGGACGCTCCGCTGCCCCTACTGCTCTACCCCTCTCCCAGTGTTACCCGTGCGCTTGCCATCGAAGCTCTTGAACGGGCCGGACGCGCATGGCGGGTGACCTTCACCAGTGCCAGCCTGACCGGCCTCAATGCTGCCGCGCGGGCGGGCATAGGCCTTTTGCCCCATTCGGCACGGCTGATGCCGCTCGGCCTCGTCGTCCATGCCGGGCGACAAGGGCTGCCCGAACTGCCATCGATCCGCTTCGTGGTCATCGGCCCCGGCGGATCGAACCCAGTCATCGACGCACTAGCCGCGACCATCTTGCAATGGTCGGCCGGCGCGATCTCTGTTGGGATGCCCTGAACGACGACCTTGCTGCCCCGCGAACCCATGCGATCAAGACACCACCGAGGGTAAGGTCATGCGTCTACTGGTGAACATCAGGCGTTTAACTGCCCCTTATCCAACGTGCAAAGGGATCGAAGACGCTGACGGGAATTGCTTCCAGAGAAGTCTCCCGCAGCCTGCCAGAGCGTATCGATGGCCGGCAATTTCCGCATGCGCGGCGCGGCGGCAAGTTCAGCAGACTTCAAAACTTCCACTACTGAGTAATATTCGCTTTACTTGGCGCCCAATTGGTCCGAAAAGAGCCTCCCTTAGAAGTGCGCAGAAAAGGGAAATCCATGTCGGAAATCGAACAACAAGAGCTGGCTCGCCTAACCGTTGAGCTGCTCAGCGCATTCGTTGCGAACAACGATGTCGCGAGTGACGCACTCCCCGACCTTATCGAAGCGACCCGTTCCGCCTTGGCAGGACAGGCGGCGGCGGCAACTGCGGCCGAGGCGGCACACGTTCCTGCCGTTTCGATTGAGGAAAGCCTGGCTTCGCGCGATCACATCATCAGCCTCATTGATGGCAAGCCCTATCGCGCATTGAAGCGCCACCTCGCGAACAACGGCCTCACGCCCGAAGGATATCGCGCACGGTACAATCTTCCGGCCGATTACCCCATGGTTTCGCCCAGCTACTCGGAGCAGCGTCGCGCATTCGCCAAGGCCTCCGGGCTCGGCGGCAGCAAAGCAGCGCAGGCAGCGACCCTCGCCAAAGCGGCAGTCAAGTCGGAGACGCCGGCCGGCAAGACTGTAAAGGCAGCGCCCAAGCCCGCTGCTGCAAAGCCTGCTGCTGCAAAGCCTTCCGCCGCAAAGCCCGCCGCCGCCAAAGCAAAGGCCCCCGCCAAGGCTTCTGCGGCATCGCCGGTAGCAAGCGCCAGCAAGGCGGCACCCGCCAGCACGGAAGTGAAGGCAGCGCCTGATGCCAAAGCTCCGCAAGCGAAAGCTCCGGCACGTCGCATGGCACGCCAACCTGGCGCGGCCGTGACCGCTCCTGTGGCTGTAGCCAAGCTTCGGGAAACGAAAGCGAAAGCCGCCCCCAAGACGCCCGCCAAGGCAGCCGCTAAGACGAGTGCCAAAGCAGGGGCCAAGACGGCGAACGCTCAGAAGGCTGCCGCTACTTCGCCTGCCGTCTCTACTGAACCGCAAGTGGCGAAAGCAAGCACTCCCGCAAAGGCGAAAGCAACGGCCAGCGCGACCCAAACGTCCGGCGGAACTGACAAGACGAAGCCCGCCACCAAGGCGGTAAAGGCAAAGGCTGCCACCGGCACGAAGGCGCCAGCGCCCAAGGCTGAAACGGCCCCGGCAAAAGCAGCGGCCCCGGCCGTCAAGGCTGCCAAGCCTGTGAATAAGGCGAAGCCGCAGGCTGAGCCCAAGGCGAAAGGTAAGCTCAAACTGCGCTTCGCCGATGAAACCTCGCCGTCGGCAGAAGCACCTGCGCAAGCACCCGTCCAAGAAGACACCGCTGCGAAGGCATAACGAACTCGTCGCAAGGCGTCCCAAGCGCCTTGCGAAAAGACAAACATGTTGAGGCGGCGAGCTGACAGGCTCGCCGCCTCTTTTCATTGGTCGAAAGCAAGCTGCAACACGATCAACCTACCCCGGTCCATGGCATTGCATTTCGGCCAATCCGCGAAATCTAATGGTGTCCCGTCAATCAGAAGCACCGGCAGCAGCGGATCACATTCCATCAGGAGCGCTGGGCACGATGACTGGCCCCCGATTACTGGGCCCCGGTTACTGAGAAGGCCGCGTTCAAGACCTTTTGCATGACCTCGACTGTTTTGCCGTCCCCCCAACCACGCAACAAGGCGAACGTCATTTCTACGTGCGTTGGAAAGCAAGGGCCCAAGCCGGCAAAACGCCGCCTATCTCTTCCCTCGTCAGCCGATCGATCCAGGAGATTGCGCGGGAGAACGTTTCGACCTGCTGGTGCGCGAAATCGGCATCCAGCCTCTCCAGACCGCCATTAGGCAGGATTTGGCAGAGATAGTCCGGCCCCGGTACGAGGGAGATCGATGGTATGCCGCACTGGAACAGCGTAGAGCCTTCGCCAAGGAATAAGTGGCTGAAACGCGGGGCAACGGTAAGACTGCGTAGTTTGGTGCGTCCCGCAACGGACGCGCGATAGATTTGCTCCATCACGGGATTGGTCGTGTAGACGATTTCCCGCTCCAGCTTGCCAGTGGCGGTGGGGTGCAAAGGATCGCCGCGATCCTTCCATTCCAGGCAACCCAAATGTTCCAGCGTCAGCCCGGCCACGGCCCGAGCATGCCCCGGCTTGCCATCCCAGAACTCGGGATGGGCACGCAGCCAGGAGAGCGTGGCCTGGCCATGCCCCTCGACCACTTGCGGGATCTGAAAATGGCCCGTCGCGAACACGAAGACCAGGCTTCGCTGGCGGTCTTTCCGCGCTGCGTGGGCCTTTGCGAGTGCAAGCAGGCCCGCCGGGCCATTTTCCTCGCACGCGTTCGGGCCGTCTGTGTGGGTGTTGACGATGATCGTCTCACCCTCGCTATTTCCCGGCAGCACGGCGTGAAGCGTGTCTGTATCGGCATCGGTCAGTGCAGCCTCCAGCACGAGAGTTGCCGATACCTTCCCGGCTGCCGCTGCTTTCAGTCGTTCCGCTTGTCCGGCGCCGACCCACAGCGCAGGCACGTCGGCGTAGGGCGTAGTGAAAGGCAGCACCTGATTCCGCGCCAACTCTTCCGAAAGCCCTTCGAACAGGCAGACGACGCCCAGCACGCCGGCCTCTTTGGCCCGAGACAGAAATGTATTCGTCAACGGGCCAAGCACGGGAACGACCTCACCATTGGCAAGGTCCGCGCTTCCATCGGGCATGCTCGTCTTGCCCGCGAACAGCATGAACGTGGTCAGCGTGGTCAGGTCCAACCTGCCCACCGGCACTATCGCGATCTTGCCGCGCGCGGATGAGAAGTCCTTCGGCGCCTTGTCGAACCATACCAGCTCGCCGGTCACGCCGCTTTCATCGGTCTTGCCGGAATAGGGGTAGGGCGCGGCAACAGGAAGGGAACTGCCATCCGACAGCGTTAGCGCGGTATGCCCCGGCGTCCAGCGACGGATGCGATGGGTCTGCCGATGAACCTCCAACCCCAGCGCGCCCAGTTCTTCGGCGATGTATTCGACCGACCGCTGATGTTCGGGGCTGGCGGTCAGCCGGGGGCCGAACGAATTGAGCTGCTCGATCCAGTGCCACAACTCGTCCCGATCGGTTGCCGGCGCGTGAACCACGTGCGGCAGGGGCTTCAGACGGCGCGGCCTGAACAATGCGAGGCCCGCCAGCACCAACGCGCCCGCAGCGCCTCCCCAAAACCCTCCCCAAAGCATTGTCCTGCGCTTCATCAGAAGTCCTCAGTCTAGCCGCGCAGCTTGCGCTTCGAACAATATCCGCAGCGCTTTCTTGTCGATCTTGCCAACACTGGTGCGCGGCAGGCTATCGACCACAAGCAACCGTTCCGGCACGGCATAGCGGCTGATCCGGCCCGACGCGACATGGCGCTGCAATCGCGCGCAAACATGCATCGGATCCAGGGTTTCCGCAGCCACCACGAAAGCTGCCGGACGCTCCCCCCATTTGGGATCGGGAACGCCGATCACGGCCGCCTCCACGATCTCCGGCTCGGCCGTAAGAAGATCCTCCAACTCGACCGAGGATACCCATTCCCCCCCGCTCTTGATGACATCCTTCAGCCGATCAACGATGCGCAGCGCGCCATCGGCGTCCGCTTGGGCAACATCGCCGGTATGGAGCCAGCCCCCCGCCCAAAGATCGTCCGAGGCCGCCTGTATCGCATGCCCCTGCGTCAACCAGGGCGCGCGCAGCACGAGTTCCCCACCATTCGCTTCGTCGCACCGGGCGTGGACCAGCGGAATCGGGAAACCGGCACGGCAGCGCGGTTCGCCAGCGCCTTCTTCCTCCCGCGCCAGTGCGATCACCGGCCCCGTCTCCGACATGCCGTAGCCGACCACCGGAGTGATCCCGGCCTGCCGTGCTTCCTGCGCCAATGCCGCCGGCAAGGCCGCGCCGCCGATCACGACCGTCCAGGGCGAAAGCGAACCCTCCCCAGCCGCGTCCGCGCGATCGGCATCGAGCAACATCCGAAGGATCGTGGGCACGCAGTGCGACAGTGTCACCCCTTCCCGGCGCTTCAACGCAAGAAGCACGGCCGGATCATAACGCCCCGGATAGACCTGCTTCGCGCCCAGCATAGTCGCAACATAGGGCATTCCCCAAGCGTGGACGTGGAACATTGGCGTCATCGGCATATAGACGTCCGAACGGCGCATGCCCTGCCCATCCGGCTGATTGGCCAGCGACGCGGCAAGGGCCAGCGTGTGCAGTACCAGTTGGCGGTGCGTGAAGAAGACCTGCTTCGGGTCACCGGTCGTGCCCGTGGTGTGAAAGGTCGTGGCGATCGCATTCTCATCGAAATCGACGAAAGGAAAGGCCGGATCGCTTTCGGCCAGCAGTGTTTCGTAGTCGTCCTCGCCCGCCGGGCCGCTCATCACGACTACCTCGCGCACCTGCGGCAACCGGGGGAGGAGGGCTGCACAAGACACTGAGAAATCCGCGTTACGTAGCAGGAACGACGCGCCGGACTGGCGCAGCGTGAACTCGATCTGTGCGGAGGAAAGGCGGACGTTTACCGTCTGTAGGATCGCCCCCATCATCGGGATCGCGAAGTAGCATTCGAGGTAGCGATGGCTGTCCCAGTCCATCACCGCCACAGTGTCCCCTGCCCGCACGCCCCTTGCCGCCAGCATGGACGCCAATCGCCCGACCCGGGCCACGAATTCCCGATAGCTCAGCCGAAGATCACCGCTTACGATCTCTGCTCTGGACTGGTCGGCCACATTGGCCAGCAACTGCCGGATCAAAAGCGGATAGGCATAGGCTTCGGCAGCCGGCGTCGTCAGCAATCGGGGCGAATTCAAGAGGGCGTCTCCAGCAGAACGGTCAGAGTGGCAGGGCTGCGATGCCTTCATGATGCAGCCGGGCAAGCAATGCGTCGGGCGGTGTCCGTCCCTTTGACCGGATCGGTGCCAAGGCTGGCATCGCCCCCCTTTAGCTGATCCATGGACAAGCGGTCAGCCGCCTTGATCGTTTCGGCAATCATAGCGGTCTGCCGGGAGGCAAGATCAGCGTCGAGCTTATCGATATGGCCGTTGGGCACAATGCCGAGCAGATAGTTCGGGCCGGAGATGCAGGCCACATGGGGAATACCGCTGTTGTGAAACACGCGTCCGGTTGTGTAGCCGGGCCCCTGCTCCACCGCATGGCGCAGCAGGTCATGGCGCGTGATACCGGCCACGATCAGATCGTTCAGCGGGCCCGCCGTTGCCGGCCAGTTCATGTATTCGTTGTGGCCCGTCGCGGCATAGCCCTTGCCCGGCACGTCAGCCCATTCGCTGGCGCCGAGATGCTCGATCGTGAAAGCCGCCGCCGCTCGTTTCATCAGATCGGGATGCGCAAGCGCCCAGCCCGGTGCTTCGGGCATATCACCGCTCATATGGCCGGGCCAGCCGGCGAAGACCACTGTGCGCCGCAGCCTCTGCCCCCGCGGCAAACCGGCGAAATGGCGCGCCAGTTGCAGCGCGGCCATGCAGCCGTTCTCTTCGATGAAGTTCTGCCCGTCGGTATGGGTATCGACGATCATCACCTCATCGCTCTCCCCCGGAAGGATGGCGGTGACCTGCGGCACTTCCCCCTCCACCCGGTCGGCATCGAGCGTCAGGTGCGCACTTGCCCCCGCCTTGGCCGCCGCGCGCAGCGCTTCGCCTTGGTCCTGCCCCACGAACAGTGCCGGAACGCGGGCCTTGTAGGGCGAGGCGTGGGGCGAGAAATTGCCCGCAATCATGGCGGATGAGGCGTCAAGAATGATCGCCACCCCCGCCGCACCGCGCGCGGCCAGATCGTCCATCTGGAACGCTGGCATTGTCCAAAGCCGGTGATAGGGGGCGTCCAGCACATCGGCCCTATCCTCACCCCGCAAATGGATGAAATGGGGATGGACGATGCTGCTGAGCGCCATCCGGGGCAGATGGGCATCGAATACCAGCACACTGCCCGGCACGAACTCAGGCAGCTTAGCCGGTCCATCCGGCCTGAGGTCCCCCGCATAGACAAGCGGCCCGGTTACGCCTTTCGCCCCGGTTGGCTGAGAACGTACGAAGTAAGCCACGTCTGGAACCGCACGGCGCCCCGCTGGACCGGCGATTTCCAGGCTCCACCGCTTCGGCTCCCACCGGCGATAGGTGTAAGCCTCGCACGGGCCCAATTGCAGGCCTGCCGCCACGAACTGATCCGCCCACCAATCCACGAACCGCAAATGATTGGCATTCCCCGGCAGGCGCGGTCCGAAATCCACCATCTGCTGATAATCGCGCCGAATCTGGGCTGGCGAAGGCAGCGGCACGGGACGCTTACCTGCCGCAAGCACTCTGCCTGGCGAGGTCAGGGCGGCGGCGGCCACCGCCCCTGCTACGAGCGCCGTCCGACGAGAGAATTCCGGGCGGGTAAGGTTCGATGGAATGGACTTGGTCATGCTCTCTCCGCTCCCGGCGATCAGAAATTCAGTTTGACGCCCGCCGTGAACTGCCGGCCGATCACGTCGTAAAGTTGGGAGTTGGTGGGCACGAAAGTTACCAGAGTACCGTTCGGCGCCAGTGGCGGGTCGCGATCGAACAGGTTGTTGATCGTGAAATAGATCAGGTAGTTCTTACTGGTCCGATAGGAGATCGTGGCATCGGTGTAGAAGGCCGAGGATACGGTATTGTCCTCAATCGTCTGCGGTTCATGGCGGGTCACGTCATACTTGCCAGCGCTGATGAACCGTTCCTGCGCGAAGAACTCGAACGGTCCCTTTGCCCAGTTGAGATTGGCCGTCGCCGTCCAGCGCGGATTGGCGGTTAGGCCCACTTCACCGGCCCGATCGGTGGACGTGCCGTTGCTGATGTCCTGCCGCTGCTTCTGCAGATAGCTGGCCACCAGGCGGAACTGGGTCGCCCCGCCCAACATCCCGCCCGATGGACGGTAGCCCAGCTCAAAATCGATGCCGGCGCTTTTCAGGCGATTGAGATTGAGGGTGGGAGATTCGATGCGCGTGATCTGGCCGGCTGCGTTGCGAGTGATGTTGGCGCAAAGCGCGGTTGCGCCGGCATTGCATTGATCCAGCGTGATCTGCGGCGTCAGCGATGAAATCACGCCATTCAGATCGATCGAGTAGTAATCCGCCGAAAACGTCAGGCCAGGAGCGAAGTTTGGCGTCAGCACCACACCGGCCGTATAAGTCTTGGCCCGCTCTGGCTTGAGCGAGGCGTTGCCGCGCGTCACCTGGATGATCGGTACCGTCACGCCATTCTCGATAACGGAACCGGTATTCTGCACGGTTCCCGCAAAAAGCTCCGGCACATTGGGCGCCCGAATATCGCGAGAGACGGTTCCCCGTAACCGCACACCGTCCACGGGTTCCCAGACAAGGCCCGCCTTCCAGGTCGTCACCCCGCCGCTGGTGCTGTAATCCGTGTAACGAATAGCCGCGTTGAGATCGAGCGAGCGCAGGAACGGCAAGTCTCTCGCCAGCGGCACGGCCGCCTCTCCAAAGACTTCCCACAAGTGATAGCCACCCGAAACCGGGAATACATTGGTCAGCAAATACCCGCCCGGCTGATTGAGATAGGCGGCGGGGAAGCCGCGAATGCCGGTGGCATCGTTGACGCTGGGGCCGATGTCGTCGGTTACCTGATCCAGTTCGATCCGCCGATATTGGCCGCCTGCGGCCAGCGACACTTCGCCCGCCCATGTGGAGAATGGCCGCGCCCTGACCGACAGATCGGCCACGTCCTGCGTGAAATCGGTGCGGTAGGCCGAAGTCGCCTCGACATAATCGATAGCTTCCTGAGACGGCGCGCCTTGACCGAACAGGTTGATCGGCACGCAGCCGGGATAGAGCGCGGGATTGGTCAAGGTAACCCGGCAAACGACGTTGCCGCTGGAAGGATCGCGAACCGCATCGGCCGCAGCATAGAGCCTTTCCAGAACCACGTTGTTTTCCGTGCGGATTTTCGTGCGGTTCTTGCTGTGTCCGTAATAGCCTTCGATCAGAAGGTCCTTCGGGCCGGTGAAACGGAAGCCCGCCTTCATGTCCAGCGTGCGCGCCTTGGCCGTGGCGTTCGCAGGATCACCGAAGTCGAAATTGACGCGGCCCATGGCGAAGGCCGGCGTATTGGTATTCGTGAGGACCTGCTGCACCGCCGGGTTCAGGAAAGCGTTGCCGCTGTAGATCGTGAAGCCGTTGAAACCGCCCAGATTGAACTGCTGCACCTGATTGTAATGGTTGCGCGCCAAGGCCAGACTGCCCTCGGCGAAAAGCGTAAGCGAGGGTGTCACATCGAATTCGGCGTGGCCGAAATAGCTCTGGGTGCGGATCGCGGCGGATAGATTGCTGAAGACTTGCGCCCCATCGCCGCCGACCTGGATCAGACCGGATTGCAGCGACCCGCGCGAGAATGGCACCAAGCTTCCGTCCGGCGCGAACTGCTGCATGGCCAGCGGCCCGCTGAGGATGACTCCTCCCGGAGATGCGGTGGAAGCGCGCAAGTCGTCCCGGAAGATCAACTGCCCAGGCACGGCGGGATTGCTGAGAAAGCCCGTGCCGCGCTTGCCCCAGGACCGGTCCGCAACGCTCTGCAATCCGCCCATGTCGTAGTAAGAGGCGCTTGCCACCACGCGCCCACGCCCCTCCGCAAAGCTGTGCCCTGCGGTCAGGCTCGCCTTATAGGTCGGCACATCGCCTTGGCCTGAAATACCGGACTGCAGGTTGGCCTTCAGCCCGGTGAAATGCGTGTCGAGGATGAAATTCACCACGCCAGCCACGGCATCCGAACCGTAGGCGGCAGAAGCACCGCCCGTGACGATGTCCACGCGCTTGATCAGGTCTTCGGGCAAGAGATTGATGTCGGTCGAACCGTCGCGCGCGGAAGGCGCCGCGCGGCGGCCATCTACCAGCACCAGGGTGCGCTGCGGCCCCAGGTTGCGCAAGTTCAGGTAGCTGCCCGTACCCGGACCCGTTGCCGAGGTGAAGCCAGTGGTTGGACGGGAGGAGCCGCGAAGCGCCGGAAGCTGGTTGAGCCCTTCCGCGATCAGACCCGGCTGAGCTTTCGTCAGCGTATCTGCGGCAACCACAGTGACCGGCGTCGGTGCCTGCGATCCATCACGGATCGCCCTGGATCCGGTGACGACAATCTCGCTATCGCTCGGGCCGTTAACGGGCTTTGTGGAAGATGCCGCCGAAACAGCATCTTCCACACCGGTTGCTTCCTGTGCCGACACCGGTGCCGCGATCAGCGCAGGCACGCACGTCGATGCGAGCAGAATCCCTCGAAACATTCGCCGCCCTTTCAGTCATGGGTCAGCGGCGATTTGCTGCCGTCTGCCCATCCTTCTCCTGAAGGCGAAGGTCTCGCGATCCCTACCCCAAGTCAATAACTTTCTTTTTTAGGAAAGAAATTTTTATAGGCCGATCATACGCCGGTTTTTGCAGCCTTGGCGGCATCGCAAAGCGCAAGGATTCCAGCGGCGACAAAGGCGGGAAGCCGGTCGGCAATGCCCGCGAAATCGGACGAACTCACTTCGCCATTCGATATCCGGTCGATGCGGCCCGTCTGCCCCAGCGAAAACGTGAAAGCGCCGGTCAGGAAGTGATACCCCCAGTAAAGCGTCTCGCGCGGAGCATCGGGCATCAGGCGCTGCATATCGTCGATAAGGACGTTGGAAACATCGTCGAACACTTCGGACATCAGCGAATGCATCGCCCCCTTCGAACTGTTCACATAGGCGACGATCGCGGCATAGTTGCGATGCCCATCGTCACGCTGCGCGAACTCGAAGCCCGGGCGCACGAAGGCATCGATCAGTCCCTCCAACGTACCGTTAGCGCCATGCTCGGTACGGTACACCTCCAAAGCCTTGTAGCGCGCCGCATTGATCAGCGGCCCCCGGCGCCGGAACACCGCCGCGAACAACTGTTCCTTATCGCCGAAATAATACCGCATCAGCGCGGTATCGACGCCGGCCATGGCCGCAACGCTTGCCAGAGTGGTGCCGTTGTAGCCTTTCGAAGCGAACTCCGCTTCCGCATGATCGAGGATCAGCGTCATGGATTCCTCACGCCTTTCGGCGTTTGGACGGCGTGCTCCCGGGGTCTTCGTCTCGTTGTTATTTTTCGTCACAGGCTGGTCCAACAGGATGTTCGGGCAAGATCATACCCGGATCCGGCTGCCCCATAACAAGTTCGGCATGGTGCGCGAAGTGGGGACATCTGTCGATGTCTTGAAACGAACAGCCTCCAGGGAAGAGCGGGACGCGCTGCGCCCCGCTCCATATAACCATTAAGCCACAGTAATCGCTGCAGCCGACCCACAAGCATTCGGGCGCTTGCAGCCTGCTCGAACAACAGATCTTAGAGGTTAACCGCCGTCATCTGCGGCGCCGCGTACCGCATGCCCGCCGCCGCGCCGGGAGGCAGCACCTCGTCGATCCGCGCGAGATCGGCCTGGCTTAACGAAACAGCCAGCGCTCCAAGGTTGTCCTCCAGATAGCTCCGGCGTTTCGTACCCGGGATCGGTACGATGTCAGCTCCCTGTGCCAGAACCCACGCCAGCGCAAGCTGGGCGGGCGTGCAGCCCTTGTCTTTCGCCATCCGCTCAATCTCGGCAACGAGTTCGAGATTCTTGCCGAAGGCCTCACCCTGAAAACGCGGGGCGTGACGGCGATAATCATCTTCGGGAAGGTCCGCCGGGCTTTTGAACTGGCCGGTCAGGAAGCCTCGACCAAGCGGGCTGTAGGGTACAAAGCCAATGCCCAGTTCACGCAGCGTCGGCAGGATTTCCTCTTCGGGCTCGCGGCTGAACAGCGAGTATTCGGTCTGCAATGCCGCAATCGGATGAACCGCGTGCGCGCGGCGGATCGTCGCCGGCGCCGCTTCGGACAGCCCGAGATACTTGACCTTGCCGGCCGCGACGAGTTCCGCCATCGCACCCACCGTCTCCTCGATCGGCACATTGGGATCGACCCGGTGCTGATAGTAAAGGTCGATCACGTCGATCCCGAGCCGCTTCAGGCTATCGTCGCAACACTGGCGCACGTACTCGGGCCGGCCGCTGACGCCCTGAAAGCTGCCATCCGCGCCCCGCACATTGCCAAACTTGGTAGCAACGACGATCCACTCACGACGTTCGCGCACGACGCGGCCGACCAGTTCCTCGTTCGCGCCGACACCGTACATGTCGGCTGTGTCCAGAAAAGTGACGCCCAAATCGAGCGCGCGGTTGATCGTGGCGATCGATTCCGCCTCGTCGCGCCCGGCATAAAATTCAGACATGCCCATGCAGCCAAGGCCAAGGGCGGAGACTTCGAGGCCTTGCGAGCCAAGCTTGCGCATTTCCATTTTCGAACTCCCATCGGTTCTTTGCATTCAGCCACTCCGCAGGCTGCGTGTCACTTGCGGAGTGGCAAGACGGTCATTGTAGGAGACCGTTTGAAAACGCCCTTTTAGGCATTTTCTAGAGCGGCACCGGTCCGTTGCCCCGTCCGAGCACCCATCGGCGGTATACTGTGGGTGGTCGGGTGGGGGAGCGGGCCGGTGCCGCAAAATGCGCCTTCAGCGCATTTTCCAACGGACTCTAAGCGTCCGTTAGAAGCGCTCGCCCACCAGTTCCTCGCTCTTCGTCCAAAGCGCCTTGGCATGATCGAGATCGAGCGCGTAGGGCCGCACGCCCGGGCGAATCCCCTCCGCCTCGACAACCTCGGCCAGCGCGCAATCCTCACCGTAACGCCCACCGATGGCGTCGGCGTCGGCCACGATCGCAGCCCAGACGGAAGTGGCCGCGCCCTGCGGGATCGTCTTCCAGGCGAATTCAGGAACGCCCTGCTCCTGCGCATCCCGGATCGATGCAACCAGCGCGTCCATCTCCTCTTGCGTCATGTGCCGACCCAGTTCGGTTTCCTCGATGCCGCCGGGATGAACTGCCGTCGCCCGGATCCCGCGATCCCGATGGCGCCGGTCGAACTCGACCGCGAAGAGGATGTTCGCCGTCTTCGACCGGCCATAGCCCACCCACGGATCGTACGGCGTCTGTTCGAAATTCGGATCGTTCAGATCGATATCGGCCAGTCGATGGCCGGACGAGGAAAGGTTCACCACCCTGCCTCCATCGGCGATCAGCGGCGCCAGGCGGTTGATCAGCACGAAATGCCCAAGGTGATTGACTCCGAACTGCGTTTCGAAACCATCGGCAGTGTGACCGAACGGCGGCGCCATGACGCCGGCATTGGCGATGATGATATCGAAGGGCCGACCGTCCGCCAGCAGCCGATCGGCGCAGGCGCGCACACTGTCCAGCGAGGCAAGGTCCAGTTCGACCAGTTCGAGATCGCCGGTGATAGCCTTCGTCGCGGTACGGGCCTTGTTGAGGTCGCGCGCCGCCCCCACAACGGAAGCACCATGTTCGGCCAGCGCGCGGGCGGTTTCGACACCGAGCCCGGCCGAAACGCCCGTCACAAGGATTCGGCGACCGGTAAGGTCAATGCCTTCCAGCACTTCGTCCGTAGTGGTCTGCGCACCGAATGTCTTTGACATGCTCATCTCCTGAAACTCCACTGCCCCCATAAACCGGGAACAGTGAGCGCCATCTGGCGACGATCATGCCAAGGGCCGCGCCCATTCCGCGCGGTTTCTTGCCTGATCCGATCAAATTGTCCTGGCCCCATCTTGCAACCGAACCCGGCAAGGACAAGATCGCACCCATGCAGGACCGACTTACGACGCTATGCGACCTCGCCCTCCGCCATGCGGACACTCCCGGTGCAGCGTCCATTCCGCGCATCGGGTTCCATATCGCGCCGGAAGCGGCGGCCATGGCAAGCCCTGTGCTCTACCGCCCCATGATCGTCATGGTGCTCCAAGGGGCGAAGCGCGTCCTGATCGGAGAGCGAGAGCTACACTACGACACCGCCAGCTACTTCGTCGGCTCGGTCGACCTCCCGGCATCGAGCTGCATTATCGAAGCATCGCCCGGAAAGCCCTACGTCGCGGTCAGCCTCTCGCTCGACCAGCAGTGCCTTGCCGATCTGATGACCGGCAACCCGGGAACCACCTCAGGCGAAACGGTAGGCTTTGCTGTCAGCGCGGTAACGCCTCAACTCCTCGATGCATGGGCGCGGTTGATCGGCCTGCTAGATACCCCCAGCGACATCCCGGTGCTGGCACCGCTTGCCGAGCGTGAGATACTGTACCGCGTGCTCCAGGGACCGCAGGGCGATCTCATACGGCAGGCCGCGCGCGTGGAGGGCCGTTTGGCACAAGTCCGCCAGGCTATCGAATGGATCAGGACTAATTTCGATCGGCCGCTGCGGACCGAGGCACTGGCGGAAGTGGCGGGTATGAGCGTCGCATCGCTGCATCGGCATTTCCGCAAGACCACGGCGATGAGCCCGCTCCAGTACCAGAAAGCCCTGCGGCTCCAGGAGGCGCGCCGACTGTTGATCGCGGAAAGCGACGCGGCACGCGCCGGCTATGCCGTCGGCTATGAAAGCGCATCGCAATTCAGCCGGGAATATGCCCGCATGTTCGGTGCGCCGCCCGCCCGGGATGCGGTTCGACTGCGCCAGACCGAGGTGCTGACCGACGAAATCGCCTGATCGCATCCAGGTCCAACAATCGCTGATATTGAGGTTCATTCCGCAGTTGCGAGAAAATTCCGGCCGATGACCGGGGCAAGTGTCTATAATTCCAGATAGATACCTGTTCAACGACGTGGCACCGTCCCCCCCGGCCTGAGGAATTTACCTTGCTCGATTTCCTGAACAACTGGAGCTTGCCGAAAAAGCTCTGGGCGGCTTTCTCGATCATCAATCTGATGATCGCGGCGGTAGGCATCAACGGCTACCTTACAACAACCTCGCTCACCGCGATTTCCAACCAGCATGTTGAGCGCGGGATCGCCGGTGCCAACGCGCTGTCCGATATCATCAGCGAGGCGAAAGAACAGCGCCTCCTGGTCTTCAACTATTATGCTGCGGCCAATGCGCAGGAACTGGCTGGTTTCCGCGAACGCTACAAAGCCAGCCAGCAGCGCATGGATGCTGCCCTGGACGCCTATTCAAAAGTGGCCGGCGATGATTTCGCTTCCGACGTTGCCCTGCTGCGCAAGAACTATGAAACGCTGAAAGCCGTCAACGATCGCACCCTGCAACTGCGGGATTCCGGCAATTTTGACGCAATGATGGTGGCCGTGAAGGGCGAGGCGAAAGACGCTTCCGTCGCCGTGACCGACCAGACCAACGCGCTGATGGACAAGGCGCGTGAGCGTTCGAACGAGGCCGCCAAGGTCGGTAAGTCGACCAGCGACACCGCGCTTTTCCTCACCGTCGCGCTGGCGCTCGTGACCATGGGCCTGATCGTGCTGATCTGGCTGCTGATCAACCGCTCCGTTGCCGCCCCGATGTCCCGCATCGCGCACATCACCACCGCGCTGGCCGAAGGCGGGCACGAAGACGTCCCTTACCGCGACCGTCGCGACGAAATCGGTGAGATCGCCGAAGCCGTCGAACAGTTCCGCGTTGCCGCCGAAGCCCGCGCCCAGATCGACGCCGAGCACGCCAAGGAACAGGAAGTGGTCACCACCACGCTGCGCTCCAGCCTCCAGGCCATCAGCGCAGGCGATCTGACCCAGTCGATCACTGCCGATTTCCCGCCGGCCTATGGTGAGTTGAAGAGCAACTTCAACTCTGCCGTCGGTGCGCTGCGTGATCTGATCGGCGCGGTGACCGAAAGTACCCACGCCATCCGCACCGGTTCCGGCGAAATCGCCCAGGCCTCGGAAGACTTGGCCCGCCGCACCGAAAGCAATGCGGCCAGCCTTGAAGAGACCTCGGCCGCTATCACCCAGATGGAATCGCGCCTGCGTGCAACCGCCTCGGCCGCCGGTCGCACCGTCGAACGCGCGGATGGGGCGATGGGCGTGGTGGAATCCGGCCGTTCGATTGCCGATGAAGCGGTGCAAGCGATGGGCCGCGTCAGCGAAAGCGCCAAGGGCATCGACTCGGTTATCGAAGGCCTCGACAAGATCGCCTTCCAGACCCGC
>FTCV01002482.1_pt1 | contig 24913 bp, 19 predicted proteins | sample 1639691 | NCBI WGS metagenome assembly FTCV01 (sample SAMEA3914864, study PRJEB12502) | metagenome | biome: forest; material: soil | place: USA | collected 2012-03-12 | depth 0.3 m
CCGAATATCCGAAGGTCGTTTCGTGCTCGGCCTCGGCTCCAGTATCAAGAGCTGCGTGACTGGGATGTATGGCGAGCCGGAGCGCAAGCTGTTGACGCACCTGCGTGAGAGCATCGGCGTCATCCGTTACGTAATCGCCAATGCGCACAAGGGCCTCGATCCGGTCAAGGGCGAATACTTCACCGCCGATTTCGAGGAAATGATGCTGACGCCGCCGCCGGTTCGCGAACAGATTCCGATTTGGATCGCGGCGCTCCAGGACAAAATGACCGCGCTGGCGCTTGAAATCGGTGACGGGCTCATGGTGCATGCGCTTTGGTCTGCGGCCTACACCAAAAGCAAATTGCCGTTCATAAATGAGACCCTGGCAAAGCACGGCCGCAATCGTCAGGATGTCGAAATAAACGCGTGGCCCTGGATTGCGGTCAACGAAGACAAACGGCAGGCGATCGACGACAGCCGCGCAACAGTTGCCGCCTATTCCGGTTACAAGGAATATGAGCCGTTCTTCGAGGCGATCGGGTTTGGAGAACAGGCTCGGGCTTGCCAACTGAGCCTCGGTGAGCACGGAGACATCGCAAAAGTGATCGGCAATGTCTCCGACGAAATGGTGGAGGCTTTCGTAACCTGCGGGCCGGTCGATGAGGTGCTTGAAAAGATCGAACCCTTCTGGGAGGTTGTCGACTCGCTGTGCCCGATGACGCCTTATCGCGATCTTACGCTGGAACAATTGACCCGGTACAATTCGGGCCTCTTTCAGTTGGTCGCAGCCGCCAAGGCACGTGCAGGTGCACCTATCCCAACACCGGCCTGACCGACGCGGCGTACAGGGTCATTTTCCGAGGGGAAAAGCCAAAGCCTGGCGTTGGGAAGGAAGCTTGCCCCCGTGCCCCCTAAAGGAGAAAGTGGGGCAACCGGCCTAGGTTCGAGCCGACCCGGGAGCGCTTACCATGCCGTTGCACTCTGCTGCGGAAGTTCATGCATCTGATTGGCCCGCTTCGCTTCTTAGGCGTCGATTGGTGTTTGCTGGCCGAGGCGATGTGACCGGATCTTTTGCGACGCAAAGCGCGTCGTCCCGGCGGATAATCTGAATGGTTGTGCGGCTCGCCAAACCTCGTTCAAAAACGATCGACGATGATCGAATTCAGGCAGATCCCCCATCTCCGATCGAATTTGTCCACCATTCCAGAGTGGTTGCCTCCTGTGAGAGACGAAGCCGTACCTGCTTGCATGCGAGAACCACATCGTCGCGGGCTGCTGCCAGCCCGCAGAATGTGCACTGGAGCATCTCGACCATATATGCATGCGGATCGCCTACCCCGCGAACGAGGCGCCGCCGAGCTTCAATAGTCATTCCAACGATAAGGTCTACGGCGACGTCCACCGATGTAAACATTATCCGCCCCTGCGCTCTGGCAACCTCAAGCGCATCACGAACCATGACGTCAAAGGCTCGCTCGCGCGCGAAATAGTCCACAAAATCGATGCGGCAGGTAAAGCCGCCCCACCGCGGATCGTGGAGCGCGCGCAACATCACCATCATCGCTCCGCCCACCGCCCGCACCAGCGGATCAGAAATGCCCTCGAACAACCGGAGATAATCGTTGATCATGCCCAGCGTCATCGCCTCAGCCAATTCCGCGACGACCGCATCGACGGAATCGAAATACTTGTAGAAACTCCCTCGCGAGACGTTCGCCAGCTTGATCACGTCATCGACGAGGACGTGCTGGGGGGTGTGACCTGGCTGATAGAGTTCAAGTACCGCTTCAAGCAGCCTTTGCCGCATCCGTTCGCGCCGTAGCGCTGCTGCCTTGCTGCGCGGATCCGGCTCTGGGGTTTGGGAGCAAGTTGAGGGCATCCCGTCCTATTGCATGGGATGGAAATAGCGCGCAAGCAGGCTACCATCGTCGCCGAACACGTATTGTTCTATGCTGTAGGCGGTGATGGATCGCCCCTGAAATTCCCCTTCGTTGCGCACGTAGATTACCGCTTCGTTGCCGCTAACCTTCACATCTTCCACCAAGAGCTTCCAGCCCGCATATTCATTGCACAGCGCTTCCAGCTTGTCCCACCCTTCCTGGATCGGAGCTGTAGCGGGATCTTGCACCTTGAAACCTCCAGGTGCGATTGCCCTGAACGCCGCCAAAAAATCATCAACCCGGCCGGCGCTGAACATCTCGGCCTGCTCTTTGAGGAAGTTCGCGATTGTCTCGGGCGTCGGAATGGGCATCGTTTCTCTCCTGTGGCGAATAGATTTATTGGTTCTCTGAAAGGACAGGCACCGGCCCGATGTCGGGAATGAGCCGGATGTTCGACGAGCGTCCCGTGAGCGCCCGCCCGTAAAGTTCGAGTGACAAATGGCTATTGAGCGCGTTGTGACGCGTGCCGACGTTGAGATCGCGCCAGAAGCGCTGCAAGGGATTGGACAACGCGAAGGCGCCCGGCCCGGCGACGTCCATCAGCCGCTCGCCTGCACCCCGCAACAGTTCCATAGCATAACCGCAGTCCGCCTGGATCCTAGCTTTGTCGTATCCAGTCAGGACCCGCCGCTGTGCCACCTCGTCAAGCATCGCAGCCGCTTGACGAACGTGCAACCAAGCCGAGTCGATTTCAATTGCCGCCCGTCCGATCATACCAATCAGGGCCTCCGAGGCAGATTGAGTGACATACGCCCAGCCTACGACTTGCCGTCGGTCCACGGCCCCGGCTACGTGCTCCAACATTGCCATTGCCGTGCCGAGCATCGGCGCTAACACGCCCAGCGGGAACAACGGTTCCATCGGCCAACGGTCCCGTGCTTCGAGACCTTCCATTGCGAGCGGCACTTGCGCTGGAGGAGTATCGACGGGCTTCAGGATCAACTCTTCCGGCACGAACAGGTTTTCCGCAACAATCATATTGCTCCCCGATCCGGCCATACCCGCAACATGCCAGTTGTCCTCAATGGAACATGCCGGGTCATGCAGGTCCAGAAATGCCAAGACTGGCTGCGCGCCAAGCGCTTTATCCAAATTGACGCCATTCAGCGCCCAATCGGCATGAAGACATCCGGAACCGTATCCCCACCGTCCTGAGACGCGGTACCCGCCGGGTACCGCCTTCGCCGTGCCGCTGGGCGCGGATGCGCTGCAAAACAGTTCACTCCCATGACGGAAGAGCCGCTCCTTCATCGACGGCTCCAATCCAAGCGCGGTGCCGGTTATTCCACTCAGCAAACCGTAGGCCCAAGCGGTCCCGGGGCAGGCACGCGCCAGCTCCGCAACCGTTTCAATATGGGTGATCAGTTTATGCCCAGGCCCTCCCGCGCGGCGGGGTGCCGTAATGTGGAATAGTCCGGAGTTGCGCAAAGCCTCCATCACGGACGCGACGATGCGGCGTCCTTTCTCGCATTGATCGGCATGATCGGCGAGCAAAGGGCGTAACGTACGAGCGGTGGCTACAGGATCTTCGACGCAGGCGACCGTCAATTTGCCAGTATCAAATGTACCGATATGCATCCTCGGCTCCTATAATGACAGATTTGTCATTATTCTATTCCGAGCGATTTGCAACCGGCGTTCTCAACTAGGGACCCGAAATTTTCACGCCTCATAACGGCGACAGAAAGAAGACCCGACGTTCCGTGACACACGAAACGCTAGCCACGGCAAACAGACTTTCTCCTCACGACGAGGGCAGTCCGCCGGACGCCCAAGCTGGGCGAAAGCTGGCAATGCGACGCTTTAGCCCGATGCTCGTCGCCGACAAGAATCCGGTTGTTTCGGAAGCGGAAAGTGCTTGGAAAAAGACGCCAATTCGGGCCTGGCCCCTCGGAAGATAGGAATCGAAACGAGATAGACCTCTATAGCTTCTGCGATACGACCGCCGCTTTAGCAGCGGGGAATATCTACGCGCCGCGCAAGCCTGCCGGACGCAAATGGGAGGCGATACATGAAAATTAAACTAGTCCGCATGGTTGCGGGGACCGGTCTGTGTGCGATGAATGCACTTCCTCTCCATGCATGGGCCGCCGAAACCCCGCCCCCGACCGATCAAGCCGCTAACGCCCAGTCTTCCGCCGCCCCGTCGTTGACCGGCGAAATCGTCGTAACAGCGCGGCGACGTGAGGAACGGCTACAGGACGTGCCGGTATCGGTAGTGGCATTCTCAGGCACCGCCCTTGAACGCAGCAGCGTCCAGACGATCGCCGATATTCGGACTATCTCGCCGGGACTCACGTTTAGTTCAGAAGGCGGTAAGGACAATACCTCGGTTTCACTTCGCGGGATCGGGCAGATCCCGACTGGCGAAGTCACGCCCGGCGTGGTTACCTATTTCGCAAACGTGCCCCTGGCCTCTCTCGGCTCGAATGTGCCCACGTTCGATATCGGAAACATCCAGGTCCTCAAGGGCCCTCAGGGCACTCTGTTCGGCCGCAACACGCTTGGCGGCGCCGTTCTGATTTCACCGCAATCGCCTGGCCAGAACTTTGGCGGCTATCTGCAGGGTACTTACGGCAATTACGACTACCGCGAAGTTCAGGGCGCCCTCAATGTCCCGGTCATCGAGGACGTTTTGGCCATCCGCATTGCAGGACAGATCAGACGGCGCGATCCAATGACCTATTCGATCAACGGCGGCGATGGATTCAACAACGTTCATCAGGACAGTGCGCGTGCCTCGGTTCTCTTTACGCCCACAGACTGGCTAAAGAGCACGACCATTTTCGACTATTTCAAAGCCGAAGAATCTGCTTCGGGGTATTATCTGCTTCGCCAGAACTTCAGCTTTACGGACCTGTTTGCTCCGTCCGTCGGCGCAGCGGCGGGGGGCCTGATCGGCAGTTCCCTCGATGCCCAGACGGCACGGTATCTCGCACTTCAGAAGCAGAATTTCTATGGTGCTTTCACGGACGATTCGGAGTCCGGCCGCGCCAATCGTCGCACCTGGGGCATTTCGAACGACACATCCGCAAGTCTTGGCCAATTCACGCTGCGAAACATATTCGGTTATCGCAAGAATCGCAGCGACCAATTGATCAACACGGCCGCGCTCGGCCCGATGTACCTGCCAGGCGCCGTACTGGGCAGTCCGGTGGATGTTCCTTTCACGGTATTTCATGCAGCTGCTTTTATTCAACGCCAGTATCTGACCGACGAAGTGCAGTTCCTTGGAAACTTCGACCGGTTCAATTTTATTGTCGGCGGATTCTATAGTCATGACACGCCCGATGGTCCCTCGGGTTCGACTTTCTCCGCATTCACTACGCCCGGAACACCCGCCGCGGTGGTCACCGCCAATGTCAGGAACACCAACTACGCAGCGTTCGGGCAGATCTCCTACAAGGTGACGGACGCCGTCACACTCAACGCCGGCCTACGCTACAGCTGGGACCGGGTCTCGGCTTGCGGCGGTGCCATCGGAACTTCCTATGCAGAAGACTCGACCTGCCGATCGCTTGCAGAGCTCAATCTTCCGGACGGAATCGGTGTAGTCTCCAATCGCGGCTCCGCGCCCAGTTGGACGATTGGAGCGGATTGGAAGGCCGCGCCAGACCTTCTGCTCTATGTTGTGAGCCGTCGCGGCTACCGCGGTGTCAATGTCAACACACCGCTGTTCGAAACGCGCTTTACGACCGGGGGAACCGACCCCGCCTGCGGATCCGGCTCGGGTCAATGCGTCGACTTGCGGCCATTCCAGAAAACCGGGAAAGAGACGCTTACCGATATCGAGATCGGCGAGAAATGGACGTTCAACATCGCCGGTGCTCACGGCCACATCAATACCGCTGCCTATTACAGCAAGTATAAGAACGCGTTGCAATTCCTCAACGCACAGACATTGATCCCCGCTTCCGCCCCGGACAGTCCCACCAACGGTTCGTTCGGCGTAAATGCCGCAGACCTGTCGATATATGGCGTGGAAGTGGATGCCGCCGTCAGCCCCAGCAGGGGCCTTACGGTCTCCTTCAACGGCGCCTATACGCACATGAGGGTAGACAAGCTCACGCTGCCCGATGTGGAGGGAATTTCCTTCACTTCGTCGGACGTCAACAAATATGCCCCAACCTTTTCGGGCACTTTCAGCGCGAACTGGACTTTACCTGTTCGCCCGGCAGACGGTGATCTGGTGCTGAGCGGCGACTTGTTCATGACTGCGGACTTCGGTGGTCAATATGGTGAAAAGCTGCCAGGCTACAATCTTGTCAACATGCGCCTGGACTGGGAGAACATCGCTCATACTGGCGTCGATCTCAGCTTGTTCGTCCGCAACCTGACCAAGCAGCGCTATTTTGCGGCTGCGGATGTCTTGCTCAAGAGCTTCCCAGTCAATTCGGTAGCTGTAGGCGATCCGCGTACCTACGGAGTCGTTGCCAAAGTCCAATTCTGAATTCAAATCGGCTCCCCGTTATTCGCGGAACGGATCGGAAAATCTTGAACGGGGCGGTCAGTTTGCGACTGGCCGCTCCGTTTTCATTACTGTCCACTTACTTGCATATCCATCACATCGCCGAAATATGGAGTGTGATGGCAGATACCGCCGTCGACCGAGAAGACCTGACCCGTGACGAATGCCGAAAGGTCCGAGGCCAGGAACAGCACGGCCCCCGCGATGTCGTCAGGCACGCTTTCTCGTGGCAAGAGGACATGGCGCTGAATCATGCGCAATTGTTCAGCGGACATCATCTCGCGCGCCTGCGGTGTAAGGACCAAACCGGGCATTACTGCATTGCAGCGGATATTCTGACGGCCCATTTGAGCGGCGGTGTTGCGCGTAAGACTATTCACCGCTCCCTTTGAGGAAGAATAGGCCGGGTTGAAGATGTCCCCCAGGATCGACACCCCGGTGCTTGTGTTGATTATTGACCCACCGCCCGCAGCGATCATGTGGGGCGCGACGTGTTTGATCATCAGCATTGTGCCGCGCGTGTTGATACGGAACGCTGCATCCCAAACCGCCGTGTCCATATCGACCAAAGGACCGTCGGCGGCCATCTGGTTGGCGGCAGTGTTGGCGGCATTGTTGTGCAGGACATCAATCCGGCCATGAGCGTGGATCACCGCATAGACCAACGCGGCGATGCTGGCTTCTTCGGCAAGATCGAGCGGACATGCGATCGCCTCCCCGCCTGCAGCGCGGATGCTGTCCGCCGCCCGTTGCGCGCCCGCCAGATTAATGTCTGCCAGAACCACTTTGGCGCCTTCAGCGGCAAGCTTGCGAGCGCATGCTTCCCCGATGTTGGATCCGGACCCCGTGACGATGGCGATTTTTCCCTGAACCAGTCCCATCCTCACTCTCCCAGCAGAATTTTCCAAGTCCCCAGTTCCTCGCCGGCGGCGAAGAACCGTTCGTTCATGGGCAATCCGTTCTGCCCCCAGGAGTCGTGGTTGGCGACCCACGCCTGAATTCCATACATCACCCATAGGCGTGTTTGCTCCCAGATCTCCTCGAAGCTGGGAATTCCGGGAACGCCCGTCTCAGTCAGGTAAGACAGATACTGCTTGAGCAAATCCCTGTGATGGGCGCGACGCTCTTCGATGGTCAGTGATCCGACCAGGAAATAGGTAAGATCGCGCCAAGGGCGTCCACGTCGGACAAGTTGCCAATCCAGCCACAGTCTTTCCCCGCCGGGCAGGATATAGGTGTTACCCTGATGACAATCCCCCAGCGCGATGCAATAGGGGGCGTCGTAAGCGCGCTCAAGCTCGCCCAACCGATCGAACGCGCGCTCGACACGGCGCGGATCGTCAAGATAGTGCTTTGGCGCGATCGCCCGGAAATTCGGATCGTTCAGGTTATCGGCAATCCACTGCCACATGATCCGGACCTGGTCGCTGTCGACCGGAGTATCCATCTGCGTCTGCAGCCAGGGAGCGTTAGCCTTGGAAATCTTCTCACTTCCCCAGAGACTTGCATGAAGGCCGGCCAGACCCTCGAGATTGGAGGCGATCATGTCGACGCCCGAATGCTGCGTACTGTGACCGAAGTGGCCGCCGCGATCATTGAGATCTTCGAGTACGAGAAGGCCGTGCGCGCTGCCATCGTCGTCCCAGTCGGCGTAATAGCAATTCGCGGTGGGAACCTTCATTTCACTTGCGAGGAAATGATAGAACCGGGCTTCGACGGCATGGATATCGACATTGTCGAAGCTGCCCGACCAGTTGGCCTTCAGACACAGGTTCGCGGGGAGTCCCGCGGCGAGCCCCGCCTCGTTCCAATCGACTTTCACACGCCACTTGGTCGTGTGGCTGTTCAGCAGCTGGACCGTTTCCATGCCGCGTGCGGCGACGCCGGGGTACTTGTTGGCCATGATTGATCCCAACCACGCTGCATCGATCCCCTCCATCGAGGTGGGTAGATGGCCCTTTCGCGTGGGATAGGGACGAGGCACACAGTCAGGATCGACAGTCGCATTGCGGTACTGCGGTTGGGCTTGTGGATCCATCGAACTCTCCTGGTGTGTTCTTGCGTTGCAGCGTCGTCCGAACCGGTGAATATCCCCGAGCATGGCCCTTGGCGGCTTGCCGGCTTTACAGCCCACGTACGTTGCATCCTGGATCCCGACCATCGCAGGCGCACCCGCCGCGCAACCTGCCCGAAGAGAGGGACGATACCGACCTTCGGCGGACACCTCGAGGAAAGGCCTTTTTCCCCGAAACGGCGCGGCATCGCCTCCGACGAATGAACTTCCTTCGATCGCGTCGCATGGGCCCTGCCGGTCTGCACGAAGCAACACAATGGATGCAGAGCGCAGGCTACACGCATTTCTCGCGCTCCAGCATACGGCCAATATCGGCCTGCCGGCATTGCGCGCAGCTCTCCCCGCGAGGCCACCCTGCCAAGTGTTCCTTCTGGTGACGCCGCTGCGCCGCAGGTGTCGATCTGTTCCGCGGGGAGCTGGTGCGTCGAAACGAGACCTTCAACGAGTATGACTGTGTTAGCCGCGAAGTCGCCACGAACGAGACCACTTTCTTTGTGGGAAGTATCGGCGCAGCACACCGGACTGCGGATCGACAGCACGTGACGACGGATGGGGTTGCAGCGTTCGATCTGGAAGGTGATGGGCGAACCTAATTCTGGCGCGAGTATGGGACACCGCCGACCATACGGGCCAGTTGGACGATGATGGTGCAGCCATACGGCAGGAACTGTGTGCCGAACTCTCCAATCTTGCCCGGTAGCGCGTTCACCGGAGGGACTTCATCGCGTCTTTGCTGCCTACTCACCGAAGATAACTGTAATTATCGTTCATCTGCAAAGATTGTGCGGAGGCCGTCTGCTCTGCCGTTTTGCCTCCGGCGTCGCAAAGCACACTGGCGCCCGCTTGGACTAGAAGCACCGCGTATCTGACTTGACAGCTAAGATGCGAGCGCCAGATCCTGCGCCATCGCGTTGCCTGCAATAAAGCCAGTGACCATGGCAGGACCGACGTTGCACCCATGAGCAGGCGATTTGCCCCGCCAGATCGAATTTGCATCCAACCCCGCGGCATAAAGACCGGGTACAGGTGCGCCATCTGACCCCACCACGCGAAACTGCCCGTCAACCTTGAGGCCTACGGTCGTCGAGCCATCGCCGGGGTAGATCTTGATCGCATAGAACGGAGCCCGCTCGACGCGCCCCAGGCAAGGATTGGGCCTGTTCCTGGGATCGCCGATCTCGATATCGATCTGCGCCTCTCCTTTTCCGAAATCGGCGTCATGGCCAGTTTCAGCATAACGGTTGATCTTGGCAACACTGGTTACAAGGCCTTCCGTGTCTACGCCGATTTTCTCCGCGAGTTCTCGAAGACTGCGCCCCTCGGTCACATAGCCCGCTGCAATAAGCTTCTTGAGACCGGCGCCGCCGGGATAGACCATGCCCATGCCGTACTTCTTGATGAAATCGGCATCGCAGACGATGTGGGCAGGAACCGCTCCGGCACGGTGCATCGCTTCAACGAAATGCACCGACGCCTCGTTGCCGAAGCGCTCTCCCTTGGCGTTGACCGCTATGCATCCCGGCTTGGACATGTCGATAAGATGCGCATAACGTGCCACATATCCGTCGGGCCGCGTGAGCGTGGAGACCACGGCCCATACCGCATTGACCAAGTTCTCTCCGCCAAGTGCGCCCCCTGCCTCCAAACCCATGTTCATGCCGTCGCCCGTGTTCTCGTAGGGGAGTATCGAAACATGGTGTTCCGCAAAGGGGATATACGCCTTGCGAAGCTGCTCGCTGGCGGAAAATCCTCCCGATGCCAGCAGGACGCCCTGCCTTGCACCGATCTCTTCCTCTCCTACCCGAACACCGGCCACCCGGCCGGATTGCACAAGCAATTGCTCTACTGCCGCATCCTTGCGCAGCGTGATCCCCGCATCGAGCGCCGAGCGAAGAAGGCGGGCCGCCAGGGCATTTCCCATCGTTAGGCGGGTTCCGCGGGGATAGCGGCGAAGCTTGTCGAACCCGAATCTGGCGGCCAACTTGCCGAAGTGGACCAGCGATTTGGCCGAGGGCATTTGCGCAAGATAGGGCAGATCGAACAGGTCGATCATGAAGCCTCCCGGCGCGTTGAACTCTTCCCGCGCAGGGGTCAACTGAGCGAAATGTTCGCCCAGCTTCTTGCCGTCGTACTCCTTGGGGGCGAGCAAACGACCGTGATCGGCTGCGCCTTGCACTTCGGGATACCAATCACTGCTGGGCGGTGAGAGCAGAAATTCCACGCAGCTGTTTTTCTCCAGCCATTCCACCATCCGTGGGCCTGCATCGAGGTAGGCATCGATGAGTGTCGGGTCGGCCGAAGGACCTATGACATCCAGGACGTATTGCCGCGCCCTGTCCTTGCTATCATCGACGCCGGCAGCCCGCGCCTGCGGGCTTGCCGGAACCCAGATACCGCCGCCCGAGATCGAGGTCGTCCCCCCGAAATGCGATGCCTTTTCGAGGACGATCACCGACTTTCCCGCAGCCGCAGCGCGCAGCGCGGCAGTCAAGCCTGCCGCGCCCGAACCGACCACGACCACATCATACTGGGTCATTGCTACCTCCCGCTATTCGATTTGGATGGAACGGCGCTTCACGGTACTCGTCGTTCCCTCGGCAGAGCTCAGATTTTCGGCATGATCTCTTGCGCTACCCACTGAAGTCGCTCGATGTATGCATCCATCCCGCCGATCCCGGGCGGCAGAGGGACGATCGTTTCATTGACACCGAGATCGCGAAGCCATCCGATCTGGTCGATGATCTTCTGTGCGTCGCGAGTTCCGGGCGCACGGGGATCGTCCATGATTTCGTGATGCGCACCAACATTGAGCATTTCGAGCGCGAAGAACAAGTCGATGGGCCTCCCGTCATATTCGGGCTGCGACCGGATGAAATCCAGGCACTCAGGGAATTTTTCGGGCGGCGTCCTGAACGGAGACCAACCGTCGCCAAACTTTGCTACCCGCTTTAGAACAGCTTCGGCATCGCCGCCGAACCAGATCGGCAGGCGCGGTTTCTGGACCGGTTTCGGCGCGAATCCGACATTGCTGAATTTCACGAACTCACCGTCGAATTCGGGGTTGTCGGCAGTCCACAGCTCGATGATCGCAGCCACATATTCGTCGGCCATCCGTCCCCGATTATGAAAATCCACTCCGAGCATGTCGAACTCGTCCTTGAGCCATCCTACGCCGAACAGCGCAGTCGCCCGCCCACCGCTCAACCAGTCCAGCGTAGACCATGCCTTGGCTTGGATGATCGGGCTTTGGAGGGGCAGGATTGTGACTGAAGAGCTGACCTTCATCCTTGAGGTTCGACCGGCAAGAAATGCGAGAGCCACTGTCCCGTGGACGTAATGGTCGCCTGACAGTTCGATATGCTCACGAGGAATAATGAAATGCTCGCCCAGCATGCACTTGTTGAAGCCGAGATCGTCCGCAATTTTCAGCGCATGCCCAATATCGTCGCCCGTCAGGGCATGCTCCCAAGGCTGAGTCATCGCAGCTACGTGCATGCTGTTGGGCACACTGACGTTCAGTTTCATCTACTGTCCTCTCACGATGTCGGGCGAATAGTGAAGCGCGGCGGCATGCCCGCACCTTTCCTTAGGCAGGAAAGCGAGCGGTGAATTCTCATGCGGCTAACCTGATCAGCCTTCCGGAAACTGCGTGTTCGAGGTCGGCCGGAGTATCGAGATCAAAGCTCAAGCCCGCGCTTTCGACTATGGCGGCGCCGGGAGACTGCGCCTGGTGGCGTGCGAGACTGCCGGACCCGAATGCAAATGTGAAAGGGCCAGGATCCGCAAGGGCAATTGCATTGGTGCCTTTGCCGTGCCGGTCAGGAGCGAAAGCGAGCCCTCTTCCCTGCGTCGCGGCAAGCAGGGCGTTGACGTCCGCGCAGCCCAAAGCAGGCAGATCGGCGTGGATGACGAGGAGTGGCCGGCCGCCGAAATATTCACGGACCCTGTTCAATTCCCCGTTGAGGCCAAGGCCGCTGTCGCACAGCCACTGCACCGGCCAATCTTCTACGCTGGCTGGCGCCAGGACGAAGGTGGAACTGATGGCCTTGACCCCGGCGAGGCAGCCAACGACGTGCGCCGCCATTGTGTGGGCCAACGCTTGCCGCTCCCCCTCACTCAGGCTCAGCGACAGTCGCGACTTCGTTTTTTTCCCCTGTTTCCATGGGACCACTGCGATCCAGTCATTCATCGCACAAGTCCCGGGGCGCAGCCGATTACCAAGGCCAAGGCGTGCCAAGTTGCCCCGCTCATGCAAATAGGTCTTCGCGCCTTGGACGTACAAGTTCGGCGGCTTTGCGCGGCGTTCCCTCAATGCGGCACCCACGGACGAGGACGGCTGGTATGCCTTCCGCCCCTTCACCCGCCACCAGACCCGCCGCGCTGGCTATCATGTCGGCCAGCGCCACCTGAGTGACCTCCAGAGGACGGTCGTCGCGATCGAGTTCGCCACGGCGGTCGTCGAGCGCCGGGATGCCCGCAGCCCCGATGGCGACACCGACCACGCCAAGGCGCCAGGGCCTCCCAAAGCTGTCCGAGATCACTACCGGAACGCCGAGCGCGCTATGCAAATTCGCCGCTGTTGCGTCAGGATCCAGGGGGAGCAGCAGCGCACGAGCACCCTGCGAGGGACCGATGTTGGAACGATCAATCCCCGCGTTCGCCATGACATGACCCAATTTGTGCCGCGCGATCAGCACTTCGGGAACCGCTCGCACAATCTCGCTCGATTCGTCGAGCACCAGTTGAACCATACGCGGATCCTTTCGCGTCAACTGGGACAGTTCGCGGGCCGGCTCGCCCGGTTCGATTTCCTTCAGATTGACCTGCCGTCCCTCGGCCTTCGAGACAATTTTCTGGGTTACCACGAGTACATCCCCATCGCGCAGCGGCAATGCGCACCGCTCTATGGCATCCCTAAGTATCGCTGCGAGGTCGTCCCCAGCCGCGATCTCGCCGATGCCGCCTAGTTCCACTATCTCGATCATTGTCGCTGCCTACTGCTGGTCTATCGGGATAAGCTCACCCGTGATCCGAATTCCCGCCCCGTCGACACGGTATGTCTTGTTCATGAAAATGAGGATCGAGGTCAGCGCCTCGGCTGCGGCGGAATTGACAAGCGCGCCGCCATGAAGACCGCGAAGTCCCATGGCATCGGCAAGTTCCACAATGCGGCCGCGCGCTTCCTTGTCGTCTCCGAAAACGAGGACGTCGCAGCCGACATCGACGTCCTGAGAAAGCTTGTGGGCGGCCACGTTATGGAAAGCCGAAACCACCACGGCACTGGCACCGAGTGCCGCCTGCGCCCTCAAGGCGGCCGATCCCTCCTCGGGTAATTGCACACGCATGACTTTGGGCGGAACAAGAGGGACCGTGGTATCGACAACCAACTTGCCTGCAACATGGGGCGCAATGTCCGCAAGCGTCGACTGCTGCGCGGCGAAGGGAACCGTGACGATCACGATATCGGCTCCCGCCGCAGCGTCGACATTGTTTGCGCCGCGAAGTCCCTGCCCCAGCCCCGATGCAGCATCTTGCGCGCTTCGGGCGCTTCGCGATCCAATTACGACCTCATAGCCCGCCCGGGCCAGCCGCCAGGCGATCGCTGCCCCCAGGTTTCCCGTTCCGCCAACGACGGCAATGGAGGGTTTCGTCATGCCTTGGCTCCCGTGTCCATTGCCGCAAAGCGCAGCATGTCCGCATAGACGGCCGAGTGCGACGTGAAGCCGCCGTCGGCGACGATCGCTGCCCCCGTGATGTAGCGAGATTGATCGGAGGCGAGAAATGCGACCACTTCCGCAATATCCTCTGGCCTGCCGAGGTGGTCGACCAGGTTGTGCTCGGTCATCAACTTCTGCGCCGCCTCAGGCATGTTCCTGTCAAGCGCCTCGGTCATGGCCAGGCCCACCACAACGACATTGGAACGAACGCCCTGCTTGCCGTATTGGGTCGCAATGTAGCGCGACAGTCCCAGCAAGGCCGCCTTCGTCGTACCATACGCCGGATAATCGAGATCGCCGGCGAGCCCCTTGCCAGAGCCGGTGAAAATGATCGAACCGCCCCCGCTCGCCAGCAAGAGTGGAATGGCATGCTTGGCGCAAAGCATCGATCCCCGCAGGTTTATCGAAAACGTGCGGTCCCAAAAGTCGGCGTCCATTGCAGCAATGAGTCCATCCTCTTGCAGTTCGCCGGTCTGAGCGGCATTGCTGTGGAGAATATCCAGTTTGCCGAAGCGATCCGCGAGGCACGCAATGCCGCTCGCGATGGCATCTTCGCTCGTCACGTCCATGACAATGGGGAGTGCCTGCCCGCCGGCGGCGACAATTTCCTCGGCAACCTGAAGCAGTGGCGCCTCGTCGAGGCCAGCGACCGCGACGACGGCGCCGCGCTGCGCGAACATACGGGCGGTAGCGCGCCCGATACCGCTTCCGCCTCCAGTGACGAGAGCCACCTTCTCGCGCAGCGGAAAGGAAAGGTCGATCATAAAGTCTCCAAGCAATGGCCGCGACGGAGCGGCGGATCTTCATACAAGGTGGTACGTTGCCGCACGGGCCGATTGACCGAAGCGGCGAGCGCCCGCATTTCCGTCGGTCCAAATTCCTGCCCGTTGACGCCGCCGGCAGCGCGGGTGATCGACTCGTCCATCAGGGTGCCGCCCATGTCGTTGGCCCCCGCCTGCAGGATTGCGGCAGCGCCCTCCGCGCCCATCTTGACCCACGAGACCTGGATATTGGCAATTACCGGATGGAGCACGATCCGGGCGACGGCATGCATCAACACTGCTTCCCGGTAGCTTGGCCCCGATCGTGCCAGCCCTTTTTGCCAGATGGGGGATTCCATATGGACGAAAGGCAGTGGGACAAATTCGGTGAAACCGCCGGTCTCGACTTGGAGTGATCGGACCAACAGGAGATGACCCGCCCAGTGCCGATATCCCTCGACGTGGCCAAACATGATCGTGGCAGTGCTGCGCAGTCCAACGCCATGGGCGACACGCATGACCTCGATCCACTCCTCCGCGGTTACCTTGTCCGGACAGATGATGCCGCGGATTTCGGGATCCAGGATTTCGGCGGCCGTGCCGGGCAGGGTCGACAATCCGGCCGCTTTCAGACGTGCCAGAAAGTCTTCGAGCGGTAGCCCAAGGGTTCTTGCCCCGTGCGTCACTTCAAGCGGGGAGAAGGCATGGATATGGATATCGGGCGCCGCCTCTCGCACGGCCCGAAGAACATCCAGATAGGTATTGCCGTCGTAGTCGGGATGGATACCGCCTTGCAGACAGACTTCGGTCGCTCCGCGATCCCACGCTTCAGCGGATCGCCTGCCAATCTCGGCCAAATCGAGCCGATAGGCCGGCCCGCGCATGGCTTTGGTGCTACCCTTGGAAAATGCGCAGAAGCCGCATTTGTAGAGGCAGATGTTGGTATAGTTGATATTGCGGTTGACCGCAAAGGTCAGTGTTTCACCTACCACATCCGAGCGAAGTCGATCAGCGAAGTCCACGATGGTTGTAAAATCAGCTCCTTCTGCATCGAACATCGACACGATGTCCGCTTCATCCGGCACGTGCCCGGCTTGCACGGCATCGAGGAGGGAGGATATCCGCCGGGATACGTCAAACGCGCGCCCTAAGATCTGCTGCGGCGCGGCATCGCCCCTGCCTGCGGCCCAGTCGTCGACTTTAGGCAGTCCGCGCGCGTCGATCGCCCGCAGAACTTTTGCAGCGACAGGCGGCGCGGCCCATTGCCTTGCGGCCACCGCATAGCGGGGACCGATGGCAAGACGCTGGTGTAATGTCCTTCCCGCGGCAACGGTCGCACGCTCGAGAATGTCGAGGTGCGGCCAAGGCGCCTCCGGATTGACATGATCCGGGGTTACCGGGGAGACCCCTCCCCAGTCATTTACGCCGGCGCGAACCAGTGGGACGAGATTGCGGCTATCCTGGAGGTTTGGAGGAGCCTGGATCGTCATCTCCGGGCCAAGGATGATACGAGCAGCCGCGATAGCCCATAAATGGTCGTCCAGTGTGGGCTCGTGGAAACCTACCATCTGTGTGCCGTGCTTGGCGCGGAAGTTTTGGATTATCACTTCCTGTATGTGCCCGTATCGGCGATGCAGATCGCGGATGGCGACAAGTGCATCGACCTGCTCGCTACGCGTTTCGCCGATGCCGATCAGCAGGCCGGTGGTAAATGGAACCTTGGCAAGCCCCGCCTGAGCAATTGACTCGAGCCGCAGCGCCGGTTCCTTGTCGGGCGATCCGAAATGTGGTCCTCCCTTCTCGCATAGGCGCTGCGCGCTGCTCTCAAGCATCAGGCCCATCGAGGCCGCGTGCGGACGCAGCGAGGCATAGTCGGCAGCACCCATCAGCCCGGGATTGAGGTGTGGAAGCAGTCCCGTTTCGTTCAGGACGAGGGCAGCCATTTCGCCAAGGTAGGACAGCGTCGACTTGTGCCCCAATCGGGCCAGGGCGTCACGTGCCGCGCTGTAGCGCAATTCCGGGCTATCCCCGAGTGTGAAAAGCGCTTCGCGGCATCCTGCAGCTACACCGGCGCGCGCTATCGCAAGTACTTCCTCCGCCGCGAGGTAGGCACCGTCGACCCGACCCGGCGTGGTGGCGAAAGTGCAATAGTGACAGACGTCGCGGCACAGTTTCGTCAACGGGATGAATACCTTGCGCGAATACGTGACGCGCGTACCGTGGGCAGCCCACGTCATCGCTTCTGCTGCGGCCATCATCTCGTCGAGAGATGTCGAACTGAGAAGGCCGTAAACACGATTTGCATCATCATGGCTCAGATGCAGTTGGTCGAGCATCACTACTTTCTCCGTGATAATTCGGGACCGGTTGTCCGAACAGGGATGCCTAGGCTAAGCAGGGAGACTGCCCTCCCGATCTCGTCGCGTTGTAAAGCCAACATGGAAAAGCGCGGGGAAACCGCGCCCGCCGCAGAGCTTCTTTTGAATTCATGCGCTCGCCGATCGCCAGCACGCCGGTGGAGAACGCTGACATGTCAACGGAAGCGTCTCTGCCCCGAACAATCAGCTTGTGAAGAATGACAAAGCCGCCCAGCGACTCACATTCCATCTGAAAGGGCGAGCGAGCTCTCGCCTTGGCAACACCGGGACCGCCAAAGATTTCACAGCCGACGGCAATCGCTGATTTCAGGACATCCGATCTCATCAACGCTCTCCAGCCGCCTTCTCTTTGCAGGCGTTTCCAACCGGCTTGAATGGCCGCTATCTGCCGCCTTCGACCACCTATCTTCGGAGAGGGATCGAGACAAAAGAGCGGAAAACTGTTCAGTTTTTCCCCGCTCTATCGTCGAATTGTGAGCGCCATCGCGATCCGGTGCTGGCCATGACTAGGGCGGCTTCAAGACTCAGGCAGCGACCACGCCCTGATGAGATCAGAAATCTCTGTCTTCGAGCTCGATGTGATGCCCAAAACCGCTTCATCGACGCGGGGCGAAGGTGCAGGCTGAATGAGACCGCCGAACCTGACAAAAGTGTTCCGCGCTCTGTTGTGGGCGTTCGCGGGAGCCTCAGCCATGCTCAGGACCGGCGTTACACACGCATCGGTCTGTGAGTAAACCTCGCCCCATTCATCGCGCGTCCGGGTCCGAAACACCGCTTCGAAATCGGCCTCCATCCGGGGCCAACCTGCCCGGTCATTTTGATCGTATCCGCGACCGGCAAGCCCCAGCCCTTCAATCATCTGCGCAAAGAACTTGGGTTCCAAACAGCCTACAGCCACGAATTTGCCGTCCGCACAGGCATAGCATCGATAGAACGGCGCCCCGCCGTCAAGCAGATTAGATGCCGGTGCGTCATGCCACAGGCCTTTCGGCTCCCAGGCGTAGAACAGGCTCATAAGCGACGCGACGCCGTCCGTGATGCAAGCATCAACCACTTGCCCCGCACCCGTTTTCTTTGCCGAGAGCAAGGCGCTCAACATTCCAAATATGAGGAACATCGCGCCGCCGCCGTAATCGCCCACGAGATTGAGAGGGACCGGAGGCGGCTCACCGGCCTTGCCCATCGCATGCAGTGCGCCTGTGATGGCGAGATAGTTGATGTCATGTCCCGCCCGCATGGCCATCGGCCCGCTCTGACCCCAGCCGGTCATCCTCCCGAACACCAGCTTAGGATTTCGGGCAAGACAGACATCCGGCCCAACCCCAAGGCGCTCCATCACTCCTGGCCGATAACCTTCGATCAGGCCGTCGGCGTGCTCGATCAGGTCGAGCAAGCTGCCGCGGTCCCTCTCGTCTTTAATATCCAGATACGTGACGGTTCGGCTGCGATGAAGGATATCGCCGCCCACGTCCTCCCAGTCGCCGGGTCCTGCGGAGGGCGGCCGCGCGACCCGCACGATGTCCGCCCCCATATCGGCCAGCAGCATCGCTGCCAGCGGCACCGGGCCGATCGCATCGATCTCGATGATACGCACGCCGACCAGCGGCCCTGACCGTTCCTGCATCAGATATTTGTCCGGTCCGCGCCCTTCAGGTCGAGAATGGCACGAGCTTCGTCAGGACTTGCCACTTCCAGCCCCATGCCCTCGATGATCTGGCGCGCCTTGCGCACCTGCTCGGCATTGGTCTCTGCCAGACGCCCGGGGCCGCCCCACAAAGAATCTTCCAATCCGACGCGCACGTTTCCTCCCATGGACGCAGCCATCGCGACGACACTCATCTGGCGGGCACCCGCGCCGAGCACCGACCACTGATACTGATCACCAAACAGCCGATCCGCTGTGCGTTTCATGTGCATGATATCATCGGGATGGCTGCCGATCCCGCCCAGAATGCCGAAGCATGTCTGTATGAAGAGCGGTGCCTGCACCAAGCCCCGGTCCAGGAAGTACTTCAGGTTATAGAGGTGACTGGTGTCGTAGCACTCGAACTCGAAACGCGTGCCGAGAGGCGAAAGCGTGCCGAGCAGATGCTCGATATCCGCGTAGGTATTCTTGAATACTAGGTCTCGCGATGCTTCCAGCGCCGCCGGCTCCCAGGCGTGTTTGAATTCCTTGAAGCGGTCCAGCATCGGGAACAATCCAAAACCCATCGTGCCCATGTTGAGACTGGCGATTTCCGGCGCGAAGGTCTGGGCAGGACGGATGCGTTCCTGCACTGTCATCGAGGGATGTCCCCCGGTCGTCAGATTCAGCACAGCATCGCTGCGCTGGCGGATGACCTTGAGGAACGGTTCGAAAAGCTTGGGATCCTGGTCGGGCCGGCCGTCAGTGGGGTTGCGGGCGTGAAGGTGGATGATGGCTGCGCCCGCTTCGGCCGCGCCAATCGCAGATTCCGCGATCTCGTCAGCTGTCACCGGAAGATGGGGTGACATCGAGGGTGTGTGGATCGCTCCGGTGATTGCGCAACTGATGATGACTTTTCGTTTGGCCATGATGTTTCCTTTCCCGCAGCCGCTCGATGGCAGCCGGCTCGCCGCCCGCAATCTATCCTTCGATAGGCACTGAGGTGGCTCATCAGGGCAGGATTCCGAGTTGGCGGGCGCGCAGAACCGCCTGAGGGCGACGGCGAACACCGAGCTTGTCGTAGATCTGCTGCATGTACCACTTGACCGTTCCCTCGGTCAGTCCCAGCCGATCGCCGATTTCCCGGTTGCGCAGACCGCCACTCACCATGGTAAGAATGTCCACCTCCCGGTTAGCCAAGCGACCGGTCAGCCCGAAATCGTCGTCCTCGTCCTCGTCGGTCTCGATCTGCGGGCCATTTCGCATCAGGGAGACCAAGTGGACCGCAAACCGATCAGCAGGTGTTTCGAGCTCAGGGCCATGGGAATAGGCCTCGGTAAGAAGCGCGGAAATAACTTCGCCCTCGTCGATAAACGTGCGCACCCAGCCGGCAGGTTCCGCCATTTCCACAGCCGCGCGCACAGCGCGGCGAGCCTCGGAGCGATTGCCCTGAAGCACCGCGATTTCGGCAAGGAGCAATTCGAAGGTTACGGCCGAGCGGACGGCCCCGGCGCGCTTTACGAACTCAAGCCAGCGATGGGCCACCTTGCGCGCCCGGGTCAAACGGTGATGCTGCATTTCGATGCGCAACCAGGCGATCGCATTGCACTCGTTACGACGCGTCGGCCGCAGCGTCGGTATGGGCTCGCCGTCGATCTGCGGATCGCCGGCCTGGAAGTGCCGCTCGGCCTCCTCGATCTGGCCCGCCTTGACGACCAGACGGACCTCTTCGGCAACAATGAAGGCGCGCATGCGATCAAGACCGCACTCTATCGCAACGAGATGCGCGTCATTGAGAGTGACAAGCGCGCCGGACAAGTCGCCGCGTGCAGCGCGAAGGCGAGCATCCACGAGATAGCCGGATGCCATCTGATCGGCAAATCCCCACTGTCGCACAACCGGCAAGTGCTGTTCGACCAAATCAGCCGCACGATCCAAATCGCCAGCGTCGTAAAGAAGCTCCGCAAGCGGGAGCGCCGGCAAGGCAGCCAGCCCCGAGCCCTCGCCATGTAACCCTTTCGCAAGCGTAAAGGCTTCTTCGAGGAAGCGCTGGGCAAGGGGCGTCTTGCCTTGTGCCATCAATGTCGGGGCAACGGAGGCCTTGAGCGCAATCGAAGCAAAATCCGAACCCGGCCTGGAAAGCGCCCGCCGCGTTTCCGCTTCCAGCTTGAGCATGTCCTGAAAGTGGTAGAGTTCGCGCCTCGCCGACATGAGTTGGGCAAGCAACGTACAGCTGAGATAGGCATGGCTTTCGGCCATCTCGACCAAAAGCGGCTCCGCATCCGCTTCCACCTTGATCATGTCGTCGCGCGCGGCGGCCAGCATGACCAGCCGATGACGGATCATCAGATCGATCTGATCCGCATCGTGAGCAGAGACCGTTCCTTCGGCCACCTGGGTCTCGAGTGCACCGCGCGCTGCGTCGATAAACCGCTGGGCGGCGGCAAAGGACAGTTGGCGAATGCGCCGCCATGCCAGTGCCAACAAGAGATAGGGGTGCTGGGCCAGTACCGCCCAGGGCAAGGCGGAGCCCAACTCGTCGATGCGGTAGAGATAGCCGGTATAGGTCAGCTGTTCCGCCAGTTGATCAAGCTGGCGGGCCAGAAATGCCTGGTCGCCGCTCAGACGGGCATGCTCGATGGCCAGAATTGCCTGACCGTTTCCGGCGAAGTAGTCGCTGGCGCGGCAATGCATCAGGCCCGCCCGTGCAGGTGCCCGGTCCATCAGCCGTCCGAGGACCATCTCGCGAAACAGGCGGTGATACGCGTATCGACTGTGTTCCTGATCGATGGCGTTCAGGAAGAGCCCCTGGCGGAACACGTGGTCAAGCATCGCGCGAGAATCTTCGTCGCCGGTGACCGCCGCGCAGGAAGAAGGAGTCAGTTCATCCAGGATCGACGTATCGACAAGGAAGCGGCGAACGTCCTCTGGCTGACGGCTGAGCACCTCTTCATGGAAATATTCTGCAAATTCAGGACGCAAGCCCGTCAACCTGGGACTGCCGGCCCCCTGTTTGCCGCGGCGGTACAAGTCGCAGGCGATCACAACGCCGGATACCCAACCTTGCGTGTCCCGCACGATATCCTGAAGATCCTTGGAGTCGATCGGCGTTCCGATGCTCTGGGTTACCAGCTGAGCCGCTTCCGCGATCGTGAGTGAGAGATCGGCATTTCCCACTTCATTGAGGAAGCCCAACGCGCGCATACGCGCCAGCGGAAGCCCAATCGCACCGCGGGCAGAAACGATCATGCACACGGCATCCCGAGCTGTCGCCGACAGCTGCGCGATAAAATCGAGAGCGGCTTGATCGAGCAAATGGGCATCGTCGATGACAAGGACGGGCCGCGGGTCGATCGTCACCGATAACGCATCGAGCCAGGGCGTATCGCCGCCATCCAGGGAAAGTTGCTCCCAAGGAAGTCCGGCCGCAACGCCTGCTGCCTTGAGGGCAGAGAGGAAAGATGCCTTGTTGAAGATACCCGCACGTGTCGCCACCCAGAGGAGCGGGTGACCTTGCGCGCGTAGCAGGTCCGCCCAGTAGAGCATCGAGGTGGTCTTTCCGCTTCCAGCGGGCGCCGACACCATCGTCAATCGGGAATCGCGTACCTTGCCCGTCAGGTTTCTCATGGCAGCGCGCTCAATCAACGTCGGCGTTATCCGATGCGGCAAAGCGCTCGTCGGAATGACTTTCATGGCTCTCTCCTGGACATGCCTTGTGGCAATTTGTTTTTTGATCCGAAATATATTCTGACGTGTGAAATCCTAAACGCAATCCTTTTTCCTATCCGCAGATAGGTCCTCGCAAGCCGGAGATATTGTCCTGCTCCGAATGGCCGGGAATTTTCGTAAATTGCCGTCTTTACGCCCGAAACAAGCAGGCCGCCCGAAGCTGCCGGGGCCAAAAGCTAGGAAAGGTTGACCATGAAGGCCCTGTATCTCGAAAACGCCGAGGGACCTGAATCCACCCGCGTTGCCGAAGTCGAAACACCCGAACCCGGTCCGGGCGAAGTGCGAGTCGCACTCAAAGCCGCCTCGATCAACCACCGAGAACTGTTCATTTCTCATGGACAATATCCCGGCATGGTGATGCCAGTAACGCTGGGCTGCGACGGCGCTGGCATTGTCGACAAGGTCGGCGCCGACGTAAGCGGAGTGGATGTGGGCTCAGAAGTTGTTCTCTATCCGGCCCGCAATTGGGGCCCCAATCGCCATGCGCCCGCTGCCGACTTCGGTTTGCTGGGCATGCCATTTGCCGGGACGATTGCCGAATATATCTGTATCCCAGCCGAGAACCTGGCTCCCAAGCCCGCCTTCATGAGCTTTGAGGAAGCCGGCGCAATGCCGCTCACGGCGCTGACATCCTGGCGAGCGCTGATGTTCAAGGGGCAGCTTCAGGCCGGAGAAACTGTGCTGATCAGCGGGGTCGGCGGCGGAGTCGCCACGTTCGGCCTCGCATTCGCTGTCGCCAAGGGCGCGAACGTCCATGTGACCGGTGAAAGCCAGGAAGTCCTCGACCGTGCGATCGAGATGGGTGCCAAGGGCGGCCTGCTCTATACAGATCCGGATTGGCGAAAGCAGGTTGGCAAGCTGACCGGCGGGATTGACGTCGTCCTGGATGGTGCGCCGTCACCTAGCTTTGCCAACTATGTCCGCGCCATCAACCCGGGCGCGCGCATAGTCATCTACGGATCGACGGCCGGGAACGAGGTCAAGTTCAATGCGACGGATATTTTCCTCAAGAGCGCCAGCATCGTCGGCAGCCAGGTCGGCGATCCGCAGGACTTCCGGGAAATGCTCGCGTTCGCCGGCGAGCACCGAATTAAGCCGGTCATCGAGGCTACCTACCCTCTGGCGAAGGCAAAGGAAGCACTTCTCCACCTCCGCGACCAGCACAAGTTCGGCAAAGTCGTGGTGACGATGTGAGCGACCTGTTCAGCCTGCACGGCAAGAGAGCCCTCGTCACCGGCGGTGCTCAGGGGTTGGGGCGGATGATCGCAGAAGGTCTTCTGCGCGCAGGCGCTAGCGTGGCAATTACATCGCGCAAGGCCGATGTGTGCGAGACCGCCGCAGCGGAAATGTCGAGCCTCGGGTCATGCCTGCCGCTTGCCGCAGACCTGTCTACTCCGGAAGCCGCGGTGGAGCTTGCCGCACGGTATCGCAGCGCGCTGGGCCTATGCGACATACTGGTCAACAACGCCGGCAAGACCTGGGGCGGCCCAATCGATACCTTTCCCGACAAGGCCTGGCCAAGCGTGATGGCAGTCAATGTCCAGACACCTTTTACTCTTGTGCGCGAACTCCTTCCCGAACTGGTCGCGGCGGGCACGGCCGATGATCCCTCGCGGGTCATCAACATCGGTTCGGTGGCGGGCATTAAGGCCGAACGGCTCAACGCCTACAGCTATGCTGCCAGCAAGGCGGCGGTCCACATGATGACGCGGGATCTCGCCGGCGACCTTTCCGACCGGAACATCACGGTCAATGCCGTGATACCGGGCTTCTTCCCTACCAAGATGACCGCTCACATGCGCGACGAGGATGCAGTTGACCCGAAATTGCTCAGCCATATTCCGCTGCGCAGGCTGGGCCGCGCCGACGACATCGCCGGGATTGTAGTCTTCCTTTGCTCGCGAGCAGGAGCCTATGTCACTGGCGCGCAAATTCCGGTCGATGGCGGCGTAGTCGGCTGCGGATGATCTTTTGTCGGTAGTGTGACGAGCGTTCGGCCAGGCACCTCCTGATGCCGCATCTCCCGAGGACCGCATTCCTCCGGCAGCGGAAAGACTTGAGCGAGGGAGGACATAGGTCCTCCCTCGCTCCACAGGTCAGAGCTGCCAGCCGCCCCCCGCGACTATGACCTGACCTGTGATGTAATCGGCCTCCGGCATGCAAAGGAGATAGACGGCTCCTGCTGCTTCTTCCGGAGTGCCTGCGCGCCCGAGGGGAATTCCTTTCTCCATGGCTTCAAG
>FTCV01001615.1_pt1 | contig 24630 bp, 15 predicted proteins | sample 1639691 | NCBI WGS metagenome assembly FTCV01 (sample SAMEA3914864, study PRJEB12502) | metagenome | biome: forest; material: soil | place: USA | collected 2012-03-12 | depth 0.3 m
GCAAATGATATCGATCTTTCACTACCATGGACGCATCTTGCCTAACTATCTGATCATTAGCAACTTGCAAATAAACTCAATTTGAAGACACGCCCTAGCTATTCGTCAATCTGGTCCGGCTCTACGGCTCCATCGCCTCCAGGCGCAGATAGTCATAGAGCACGGCTTCGTGCCAGGTTGTCGCATGGCAGGTAAGCGTGATGCTATTCATCCCCGCCTTAAGGTGACTAGGGGAAAATACTACCCTTCGCTCAAACCAGTCGCCTCGGATGCCATCCCGGTGCATGACGCCATCTTCCGGCAACGGTCCGGTTTCGCCCACATAGTCGCCGTTAACCTTTACCGTGATGCGCGTTCCCGTCCGGCTGCCGCAGAAGGAGAGGCGGAGGGTTAGCGAACCGCGAGGGACTTCCTTGAGGTCGAAGTTAATGGTCCAAGTGGACTCATGCTGGACGCTGCTATCCGGTGTCAGGCGCGGAGGCTGGCAGTAATTCCAGTCTTTGTGCCAGTCGCTTTTGCCGATGGTGAAATTGACGTCTTCCGGAAATTCTTCCGGATACTTGAGGTAGAGCCCCCAGTGCCAATAGTCATCGCCATGGCGGAATTCCGCCGCACTGCGGTCGGGAATGCCGATCTCCCAAAGCTGCCGCCCGAAGCGCTCGGGGATCCATGTAAGCTCGCCCAGATCCAGCGTCTGTCCAGCGGCTACCTTAACGTCTGCCTTGCTAAACTCTCCAAGCACTCCGTCCGCAAAGGCGTGGATCGTATAAGTGCCCGGACGAATGTTCGCGATCGAGAAATGGCCATCCGGTTCGGCGCGTGCCCAGAATTGATAATATCGCGCATCGCGTTGCCAATCGACTTTTTCGAATGAGGTCTTAGGCCCCGGCGGTGTACTATAATCGGGAGCCGAGAGGCCCACTTGTAGATGCGAAATCTGCGACGGGAGAGTCACAGGATCTTGTATTTTCAGGCTCCCGCGAACCGTTCCTCGGCCGGCGGCCTGCGGGTAGTCTGGATCCGAGACCCATTTGTATGGCCATTCGGCCTGTCCTCGTGCTGCGGCCTCGAGGGCGTCTTTCCACATCGCATCGTGATCCTGAGCGGCATTGCAATAGATCAGAAACGGGCCTTCGACTTTCGTCCAATTCTCGCCCTTCTGGATGGCGAGAGAGCTGCCGCCGTAGTGACTGCCCAGCCACATATTGAGTAGGGTCGGCGCACCGCCGGGATTTACATCAAGGTGGCCGGTAAGTTCGACCTTGGTTGGTCCTCCTGCTATATACTCAATGCTCGGGTTGATGATCCACAGTCCGACTTGGTGATTCGTGCTCGACCACCCATAGGCAGGAGTATCGGCAAGAATGGCCGAGTAGTCGTATTTATGTTCCGCCTCACCAATGTAACGCCCGGTAGTCATACGGCGCGCTTCTTTCATATTGAGCGGGCTTCCATGATCCCAGTCGGCGCCAGTCGGCATGATCCGGCGGCGCGACTTATCGATCGTCATGAAATCGAAGATCTGCGGATTCAGCTTCATGGCGAAGCGGCCTTCAGCGACTGAAAGGGCAGGATAACTGGCTGGATGGCTCCAGATTGCATAGGTATAGACCCAGTGCTCACCGCGCCCGAGGGCGTAGCGGATTTCCACATCCGCAGGAAGGCTGCCGCCTTTCTGATCGAAACCAAGCTTACAGGCTACCTCGGCTCGGGCGCCGCCATTGGACTTGGGATCGGTTCGAACCGATGCGGAAAGCTGACTTCCATAATGCCCGGCTGCCCCAGCAAACGACCAGTAACCACCGCCATGTGCGAGGAGATCGAGATCGTGATATTGCAGCGCCGCAAGATTGCCGGATTTCTTCTCGATCCGCGCGCTTACGAGCCCATTGGCCAGCGTGAAGAAGTTGCCGTCCTCGGTGAGCGTCACCGCACCTTGCTGTGGCGGTTCAGCTGCGTTTGAAAGAGAACTCAGGCAACCTGAGAGCGCGGCGAGGACCGTGAGCAGAAAGATCCGGTTTGACGGCCTAGGGCGAGAGAGGCGGATTTGCAGGGAGGGGGACATCGATGCCTGAAAGAACACTGTGTGAATTCCTCCTGCCAGAACTCTTTCCTCAGAGGCCAGTATGGCGCGTCGCAATGGGAGGATGGTCGCCGCGCGATATTCTATGACAGAGACGTCGGACGTTTGTGCTCGTGACTGCGTGAAGCAAAATAAACAAGAAGGCCAGCCAGTGTGGTCCCCAGGCCGAGTAGCGATTCCTTCGGACTGGATTGCAGCAGACGCACTGACATCCACAGGGTGATGACGAGAAAGAGGATCGGCGTAACGGGATAACCCCACGTGCGGTAAGGGCGCGGCAAATCCGGTCGCCGGATTCGGAGCACAATCACGCCCAGCACGGTGAAAAACGAGCAGAGCGTGAGCGTGAGCTGGGTGGCGTTGATGATTGTTTCAAACTTGGACGTGCAGAGGATTACTGTCGCGATGATCAGTTGAAGAACGATCGCCACCCGAGGGATTCCGTTCCGCGTCTTCTTTCCGAAGAACCTCAAGGCAGGTAGGTCCTCTCCCATCGTCGCGGTGACCCGGGGCCCGATCCATACCATCGAAGAAATCGTCGAGATCAGGCCGAGGCAGATCAGGCCGTCCATGGCACGTCCGCCCATTTCACCGAAGATATGCTTCGCAGCGAGGGCGGCTACGTTTGGCTGATCATGTTCCGCCGCCCACTGCATTTCAGCCATCGGGGTGGTGCGGAGAAACACCGCATTCAGGACGACATAGAGGCCTAGCACGAGTAGCGTGCCGACGACTACCGAGCGCGGGACATTTCGCTGCGGATCGCGAATTTCTCCGACGATGTAAGTGGAGGCGTTCCAGCCCGAGTAGGCGTACATCACAAAGACGAGGCTGATCGCAAACGAACGCCCCGCTAGTAGTCCCCAGTCGGTGGGTTTCGGAACAAATGATACCGGCTGCGGATGAGGAGCGAAAAAGCCCGCAACGATGAAAGCGACAATGAGGAGAAACTTCAGGACGGTGAAGATATCCTGAAACTTGCTGCCGCGCCGGAGCCCGGTGAAATGAACTGCGGAACAGATCCACACCACGAGAAATGAAAGCGGGCGGGGATCCAAGAACGGCAGGGCATAGTTTCCGTAATTCCCGAAAGCGATTGCCGTCGCGGCGATTGGCGCGGCGAACCCAACCGTTGCGGATATCCAGCCGGCGAGGAATCCAACCGCCGGATGATAGACTTCCGACAGAAAATGATATTCCCCTCCCGAACGCGGAAGAGCCGCGGCCAGTTCGGCATAACACAGCGCGCCAGCGAGCGCGCAGAGACCGCCGACCGTCCATAGGCATACAATCGCGAAGCCCGAGGGCAGGCCGCCGACCTGGTATCCCAGGCTGGTGAAGATAGCCGTCCCCACCATATTCGCGATGACGATGCAGATCGCCGTGAAGAGCGAGATCGTGCGAAGCCGGGATAAGGGAGGAGCAGGGCTCAAGGCGGGAGCAGCAGTAGGAGACGGCTCACTGGAAGTCAAAGCTCCTTGGAGGCCATCGGAACAATCGTGATTCATTCCTGCATGAAATCGTCACTCCGGCTTGCCGGGGCCGCTTCGCTGGCGTCTTTTTTGCCTTTGGGATCACTTGGGGCTTGCAACTGATGGCATTCTTTGCATCGCGATGCATTTTTCGACCGCCAGCGGCCGATCCCGGTGCGATAACGTCTGTTGATGAATCGAATAATCCTGACGGTTCTAGCGGCTGCGCTGACGATGCCTGTCTTCGCGCAGGATGACACTTCCCTCTCTGACGAGGCACGATTTTTGGCTGGGATGTCAGTGCGCGGTTCGGCCCTCGAGGCGCGAACTCGCAGCCGTGCATGGGCTGAGCACGCGACGGCGATGGACAGTGCCTTTGATAGACAGGAGCAGAGGCAGCTCAGCCGGGTGAAGTCCTGGTCGCGCGCCAATGTGCCTGGATCAGGCGGCTCGGGGACCATGTACTACATGTTCAGCGGACCGGATTTCCTGTACGCGAACGCCTTCTATCCCAACGCCTCGACTTACATCCTCGCCGGCACGGAACCCGTCGGCGATGTTCCCGATCTCGCCAAGTTGTCCGACGGCCAGCTCGACGCAGGTCTCCAGGGATTACGGCAGTCGATGAAGACCATTCTGGATTTTCATTACTTCATCACCAAGGACATGCGCGTTGACCTCTCGCGCACGCAGATCAATGGCACGCTGCCCATCCTGTTTGTCTTCCTGGCGCGAACGGGGAACAGCATTCAGGGAGTGGAGAAGATCAGCAGCCCCGCGCCGGGCGTGAAGATTAGCTTCTCGGGTTCGGCCGGGCACGCGCAGACGCTCTATTACTTCCGCACGGATCTCTCGAATGGCGGGAGGGGAGGCTTTCTGAAATGGTGTGCTGAGCAAGGCCCGGGTATGACTCTTCTCAAGGCTGCTTCCTATCTCCTTCACTCGGATAACTTCACTGCCGTTCGCAACTTCCTGCTGGAGAGTAGCCAGGTGATCGTGGAGGACGATTCCGGCATCCCGCTTCGTTCTCTAAAGGCCGCCCATTGGGAGACGCATCCCTACGGTGTCTATCAAGGCCCCATCAAGCTCTTTGCGAAGAACTATCAGCCCGATCTCGAGGCCGAGTTCCGGTCCAGCGCAAGTCCGCTCGGTTTTGGATTTGGTTATCACTGGCAGACCGATCGCGGAATGTTGATCCTGGCGACGCGGAAGTAAGCGCTGCCGGGCAGAGAGTACGGCCATTCGGCGGAATGGCTGCGTGAGGAGCAAGTGGTTCGTGTCGGTCCCAGGACGCTTGGTTCGCACGAAGGAAGGCGAGGAATACCTCGCCTTCCGTGCAGGACACGATTCTAACGAGCCGGTATTTAGGAGCGGCGACGGAAGCGTTGCAGGCCGGCGAGCATTCCCAGGCCGCCGAGGAGGGCCGCTGCCACATTCGGTTCAGGAACCAGAGTTGCTGCGACCAGTTCGCCCGTGGGCAAGAGTTGAGCGGTGTAGATGCCCGGCGCGAAACCTACGGGATTCACGAAGGTGATCGCGCCGATCTGTTCCGGCGTCAGGGCGTATGAGTCGCTTCCGAAGAACAGTGCATCGAGGCCTCCACCATTGATGCTGCCATTCCAGTCGGAGATCGTGAGCTTCGCGTTCGTATTCCAGAACTGGATGCTGCTGTCGGAAAAGGCGAGTGTGCTTCCGGTGTTTCCCAAGCCAAAGTCGATTCCCGAAGTGCCTCCGGTAAGTGTCAGCGTGCTGAGAAGTTGGAAATGTCCATTGGTATTCAGTGTGCCGCCACCGAGCGACAGCGGTGCCGCGCCATTCAGTGCGAAGTTGGTGCCTAGCTGTACGGCGCCTCCATTGATCGTAACCGCCGACGTACCGCTGATCGCGCCGCCGACGACGAGTGTGCCTCCGTTGACCGTGGTTGTTCCGGTGTAAGTATTCGCAGCATTCGAGAGCACAACTTTGCCGTTGCCGCTGACATTCAGCGATCCTGCGCCGGTCAGTGCTCCGCTGAGCGTGATGTTGCGTCCGGTGTAACCGTCGACGGAGTCGGTGGTGTTGAACGTCACCCCCTTCGCAGTGTCAGTCAGCGCCATCGGAAGCGAGCTGGACCAGTCAGCCCCGTTTGCGCCGATCGTGCCAGCACCCAGATTGACGTTCCTGGTACCTGAAGCGGTGCTTGCGATTCCTGCCGAGCCGATGTTGAGCGTTCCTCCATTCAATGTGTAGGTCTCGGGGTTAGTCCCCGTGAAACCGAGGCCCGCTGCGCTGATGGTGCCCGAATTTTGCGTGAAGGTATTGGTCGTGGTGAGATTCAGGTTGCCGGCGACGGAGACCGTTCCTGTCATGTTGAACGTAATATTCGTGGTGGCGTTGCCGACTGTGAATGCGCTTGCCGAGATGGTTCCCGCGCCGGTCATCGTCATTGGCGCAGCGTCAGCAATTGTAAACGTTCCGGACGAGATGAGGCTTCCGTCCACTTTAAATGTGGTCGGCTGCCAGGCGATATTCACGGCTCCAGCATTCAGAGTGCCGCCCGATTCGATCGTGACATTGGCTCCGCTGGCTGTGCTTGTAGACAAAGTGCCTGTTGTTGTCAGTACGCCACCATTTTGGATATCCAGCGTTCCGGTGCTGCTTCCAACGACCGATACACCAGATGTGCCATTGACGATTCCGCTTACGAATAGCTTGCCGCCGGCGGCAACAGTGGTCGCACCGGTATAGGTATTATTGGTTCCCGCCAAGGTTGTCGTGCCGGTGGATGTCGTAGAGAAAGCGCCGGCACCACTAATGCCGCCGGCGAATGTCAGGCCGAAGGCCGAACTATTTGCGGACAGTATTGCCCCGGAGGCGATCAGAACCGAGTTTCCAAGCGTCACGGCTGAACCAATCGCCGATACCGTTGAACTGGCTGTTAGCGAGAGGGCTCCGCTTCCCAACGCACCATTGTTGCCGAGTTGGAGTACGCCGCCGGACAGGATCGTGCCGCCAGTGTAACTATTCGCACCTCCGGTCAAAAGCAGCGTGCCGGCTCCGGACTTGGTTAAGGTGCTGGCTCCGACGATCGCGCCATTGGTGCTATCGATCGTGTAAGTATTCGCCGTGTTGGTCACCGCTATCGATGCGGGGGCGACGTTCCCGGATATGGAAACTGTCTGATTGGCGGACGTTGCGGCAAAGCTCACAGCATCGCCCCAGTAGAATTTGCTGTCGGTATTACCTGACCATGGGGTGCTTGTCCCGTTAGCCCAAGTGCCGCCAGCCGTGGCTGCCCACGATTCGGAAGTGCCGGTGTAATTGAGTTGAATCGCGCTTCCGGTGTCATTCACCGATCCCGAGCGGTAATTGGGCGCGGAAGCGGCGAAGGCGCTGGTGCCAGGGCCTGTGCCAGTGTACTGGACGATATTGAGAGTCGCCGGAGAGCCGGATGGCGCGCTGTTTACGAAGACGTTTACAGGGCCGGCGGTTGTGACACTGCTGCCTTGCACGCCAGTGGCCGTTGCAATGACATTCGATCCGCTATTCAGGTTGATCGTGCCTGTTGTTGAACCGGAGCCTGTGAGGCTCGCTCCGCTCGCCACGGTTATATTGGAGGTGAGAGTGCCGGTCAGGTTTAACGTGCCTGCACTCACATTCGTTGACCCAGCATAGCTACTGGCGCCGCTCAGAGTGAGCATACCTGTACCCGTCTTGGTGAAGCCATTAGCTCCCGAGATGATGCCGGAGATCGTCGTGTCCCCAGCGGCTGCGGCGACCGAATTGACCTGAAACGTCGTCCCACTGTTGTTCAGGAACACATTGGCGGCGACGGCGGATGCCGCGCTGCCACCGAATGTCCAGGTCGTATTCTGGTATGGAACGAATCCTCCTGTGCCGGTGGTGGTTCCAGTGACCTGAGCACCGGCCGCGCCATATCCAAGCGTGCCTCCGTTGACCGTCAACCCTCCCTGCGGTTCAACGAAGATGGCGTTAGTACCGCCGTTGTTGATGAGAAGCTTGGCTCCCTGACCGACCGTAATCATCTGGGTCGGAGTCAGGGTGCCGGAGGTAAACAAAGGCGTTGAGCCGCCAGTCCAACTGGTACTGTAAACAGTGGCGGCTTCATCGCCGATCAGCACGTTACTTCCAGACCCCGCCAGTGTCAGGGGACCGGTTCCCCATCCCGAGGCATTGCCGAAGACAACATATCCACCAGTCGCGGTTGTCGAGCCGATGATCACATTGCCTGAATAACCAGCCATCGAACCCTTCAGGTTCATGAGGCGGACGTTGCTGGACGCTCGAGTAAGAGTTAGTGTGCCTGTTCCGGAGATGGCGCTTTCAATAGCAAAATACTGTGTGTAACCGCCGCTGGATTGTGAGATCGAACTCGCTCCGGTAAGACTAATGGAAGTGGCACTCAAGAGTCGCTCGAAGAGCGCGCCGTTGGTGCTGCCTCCGGAAAGATTGCCGGAGTTCAGAATTAGAGTAGACCCGAGCGTGTACGTTCGAGCAGAAATATAAGTGCTGGCGTAAGTCTGTACTATGTTGATCGACGCTCCCGGATTTACAGTTACCGAGGTGGATGCTCCAGATGTGAGGTTTGCGCTCGTGGCGGATGTGTCAAACTTCAGCGTTCCGCCGTTCACGGTCAGGTTCCCCTTGTAGCTATTGCCTGTACTCGTGAGGGTCAGGGTCCCGGTTCCCTGCTTCACCAGCGATCCGAGTCCCGTGATGGCTCCGCTTAATGTTGTCGAGGAGTTGTTCCCCCCGACCGACAAGGTTATTGCGGCGGGAGTGGTTCCATTGGTTTGCAGCGACAGGGCAGCGGTGGTGCTCAGGCCGCCGACGACGAAGGAGTTGCTGCTGACCGAACTGTCGAAGACTAGCGGATTCGCTCCCATCGTCAGCGTGGTGTTCGTTGCTGCGAAGGTGTTCGCGAGATCGAGGGTTCCGGCCACCACTGTGGTTGCGCCGGAGTAGGTGTTGACTCCCGCCAATGTCAGATATCCCGTTCCGAACTTGGTCAAAGTCGAAGCCGTGCCATTGTCGGCGATATTGGATGCAATGACGAGGCCCGTGGCGGCGGTCGATCCGTTGTTTTGGATCACCGTCAATTCGCCGCCGGAATTCGCCGCCGTGAGGGTTCCTCCGGTAATGAGCGTTGAGTTCGATCCCACGTTGGACGTCACGAGGATGCCACCCGCTGTGGCGTTACCGGCGAGTGTGAGCGTATTGTTCGCCGTGCTCAGGTTTTGATTGAACCGGATGGAGGACAGGGTGGTTCCGGCAGCGGCCGACGTTGCGCTGCTGATGTCGGCGTTGATGCTCGAACCGGAGCTCAGGCTATTGGATGTGTTGTAAAAGCCCGCGACGTTCGAACCGCCGGTGACGAAGGTTCCAGTCGAATCCATCGAAGCCCAGTCTGTTCCGCCCACGACTGCGTAAGCGGTGCCGTTTGATGAAAGGATCGTGCCCGCCGTGCCGTTGCTGATGAGCAGGCTATTCGTGGCCGTGGGATTCGATGGCAGCAACAGATTCAGGAGGCTGCCGGCACCCCGGGTGAAGGCGCCAACGCTCAGTGCAACGGATTGACCGCCTCCGTCATTCAACTGGATGCTGGACACCGTGCCGGCCGTTAACGTGAGCCCATTGACTATTTGAGCCGTGTCAGCAGAGGCGTTGCCATTGAGGATCAGCGTGCCGCCACCCAGTGTCAGGAGTGAACCCGTGGTCAGCTTCGAGTCGTTATTGGTCGTGTAATCCAGCAGCAGTGTACCGGCGTTTACGGTTGTTGCTCCAAACGAATTGGCGGAACCCGAGAGGACCAGCGTTCCATTGCCGGTCTTGGTAAGCGCAAAGCTGCCAGTGAGCGTGCCGGAGACGGTGAAATCCGGAGCAGAGGAACTGGTCGCATCGCCAATATTCCAGGTCTGTGCCGCGCCGAGAACGACGGCATCCGCGATACTGACTGTCTTGGTGCCGCTCAGCGTGATGCCACTGGATCCCAGCGTGATGGATCCTGCACCTGAAATATCAATGTTAGTGAGCGCACCAGAAATGTTGATGCCGCCCCAGCTTACATTTGAGTCCACCGTGAGGCCGGCACCGAGCGAGGAAGTGATCCATGTCGCAACATCGGCCGTGCCCGGCGCTGCGTTGGTTCCGCCACCGCCCGTCCAGACGCCTGCAGTGACGCCCGTCAGATCCGTGCCTGTTCCTGCTTTTGTTGCAGTTGCACCTTGTGCCGGAAGTCCTGCGAAAACGAGGGCAGCGGCCCCGATGGAGGCTGCGAAGGAAAGCCGAGATGGCTTTGCGAAGGTGCGGTCCGGCAGGATGTTACAGACGCTGGCGATGCTGGAGGAAAGAACATCAGGGCACGACGGAACTGAGAAGCGTAGATTCATGTGCGGGTAGAACTGATCGCAGCGGAAACATGCGAAGTGCGTGAACCGGAGCGTCGTACCTATGCCATGATTCGATGCTTACGCAAGAGGCTTAGATGTGTCATACATCGCCTTAGTTGCTCCTACGGGTTGCGGTGTGTCATACTGGCGTATTTGCTCAAATTTACGGCCTCTCCATAGGTTGCCGCCTATTTTCCAATCATTCGGAGAAGCTCCGTCGCCGCGCGGCCTGGCTGCCTTTGCTTTGGCCAAAGCGTGACGATGCGCCGCGTTGGACGTGGATCCGAAAAATGCCTGTAGGCTGGAGCGCCCTCCTGGCGTTGCTTGGCCGCCATGGCCGGGATTAGGGAAAGGCCCAGGCCTGCAGTGACAAGTGCTTGCACGGTCTCGAGTTGCGCGCTTCGGAAGCTGATCCCCGGTCGGACACCTTGTTTCTCGCAGAAACCGAGGATCTGGTCGCCGAGACAATGCCCTTCTTTCATCACGATCAGGTGTTCGGATTCGAGATCCGATGCGGCGATGCTGCGCTTGCGCACAAGCGGATGTTGCGGAGGCAGCGCGAGCAGTAATTCGTCCGATGATAAGTCGTGAATCTCGAGTCGGTTATCGGAGATCGGGTGGCTGGCAATAGCGAAGTCGATCTCGTACGAATGAGTAAGTTCCAGGAGGCGGGCAGTCGTGTCTTCGTGAACGATGATCTGGATGCCGGGAAAGCGTTTGGTAAATGCGGACATTGGAGCTGGCAGGAGATAGGGCGCGATCGTTGGCAGAACGCCCAGATTGATTACTCCGTTTGTCAGATTCTGAGCATCCCTTGCATCGCGTGCCGCGGCATCGACTTCGTCTAGAATGCGAACTGCCCGGCGCAGGAAGGCTTCTCCAGCGGCGGTCAACTGGGCCTTGCGCTTCATCCGGTCGAAGAGTCGTTCGCCTAGCTCGTCTTCGAGCTTCTGGATTTGCTGACTGAGCGATGGCTGGGACACGTGGCAGCTTTCCGCCGCCCGCGAGAAGTTTCCGATCCGCGCGACTGCCACAACGTAGCGAAGCTGATGCATTTCCATAGGTGTTTCCTATGCTCGCGAAAGAAGTCGGCTGTTTCAACTATGGCATCGTCCTCGCAAACACGGAGGCCGCGAGATTAGCCAGAAGCTCGCGGAGCTTCGAAAACTTGCGCTTGTGTCATCCTCGGCTAAGAGGGTGGGACTGCCGCGGTTATCCTGCGGCACACTGGCTCAATGCCTCGCTCCAGCGCGGCATTGGGCCTTGAATTTTAAAAACCGAACTTCGACTGTCCCCTTCATGTCTGTCATTACCCCTCGTAAGACTCTCCCCTCCTATGACGTGATCGTTGTCGGCTCTGGCGCCGCAGGCGGCATGTCCGCCTATGTCCTGGCCAAAGCCGGCGTGAAGGTCCTCATGCTGGAAGCGGGCCGGAATTACGATCCGCTTACCGAAACGCCCATGTTCGAGACGCCGAAGGACGCTCCGCTTCGCGCCACGGCCACGCCGGACAAGCACTTCGGATTCTTCGACGCCACGGTGAATGGCGGGTGGACCGTTCCGGACGAGCCGTACATGGTCAAGCGGGAGGGCAAGGATCAATTCGAAGAGGCAAGCGACTGGGGTGCGCATGGCACGAAGCAGAATTTCATGTGGTGGCGTCCGCGCATGCTCGGAGGCCGGACGAACCATTGGGGCCGGATCGCCCTGCGCATGGGGCCGTACGATTTCAAACCGCGTGAGCGCGATGGGCTGGGTCTCGACTGGCCGATGAATTACGAGGACATGGCCCCGTGGTACGACAAGACAGAAGAGTTGATCGGCGTCTGGGGCACGAACGAAGGTCTGGAAAATACGCCGAATTCTTCGCCCGGCATTCTCCACACGCCGCCTAAGCCGCGTGGTTACGAGCTGCTCACCAAGAAATCCTGCGACCGTCTCGGCATTCCCGTCATCCCGTCGCATCAGGCGATCATCACCAGGCCGATCAACGGCCGGGGCGCCTGCTTTTATGCGACTGATTGCGGTCGTGGCTGTGCGATCCGCGCGAATTTCCAGTCGACCACCGTGCTTCTCCCGCCGGCTGTGGAGACAGGGAATCTCGACATTATCACCGACGCCATGGTGCGCGAGGTCACGACCGATAAGTCGGGCCGCGCAACCGGTGTCCATTACATCGACAAGGCGACCGGCAAGGAACTTCACGCCTCCGCGCGCGTTGTTATCCTTTGTGCGGGCGGCTGCGAATCTGCGCGCATCCTGCTGAACTCAAAAAGTTCGCTCTTCCCGAATGGACTTGCGAATGGCAGTGGCAAGGTTGGCCGCTATCTCATGGATACGGTTGGCACCGGCCTGACCGGTCACATTCCGATTCTGGAAAACGTTCCGCCGCATAATGAAGACGGCGCTTCCGCGATGCATATGTACATGCCGTGGTGGCAGTACAAGGAACAGATCGCCGGAAAGCTCGGCTTTGCCCGCGGCTATCATATCGAATTCGGCGGCGGACGACGCATGCCCGGCATGGGCAATCCTGCGCCGGATCATCTCACCGGCGGTTCGTACGGAAAGAAGTTCAAGGAAGACGCACGCCGGTATTACGGTGCGTTTGTGGGCTTCTCTGGTCGTGGCGAAATGATCCCGAACGACGATTGCTACTGCGAGATCGACCCCGACAAGAAAGACAAGTGGGGGATCCCGGTCCTGCGCTTCCACTGGAAATGGAGCGAGCACGAGACGCGGCAGGCGGCTCACATGCAGAAGACCTTTGCCGATATCATCGAAGCGATGGGTGGCAAGGTTCAGGGCTCTCCGCAACTCGACGGCGCCAAGGCGATCATGGCCGGCGGCACGATCATTCACGAAGTCGGTACGACGTGCATCGGAGCCGATCCAAAGAACTCGGTCCTGAATCAATGGTGTCAGTCCTGGGAAGTGCCGAATCTCTTCGTCACTGACGGCGGTCCGTTCGTTTCCAACGCGGATAAGAATCCGACCCTCACGATTCTCGCTCTCGCGATGCGCTCCTGCTCGTGGCTGGCTGAAGAATTGCGCAAAGGAAACATCGCCTGAGTCACCGAACCTCCTGCTTTCCATGAATCTCCAAGCTCGCCCCCTTACACGCCGCGAAGCCGTTCAGCGGATGATCGCCGCTGCCGCGACCGTCTCCCTCCTGGATACAAAGGCCTTCGGTATTCCCGGTCTTCCGACCAGCATTGGCACCGACCCGAATCTCCGGGCCAAAGTCATTCCGTGGGACCGCGTCCTGACTCCGGCAGAAATGGTCACGGTGACCGTCCTCGGGGATATCATTATTCCCGCCGATGATAAGTCGCCGGCCGCCAGCGCCGTCGGTGTGCCTGATTTCATCAATGAATGGGTCAGCGCTCCGTATCCGGCTCAGGTTCACGACAGGAAGGAAGTCCAGGAAGGGCTCAAGTGGATCGATGAAGAAGCGACGAAGCGCTTTGGAAAAGCATTCCATCAGCTGTCTTCCGAACAACAGTGCGGGATTTGCGATGACATCTGCTATCCGCCCAAGGCCAAGCCGGAGTTCAAGAAGGCCGCGGAATTCTTTTCAAAGATGCGCAATCTTGTCGCGGGCGGTTTTTACACGACGCCCGAAGGCTGGAAGGACATCGGCTACGTCGGCAATGTGCCGATGACCGAATTTCCCGGACCGCCGCCGGAGGTGCTGAAGCATCTCGGATTGGCGTAGGGGGCGGTTTCCTGGTCGCGTCGCCCGTTCGCGCGGTTAAGAACGCCAAAATGTCCGCTGTCGAATAAACGGCGAGTCCGAATCCTGACGGGCTCGCGCGATTCGGGTGGCGTTTGCGGCGCAGACTCCGTTTTGATGGAGCGACGCTCAAGCCTTGCACTGATTTGCCGTGCCCCAGATAGCACCGATGAAGATCTCCGTCCGCGAATCCTCCGCCGTCTTCCTGAATCTCCGAACGCGCATGCCGTTTCGCTACGGCATCGCGACGATGACTCGCGTCCCGCATTTCATCCTGAAATTGGCCGTGGAAATCGATGGGCAGATTCACGAAGGCGTCGCAGCGGATAATCTGGCTCCGAAGTGGTTTGCCAAGGATCCAACGACTTCCTTCGCGGAGGAATTGCGGGACATGCTCGAAGTGATCGGTCATGCGCGGATGGCTGCAGTCCAGCTCGGTGAATGTGCGAGCCCGTTTGAATTGTGGTCCAGGCTTTATGCCGTACAGAAATCCTGGGCCGCAACGCGCTTCCCGCCGCTGCTTTGGAACTTCGGCGTCACGCTCGTGGAGCGCGCCGTGATCGATGCCTTCTGCCGCGCGCGCAAGATTACCTTCGCCGAGGCGCTGCGGAAAAATCATCTCGGCGTGCAGCTCGGCCAGATCTTTCCCGAGCTCTCCGGCTTCGAACCGTCGTCGTTTTTGCCGGAACAGCCGCGGCGTCCCATCATCGTCCGGCACACTGTGGGACTTACGGATCCGCTTACCATTGCGGATATTTTGCCGGAAGACCGTGCAAATGATGGCCTGCCCGAAGCGCTCGAGAGTTACCTGGAATTCGATGGCGTTACCCACCTCAAAATCAAGCTGAGTGGCAACGTCGAGCGAGACCTGGCGCGGTTGCGGCAGTTGGCAGACCTGCTCGCCCCCGTGGATTCGAACTGCGCATTTACGCTCGATGGGAATGAGAATTTCCACACGGTCGCTCCGTTCATCCAGTTGTGGGACGCTCTACGTGCGGACCCAAAGATCGCGGCCTTCCTGCAGGGCCTGATCTTTGTCGAACAGCCCTTCCATCGTGACGTGGCGCTGAGAGCAGAAACCTTCTCCGCGTTGCATGCGTGGGGCAAGCGACCGCCCATCATCATTGATGAATCCGATGCGGAGGTTGGGACTCTCGCCATCGCGCTCGAAGGCGGCTACGCGGGCACGAGCCACAAGAATTGCAAAGGTGTCTTCAAGGGCATCGCCAATGCGTCGCTCATCGCGCATCGCCGCCGGCTGAATCCCGATTCTCAGTATTTCATGAGCGCCGAAGATCTGACCAATGTCGGTCCGATCGCGCTGCTTCAGGATCTCGCAGTGGTGGCTTCACTTGGGATTCCTCACGCGGAGAGGAACGGCCATCATTATTTTGCGGGGCTAGCTCAATTTCCAAAGAGCGTTCAGAGCGAAATTCTGAAACACCATGGCGATCTTTACGACCAGCATCTGGGCGGATTCCCTGTGGTTCGAGTCGAGCACGGAAGGCTGGCTGTCGGTAGTGTGATCGGTGCCCCGTTTGGATTTGCTTGTGAGATTGATTTCAGCGCCTTCACGCCAGAAATGGCGTGGAGTCCTGAGTGCCCTTAAGTAATTTCACTTACTGTGACATAGGGTGGCGGATTTATGACATATATGGTATTTCCTTATATTTCTAAGGAACTTCGAGGTTGGATTGTTGTTTCTGACTGGAATCAGAATCATGCAATTCAACCCCTCTATTGCTCTTCCGCTCCTCAAGATTCGCGCCCGGCGTACCGTCAGGCGCATACTGTGGCCTCGTCCGGCACTCTACTGGCCAGTCGGCGTTGTTCGAAATCGGGGTAATGTCTTCGGGTCGGACATCCACCTATACATCAGTGGATATCCCCGCTCAGGAAATACCTTCGCGCGGACGGCGTTCCTGATGGCCAATCCCGGGCTGCGCATACGTTCGCACCGCCATATTCCGGCCTTTGTCCTGCGCGCGATTGAACTCGGCCGTCCCGGCATGCTGCTGATCCGCAATCCGCTGGACGCTGCGATTTCCTGGGCCATCTACCAACGTCAAACGCTCGAGCAAACGGTTGCCTACTGGAACGATTTTCACGAAGTCCTCAAGCCGGTGCAATCCGACTTATTCTTCGTGCGGTATGAGGACGTGGTTGCTGATTTTGGATCAGTGATGGGCGCATTTAACCGGAACTGGGGGACCGACTACAGGCCTTTCGAGCATACGAAGGAAAGCGCGGCACAGTGTTTCGCCTCGATCGATGACGAGTACCGCAGCCCTGATGGCCAGATCCTTGAAATGCAGGTTTCCCGCCCATCGGCACAACGGATTCCTGCCCGGGAAGAGCTTCTGGAACGGCTGCAGCATTCGTCTTTCCTGAGAGAGGAACTTGCGCGGGCAAACGAGCTTTACGGCAAATTCACGAAGCAGCTGGAATCTGCCGTGCGCGGCGAAGATCCGGCACCGTCTGAGCAGCGGAGCACACGCACCGCCCTGGTTGCTTAGGCGTTTGCCTGCGGCTTGAGAGGATTTGCTCGTTCGCAGGCAGTCGCTCGCAAAGAAGATTCGGAGAAAATTGCGCACTGTCCGGTGCTGTATTACAGAAGGACAGATGGCTGAGACTTCCACCACCGAATCGCAAGTACTTGAGGCCGCGTTGCAGACGCTGCGGGAGCATCGTCATCGAGTCACTGCGCCACGGCGTGCCATCCTGGAAATCCTCATTGCCGAGCATGGTCCATTTACCACGGAGGAGATCCATGGGCGAATGGAGGCCGGCGTTTGCGATCTGGTCACGGTGTACCGCTGCCTGGCGGCGATGGAAGAAATCAATCTCGTGAGGCGTTGCGATTTTGGCGATGGCGCGTATCGGTATGAGTTCAATACCGGAGAACATCATCACCACCATATTGTCTGCCGGCTCTGCCATAGTGTGCAGACCCTCGATTTTTGTGTGGCCGATGGCCTCGAGCGCATGGCGCGCCAGATGGGCTACGCCAATGTGACTCACACGCTGGAGATTTTCGGCATCTGCGCGCAATGTCAGCGTAAGGGTGCCGCGGACTCATCCCGTGCCGGGTAAACAAGATCAGTGATTCACTGAAACTCGCCGCGGCGTTCGCGCGCGATTGCTTTTTCGATATGATTCGCCTCCCCCTCCTTTTCGCTTTGTTTGCCGCACTGCCGGCCATGGCTCTGGACCAGGCAAACTTTCAGCGTGCGGCCCAGTATTCGGCGCTCCATCAGGGAAAATCGATGCTCGTCATCCAGCATGGGAAGACGGTCTTTCAGAATTACGCGAATGGCGGCGCGCCCACGGAGGCGCTCAGGATTTTCAGCGGCACAAAAGGCTTCTGGATCCTGGCGGCGCTCGCTGCCGAAGAGGACGGCATCCTGCGTTTGGACGAAAAGGTATCCGATACGCTAACGGAGTGGCGCAACGATGAACGGAAATCGGAACTGACCGTTCGCGATCTGCTGGATTTCAACGCGGGGCTGGATCCGGTCTTCCATCTTCATGGCGATGGTGTGCCGGATCGGAATGCAGTGGCGCTGGCGGCGCCGATCGTAGCGCCGCGTGGGCTCCGGTTCATCTACGGGCCGGCGGCATTGCAGGCGTTTGACGAATTCTTCCGGCGGAAACTGGCTGCCCGGCATCAATCGCCCACCCAGTATCTGGAGCATCGCGTGCTTTCGCCAATGGGGCTCGGTCCTCAGACCTACAAGTCCGACCACGCTGGAAATCCATTGCTTGCCACTGGATTCCGTATGACCGCCAGCCAGTGGGCAAGGATGGGCGATGTCCTGCTGCGTGATGGCCGTCCGATCGTGAGCGGCCACTCTTTGAGTGAGGCGCTTCACGGAACTTCGGCAAATCCGGCCTTTGGAATGGGCTTCTGGAATAACCGCGCGGCTGCCGAGGCGAATGCCCGGGAATTCGACATCGAAAACATGCTGGAGCTCGATTGGCGGAAACAGAATTGGCGCGACACCTGTATCTGTCGCGCCGCGCCGCCGGATCTCATTGCCGCAGTCGGATCCGGCTACCAGCGGCTGTTTGTCATTCCCTCGATGGATCTGATCACCGTGCGGCAGGGAACCGGCGGGAAATTCTCGGATCCGGAGTTTCTCCGGCTGCTCCTGGGAAAATAGGGGCTGCGTCCACGTTCAGGCAACAGGCGCCTGAGACATTCGTGGTGGTACGGTGCGCGACCTGCTAGGGGATGAGGCGAATGAATCGCCGGTTACGCCTCTTTCTTTTTAGCCTTGTCGCGTCTGCCGTATCCGCGGCCGCGAACCCGATGACGATCAAGGAATTGGACCTTCTCGTCCGGATGCACACTCCGGAGAACCAGATAATGGACGACATCTCCAAGCGTTTGCTTCTCGCGCCGCTTGATGATGCAGGAGCAAAAAAACTGGCCGAGGATGGAGCCTCGCCGACCTTTATTGAGAAGATCAAAAATGGGAATTTTGTTCTGGCGGAGAATGAAGCAGCCAAACTCAAGCTGGAGGAAGAATCCCGACGCGAAGTTGAGAAGGCGAAATTAGACCGGGAGGCGGCTCGCCATGCCGCGTACATTGCCAGTCTTCCTCGTGCTCAGGCGCAAAGCCCCGACCCTAGGATGCCGCAAACCCCGGCAGTCAATATCCCGACGACCAAATTGGCGGAGGCATTGGAAGGCAAGTTGGTCCACATGGACGGCGGCGCTCTGCGGCCGATCTCGGCCGGCGACCTCCGTGACATGAAGTACTTTGTTCTCTACTTTTCGGCAGGCTGGTGCGCGCCGTGCCGGCATTTCTCGCCGCAACTCGTCAATTTCTACAATCGGTCGAAAGGCATCCGCTCGAACTTCGAATTCATCTTCGTGAGCGCTGACAAGAGCCAGGTCGGGATGGAGCAATACATGAAGGATGAAGGGATGACATGGCCTGCTGTTCGTTTTGATTTGGGAGCAGCGTTTGCAGGGTACGGCATTGGCACCATTCCATTTGTTCTCGTCGTGGACGAATTCGGAAGGCCGGTTTACCCGATCGATCCCGGTACTGGACAGATCCGGAAAGGAACGACGGCAAGCATTGCCGAACTCGAGCAATTTCTGAACCGATGAGAGGCGCATTGTGGCGCGATCTGGCGCCAGATTTGAACTCCTTCGAGTCCAATGCGCGCCAGGGACGCTCCAAATTCGCCGGACGGATCCGATCATTTTCGCTTGCCGCCTGTCGTGTTCACGAAAGACGCTAGGGAGATGCTTTCTGTAGTCATCCCGCTCTATAACGAGGAAGACAATATTGCCACCCTGCAAAAGGAACTCGCTGCCGCACTGAACGGCATCGAGCATGAGATCGTGTTTGTGGATGACGGCTCCAAAGACCAGACACTGACGCGGGTGCAGCGCGGGCCCGGCGTGCGTGTCATCGAATTTGAAAAGAATACCGGCCAGAGCGCCGCGATGTACGCGGGAATCCACGCTGCGCGGGGCGACGTCATCGCGCTGATGGATGGCGACTTGCAAAACGACCCGGCCGATCTTCCCAAGTTGCTCTCCGAGATCGAGAAAGGCGCAGACTTGGTGTGCGGCTACCGCGCGACGCGGAAAGATACTTTGTCCAAGCGACTGACCTCGCGCGTTGCAAATTTCGTGCGCTCGCGCTTCACCAAGGACGGGGTGCGCGACACCGGCTGCACGCTGAAGGCGATGCGCAAGGAATGCCGCGAGGCCCTGGTTCCTTTCTACGGCATGCACCGGTTCATTCCGGCGCTGGTCAAAGGTATGGGCTACCGGTTGGTGGAGATTCCCGTGAATCATCGCCCCCGGGTTGCCGGCGTGAGCAAATACGGCTTTGGCAATCGTGCGTGGAAGGCGACCATGGATATGTTCGCCGTCCGCTGGATGCTTTCGCGGCAGATCAAGATCCGGATCCGAGGGGAATCCTGAGGGCTGGGGATGACGAAAATCGAATGACGAATGGAAAACGGAGCCAGAGGAACAAAAACGCGGTGCGGCGCGATTTAGACGCATCCTTTTTGTTTCCGGCATCGTCATCTTTTCGGGCTTCGACGTTCGTGTTCGTCGAATAGGTCTGCCCAAATCGTTCGAACCTCTATACACTCCGGCCAATGCTGTCGCCTGCAGCCGAACGCGAACGTCCGAGGGTCCCCAACCACGAGTTGGTGCGCGTGATCGGTCGTGGCGCTTACGGCGAGATCTGGATGGCGCGCAGCCTTACCGGCGCGCTCCGGGCGATCAAGATTGTCGACGAACGCACCTTTGAGAACGAAAAGGCATTTCAGCGGGAATTCGAGGGCATGTCTCGTTTCGAGCCGATCTCGCGGAGCGACTCGGGATTTGTGGACATCCTGCATGTCGGTCGCGATGACGGTGGACACTTCTTCTACTACGTCATGGAGCTCGCGGATGACGTCACCGGCGAGAGCGTGGCTCCGGATTGCTACGTCGCGAAGACTCTAGGTACCGAACTGGGGCGCCGCTCGCGTCTGCTTGTCGAAGAGTGCCTTTCGATCGGACTTTCGCTGACGCGTGCCGTCGCAGTCCTCCACCGGCATGGGCTCGTGCATCGCGACATCAAACCGGCGAATATCATTTTCGTCGGAGGCGTGCCGAAGATCGCTGACATCGGCCTTGTCGCCGCCAGCGGGCAGAATTCCTTTGTCGGCACGGAAGGCTATGTTCCGCCGGAAGGGCCGGGGAGCGTGCAGGCCGATCTCTACAGCCTTGGGAAGGTCCTGTACGAGATTGCGATGGGGAAGGATCGCCTGGACTTTCCGGCGCTGCACACCGATCTGACCTCGCTGCCCGAGAAGGATCGCCTCATGCAGTTGAACGCGCTTCTGCTGCGGGCCTGCGCGACGAATCCGCGGGAACGCTACGCCACGGCCGATGAAATGTGCGAGGACCTCGAGCGCATCATGCAGGGGCGTTCGCTGGAGCATCATCGGCGGAAGTTCATCCCGGCGGTACTGGTCGGGCTTTTGCTCAGCGCCGGAGCGGTGGGAGCGACTTGGTGGCAGCGTTCGCATCAGCCCGGAGCGGCTGCGATTTCCGCCGATCCACCGCAGGCGATGATTGTCCTGGACGGCGTCATGCGACACAGCCCGGCAGAATTTGAAAATGTCCCGCCGGGCCGGCATACCGCGCGGGTGATGGCCGCCGGCTTTGATCCGGCGGAAGTACCGTTCATCGTGACAGCGCACGAGGAAGCCAAACCGCCGCAGGTGCATCTGAACCGCAGCCACGGTCGTGTGCAGTTTGCGAGTTCGCCGGAAGGTGCGGAGTACACGTTGCTGAAGGATTCAAATGTGACGGGACATGGGAGATGCCCGGCATCGCTCGATTCCGTTCCGACGGGAGAATACGACGTCGTGTACTCGCTCGACGGGCGCGAGCAGCGGCAGCACGTGGAAGTAAAACGCAACGAGGTCACCGCTTCGGAGGTGGAATTTTCGAGCGGTCGGATTGCGATCACCAGCGAACCGGCAGGGGCGGAGATCAAAATCGACGGCAAGTCTTCCGGCATTGCGCCGCTCGATCTTGCGTTGCCCGAGGGTAGCCATGAAGTCACCGCTCACTTTCGTACGTGGCCGGATCTGCACCGAACGGTCGAAGCGAGCCGCGACAAGCCCGCAACGCTCGGCTTTGAGTTCCTGCCCGGCAAGGTGAAGATCACGAGCGCACCCACTGGCGCGACCGTCTACGGGCACAATGGCAAGGAAATCGGCAAAGCGCCGCTCCTGCTCGAACCGCTCGAGCCGGGAAGCGTCTCCTACGAACTGCGCATGCCCGGCTACAAGCCGCTCAAGGTGACAGGCGAGGTCAAACCCGATGAGCAGACCTTCATCGGAGCCCGCCTCGTGCAACGGGCTGGTCCGCAGGCCGATCACCCATGGGAGAATAGCCTGGGGATGAAATTCGTTCCCGTGGGCGGCTTGCTTGTCTGTGTCTGGCCAACGCGAATCCGCGATTACGAGGCTTTCTGCCAGGCCTCTGGCCGTCCGAGGCTTGCGCCAGACTTTGCGCAGGACGCTTTGCACCCGGTCGTGCGAGTGAATTGGGACGACGCCACGGCTTTCTGCGAATGGCTCACGCAAAAGGAACTCCACGCGGGATTGCTCGAGGGCGGGCAACTCTACCGGTTGCCGACGGATGCCGAATGGAGCCAGGCCGTTGGATTGCCGCCGGAAAACGGAACCACGCCGGAAGAGCGCGATGGAAAGTCACATGACTTTCCATGGGGGCACCAGTGGCCGCCACCTCCGGGTGTCGGGAATTACGCCGATGCAACGCTCAAGAAGAAGACACCGGGGATTCCGGGCTATCGTGACGGCTTTCCACAGACATCGCCGGTCGGTAGCTTTCCGGCGAATCGGTTCGGGCTTTTCGACATGGGCGGCAATGTCTGGCAGTGGGTGCAGGACAGTTACAAGGGCGGAAAGGGCAAGGACTGGGGAGTGCTCCGCGGCGGCTCATGGGCGACTTCCGCGCAGGCGGAATTGCGCAGTTCTTACCGGAATGTCGTGGACCGCGAAGAACGGGACGTGATCTACGGGTTCCGAGTGGTGCTGGTTCCGGAGCCCGGGACGTGAACCTTGCCGCCGATCGGATGCTGTCCGACGGCGGTAATCGCTTTATTAGTTAGTTAGCGCGCGATGTTATTTCCAGGCGGCAAGCGGCTCCTGGCTGATGCTCGAAGCTGGCTTTCCGTCGTCCGGAGTTAGCAAAACCTGCACGTTACCCTGCGTCATGTTTTGCAAATGAATGGCCAGGACGGAGAACTTGGCATTTGATTCGCCTTTCTCTTCCTGTGCCTTTGGATGCGGCGACGAGGGAAGTGGTTCGGCTTTTCTGGATTCAAACTTCGCGCCGGCTGGGCTGACGATCCGAGCTTTCAAGTTTGCCTGGCCTTGATGCAGAGTGGCGGAGGCGCCATCCGCACTGATCTCGATCGTTGCGGGTGTGTGCAGGAACCACCAGACTTCCGACGGCTTTTCCATGGCGATCTCGTCCTGGATCAGCGCTTCCCGCCGGTGGAGTAGAGCGATGCCGCGCTCCACTTTCTTTGCGCCATGATATGCGCTGCTGAGGTCGATAACAGTGAATGGTCGGTCCGCATTCGGCGTGAAACGCTCCACTCGCGCGAATGCTTCGGGATCCTGATCGGGTGCTTCGCCTGGATTGATCACCAGCGTATTGTGGCCTTCGGCCCGGAGCCGGTAGTAAGTCCACCGCTGATTTCCAAAGTACGCGGGTAAGTTATAGTTATCGCCGCCGAGATCGGAAGCCCAGCGCTGGCCAAGCGCATCGAGCACGAAGCTCCCGAGATCGAGATGTCCGTGATTGACCTTGTTGCTTCCACCTTTCAAGCCGAGCCAGAGCGCTTTCGGATCGCCCCAGGCGCTCCGCATCGTCACGACTTCTGGGCCGCGGAAATATCGATCCAGGGGCAGCGCGGCTTCCGCTGGATGCTTTGGCAGCCACCATGCACCCCAGAGAAGGTCGAGTGGCTCTGGATGCTTTGCAGCGTAGCGCATCTGGAAGGCGGCCTGTCCGGGCGAATCGAAGGTGCGCGCCAGCCAGAACAGCTGAGCGGAACCGCCAAAGCCGGGATGCGCATCCGCATAGTTGAACGTCTGCCCGGTCGGGCTCGTGAAGTATGGCGGAAACTCTCCCGCCTTCGAGAAGCCGGGAATTTTGGATAGACCAAAATCGTCGCCGAGCGCTGTGCGGAGCGCCGCGAGAAAGTACACGTTGTATTCCGTGGCGTATCCCCAATAGCCGGGGCCTTCACCCCATGCGCCATCCGGAGCAAATTCCTGCATGGCCAGCGGAATGGATTCGATGCCGTCCTTGAGGATCTCGGTTGTTAGTTCGGGTTCTTCGTCGAGCAGCGCGAGGGCACCCATTCCGATTCCACCGTTGCAAACCTGATTCCAGTTGTAGTGAACGGTCGCCCACCAGGTGTGTTTGTGGTAAACCGGCAATGCGGCCTTCAGTCCTTTCTCGACGATGGCGGTATGCAATTCCTTCCGCTGTTCCGGTGTCCAGTCCGCGTAGAGCCAGTCGTAGCCGATGGCGAATGCGTTGGTCATCTCTGCGGTATCGAGGAAATGGCGCGGATTCCAGTCCTTGAAGTTCGCTGCGGCATCCAATTCCTTCCAGAGCCGATCCGCATACTTGCGATCGCCGGTGAGACGGTAGACGAGCCCAAGAGTGAACGTGCGTTCCTTCACGCGACGGCTGGTCGCCAGCAGTCGCAAGCCGTCCGGAATGACGTACTCGCTCACTGGTTGGGTGAGGATCTTGTCAGCGGAGGACTGGATCTTCTTGAACCAATCCGCGGCTTCGCCGGGCTCAGCGATCTGATGCTGGATGGCCTGAAAATCCGATGAAGTGGCGAGCAGGCGCGGATGTTCCTTGCGAAGCTTTGAGAGTAGCACCTCCGAGGAGGGCGTTTCCGCTGTCGCGATCAGCGGCAGAGCGGCGAGGGCGGTAAGGCAAAGAGAGCGGAGCGAAGACACGGTCTCAGAGTGACCGTGCAAGAGGCGCAGACCTAGATGGAAAATGCAGTCGGCGCGGAAAATCCGGAATCGAAATAGTCAGGCAAGCTATCACTCTGGCTGGATCCTCGTGCAGTCCGCCTCTGTGGCTGGTCCTTTCAAACTAGCGAGATATGCCCGCCAGCCGCCGAAGCGGGTGATGTCCTCGCTGCCTTCCAGCGCGCAGGGCTCGCAAAGGAAGCTCTTGCACGATGTGCCGTCTTTCAGGTCGACCGTACCAATCACCATCGGACCTGGCACGGCTGCAACGAAATCTCCAAATGCCTCTGGAGCAAGACCCCAGACTTCGAGTTCAACGCCGGGACCAACTAAGCCCGGGGTTTTCACGAGTCCCGGCTTTGGTGGCGTCGTATTGGCCAGCGC
>FTCV01000430.1_pt1 | contig 24535 bp, 26 predicted proteins | sample 1639691 | NCBI WGS metagenome assembly FTCV01 (sample SAMEA3914864, study PRJEB12502) | metagenome | biome: forest; material: soil | place: USA | collected 2012-03-12 | depth 0.3 m
CGGTCCTGGACCCCGTGCAGATAGTGCTGGAAACGCTGGGAATAGTCGGTGCCATGGGCGTCGTCTGCGCGTTTTGTCGCCTGAAAAATTCCGTTGAGGGCGTCGTGCGTCAGGTAGCGCTGGGCGCAGCCTGAGACCTTGCAGACGAGCCGCACCGCCTCGAGTTTGGAAAGAAGGTCGTTCGAGTTCTCGTTGATGTGCAGCATCCGGTTTACGATTTTGCCGGACGTTCCTTGCCGTGCCGTCATGATGGGGACGTGTTCGGCCTGGTGGGCGAAGTCGTAGGTGACGCCGACGCCGTTGATGCCCGGAGCCAGGAGCGGCTCGTCCGCGACGCTTTCGATGCGTTGCCCGTTCACGAACACGCGCGGTTGATAGGCGCGAAGAGATTCCCGGTAGTCGGCCGCGGTCATGAGCATTGGATCGGTCCTCGTCTTTCAGCGTTTGAATAATTAAACACTGTTAGAATTATCTGTCAAGCGTATGAGGGCGAGGCCATGCTCGACAGGAGGATGGGGCGGAGTTGGGAGGCGACGTGAAGGAGCAGAAACGAGAAGGCAGGCGCGAGGCGGTGAGCGAGCACAAGCGTGGGCTCATCCTCAAGGCTGCCCGTGATGTCTTCGAGGCTGAAGGCCTTGAAGGCGCGAGCCTTCGAGCCATCGCGGCGCGCGCTGGCTACACGCCGGCGGCACTCTATTTTCACTTCGATTCCAAGGAAGCGATCTATGCCGAGGTGCTGCTCACCTCGTTGACGGCGTTGGGCAGGTTCGTGAACGCCGCCGTGACGGAGGCCCACGAGCCCGGCGCTCGGTTGCGCGCCGCAGCTCTGGCGTTTTTCCAATTCTATGCGGACAATCCCCGCGACCTAGATTTGGGTTTCTATCTTTTTCGCGGTGGTATGAAGCCAACAGGCCTCGGGGGCGAGCGTGACGAAGAGCTAAACGCCGCGCTCGAAGCTGCCCTGCGCCCTATCGCTAACGCTGCCATCGAGCTTGGAGCGTCACAGCGGAAGGCCAATCTCCTGATGGTTGACTGCTTCGCCCACGCGACAGGGCTTCTGCTGCTGCTTCATACAGGCCGCATTCGGATGTTCGGTGCACTGGCCCCGGATCAGATGGAGGTCTACGTCACAGACCAGATTGCCCGGCTCGGCGGCAAATGACGTCAGCGGGCTATTCGCCGGGCGCGAAGAGGATCAGACAACCGTCGAGGAACGTTCATCGGGACAGAATGCTAATCAACCGGCGGTTCATCGACCATGGCAGGGACGACGTTCCCGAACATAGTCCGGCCGATAGGCATATCGTGTCCGGTATTCGGCATCGCATGCGGCGTTCGCCCAAGGAGATAGGCTCCGCACGCGCTGATGAGGCCTAGGAGGGCCAGAAAGCCTCCAACGGCAAAGCCGGTGCCGAAGGTCTCAAAAAGCCAGAGCGAGATCAGCGGGGCAGGGCCGCCCGCAATGATCGATGCGCCCTGATAGCCCAGAGACGCGCCGGTGTAGCGGATGTGCGCGGGAAAACTCTCGGTGATGTAAGCGGCCTGTGGGCCGTACATCATGTCGTGCGCCGTCATGAGCCCGAGGATCGCGGCCGCCACGAGGAGCGGCTGACGGGTGTCGAGCAACCAGAAATAGGGAACAGCGAACAGCGTCATCGCGATCGCACCGGTCAGGTACAGCCGACGGCGTCCGACGCGGTCCGCGAGATGACCGAAGAAGGGCACCATGAAGCAGGATGCGACCGCACCGAGCAGGACCATGTTGAGCATGAAATCGCGCCCAAGCCCGAGATGCTTGGAGCCGTAGAGAACGACGAAGGTCGACAGCATATAGAAGCTGGCCTGTTCGCCCGGCCGAATGAGGGCCGCCAGCAATATCGAGCGCCACTGAGTCTGGATTGCCTCGATCAGCGGAGGCTTCGATGCTCGGGCCTCGCGCTGCGCCTTCACGAAGTCCGGTGTTTCAGGCACGCCAAGGCGGACGATCAGGCCGAAAACCATGAGCGGGCCGCTCGCCAGGAACGTGATGCGCCATGCCCCGCCCTCGAGATTGCCCCCGGCCCAGTGGCTGCAGGCGCTCCAGGCAAGCACCGAGATCACCATGCCCAACGGGACGCCCATGTGTGGCAAGCTTGCCATCAATCCGCGGCGGCCGCCCTGATGTGATTCCATCGAGAGCAGAACGGCTCCCCCCCATTCCCCTCCGACACCGATGCCCTGCACGAAGCGCAAAAAGACGAGACCCCATCCGGCCCAGGAACCGATCGAGGAATAGTCGGGCAGGATTCCGACCAGGGCGGTTGCGAGGCCCATCAGCAAAAGTGTCGCGACGAGCGTAGCCTTGCGGCCTACGCGATCACCGATATGCCCAAACAGGGCGGCGCCAATCGGGCGCGACAGGAAGCCGACAAAAATCGTACTGAAGGATTCAGTCAGCCCACCTGACGCGGCCGCCCCAAAATAAAGCTTTGGAAATATTAGGGCGGCGGCCGTTCCATAGATAAAGAAATCGTACCACTCTATCGTGGTTCCGATCACACTCGCGATAGCGGCTCGACGCTCGATACGCCTGTTGGCCGCATCGCGTATATCGATCCTCATAACAAAATCCTCTCCGACACCGTCCCCATATTCGTTTTTGTGATTGGAGGACTTTGAGCGTTAGGCGGCTTGCCAAATGTCTTTGAGCGTGCCCAAGCCAAGCTCTTCGAGGATCGCATGGGTATGCTCACCGAGCGCAGGTACAGGGTCCATTCGCGGATCGAAGGCATTCGAGCCGGTCGGCGGAAGAAGGGCAGGGATCGGGCCGACTTCGCTTCCGACGTCGCGCCAACGCTTGCGAGCCCACAGCTGTGGGTGCGCCCAAACAGAGTCCATGTCATTGACGCTCGCATTTGCGATACCGGCCTGTTCAAGGCGTTCCATGACTTCGTCCCGCGAGACGTTGGCAAACGCCGCCACGATGATCGCGTAGAGCGCGTCCCGATTGGCTGCGCGGTCGCCATTGGACGCGAAGCGCGTGTCGCTCTTGAGTTCGGGTTGCTCGAGCACGGTGGTGACGAAGGCGGCCCACTCGCGTTCATTCTGCAGACCAAACAGGACGGTGCCACCGTCGCCTGTCGGGAAAGGGCCGTAGGGATAGATGGTGGCATGCGACGCGCCGGTACGGGGCGGCGGGGCGGCGCCGTCGAAGGTATAGTAGAGAGGGTAGCTCATCCATTCGCCCAGCGCCTCGAGCATCGACACCTCGATGTGGCCGCCGAGGCCAGTACGCGCGCGTAGATGCAGTGAAGCGAGGATCGAGGTGAATGCGTACATGCCTGTCGCGATGTCGGCGATCGAGATGCCGACCTTGGCCATCGTGTCAGGCGTGCCGGTTACGGACAGGAGGCCGGCCTCGGCCTGGATCAGCAGGTCATAGGCCTTGCGATTGCTGTAAGGGCCGCCGGGACCAAATCCGGAGATATCGCACAGGATGAGGCGCGGATAGACGGCACGGAGGCTGTCTGGATCGAGCCCGAGCCGCAATGCGGCGCCAGGCGCAAGATTCTGTACGACGACGTCTGCGTTCGCGACGAGGGCGTGCAGCACCTTCAACCCTTCGGGGCTCTTCAGATCGATCGCCACGCTTTCCTTGGAGCGGTTGCACCACGCAAAATGGGAGGCGAGCCGTCCGCCTACTCTCTTGTCGTAACCGCGAGCGAAATCGCCGCCATCCGGACGTTCGATCTTAATGACGCGCGCGCCGAGGTCGGCGAGCTGGCGGGTTGCGAAGGGTGCGGCGATGGCATGTTCGAGAGTGACGACCGTCACTCCGTCAAGTGGTCGGGGGCGGCTCATTGGCATCGCGCCCATCTCCTGTTCTAACTACGGTAGCGGTAGAGGATAGGCGGTCATCGACGGCTAGAAAGTCGCATCTCGTTGAGATATCCTTCGCCGTTCGCGAAGGATATGCATGCGTTTCGATCTGACTGACCTTTCTTTGTTTGTGGCCTGTGTCGAGACAGGCAGCCTGACCCGGGGAGCCGAGCGCTCCAACCTGGCGCTCGCTGCTGCGAGCGCCAGGGTACGGCTGATGGAGGGACGTCTGAACGTTCGGCTTCTTGATCGAAGCCGAAAGGGTGTTCTCCCGACGCCGGCCGGTGAAGCGATGTTAAGGCGCGCCCGAACCATTCTTGAGCAGGTTGGGGCGCTTGAGGCAGACGTCGCGGAATTTGCCGGTGGGTTGCGCGGACGCGTGAAGCTCCTGTCCAACACCAATGCCCTGGCTGAGTTCCTGCCTCAGGCACTCGGTCAATTCCTCGCGATGCATCCGGACATCAGCGTCGGCGTGGAGGAGCGCCTCAGCCACGATATTGTCCATGCGGTAACCGAGGGTGAGGCGGATATGGGCATCGTCGCGGGGTCGGCCGACGTTGCCGGCCTGCAGAGCTATGCGTTCGCGCGAGACAGGCTCGTTTTGGTGGCGCCAACGGCATCAAAGTTCGGTCCGGATGGGCTCCTCTTCGAGACCATTCTCTCCGAGAATTTCGTCGGGCTCCAGGAAACGAGCGCAATTCAGGGATTCCTTGCCGGACATGCGGAGCGCGCCGGACACCCGATCAAGCTGCGGATGCAGATGCTCGGCTTTGATGGCGTCTGTCGAATGGTCGAGAGTGGCGCGGGAATCGCCATCGTGCCCGAAAGTTCGGCACGCCGCGCTGAAAAGACGATGGGCCTGCGTATCGTCCCGCTCGTCGACGAATGGTCGGTGCGCGATATGCGTCTTTGCGTGCGCGAGGCTGACCGTCTGCCGCCTCTCGCGCTGATGCTGTTCGAGCATTTGCGTGAGTATGGAAAACGATTGTCCACGCACGACGGAGGACCTGCAATACTGCGAGATTGAGGAGGATGCCTCCGCACTGATGATCTAGGCGACCGCCACGGATATGCGAGTTCTGATGTCTTCGGAAATGTGATCGTTCTATCGCGGTGAGTCGATTATTGTAGAGTGTGAGCCTTTGGCGGAAGATCATCTGCTTTCTCGCAGGGAACGATGTTGCAAGATAGCTTGGCAATTCCTTTCACCGTTCAACATTCTTCCCAACATATCTGAAAAGATCGTCCCGTATACGCGTCACCTTTTCCTGTAGCTCGACGAGTTCTCCGGGAGCGAGACCGAAGTGAGCGGGCTTTCTCTCCCACATACTTTTCTCCCCGAGACGGCGGCCCTTCTCAGTGAGGTTGATATGGACTTGTCGTTCGTCGGCAGGGCTACGCTGTCGTCGAACAAGGCCTGCGAGCTCGAGCTTTTTGAGAACGGGCGTGAGAGTATTGGACTCAAGAAACAGCGTATCGCCCAGACTGCTGACCGATTGATCGTCTCTTTCCCCGAGTGCGACGATCACGATCCATTGTGTGTAGGTCAGCCCGAGCAGCTCGAGCAGCGGCCTGTACGCGCGACCACAGGCAAGATTAGCAGAATATATTGCAAAACTGAGAAGCTCGCCAAGCTTGGGTACTTCAAAGTCTGGAGCCTCAACGCAGGACACGTCAGTCCTCCTCTTTCAAATCTTGCAGGCCAGCGAGGGAGATGGCCTGCGGGCGAAGCCGAAAGGGCCCCGCCCGCGTCGATCAGCGCAGCAGGTTCGCCTTGGCGAGTTCGATTACCTCGTCGCCCCGCCCGCTGAGAACAGCCTTCAGCATATAGAGCGTAAAGCCCCGCGCCATTTCGACCGTGACTTTAGGCGGGACGGCGAGTTCCATCCGCTCAACGACCGCGTCGACTACAACCGGGCCGTCATGCGCCAGCGCCTCGGCGATCTTGCTTTCGACGTCGGCGGGGTCCTCAATCCGGATACCCTTGATTCCGACTGCTTCGGCCAACGCGGCAAAGTTGGGATTTTCGAAGTCGGTACCGAAATCGACGAAGCCGGAAGATTTCTGCTCGAGCTCGATGAAGCCGAGCGAACCGTTGTTGAATATGATGACCTTCACGGGGAGGTTGAGTTGCTTGAGGGAGAGAAGGTCTCCCATCAGCATCGTGAAGCCGCCGTCTCCTGAAAGTGAAATGACCTGTCGATCCGGGAATGCCGCTTGAATGCCGATCGCATGCGGCATCGCGTTGGCCATCGAGCCATGCCAGAAAGAGCCGATCAGTCGACGCTTGCCATTCATTTCGAGATAGCGCGCGCTCCAGACGGTCGGCAGGCCGACGTCGGCGGTGAAAGCCGCGTCTTCGCTTGCCTTTTCGCTCAACACTCGCACGAGGTGCTGGGGGTGAAGCCGACCGCCGGCGTGTCCTTCCGCCAGCTTATCGAGTGCGGCTCGGGCTCCGACATAGTGATCAACCGCCGCCCGAAGATGTTGGTCTTGCTGCTTCACGACGATCTTCGGCAGCAACAATTTCAGTGTGTGCTTCACGTCCCCGATCAGCCCTTGCTCGACGGATGTCCGTCGGCCGATGGACTCCGGACGGATGTCAATCTGGGCGACGCGTGCGCCACGCGGATAGAATTGTTGGTACGGGAAATCGGTGCCGAGCATGAGCAGCGCGTCACAGGCTCCCATGGCATAATAGCCCGACGAGAAGCCGATCAGGCCGGTCATGCCGACATCGTAGGGGTTGTCCCACTCGATATGCTCCTTGCCGCGCAGAGCATGCACGATCGGCGCCTTGAGGGCGGCGGCCAGTGCGACGACTTCGTCATGGGCGCCCTCAACACCGCCGCCGCACAGCAGCGTCACCCTCTGTGTGGAATTGAGCAGGTTCGCGAGACGCTCCAAGGCGTCATCCGGGGGCACGGTGATCGGCTCCGGCGGCAGCAACGAAAGCATACGGGATTCTGTCGCGACCGCTATCTCCCTGAGGGCGACGTCGCCCGGTATCACCAACACGGACACACACCGCTCCGCGACGGCGCGCCGGATCGCCATTTCGATCGCGCGCGGCATTTGCGCCGGGCTCGATACGAGCTCACAGTAGCTCGAGCATTCGCGAAAGAGCTCTTCCGGGTGTGTCTCCTGGAAGTAGCCCGAACCGATCTCGGCGGACGGAATGTGCGCAGCGATCGCGACAACGGGTACACGCGAACGGTGGGCATCAAACAAGCCGTTTATGAGGTGGAGATTTCCGGGGCCGCAGCTACCCGCACAAACGGCAAGCTTGCCGGTGGCGTGCGCGTCTCCGGCGGCCGCAAACGCCGCCACCTCCTCGTGCCGGACGTGAAGCCATTCGATGCCGCCCTTACGGCGAAGTGAATCAGTGAAGCCATTGAGACTATCGCCGACGATCCCGTAAATTCGATTCACGCCAGCGGCCTTGAGCGTGTCGACCATCTGATCAGCTACAGTGGGCATGAAACAGTCCTCTCGCATTCAATCGTGGAAAGTCGCGAACTCGGGTACCGCTGCGCGAGGTGTGTGCAGGCTGTTGGGCAGTGCATCCCGATCCTCGAAGCCGAGCGCCATGCCGCAGACGACCATCTGCTCAGGCGGCAGTGAGAGCACCGAGCGGGCCGCTTCGTGATAGGCAGCGAACGCGGCCTGCGGGCAGGTTTCAAGCCCAAACGAACGGGCGCCGATGGCGATCGCTTCCATGAACATCCCGATATCAATCAGTGCGCTGAGCCCTAGGCGCCGATCCGTCGTGACGATCAGGCCGACGGATGCTCCAAAGAAATCGAAGTTGCGATCGTGCCAGGCACGTGATCCTGACCGGTCTCCTTTCTGGATGCCCATCAACTCGTAGAGCGACCAGCCGAGCGCTCGACGACGTCCGAGATAAGGCTCGGGCCAGCTTTCAGCGTAATATTGGTATTCCATGGCTGGCTCAGGAGCGCCGCCGGCTCGTTCGGCCATGATCGCCTCAGTCAGCCGGGTTTTGGTCGAGCCCGTTAGTATATGCACCGTCCAGGGCTGGGTGTTGTTGGCACTCGGCGCCCGTCCGGCCGCTTCAAGCAAATCTTCGATCACATTCCGCGGGACAGCGCGATTAAGAAAGGCGCGAATGCTGCGCCGACCGGCAATTGTTTTGAGTGACGGTCCCCAATCCAAATTCAGATTCACCATCTTCTGTTCCTCAGTCCTGCGTCTCGTCGGGGCGATCATTTTCCATGGCGGATCTCGTCAGATGAGATGCTGTTCCCGCGCGGCCGCGAGGAGGTCGTTGCGGAAATCGGGGTGGGCGAGTGCAACCAGGGCATGGACGCGCTCGGTCGACGATAGTCCCTTGAGATCGGCGACACCGAACTCGGTGACGACGAGGTGCGTATCGATCCGTGGTGTGGTGACGGGCCCCTCGAGCCGCGGCACGATCTTGGAAACCTTGCCCTTCGCCGCCGTCGATTTGGTGGCGATGATCGATTTTCCACCCTTCGACGCATAGGCGCCGCGCACGAAATCGAGCTGCCCGCCGCTCGCGCTGTACTGATGACCGAGCATATGTTCGCTGTTGCAGGCGCCTGTCAGGTCGATCTCCAGCGTCGCGTTGATCGAGACGAACCTGTCGATCTGCGAGATGACGGCTGGATTGTTGACATAGTCGACTGGCCAGCTCTCGACCGACGGGTTGTCGGCCAGATAGTCATACATGGCCTTCTGGCCCATTGCGAAAGTGAAGACCGACTTGCCTTTGTTGATCGCTTTCGCCTGGTTGGTGACGACACCGGCGCGGACCAGTTCGACGAGGCCCGGGCAAAGCGCTTCGGTGTGGATCCCCAGATCGCTTCGGTCTTTCAGATGCGAGCAGACGATATTCGGCAGCGCACCAACCCCCATCTGCAGGCAGGCGCCATCGGGAACGAGATCAGCGATCAGTCCGCCGATGATTTCATCTTCGGGTGTCGACGCGCGGACTGGCATTTCCATCAGCGGCACGTGATGCTCGACGATCGCGTCGACCTCGGACACATGGAGTTCCGCCCCGTATCCATGCACACGAGGCATGTTTTCGTTGACTTCAACGATGAGGCGTTTGGCGCTCCGCGCAACCTTGGTGGAATAATCGTTACTGGTGCCAAAGCTCATATAGCCATGGGCGTCCATGGGCGAGACAGCCGTGACGAAAGTATCGATACCGATCTCGTTCATCATCAGGCGCGGTGCCTGATGGAAGGTACTCGGCACATAGTTGATGATCTTGCGACCGCCATCTTCCATGCCCCGCTTGATGAGCGCCCGCTCACTCGCGGTGATGAACATGCTGAAGGGCCGGATGCGATCGGCGAGCTCGTAACGGAAGATGGTCTTTCCGGCGATCGGGGTCCCCTCGAAATAATAGACCCGAACGTCCTCAACCTGGCCGGCTTCAGCGCGAGCAGCAAGCGCCGCCAGCAGGGCGGGGGGCTCGGCGACCGCCATGCCCATCGACATGCGGCTACCCGACGGGATCCGTGAGACGGCTTCTTCAGGGGTGGTAAGCTTGGACTGGTAGAGCGAGGCGATATCCATATCGCATCTCCTTGTATTGGAGGCCGCCTGTCCCCCGGCGAGGCGGCCCCTGGAAGGTCAGTAGTTGGAAGCTTCCTCGGGCGAATGGCCGCGACGGTAGACGAGCATCGTGCGCTCGAAGCTCATCACCTCATGGCCGTCCTGATTGATCCCGCGGGTCGCGACCGTAACGATGCCCTGGGTCGGACGGCTCTTGCTCTCGCGCTTATGAAGGATCGTGCTCTCGGCGTAGAGCGTGTCGCCGGCGAAGACCGGATGGGTTGCCCTGACATTGTCCCACCCGAGATTGGCCACGACCTTGGCCGAAACGGTGCGGACGCTCATGCCCGTCAGCAAAGCCAGGGTGAAGGTCGAGTCGACGAGCAGCTTCTTCCACTCGGTCTTCTCGGCATAAGCCTGATCGAAATGGACCTGCTGGGAGTTAAGCGTCAGCAGGGTGAAGTAGACATTGTCAACGTCGAGCACGGTGCGGCCAGGACGATGTTCGAAAACGTCTCCGGAATTGAAATCCTCCCAGTACAGTCCGGAAGTCTCCCTATAACGGCGTTCGCCGACGGCCTTGTAGGCAGGCAATATGCTGTCCATTCGAACATCTCCTTGAGTTTGACAATGGTAGGACGGGCTGACAGCCCGCTTTGATCAACCGGCGACGGCAGCCAGGACGCGCCTCGCTTTGCGTGCTACGGCTTCGTCGATCATTCGCCCATTGATGACGCCGACCCCCTTTTCATTCTCTGCGAGAATGGCGCGGGCCTGCTCAACGTCTTCCTGGGAAGGGGTGAAGGCGGCATTGATTGGCTCGATCTGCAAAGGGTGGATCGCGGCCTTGGCTGCGAAGCCCATGTTGAAGATCTTGCCGATTTCATCGACGAGCCCCGGCTCGTCGCGAACATCGAACCAGGGACTGTCGACCGCCCCAATGCGCGCGTTGGCGCAGGCTGCGATAATCCTTGCCCGAGCATAGAACAGGCTGTTCCAGCTAACCTCGGCTCCGAGATCGGCGGCCATATCGGCAGCACCGAACATCAGGCCATGGAGGCGTTCCGATGCCCCGGCTATGCTCTCGATGGCAGCAAGGCCACGCGCGCTCTCGACGATCCCAAGGATGCGAGCCTTGATGCCGGCTCGCGAGAGCAGGCGATCAAGGATCAGGATGTGATCTGCGCTTTCGACCTTTGGGAGAACAATGAAGTCCGGGTCGGGCGCAGCTTCGATGATGGCCTGCATGTCCGCCAGGCCATGGAGGGTGTCTAATCCGTTGATACGGACGGCACGGGCAAGGGCCGCCGACCGCCTTGAGCCAAGATATTTTAGCGCCGAGGCTCGCGCTGTGGCTTTTTCGTCGGGCGCGACGGCGTCCTCGAGGTCGACGATCAATACGTCAGCCCCACTCTCGGCGGCTTTCTCGAAGCGATCGGGGCGAGTGCCTGGCGTGAAGAGCCAGGACCGTGTCGGGCGCGCCATGTCGCGTCTCCTTTTCCGTTGCTGAAGCGAGAGATGGCGCCGATGGCTTCAAACATCCAACACATTGCACATGCGATCGTGAGACATATAATGTCTTGCATGGAATTGCGTCATATCCGCTACTTTCTGGCGCTCGTCGAGGAGCGGAACTTCACGCGCGCCGCGGTGAGGGTTGGGATCGCGCAGTCGCCCTTCAGTGCGCAGATCCGGGATCTGGAACACGAGGTAGAGGCACAGCTCTTTCATCGTGTGCCCCATGGCGCGGAGCTGACAGCCGCCGGTCAGGCTTTTCTTGAGGTCGTGAAGGTGATGCCGGGCCTCGCGGAGAAGGGGGCCCATGCGGCCCAGCGGGCCAGCCGTGGCGAGATCGGTTCGCTCAACATCGGCTTTACGGCATCGTCCGCCTTCAACGCGGTCGTTCCAAATGCAATCCGGTCTTTCCGGAGAGCCTATCCCGATGTGCTCGTCACGCTTGAGGAGGCTAACACTACCCGGCTGGTCGAGGGGCTTGAGGAGGGAACTCTGGATGCTGTGTTCCTGAGACCGGGCGCAACAGGCATTGAAAATGTCCAGATGCGCCACCTGTCGGAAGAGCCGCTCGTGATCGCTCTTCCGGCATCGCACCTGGCAGCGTCGCTTCATCAGGTCGCACTGACTGCCCTGGCCGCCGATCCAGTCCTCCTTTTTCCGAGGCCCGTCGGACCCACTCTGTACGACACCATCATCCGGGCATTCCGCAATGCAGGTGTCGAACCTGTGCTCGGACAGGCAGCTCCTCAGCTGGCGTCGGTCATCAATCTCGTCGCTGCGGCACTGGGCGTAACGCTTGTGCCAGCCAGTATGGCGCAGCTTGCGGTGGCGGGCGTCGTCTATCGCGCGATTGCGGGCGATGCCCCGGTCGCGCAAATCGCATTGGCGACCCGCCGGGGCGAGACGAACGCGATCGTACGCAATTTCGCGGCTCGCGCGGTGTCGTGACAAGAGGCGCAGCTTTCGCTCGGCCATTCGAGCGGCTTTTCTACACGTCAGCGCGAATGACGATGCGGACGGAGGTCGTTCCGAGGACTGTCCCGATGGGCGACCGTGCCAAAAGCGTCGCTTGTCGCGCAATGGCCCAAACAGCCCGATGTTGGCCCTAAACGGAGGCAGATGACCTTGACGTCAGGGCGCTCATCGGCTGCGCTCGACTGTGGGGGAATGGGCAAAGGGTGGAGAAGAGTTTTGGAAGAGGATGCGATACATGCAATCGGCATGGTGTTGGCAGGTCTCGGGGGAATGTTCGAGAGAAGGGGCATCGCAACAACGTACCAGGTGGCTGAGATGCTGGGCGGTCTCGCCGCATTGTGCGTTGAGTATGGTGAGGAGAGGCGAGGTGCCTATGTCGGCACTTGGGCACATATGGTTCGCGCCGCCGCGCGCGGGGCCGAGACGCACGACAGTGCGAGCTGATGGGAATCAGCCTTGAATCGCGTCGCAACATCTTGGCCTGTCTCAATCATCCATTCTTTCGGCACTCAACGAAGTGACTAAGTTGCGCGTCGATGTTTCCAGTGAACGTGCGCCTGCCAAATTTGGCGATGCGTTTTTGACTGCGCTGAATAGCTCGATGCTGAAAAACGAAGAATGGTGCAGGCCGTTCTCAGTTGCAAGTGGCATCGGGTGTAGGCGCGGTATTTTCTCTAGCGAAATCAATGGTGACTTTTTCTCACTGGGTGACCCTGATGCTCTATGACCAATTCGAGGGGTACAGGCGCGTGGGCGGAGTACTGTTGTATCAGCGGCGCAATATCGATGGCTTGCTCTTGCGAAAGGGCAAACTGCAACAGGTGATCCAGCTTCATTGAAATTGCCCGCGCGCGAGGCCGTCTGCTCAACGTAACGAGAAGCTTTGAACAATTTATCCCAATCGAAATCCATTTTGCCAACGGCGCCTCGGCTGAATATGCCCGTCTCTCGTAAGCGCGACGGAGTGACGACATGAGCGAAGTCCAGGCACTGCCGCGGGTAGGATGCGGAGTTGCAATTCTCGACGAGGAGCGCCTGTTGCTCGTCCGGCGCAAGCGGATGCCGGAGGCGGGCCATTGGGGATTGCCTGGGGGCAAGGTCGATCCATTCGAAACTGTCTCTGCCGCTGCCGAGCGCGAGATTCTCGAGGAATTGGGAATCCATATCGAGGCTGACCACCTTCTGGGGATCGTTGACCAGATCGACCGCGAGCGGAACGAGCACTGGGTTGCCCCCGTCTATCTAGTACGCAGCTATGAAGGCGTCCCGACGATTATGGAGCCAGACGCATTGGCAGAGTTAGGTTGGTTTCGTCTCGATGATCTGCCCGCTCCGCTTACGCAGTCAACCTTGCATGCCATTCGCTGTCTAAAGGCTCCTCCCGGCGGGCACCCATCGAACAGCGCTAATTCGAGGGTTGAACCTGCTGGCACCTGACCAGCCGAAGGATCTGAGCCCTATCTGGCTGCAATACTCGAGAAGGATTTTGGGCCAGAAGGCGCTGGCCACCTCTCTTTCTGCCCAGTGATCCATGTCCCTCTGAAGGCGCCCGGTTCCGCCCGAGGGGAGGAAAAGGGAGCGGCGTCATGCAAGACGCTCGCCCCCAGGTTTTCTCGATCAGCTCTTTTTCGGCTGGGAGACACTCCGCGCCACGAGCGCGGCGAGCTCGCCCTGGTCCCATTGTGCTCCTTGCGGGACTCTCGCAATCTCCCTGCCGTCGCGATCGACGATCAGGGTGTAGGGAAGGCCGAGCGCGCCGAGCTTCGGAGCGAGATCCGGCCCCGGAGCCAGCGCGACCCGGAGATGCGGGAACCGGTCCTTCCAGAACTGGTCGATCGCCGGCCATCCGCCCTGGTCGTTTGAGATCGCAAGAACGACGAGATCCTTCGGATATCGCGCCGCCAGGTTCTCGAGCGTGGGCATTTCGGCCCGACACGGCGGACACCAGGTCGCCCACATGTTCACGATCACGACACGCCCGCGCAGGTCCGACAGCCGTATCGGGTTACCGGTGCGATCGGCGACGGTGACCGGCGGGACGGGCTTGCCCTGGAAATGTGTGATCGCGAGCCGAAGCGCGGCTTCCTGCGCCAGAGCGCCTGCTGGCGCGAGCGCCAGCATCAACGATGCTAGGGGCACCCATGACCGCTCAATCCTGGAACGCCGCATCTGGCTCACTGCTTCTCGAGCTCGGCAGGCGTCTTGCCCTTGATCTCAGGCCAGTTCTCATTGGCGCGCGTGATGTTTGTCGGCACGTCATCGCCCCAGCGGCGATCCACGTCCTGGTTGACGTTGAGGTAGAGTTTGTTGTCGACGATGTGCCAGACCTTCGGGTCGCCTTCGAACTTCTGGTGCAGCGAGGTGCCCATCGCGCAGAAGCCGCCATACTGCGGCAGGTAGTTTGTCGGATTCTTCTTGAAGCGCTGCATGTTGCCGGCGCTTGCGAAATAGTAGGTGGCGCCATCGTGGCTCACCTTGAACTTCGGATCGCCCTGATGCGGCGCGCCGTCTGTGAAATAGGCGACGGGATCATAGCCCTGCATCGCGATGCCATGTTCGTCGGTATCCACGGCCGACGTCGACGACGGCACGACTGCCTTGGCCGCGGTGGACAGCCCGCCGCCGACCGCGATCATGGACGAGATCGCGACGGCAAGCAGAGAGTGTTGGGTACGCATATATACTTCCTCCTTGTTGAACGGATGGTGGCCTGGGTTCGAGATCCGCCTTGGACTGCGGATCAGAACAGGGTCTCTGGTCGAAGGTTGTTGGCCCCCCCCCGCGGCCGATCGATCCCGAACAGCCAGTCGAGCGAGAAGCGGCCGCCACCTCGGCAAAGGATCGGAAGCAGCAGGCCCGCCCAGCTCAGATGGGTCGGCCAGGCGTCGGGATAGACGAAGACCTCTATGACCGTAGTCATGCCGAGCAGTCCGAGCGCGCCGACCCGGCTGAACAGCCCGAGGACCAGCAGCAACGGGAAAAAATGTTCGGAGTAGGCTGCCATATGCGCGGCGATGTGGGGCGGAACGAGCGGCAGTCGATAGTCGGTCTCGAACAGCGTGTAGGTGCTGTCGGTAATGTGCAGGAAGCCATCTACCTTTGTGCGGCCGGACTCGAAGAACACAGCGGCTACGCCCAGGCGGGCGACCAGCAACAGCAGCGAGCTCGGGATTGTGTCCAGGAGGCTCGTCAAACGGCCGTAGATCGGGATGGGATGTGAAGGGGGCGTCTGCAAATGCATGGAGGTCACACCTGTTGGGAGGGGAGGGCGAATGCGCCCGCAAGAAGAAGAGCCGAAAAGATCGCAGCGACGTCGCCACCAAGCTCGTGCGCGGCCAGCGCCGCGTCGCCGATCGTCGGAGCCGTCAGGAAGGCCTGGGTGGCGGCATCGATCGCCTTCAACTCGATGGAGAGGCCGGGCCGGGTGACGAGGGCGATCTCAGGTTCCCACTGGACGGTGGGAAGGTCCAGATCGCTGTCAGGTTGGTGCGCGCGCCAATAGCTCGCGGCTGGACAGGCGAATGTCTCGATGCGGGTGGCGGGATGGAGTGTCAGCGGCATCGCGGGATCGGGTTCGGCGCCGAGGGCTGCTGGAGCCAGTGGATCGGCGTCGGCCGCAAACAGAGCCTCGACGACCAGCCATTCAAGCCGTGCCACCGCCTCCAGATAGGAGAAGTCACGGAAGGGCTGCCAATTCGCCACGAAGGTGGGGAATTGTTTTCCATAGAAGCACAGCCGCGGATCAACGGGCGGGCACAAGTCGATATAGGCCCAGGCGCATGCGGCGAATGCGCTTTCGCCAACCATTGTGCTTAGCACCGGAAAGTTGGCGTCCAGGGCATCCAGTGAGGCCTTGCGCGATGTGTTGCGGTGGACGGCGACTGCGCGCCGCAAGTCGCTATCCCACGCCACGATCCCGCCCTGCAGCATCAGGCCGAAGTCGCGCTGGAAGGAATTGGCTTCGAGCATCACGGGTCTCTTTCGCCTGTTCGAGGAGCAGCTGGGCTGGGGCGCGCTCCGACAACAGAACGTCGAAGCTCGGAACGTTGCCGTCCCATTCAATGAGGGTTGGGCGCGGTCCCACCCGGCGGACGAAGGCATGGAACAAAGCCCAGACATTTTCCGAGATCGCCGTGTCGTGGCTGTCGATCAGTAATGGGCTGGCTGGATCAGGATCGGCGGCGTGGCCGGCGAGATGGATCTCGCCAATTGTTTCGGCAGGGATTGCTTCAAGATAGGCTTCGGCTCGGAAGCCGAGATTATGGGCGCTCACGAAGATGTTGTTGACGTCGATGAGCAGTTTGCAGCGGCTCCGGACGGCTAGCTCGCCCAGGAATTCGGCCTCGCTCAGCTCATGGCCCGACACGTCGACATAGAGGGACGGATTCTCCACCATGATCGAGCGGCCAAGCGCGTCCTGGACGCGCGTGACATTGTCGATGGTGACGCCGAGCGCCTGACGGGTTCGCGGGAAAGGCAGGAAGTCGGCATGGTGGGTTCCGTTCCATTTCTGCCAGGCGAGATGGTCCGACACCGCCCACGGTTTGGTCCGGTCGACCAGTTGGCGAAGCCGGGCGAGGTGGTCGGCGCTCGGCGGCTCGACCGACGCGAGGGACAAGCCGACACCATGCACCGAGATTGGAAATCGCTCGGCCAGCGCGCGAAGCGCGGCGAGCCGAGGGCCGCCATCAACCATATAATTCTCGGCGTGAACCTCGAACCACAGGCCTCGGGACTGTGCGGACAGCGCAGCATCAAGATGTTCGGTCTTGAAGCCGAGGCCTGCGGTCGGAGTCATGGTGAAATGCTTCAGGCCTTCGGCGTCAGCGAGCCCAGACCCTTTGGGGTCTGGATCTTGGTGCATGTGCCGGCGGGTACGAGCTTCCAGGCGTTGCCCTGATAATCGGCATGGGACGTTCCAGCGCAGCTCGTGCCGGCGCCCGCCTTGCAATCATTCTTACCGGCGAGCGAAACGCCGTAGCACTTTTCCATCTTTGCGGGCTCGGCGTTGCTGGCGCTCGACGCTCCCATGGCGAGCGAGGACAGAAGAAGCGCGCTCAGCGCGCCCTTTGTAGCCGTGGTCATCAATGTCTCCTTCTTTGCACATTGGGATCGAGGGGAGGGTGTACGCCGGCTCTCGGGAGGGGGCAGGAGAGCCGGCGCACAGCAACCAGGGCGTCCGGACAATCCGGACCTGGAGCCGCTGGTCGCATCTCGGGACATGGGTGGCTGGCGCGACGCCGATCGGGAACGCAAAGCTACTGGTGCGGAACTTTTGGCGATCAGGCCGCGACCACGGGGGACGTACGAGCGAGATCGCGCAGGACGGTCGCTTCGAGATCCTTCTCGGCGACACGGGAGTGAAGAATGTCGCCGATGCTGATGACGCCAACGAGCGTCGCGCCGTCGAGCACGGGAAGGTGGCGCATGCGCTGCTCGGTCATGATCCGCATGATGTCGGTCACCGAGTTGGTGGGAGAAGCGGTGATGGTCACTTCGACCATGGCGTTGCGGACCTGGAGCGAGAGCGCACGATGACCATGCCTCGAGACGAAGCGGACGAAGTCGCGCTCGGAGAGCATGCCGACGAAGTGACCATCGGGGGCCGTCACGAGCAGCATGCCAACGCCCTGACGATTGAGTTCCTCGCCAGCTTTCTGAAGCGAGACCGTGTCAGCGATCGTGACTAACCGGGATGGTTTCGACTGCAGGATTTCCCGCAAGAGCATGTCGAACTCCTTTCAGTATCCTCAGAGCGTTATGCTCTTGAAGTCCGACATAGGAGCTCGCCGGACGGCCGTTGATGCTGGATCGATTCAGTTTCATGCTTGATCGGCTCATTAGGCCGGATGCCGATCAGGTGTGCGGGGCGAAGACAGTCTGACCCTGTATGACGCCAGCCGGTGTGCGGCGGTCAGAGGTCGTTATGATTATACCTCGCCGAAAATATGGTTAAATCATAATAAAATATTCAAACTGGATCAAGTTTAGGCTCATGTCCATTTATGAGTCGGATAAAGATAGAATACCACGTCGATAGACAGTGAATCTATTCGCTTTGATCGGTAAATTCGATCATCAAGAGTCGAATGCATTAACGGAGTAAATTCGAGTGGCGGCGGCGTGAGGCGACTTGCTTCGCTCCGCCGCTCCAAGGGGGCAAAGATGGCCAATCGATATGACGTCGTGGTTGTGGGCGGAGGGCCGGTGGGGCTCGCGGCCGCCTACGAATGTGCCAAGGCGGGCAAGTCGGTCCTGCTGCTCGAGCGCTTCAATTTCTTCAACCAATCCGGCAGCTCCAACGACCTCGTCCGCATGTTCCGCACGATGTACACTCAGGACTTCATGGCCAATCTGGCCTATGCGGCGATCGGCATCTGGAAGGAACTGGAGGCGGACGCCGGCGAGGCGCTGCTTTGGATGAGCGGCCTCCTGAATTTCGGCGACCCCAATTATCAAAGTGGGCCGGAAGGCAATCTGACAGCGCCGATCCCCAATCTCCAGCGGCTGGGCCTTTCCTACCGGATGCTGACCGCGAGGCAGATCATGGAGCAATATCCGTTCCGCGATCTGCCCTCGAATTTCGAAGGGATCTTCGCCCCAGACAACGGCTGCATCAATGTGCCCGCTTTGCTACGCGCGCTCTACCGGCTGGCTCTCGCTTATGGCGCCAAGCTGGTGCCTCATGCGCGCGTGACGGGACTGAAGACTCAGGCAGATGGCGTCACCATCTCCTTCGACAATGGTGAGCCGGAAACGGTGGAGGCGGCCAAATGCATCCTCGCGCCTGGCGCCTACGTGAACGATATTCTGGCCAGCGTTGGCGTGAGGCTGAACATCAACATCTGGGAGATGGTCTACGAATATTATGCTGCTGATCCGGGGCCCGGCGGCACGATCTTTCCCAGCATGTGGTTCCAGTTCCTCGACCCGACGGATGGGGATCCGGCGAAGTCCAATCTCTTCTATGGTTTTCCGACGGTTCCATGGGGACCACCCAATCTGGCGCGCATCGCGGTCGACAATGCGGTGAATGTCATCACCGATCCCGCCCGGCGCCAGATCGTGCCCTCGGCCAACGACCTCGAGATCACCGCGAACTTCGTGCGCGGCCACTGCATCGGGATGGACGTTCAACCCAATTATTGCGGGACCTGCCTCCAGACCAACCTCCCCGACAATATGTATGTGCTCGATTTCCTGCCGCCGAGCCTGGGCGATGGCTGGAACAACGTGGCGCTGTTCACGGCCGGCTGGGGCATGAAGCTGGTGCCTCTGTTGGGCCGTATCCTGTCCCAGCTGGTCATCGACGGCGCGACGCCGTTCGACATCTCGGAATTCAAGATCACGCGGCCGGGCGTCCTGGCCTGACACGCAGCAAGCGGTGGAGACTAAGTCATGGCCAATTATGTGATTGTCGGCGCGGGTGCCGCCGGGCTCTATACGGCCTATCGCCTACTCAGTGAAGGGACATTGCAGGCGGACGACACGGTCCAGTTGTTCGAATGGTCTACGCGACCCGGCGGACGCATCTACACCTTCACTTTTCCCGACAGCGTCTATCCTTCGGGGCAAGTGCCGAACGGGTTGTATGGCGAAGTCGGCGGAATGCGCTTTTCCGTCGATTCCAACTTCCCGAACAAGATCGTGGAGGGCCATGTTCTCGTGCAGAACATGGTCGTGGCGATGGGACTGACCGACAAGGTCGTCGGCTTCGGAGAGTCGCCTTATCGGATGTACTATCTGCGCGGTCGCAACGTGTATGAAAATACCTTGACGACAATGCAGGCGCTGCAGTCGCTTCCTTATAATTTCAACGGCGAATTCATCAATTTCGTTGTTCAGGAACAGGTTCCGACGCCTTACACGGCGGACAATCTGCTCGGTACGATCGCGTCGGTCTTCGCGCCTAATCTCGGATCGAGCAACGCGAATCGCACCAGTTGGTGCGAATATTATGCGGGCGGAACGGTCGACAGCCAGATGGGGTCGACGGCGTTCCCGCCCGGAACGCCATTGCGGGATATCGGCTATTGGAACCTTCTCTACGATCGCTTTGGCGACGAGGGCTTCGATTATTCGGCCGACGGTACCGGTTACACGTCGAACGTGATCAACTGGAACTCGGCCGATGCGATGCAGGCCAACAACGACTATGGCTCGTCCGTCTCCTACATGAGGCTGGACGGCGGCTATAGCCTGCTGTTCGATGCGCTCGCCGCACAGGTCGAGGAGCTGGCGCAAAACTATCCCGGCTCGGGGATTTTCTACGGCTATCAGCTGACGAGCCTCGCCGAGATACCCGACAATCAGACACAGTGCACTTTCCTCAATGGCGGCGAGCCGAGCGGAGTGGTTGCGGACGAGCTGTTCCTCGCCATGCCGCGTCGTTCGCTCGAACTGGTCGCTGACGCCTGCGCGACGGACTATATGCTCAACGATCCGGGCGTCCGCTATTACCTCGAGTCCTCCATCGACCAGCCTGCGATCAAGGTTCTGATGGTGTTCGATCAGGCGTGGTGGACGACGCCGGCCTGCGTCCACCCTCCGATGCTCGTGCCCCCTCCAGGAGCGCCGGCCAGCCAGGGCGTGGGCGGACCGTCGATCACGGATCTGCCACTGCGCATGATCTACTATTTCGGCAACAACATTCCGGGCGGCCCTGGGACCGAGGGGGGGCCTTATGTGCTGCTCGCGAGCTACGACGACATGAATTATTCGAGCTTCTGGCGCGAGTTGGAATTGCAGGGGGATTATTCGGTGGCGCCCTCGCTCATCCGACAGCCATTGACGGGGCCGACCGAAGTGGCGGTCAATTCCCCTCTGGCCGGTATTTTGGTCAAGCAGCTCGCTGAGGTGCACGGCATGACACCGGATGAGATTCCGGCCCCGGCTGCGCTTTATTTCCAGGATTGGGGGCAGGACCCGTTTGGCGCAGGCTACCACGGCTGGTCGGCCCATTATAATATCTGCCAGGCCATGGATTATATCCGGGCGCCCTATGCGAAGATCTTGGGGAACCCGGCACGCAAGACCTATATCGTCGGCTCCTGCTATTCGTTCGACCAGGCTTGGGTCGAAGGAGCCTTCTGCGTAGCCGAATCCGTGCTCCAGGATTTTCTCGGCCTGCCCCCGTTCGCCGACGTGAACAATTACACGTTAATCTGTACCGCGGGCATGGAGACGCCGACGCCGAAGGCGGATGCGCGGAATGAGGCTCGCGTCCAAAAGTCCGCTGTAATGCCGCGCAAACGTCATCAGAACAGAGCCCATCGCTGAACCGGGGCGGCTGAGCCTTTCGGCGGGATCGTTCATGCGATCCTTGTATTGTGCGCGGAGTTCGGCGCCGACCAGTGGTCGGCGCCCGGCTGTTGCGACGCGGGTTAGTCGACCGCGGGGAAATCCACGGCGGTATCGTTGATGCGGTTGAAGACGTTGGTGAACACGGTCACTGCCATCGCGAGGCTGATGTCGACGATCTGGGCGTCGGTGTAACCGGCGGCCTTGATCGCGGCGAGCTCGTCCGCGCTGATCGTGCCGCTGGTGCTGGCAAGCATCTTTACAAAGCGGGCGAGCGCATCGCGCTTCGCATCACCAGTCGGCTGGCCGGCGCGGATAGCCTTCAACGCATCTTGCGGGAGGCCAGTCATTTTGCCGAGGAGGCTGTGCGCAGCGACGCAATAGTCGCAGCCCGCGACCGCGCTCACGAGCAGCTTGATCGTCTCTTGATCCTGCTTGCTGAGCGATCCGGTGGCGAGGACGCTGTCAGCGGCGAGGATCGCCTTGAGCGCAGCCGGGCCATGGGCGCCGATTGTGGCGAACGTATTCGGAACGCTGCCCGCAGCCTTCTTGATCTGGGCGTAGACCTCGGCGGTGGCGCCGGTCGCAGTGTCGAGGGTTGGTGTGACGATGCGGGTCATAATGACACTCCTTGTCGAGGCGGGCGTCCGGTGCGGACGTGGAGTGTCGGATGGAGGAAATTTGCGAGCTTGTGGATAGCATTAAATCTCGATATTATGCTCATAAGTATCACAATGGAGTCGCGTATGGAGAATGTTACCGATTGGCTTAGCCGGCTCCTTAAGTTGGTGCCCGTGAGCGGGCGGGTCGAGCATCGCTGCTTCTTCGGTGCACCGTGGCAACTCACATTTGATCCCGCCGGAGAGGGCGAAATCCCCTATCATATCGTGTTAGCCGGATCGGCGATGTTCGAAGACCCATTCGGTAGTCGACCACGCCGCCTGGTGGCCGGTGACATCGTGCTGTTGCCGCATGGTTCGGCGCACACGCTGAATGACGGTAGTGGCGAGACGCCGGTGCCGTCACGGCAGCGTCGTGGCCTGACGCTCACCGTCGACGAGAATGACGGGACCGGCGAGCGTCTCGATATTCTCTGTGGGCGGTTCGTGCTCTCCCGTGCCCATGAGAAGTTGATCAGGGATTATTTGCCTGTGCACCTTGTCATCAGCGCGGCGGAGCACACTGCCGGGACCGCGCGTCCTGGAACGAGTGCTCAACTTGCCAATCTGGTCGGACTGGTAAGACTGGAATCGGCGAGCGAGAATCTTGGTGGTCGCGCTATGCTTGACGCGCTTTCGACGGCCATGTTTGCGCTGACCCTGCGCCTCGCAAGCGAAGCGGCCGACGCCCCAGACGGGCTGCTGGCTCTCGCGGGACAGCCGCGGCTTGCGCCTGCTCTCACTGCTCTCTTCAACGAGCCAGCTCGGGCCTGGACGTTGCCGGAGTTAGCTGCGCTCTGCGCTATGTCGCGCGCGACGTTCATTCGCCAGTTCCAACAACATCTCGGACGATCCGCGGCCGACTTGCTGATCGATATTCGCATGACGATCGCAGCCAACCAGCTGCGTACATCTTCCGTTTCGACAGGCGCCGTGGCCGATGAGGTCGGTTACCAGTCGGAGGCGGCTTTCCAGCGGGCATTCAAACAGCATATGGGGACCACGCCCGCTCAATATCGGCGACAGGCGAAGGCCACTCTGAGCTAGGCGTGGACTCACGCCCCTGCCGCGACCGGAGGCGCCAAATTGTGGGTCGTCCTGGCAGCGGATGGCCACTCCATCTATGCTGGATTGGCCGCTCCGCCGCCGCCTTTCGGCCAAAGGGTGCTACCTCATCTCCACCCGAGCGCAGGGGCGACGTGCTTCAGGACGCTCTCAATGACATGGGTGTTGTATGCCACGCCGAGCTGGTTTGGCACCGTCAGCAGTAGCGTGTCGTCCTCGGCGATCGCCTCGTCGGCCCTGAGTTCTTCGACCAGCCGATCCGGCTCGGCGGCATAGGAGCGTCCGAATACCGCGCGCATATTGTCGATGATACCGATCTGGTCGCTGCTCTGATCGCGTCCGAAATAGGCTCGGTCGAGATCGTTCACGAGCGCGAAGATGGACCGCGAAACCGATACCCGCGGCTCGCGCGCATGCCCGGCCTCCTTCCAGGCCTGCCGATACGCCCGGATCTGCTTCGCCTGCTGGACGTGGAATGGCTCTCCGCTCTCGTCAGCCTTCAGGGTCGAACTCTGCAGGTTCATGCCCCTCTGAGCAGCCCAGATTGCGGTAGCGTCGGACCCGGATCCCCACCAGATGCGTTCGCGCAAGCCATCAGAGTGTGGTTCGAGACGCAGAAGGCCAGGTGGATTGGGAAACATCGGACGGGGATTGGGCTGCGCGAATCCCTTGCCCCTCAGCAGCTCGAAGAACACCTCACCATGACGCCGCCCCATGTCGGCGTCGCTCTCGCCTTCCGCCGGCGTGAAGCCGAGGTGGCGCCAACCATCGATTACCTGCTCAGGTGAGCCGCGACTGATGCCGAGTTGGAGGCGTCCGCCCGAGATCAAATCCGCTGAGCCGGCATCCTCGACCATGTAGAAGGGGTTCTCGTATCGCATGTCGATCACGCCGGTGCCAATCTCGATCCGCTTCGTCCTGGCGCCGATAGCCGCCAGCAGCGGAAACGGCGAAGCGAGCTGGCGCGCGAAGTGGTGGACGCGGAAATAGGCCCCATCCGCGCCGAGTTCCTCCGCCGCCACGGCGAGATCGATCGACTGCAACAGCACGTCGGCCGCCGAACGGGTCTGCGACTGCGAGGTCGGGGACCAATGTCCGAACGAGAGGAAGCCAATCTTCTTCATGCGGGTCTCCGTGGCTCGAAAACGTCGGCGAGCGAGGCTTCCGATGGCTGGTCCCTTCGGCCTAGGGCCCCGCATACGTTTGGAATATTGCGAAAACCTCGAAGCTGGACTTCGACAATATAGAACGATCACGGCGAGGTGGTGCGTCGTTCGCCAACTCGTGGTCATCGTGCAGGGCGCCGCGAAAACGACCGGCGTCCCGAAGCCAAGCTCGAGAGAGGCTGCATTTCGAGCAGTGCCCTTCTGAACAAAGAGTGACTGGTGACGTTGTCGGCCAAAATCGGCGAACAACCCGGAGTCTGAGAATGTCCGACTATGAACTCTTCTATTGGTCGGTGCCATTCCGTGGCCAGTTCGTGCGAGCCGTCCTGGCTTATGCCGGAAAGGCCTGGACCGAGGGGGGCGACGCAGCGATCTCAACGTTGATGAACCGCCCGGTGGAGGAGATGCCGGTCGCTTTTATGGGCCCGCCCGTGCTCATCGACAAAA
>FTCV01002772.1_pt1 | contig 24448 bp, 17 predicted proteins | sample 1639691 | NCBI WGS metagenome assembly FTCV01 (sample SAMEA3914864, study PRJEB12502) | metagenome | biome: forest; material: soil | place: USA | collected 2012-03-12 | depth 0.3 m
ACGCTGCGCGCCTCCGCCAAGGCGGCAAGATGACGCATCAGGCGCAAATCCGCCTCCATTCGCGCGCGAATGCCGGGGCGACGGATCTTGACCACGACCTCTGCGCCATCATGCAGGCGCGCACGATGGACTTGCGCTATCGAAGCCGCCGCCAATGGTTCGGTATCGAACTGGGCGAACGCGGTTTCGGGCGCCTCCCCCAATGCCGCCTCCACCGTTTCGCGCAATTCGGCGAACGGCAGGCGCGGTGCATCGCTTTGAAGCTGTTCGAAAGCCACGATCCACGCGTCGGGCAACAAGTCTCGCCGGGTGGCCAGGATCTGCCCCAACTTCACGTAAGTGGGGCCCAGCGCTTCCAATGCCCGGCGCGTGCGGGTGGGCAGATCGCGCGCCTCGGTTCCGGCGCTGTCGTCACCCTCCCCGATCCCAAGCCGCACCGCTAGCGCCTCAAGCCCGAAACGAGCGATTACCGTCGAAACCTCCGCCATCCTGCCCCGATCGCGCGCGGCTACGGCTATCGACTTGAACATGCGTCACTCCTTCAGCGGTGGACAACCGGGCAATGCGGGTTCCGGTTCCGGTGACATGCCCTCCTCCGGCGTCGGATCGAATGGACAGCACGCCAAACGCGAAGCTAAGGATCGCGAATGAGCGGCAGTTTAACGGGGGCGCTCAAGCCCGTATTCGCGATAGTTCTGATCTCCGCACTCGCAGCCTGCGGCGGCGGCACGAAGTTTCGCGCCGTAAGCGATACGCCAGTGCGCGTCGGCCCGCCCTACAAGGTGCGCGGCGTCACTTATACGCCCGCCAGTCAGCCCGGCTACGACGTTCTGGGTTACGCGACGTGGTACGGCAACGAGTCCGGCAATCAGGTCGCCAATGGCGAGCGCTTCCGCCCCAACTGGATCACCGGCGCCCACAAGACGCTGCCACTGCCCAGCTATGTCGAAGTAACCTCACTCGATACCGGCCGCCGCATCGTGGTGCGCGTCAACGACCGTGGCCCTTACGGCGAAAGCGCCCGCGTGATCGACCTCTCGCGTGGCGCGGCAGAAGCGCTCGGTATCCGCAGCAAGGGCAAAGCCGCCGTTCGCGTGCGCGTGATCGAGCCTCCCGAAAAGGACCGCGCCGCCCTGCGCAAAGGCAAGGCGGCGGCGGAATTGCCCCCGGTAACCCCAGCGGCATTGGCGAACCTGCAAATGCAGTTCGATCGCGGCGTGGGAACCCGTTAAGCGCCGACCGTAAGCCGTTAGACTTAGGCCGTTAGACTTAAGCCGCTTCCAGTTCGGCGTAGGCCTCGGCTTCCTTGCCGATCAGGATATCCGCCAGGAACCAGTAAGCCTCCCCCCAAGCGGCGAGCACTTCGTCAGTGGCCGCTTCGCCCAGGACATCGCGGATCGCGGGCAGCAGCGCTTCGGCCACGAGCGGGTAGTGCTCAGCCTTCACCCCGGTATCGACATGGCGCTGCACCATGCGTGCAACGGCGCCCGTCAGGTTCTGCAGCTTGTCCACGTTTTGCGCATAGCCAAGGATAGCAGCAGCAAGGCGACGCGGCTGTTCGCCCGATTCCTGCGCTGCCTGATCGAACATGGCGCGCACCTCCTCATTCTGGAACAGGCGCTGGTACATGCGCGTCGTGATCTCGACACCGTGTTGCTGAGCGCGGGCGCAGTCGCTTTGATCGTGGCGATGGTCTGTTCGCTGAGCGGAGCGGCCATTTCGATTCGTCCTCTAAATGATGCAAACTGGATGCATCTATACTCCGGTCAAAAAAGATGTAAACAGACTGCATCATTTACCCGGAGACCGCGATTGCGCCTTACCGCGCACACCGACTATGCCCTGCGCATCCTGCTACATGCCGCCGTCGATCCGGACCGGCTGTTCTCGATCGCGCAAGTGGCTGAGGCGCATGGCATCTCGCGCAACCATGCGATGAAGGTGGTGAACCTGCTGGGCAATTCCGGCCTGCTGGAAACCGTGCGCGGACGCAGCGGCGGATTTCGCCTTGGGCGTCCCGCAAAAACGATCACGCTGGGTGAAGTCGTCCGGCTGACCGAGCCGAACCTTCAGCCCGCCGATTGCGACAACTGCCTACTGCGCAATGCCTGCGGACTTACTGCCCTGCTACGCAAGGCAATGAGCGCATTCCTGGCCGAACTTGACGCCCATACACTTGCCGATGCGGCGGCGGGCACGCGGCTTCCGCTGCCGTTTCCAGAGCACGCCTGACCGCGCCGGCCTTGCGCGCCGATGGGAACCATGCCCCGCTTCAAACGTTGCTCGCAACGAGAGGAGATGGATCCATGAACATCGGGGCTGAACTTCCCTACCGCCGCAGCCGCTTCGCGCGCCGCACGGGCTCGCTGATCTTCGATCGCCAACTTGAAGATCGCGTGCGCCAGCATGCCGAAGGGCAGGACGAACCCATGCAGATCTGGTCGAACGGTCGCTTCCGGTCGAACTGACCGGGCCGGAAATCCCCCCGCCGGCAATACAGCCGCTTCAGGTGGCATATCGCGACCGTCGAGGCGCCGGGGCGTAACAAGCTTGCGCCCCGGCGCCATAGCGCTTGGCGATCAGGAAAGCCCTGAAGCCTCGTTCCGCAATCTGTCATAAACAGCCGCCTCTGCGCTTGCCAGTGGCGGTTTTCTGCGCTTCAACCGGCCCACCGACCACTCGCGGCAGCCGTGCCGACGCGTTGAGGCGGCTGCCAACAGGCCAGCGTCTCATCGTTTCCACGCACGTTTTCAGACTGTCGCCGTCAGGAGAAATGACCGATGAAGACCCGGCTCATGGCCGCCGCCGCCCCACTCGTACTCGGCGCCGGCCTGCTTGGAGGCATGCCCATGAATGCTCTTGCCAAGGATGCACCGAAGGCCACTGCGACGGCCTATAGCGGCCCCTTCGCACAGCCCAGCACCCTGCCCTTCAACGCGCCGGACTTCAGCAAGTACAAGGACAGCGACTGGCAGCCCGCGATCGAGGCTGGGATTGCCCTGAAGCGTGCGGAAATCAAGGCGATCGCTTCCAACAAGGCCAAGCCGACTTTCGAGAACACGCTGGTCGCCATGGAACGCGCGGGCGGCATGTACGACCGCGTCTACAACGTGTTCAGCCAGCTCACCTCGGCCAATACCAACGATGCGCTTGACGCTGCGGACACTGCGCTGAGCCCGCAGATTTCCGCGCTCAACGATGACATCTACCTCGACGGCGCTCTGTTCGCCCGCGTGAAGGCCGTGCACGACAGCGCCGAAGGCAAAGCGCTGACCGGCGAAGACGCGATGCTGCTTTCGACTACCTACGCCAAGTTCGTCAATCGCGGGGCGCTGCTCTCGGCCGAGCAGAAGGTTGAGCTAAAGAAGCTCAACCTTGAGATCGCCACGCTCGAAACCAAGTTCTCGCAGACGCTGACCGCCGGCACCGCTGCGCATGCCGTGGTGTTCGACAATGCCGCTGAACTGAAGGGCATGAGCGACGCCGCCATTGCCGAGGCCGCCAAGCGCGCCAACGATCAGGGCAAACCCGGCAAGTACCTGATCCCGTTGCTCAACTTCACGCAGCAGCCGGTGCTGACCGAACTGACCAACCGCGACAGCCGCAAGAAAGTGTTCGAAGCGAGCATCAACCGCACCAGCTCCGGCGATCAGTACGACACCACCGGCATCGTCAGCCAGATCGCAGTGGCTCGCGCAAAGAAGGCGCAACTGCTGGGCAAGCCCGATTTCGCCACGCTCAACATGTACGACCAGATGGTCACCTCGCCCAAGCAGGCGATGGACTTCATGAAGGGCTTCGTTCCCGCCCTGCGCGCCACGCAGGACCGTGAGACTGCGCTTCTGACCGCCGCCGCCAAGGCCGATGGCATGACCGACGCGCTTCAGCCCTGGGACTGGAGCTTCTATGCGGAGAAGGTGCGCAAAGCGAAGTACGACCTCGACGAAAGCACCATCAAGCCCTACTTCGAAGTGTGGAACGTGCTGGAAAACGGCGTTTTCTATGCCGCCACGCAGACGTACGGTATCACCTTCAAACGTCGGACGGACCTGTCGGGCTACCACCCGTCGATGCGCGTCTACGAAGTGTTCGACAAGGACGGCTCGTCGCTGGCGCTGTTCTACTATGACCCGTTCGCGCGCGCTAATAAGAAGGGCGGCGCCTGGATGAACAACTTCGTCGACCAGTCGTACATCAACGGCACAAAGCCGGTGATCGTCAACACGCTCAACATCGATCCGCCCGCCGATGGCCAGCCCCCGCTTGCGACCTGGGACAACGTGACGACGATGTTCCACGAATTCGGCCACGCGCTGCACGGCTTCTTCGCCAGCCAGAAGTACCCCTCACTCTCCGGCACCAGCACCGCGCGCGATTTCGTGGAGTTCCCCAGCCAGTTCAACGAGAACTTCGCCACCGTGCCGCAAGTGCTCAACAACTTTGCCAAGCACTACCAGACCGGCGCACCGCTGCCGGCAGGCCTGCTCGATAAGATTCAGGCCGCTGGCAAGTTCAACCAGAGCCTTGGCCTGGGCGAAACGCTGACCTCGGCCATGCTCGACATGCGCTGGCACACGCTGAGCCCTGAAGCGGCCGCGCAGCCGCCGATGGCGTTCGAAGCGAAGGCACTGGCCGAAACCGGCCTGCGCACCGACCTGATCCCGCCGCGCTACAAGACGCCGTACTTCCGCCATATCTGGGACAACGGCTATGCGGCCGGCTACTATGCCTACATCTGGACCGAAGTGCTGGCGCATGACGGCTGGGCATGGGTCGAAAAGAACGGCGGCATGACGCGCGCGAATGGCGATCACATCCGCGCCAGCTTCCTGGGCCAAGGCCATTCGAAGGACTTTGCGCAGATGTACCGCGACTTCACCGGTCACGATCCTAGCGTCGAACCAATGCTGGAAGCGCGCGGGCTGACGCAAGCCGCGAAGTAACAACCAGCGAAGCGTCAAAGGAGAGCGGGCAGGTACATCCTGCCCGTTTTTCGTTGGAATAACAGCGATTGATAAGCCGGTATTTGAACCGTGCGGTCCTGCGGGGACGGGACTCGGTGGCGACGCCGCCCCCGCAACCCGTAATACTCCGCCTGACAACAGCCGAAGCCATCGCCGCGCAAGCAAGCCGGGTCAGCGCCTTTCCCTTCGGGGTGGGGGGATGGGCTAGGCGCATGGATCACATTTCACCCCTGCCGGATGGCCGGAGCATAGCATCACGGCGCGCACCCGAACTATCGAACCCGTTGGGCAAGAAACCCCCACCGCCCGAAAAGTTATGCACCCGTAACGTCTGGGCTGCCGATAGGAGGGCGCATGCGCTTATGCAAGCTTTGCAAAGGGAAAGGCGGCATAGAGCGCTGCGGAGCATGACGTTCGTTACTCCTTCACTCTTTCCCGTCACATCGTACCGCATCGGGACATGCGCCAGCATAGCGATGCGCCGCACGCCCCGATGCGCTAGGCGCCGCTTGGCGCCGTTCAACGCCTGGGATTGTTCGTGACCGATTTCGCCCTGATTGCCGAAATACCTGCCCTGGAGCCGCGCCCGCGCGACTTCGCAGGCCGTTTCGTGCGCGGCGGGCGAAAACATGTTCGGCAGCGCATGCAGCGCCGCTGGGCCATTGGAGCGAGCGCGCTGGCAGCGATCGCCCTTCCCGCCTTTGCCGAGCCAGGTTCTTGGCACCCCTTCGCCGCCAGTGATGCGGAGGCGGCGTCCGAAGCAGTGCTGCCCATGCCCTTCGAACGCCAGGGAGAAAGCTTTCCCGGCTCGGCCTATTACTATCTGCAAGCGGATCCTGCCGTGGACGTCGCTCCGGCCGTCAGCGATGCCTTCTCAGGCTCCTCGGAAAGCGACGCCTTCAGCCCAGCGGCAAGACCATTCCGCTTCACCGGCTCCGTCCTGGATCTTGGACGCGCGCAGCAGTGCATGACCATGGCAATCTATTACGAGGCTGCCAGCGAGCCCGACGCCGGCCAGCGCGCCGTTGCGCAAGTCGTGCTGAACCGCCTTGCCCATCCGGCCTATCCGAAGACCGTGTGCGGCGTTGTTTTCGAAGGATCGGAGCGGCCCACCGGGTGCCAGTTTACCTTCGCCTGCGACGGATCATTGGCCCGCGCACCGCAACGCTTCTTCTGGGAGCGCGCCGCCGCCGTCGCCCGCGCCGCTCTGGCCGGATACGTCTACGCACCGGTTGGACTGGCGACGCATTACCATACTATCCAGATCAATCCCTACTGGGCGCCCAGCCTCCACTACCTCACGACGATCGGCGCGCATCGATTCTATAGCTTTGCTGGCGCGGCAGGCGCGCCAGGATCGTTTCACCTCGCCTATCTGGGCGGTGAGCCTCTACCGGCGCCCCGTCCCCGCGATCTTTCCGCGGCGACTGCCATGGCCGACGCAGCACTCGATCCCGTGGCCCTGCAGCGCGCCTTTTCGGCGGCACCCGCCCATGCCCCCATCGAGGAAAGCCGAACGCCGCCCGCCACCCCCACATCCGCGCCGCACTATGCGGAAGAGGTGCGGGCACGCGGCGGAGACGATCTCTATCGGGCTCGCGGCCTGCCCGATGCACAGGGAATCCGTCCCGAGTATGCCAATTCCGGCAAATGGATAGCCGCGCCGGGGACGTAACGGCACAATTTTGCGGTCAAATGCGAACGTCAACGCTCTGGCAACCATAGCCCCTCACGAAGACTTAGCGGCCTACATGGCAGAAAACGGGCTGCGACAACGACAAAAGGGCCCGCAACGATGACCATTCGCTTTTCCGCTGCACGGGGCGGGACGACACCGGCGGTCATGCGGTCACTGTGCCGCTGGGCTCCGCTGGACGCGGTCAACGATAACGAGTCCACTGAGCGCCACGCCTCCCCCCTCCTGCCCTCTGCCGCCAACCAGAACGGCCAAGATCAACGCATGCTGTCCGAAGCGTTGCGGCACTTCGCCGTCTACGGCCTTTCCGCCGCCCGCCATGCCCGCGCCAATGCGGAAGCCGCGCGCCTCTCCGGCGATGATAAGGCCTGCGAATGGTGGATCGCCGTATGCCGTCAGCTAGACCGCCGCATGGCCGAAGCCTTCGAACGACGCATCGCCCGCAGCGGCTGATCCAGCCACCTCAACATCCCCGAAGCGAAAGGGCGTGGCCGTGACCGGCCACGCCCTTTCGCATTCGCTATTCAGTTCGCGACCATTCGCCTTGCCAGTGCGCCGACTCGCTTCCCACGTTCTTGCCACTGCAATCCTGCTGCGGGAGATTCACCCGCGTCACAGGCCGTTCATGAGCTTGCGAATAGCGCGGTCGCGATTGCGCCGAGTGGTTGGCCGGAGGTGATTCCGGATGCAGAATCCCGCACTTCCAACCCATCTATTGCAATTGCGAACTATTATCATTAAATTCTTTACCCTCACGCCTTTCTGCGGCGGTTTCCCGGTTGCAATGTCGGATTGAGGGGCGTACGGCGCCCTTCGTCAACACCGGCACCTGCCTTTAGCGGGACACAGCAGGAGCCATTTCGTCCGAAGCGCCCGCCTTGTGGGAAGGACAAGCAGCAACATGGCTCGTAAGAAGATTGCCCTTATCGGCGCCGGCAACATCGGCGGCACTCTCGCGCACCTCGCCGCGCAGAAGGAACTGGGCGACATCGTCCTGTTCGACGTCGCCGAAGGCCTGCCGCAGGGCAAGGCGCTTGATCTGTCGCAGTGCGGCCCCGTCGAAGGCTTCGACGCCAAGATCACCGGCACCAACGACTATGCCGACATCGCAGGCGCGGACGTGATCATCGTCACCGCCGGTGTCGCCCGCAAGCCCGGCATGAGCCGCGACGACCTGCTCGGCATCAACCTGAAGGTGATGAAGTCGGTCGGCGAAGGCATCGCCGCCAACGCTCCCGACGCTTTCGTGATCTGCATCACCAACCCGCTCGACGCGATGGTCTGGGCGCTGCGCGAATTCTCAGGCCTGCCCCACAACAAGGTCGTCGGCATGGCCGGCGTGCTGGACTCGGCCCGCTTCTCGACCTTCCTGGCTTGGGAATTCGGCGTGTCGGTCCGCGACGTGACCTCGTTCGTGCTCGGCGGCCACGGTGATACCATGGTGCCGGTGGTCGAATACTCGACCGTCAAGGGCATCCCGGTTCCCGACCTCATCAAGATGGGCAAGTCCACGCAGGAGCGCATCGACTCCATCGTCAAGCGCACCGCCAACGGCGGCGGCGAAGTCGTTGCCCTGCTCAAGACCGGCTCGGCCTTCTATGCACCGGCCGCTTCGGCGATCGCCATGGCTGAATCGTACCTGGGCGACCAGAAGCGCGTCCTGCCTTGCGCCGCGCACCTCGAAGGCCAGTATGGTGTCGATAACCTTTACGTCGGCGTGCCCGTCGTGATCGGCGCCGGCGGCGTTGAGCAGGTGATCGAAATCGAACTGAACGAGCAGGCCAAGGCCGGCCTTCAGGTTTCGATCGACGCGGTCAAGGAACTGCTGGTTGCCTGCAAGGCGATCGACGGCTCGCTCGCCTGATCTAGTTAAACCGGCCCCGCCTACCCCCGACGATGCGTTTCGAGGGGGTTGGCGGGGTTACGGCTTACCGGGCCGTTGATTTTACGACTTGGACGGTTGCACTTCGCGGAATTTGCGCCATGGCGCTTCCCAAGCCGGAATCGGCCCACCCCAGGAACAGGAATTAGGATTTCCCTATGTCCATTCTCGTCAACAAGAACACCAAGGTCATTACCCAGGGTATGACCGGTGCCACCGGCACCTTCCACACCGAGCAGGCCCTTGCGTATGGCACGCAGATGGTCGCCGGCGTGACCCCGGGCAAGGGCGGCACGACCCACATCGGTCTGCCCAACTACGACACCGTTGCCGAAGCCAAGGCTGCCACCGGCGCCTCGGCCACCTGCATTTACGTTCCGCCGCCGTTCGCGGCCGACTCGATCCTTGAAGCGATCGACGCCGAGATGGAACTGATCGTCGCGATCACCGAAGGTATCCCGGTTCTCGACATGGTTCGCGTGAAGCGCGCCCTCTCGGGCTCGAAGTCGCGCCTGATCGGTCCGAACTGCCCCGGCGTCCTGACGCCCGGCGAATGCAAGATCGGCATCATGCCCGGCAGCATCTTCTCGCAGGGTTCGGTGGGCGTTGTTTCGCGCTCGGGCACGCTTACCTATGAAGCAGTGTTCCAGACCACCAACGCGGGCCTCGGCCAGACCACGGCCGTCGGCATCGGCGGTGACCCGGTCAACGGCACCAACTTCATCGACGTCCTGGAACTGTTCCTGGCCGACGAAGCTACTAAGTCGATCATCATGATCGGCGAAATCGGCGGCAGCGCCGAAGAAGAAGCGGCTCAGTTCCTCAAGGACGAAGCCAAGCGCGGCCGCAAGAAGCCCATGGTCGGCTTCATCGCCGGTCGTACGGCTCCTCCGGGCCGTCGCATGGGCCACGCCGGCGCGATCGTGTCGGGCGGCCAGGGCGGCGCTGAGGACAAGATCGCAGCGATGGAAGAAGCGGGCATCCGCGTCTCCCCCTCGCCCTCGCTCCTGGGCGAGACGCTGGTCGAGGTTCTCAAGGAACTGGCGTAAACCAGTTTTGCCCGTGGCGGTGGTTTGCCGCCGCCACGGGTCTATAAATAACCGGTGCGCTTTTGACGCCGGACGATTTGCGAAGGCACGGGACCTCTCCCCGAATCCCCGGCTTCGCGCAGACTATGCTCGGTAGCGCCGGGAATCCCCTCCCGACGCCACATGAAGGTGATTCCCATGGGCGACGAGAGTTTCGACTTCACCCCCGACCAGCCGCTTGACGGCCCGCAGGCCGGACCTAGCTGGCAGCGCAAGAACTGGCCCCTGGTAGGTGCCGAGTTCGAGGACAATCTTACGCAGGGCCTCGACCCCAGCGCGCTGAAGGTCCAGATCGAGAAGGCGGCCGCCAAGGGTGGCCAGAAGATCGACCAGTCCCGCATAGACGAAGCGGCGGCAGACGCCATCCGCGCCATGATGCTGATCCGCACATATCGCGTGCGCGGTCACCTGGCGGCGGACTTGGACCCGCTCGGCCTCAACCAGCGTCAGCTTCCCGCTGACCTGACCCCCGAATACCACGGCTTCGTGGGCGCGGCGCAGGACCGTCCGGTCTATGTCGGCGGCGCCCTGGGCCTTGAGTGGACGACCGTTCGCGAGATCGTGCAGATCCTGCGCGCCAACTACTGCGGCAAGGTCGGCCTCGAATACATGCACATCTCCGATGTCGAGGAACGCCGCTTCCTCCAGGAGCGCATGGAAGGCGCCGACAAGGAGATCGAATTCACCGTAGAGGGCAAGAAGGCGATCCTTCAGGCCGTCGTGCGCGGTGAGCAGTACGAAAAGTTCCTCGGCAAGAAGTACGTCGGCACGAAGCGCTTCGGCCTCGACGGCGGCGAAGCCATGATCCCGGCGCTGGAAGCCGTGATCAAGTACGGCGGCACGCTGGGCGTGAAGGAAATCGTGTACGGCATGGCCCACCGTGGCCGCCTGAACGTGCTCGCGAACGTCCTTGCCAAGCCCTACAAGGTTATCTTCCACGAATTCTCGGGCGGCACCGCCAACCCGGAAGACGTCGGCGGTTCGGGCGACGTGAAGTACCACCTCGGCACGTCTGCCGACCGTGAGTTCGACGGCATCAAGGTTCACATGAGCCTGATGCCCAACCCGTCGCACCTCGAAACCGTCGATCCGGTGGTGCTCGGCAAGGTCCGCGCCTACCAGACGATCGCCGACGATATCGGCGACGACGTCGGCCCCGGTGCCAAGCACAAGCAGGTGCTGCCGGTCCTCATCCACGGTGACGCGGCCTTCGCCGGCCAGGGCATCATCTGGGAGTGCTTCGGCCTCTCGGGCGTGAAGGGCTACAACACCGGCGGTTGCATCCACTTCATCATCAACAACCAGATCGGCTTCACGACAAGCCCGCAGTTCGCGCGCAACTCGCCGTATCCGTCGGACGTGGCGAAGGGTGTTCAGGCCCCGATCCTGCACGTCAACGGCGACGATCCGGCTGCCGTGACTTTCGCGTGCAAGCTGGCGATCGACTATCGCCAGACCTTCGGCCGCGACATCGTGATCGACATGTGGTGCTATCGCCGCTTCGGCCACAACGAAGGCGACGAGCCCGGCTTCACGCAGCCGCTGATGTACGCGCAGATCCGCCAGCATCCGCCGGTCAGCCAGATCTATGCAGAGCGTTTGAAGAAGGAAGGCGTCATCGACGACGCGTTCCTGCCGCAGACCGAAGCCGCGTTCACGCAGCACCTTGAAGAGCAATTCGAGGCGGCCAAGACCTACAAGGCCAACCAGGCCGACTGGTTCGCCGGTCAGTGGAGCGGCTTCCACAAGCCTGCCGATCCCGAAACCGCGCGCCGCAACGTCGAAACCGGCATCGAGAACAAGCTGTTCGACAGCCTCGGCCGCGTGCTGACCGCGGTTCCTGAGGACCTGACCGTCCACAAGACCCTGGCCCGCGTGATCGCCGCCAAGGAAGAGATGTTCAAGTCGGCCGACGGCTTCGACTGGGCGACCGCCGAAGCACTGGCTTTCGGCAGCCTCGTCACCGAAGGCTACAGCGTGCGCCTGTCTGGCCAGGACTGCGAACGCGGCACCTTCTCGCAGCGTCACGCCGTCTGGGTCGACCAGAAGGACGAGCACAAGTACACCCCGCTCAAGACCCTGCCCCACGGCAGCTTCGAGGTTCTGAACTCGACGCTTTCGGAATATGGTGTGCTTGGCTTCGAGTACGGTTACGCCAGTGCCGATCCGAAGACCCTGGTCCTCTGGGAAGCGCAGTTCGGCGACTTCGCCAACGGCGCGCAGATCATCATCGACCAGTACGTCGCCTCGGCAGAGTCCAAGTGGCTGCGCGCCAACGGCCTCGTCATGCTGCTGCCCCATGGCTACGAAGGCCAGGGTCCGGAGCACTCGTCGGCCCGTCTGGAACGTTACCTGCAGCTTTGCGCACAGGATAACATCCAGGTCTGCAACATCACGACGCCCGCGAACTACTTCCACGTTCTGCGCCGTCAGATGCACCGTCCGTTCCGCAAGCCGCTGATCATCATGACGCCGAAGTCGCTTCTGCGTCATCCGTTGGCCAAGTCGCCGGCTTCGGAATTCCTCGGTGACGGCCACTTCCGCCGCTTGCTCTCGGACCCCAACGCCGCGAGCGACGAGGCGACGAAGAAGGTCATCCTGTGCTCGGGCAAGGTCTTCTACGACATCCTCGAAGCACGCGATGCTGCCGAGATCGACGATACCCAGATCATCCGCATGGAACAGCTCTATCCCTTCCCGGGCGAGCCGCTGGCCAAGCGCCTGTCGCGCATGCCGAACCTGGAAGAGATCGTCTGGTGCCAGGAAGAGCCGCAGAACAACGGTTCCTGGTTCTTCGTCGAATCGCAGATCGAAGCTGCCGCCAAGGAAGCCGGTGTCGCTCAGCCCCGCCCGCGTTACGCCGGCCGCAACGCCTCGGCCTCCCCGGCCACCGGCCTTGCCAAGCGCCACGTGGCCGAACAGGCCGCGCTGGTTGCCGACGCCCTGCACCTCTCCGTCCGTTCCGAACTCCGCCGCAAGCAGAAGGCTTGAGATAAATCATGACCACCGAAGTCAAGGTCCCCGTCCTTGGGGAATCCGTCGCCGAGGCCACCATCGGCCAGTGGCTGAAGCAGCCCGGCGAAGCGGTTGCCGCTGACGAACCCATCGCCAGCCTGGAGACCGACAAGGTCGCCATCGACGTCATGGCGCCGCACGCCGGCGTCATGGGCCAGCAGCTTGCCAAGGAAGGCGACACCGTCGTCGTCGGCGCGCTGATCGCCACGATCGAAGCCGGTTCGGGTGCCGCTGCTGCCCCCGCAGCCGCTCCGGCCGCTGCCGCCCCTGCTCCGGCCCCGGCTGCTGCTGCCGTCGCGCCCGCCCCGGCTCCCGCCGCGGACGACGCTTCGGCCGGTTCCTCGGTACTGTCGCCGGCCGTGCGCCGCGCGGTTCTGGAGCACGGCATCGATCCGGCCACCATCAAGGGCACCGGCAAGGACGGCCGCATCACCAAGGACGACGTCCTTGAAGCGGCCAAGAACAAGCCGGCTTCGGCACCTGTAGCAGCTTCGGTTGCCGCAGCTCCCGCCGCCCGCAACGAAGAACGCGTCAAGATGACGCGCCTTCGCCAGACGATCGCCAAGCGCCTGAAATCCGCGCAGGACAACGCCGCGCTTCTCACCACCTTCAACGACGTCGACATGTCGGCCGTCATCGAAGCGCGCGAGAAGTACAAGGACGTGTTCCAGAAGAAGCACGGCATCAAGCTGGGCTTCATGTCGTTCTTCGCCAAGGCTTCGGTCCTGGCGCTGAAGGACATCCCGGCCGTCAACGCGCAGATCGACGGTGACGAGATCGTCTACCACGACTACGTCGACATCTCGATCGCCGTCTCGGCCCCGAACGGCCTGGTCGTTCCTGTCGTGAAGGACTGCGATAAGCTGGGCTTCGCCGGCATCGAGAAGGCCATTGCCGACTTCGGCAAGAAGGCCAAGGAAGGCACGCTGACCATGGCCGACATGGCCGGCGGTACCTTCACCATCTCGAACGGCGGCGTGTTCGGCGGTCTGATGTCGACCCCGATCATCAACCCGCCGCAGTCGGCCGTGCTCGGCCTGCACCGCATCGAGGACCGTCCGGTCGTGCGTAACGGCGAGATCGTGATCCGCCCGATGATGTACATCGCGCTGTCTTACGACCACCGCATCATCGACGGTCGCGAAGCGGTTACCGCGCTGAAGACTATCAAGGAAGCGATCGAGGATCCCACGCGTCTCCTCATCGACCTCTGATCCGAAATACCCCGCCCGCCTCGATCTGGTCGGGCGGGGTTTTCACTTTAGATGTAATGACTATTTTCCGCTCGTGGCTGATTAGTGCAAAGCACGAGCGTACGGAGGCCTGAACAATGGCTGATTACGATTACGACGTCCTTGTCATCGGTGCCGGCCCTGGCGGTTATGTCGCAGCGATCCGCGCCGCGCAGCTCGGTCTGAAGACCGCCTGCGCCGAAGGCCGTGAGACGCTGGGCGGCACCTGCCTCAACGTCGGCTGCATCCCCTCGAAGGCCCTTCTCCACGCTTCGGAATACTTCGAAGCGGCGAAGGAAGGCGGCTCGATGGCCAAGATGGGCATCAAGGTCACGCCCGAGCTGGACCTCGACACCATGCAGGGCCAGCGCCTTGACGCGGTCAAGGGTCTGACCGGCGGCATCGAATTCCTGTTCAAGAAGAACAAGATCGACTGGCTGAAGGGCTACGCCCAATTCAAGGACGCGCACAGCGTCGAAGTGGCCGGCAAGACCGTGACTGCCAAGAACATCGTGATCGCCACCGGCTCCTCGGTCACCCCGCTTCCGGGCGTCGAGATCGACAATGCCGGCGGCGTTGTGGTCGATTCGACCGGCGCGCTGGAACTGGCTTCCGTTCCCAAGAAGATGGTCGTCATCGGTGGCGGCGTGATCGGCCTTGAGCTCGGTTCGGTCTGGCGTCGCCTCGGCGCGGAAGTCACCGTCGTCGAATTCCTCGACCAGCTGCTTCCGGGCATGGACCTCGACGTCCGCAAGGAAGCTGCCAAGATCTTCAAGAAGCAGGGCATGACGCTCAAGCTCTCGACCAAGGTCACCGGCGTTGCCGTTGAAGGCAAGGCTGCCAAGGTCACTGTCGAGCCCGCCGCTGGCGGTGCTGCTGAAACGATCGACGCGGACGTCGTGCTTGTGGCCATCGGCCGCAAGCCGAACACCGACGGACTTGGCCTCGGCAACATCGGCCTCGAACTCAACCAGCGCGGCCAGATTGAAACCGACCATGACTTCGCCACCAAGGTGGACGGCGTTTGGGCCATCGGCGACGTGATCCCCGGCCCGATGCTCGCCCACAAGGCCGAGGACGAAGGCATCGCCGTTGCCGAGAACATCGCGGGCCTGACCGGCATCGTGAACCACGACGTGATCCCGGGCGTGGTTTACACGCAGCCTGAAATCGCCGGCGTCGGCCTGACCGAAGAAGCCGCCAAGGCTCGCGGAGCGGTGAAGGTCGGCAAGTTCCCGATGCTCGCCAACTCGCGCGCCAAGACCAACCACGAGCCCGACGGCTTCGTGAAGGTGATCGCGGACGCCGAGACCGACCGCGTGCTCGGCGTGTGGTGCATCGCCTCGGTCGCCGGCACGATGATCGCCCAGGCTGCGCAGGCCATGGAATTCGGCGCGACCTCGGAAGACATCGCCTACACCTGCCACGCGCACCCGACCCACTCGGAAGCGATCAAGGAAGCGGCCATGGCCGTGCAGGGCAAGCCGATCCACATCTGATCGGCTCCTTCCTGAAGGCATAGAAAAGGCCGGTGGCGCTCGATGCGCCACTGGCCTTTTTCTTTTGGGCTGGGGGCAGTTCAGCTCTGCAGATCGTACTGCTTCAGCAGATCGTAAAGCGTCGGCCGGCTGATCCCCAGCATCTTCGCAGTGCTGGAAATATTGCCCTCGCTACGCGCCAGCGCATGGCGGATCACTTTGCGGTCAGCCTGCTCGCGCGCGGTCTTCAGGTTGAGCGCATTGGCCACCTGCTCGTCCGGCTCGGCAAGGTCGAGGTCGATCGCGCAGACCAATTTCTCGTCGGCCATGATCACCGCGCGCTTCACGCGGTTCTCCAGTTCGCGCACATTACCCGGCCATTGCCAGGCATCGATCGCCGCCAGTGCATCGGCGGAAAAGCCCCGCACGCGCGGGTTCATTTCCTTGGCATAGCGGTTGAGGAACGCCTTCGCCAGCAAGGTCGCATCACCGGGCCGCTCGGCCAGGCTGGGGATCTTCACAACGATCTCGGCCAAACGATAGAACAGATCCTCACGGAACCGGCCATCGGCGATCATCGCCTCAAGGTCCTGATGGGTTGCACAGACAATCCGCGTATCGACCGGAATCGACTCGCGAGATCCCACGCGCTCGATCACGCGCTCCTGCAAAAAGCGCAGCAGCTTCACCTGAAGCTGGAGCGGAATGTCGCCCACTTCGTCGAGGAACAGCGTGCCTCCGCCGGCCTGCTCGATCTTGCCGGGCGTGGTCTTCACGGCGCCGGTGAAAGCCCCCTTCTCGTGCCCGAACAGCTCGCTTTCGAGAAGGTTCTCCGGGATCGCCGCGCAGTTGATCGCCACGAACTCACCCTTGGCGCGCCCGCTCGCCTCATGCAGACCGCGCGCCAGCAGTTCCTTGCCGGTTCCCGATGCACCTAGCAGCATGACCGAGACATTGGTGTTCGCCACGCGTTCGATCGTCCGGGCCACGCGCACCATTTCCGGCGCAGCGGTAATCATCCGGCCGAGCACCTTATCGTCCTTCTCCACCTTGGAAGCGAGGCGGCGGTTCTCATCCTCAAGCCGGTGAAGCTGCAGCGCGCGGCGCACGATCAGCCCCAGTGCGTCGATATCGACCGGCTTCTTGTAGAAGTCGTAAGCGCCGCGCGCGATCGCGTGAAGCGCGGATTCGCGCGCGCCGTGGCCGGATGCGACGATCACCTTGGTATCGGGCTTCAATGCCATGATCTCGTCGAGCACGGCGAAGCCCTCGGTCACGCCGTCGGGATCGGGCGGCAGGCCAAGGTCCAGCGTCACCACATCGGGCATTTCCGAACGCAGCAGCGCCATGGCCTGCGACCGGTCGCCTGCGATCAGCACCTCGAAATCCTCGTAAGCCCACTTCAGCTGGGCCTGAAGCCCGGCATCGTCCTCTACGACAAGCAGCTTGGGCAGCGCCTTGGAAGCATCGGTCATTTCAGGCTACTTTCTGATCCTTGGCGGCAAGTGTCTGGTAAAAATCGGTGGCAGCGGCGAGCGGGATGCGCACAACGAAGCGCGAGCCGAGCCCTTCGCGCGATTCCACTTCCATCCGGCCGCGCATCGCCCGCACCAGTTCGCGCGCCTCGAAGGCGCCAATGCCGAAACCGCCGCTTTTGGTGGAAACGAACGGCTTGAACAGGCGATTGCGCACGAATTCAGCCGACATGCCGCAGCCGGAATCGAGCACCTCAAACCGGGCGTTCAACCCATCGTTGACGAGCGAGAGGAAAACCGGGCTGTCGGCCTCACTGGCGTCGAGTGCATTTTGGAGCAGATGCACCAGCACCTGCTCCAGCGAATGACGATTGGCAGTGACCATAACGTCCAGCGTTTCCGCCAGGACAACCTGCGGGTTGCCCTGGAAGCGCGCGATCACTGAACGGGCTACTTCGCCTGCCGCCACTGGCTCCAGCTTGTCCACCGCGCCATTCCCATAGCGCGACAGGCGCGCCAGCAACGCGTTCAGCTTGTCGGAAGAGTTGCGTAGCGTCACCAGCATATCCGCCCGGAACTCGGGCTTGTCCGCATGAAGTTCGGCGTTGCGGGCCAGCAGGCTGAACTGGCTGGCCAGATTCTTGATATCGTGCATCACGAAGGCGATGCGGCGGTGGAAATCCTCAAACCGGCTCGACTCTGCCAGCGCTTCCTGGCTGGAATTTTCCGCCAGATAGCTCGCTAACTGCTGGCCGATCACGCGCAGCAGGTCGAAATCCTCCCAATCGAACTTGCGCGAAAGCTGCGGGCGGGCGAGCACCACCATGCCGACTAAGCGCTCGTAATGCACCAACGGCACCAGCGCCCATGCCCGCTGCTCAGCCAGCAGCCATGCAGGCACTTCCACTTCATAGCCGGTCGCCATCACGCCCGCGCGCTGCTCATCCAGGTCGGCAATGAACGCGTTGTTCTCGAACGGCGTCAGGGCACGCAGCGGATAGGCGGTCGCCGGAACATCGATATCCCGCCAGTTCCAGCGCGCCGCCAAAGTAAGGTCGCCTTGATCTCCCGGCGTCAGCAAGAGGCCCGCCGCGCTTCCAGTGACATCCGCCACCGACTGCACCACGCGCTCACCCAACGGCAGGGCCTGCTCGCCGCCGCTACCGATGGTGCGGGTGAAGCGCAGCCATTCCTCGCGATAGTCGTAACGATGCTGGAAGAAGTGCTTAGCCATCGTCACCTTCAGCCAACCGCGCACGCGGCGCGAAGGCAGCACCACCAGCGCAAAGGCGCTCGCCAGCGTCAGGAAGGCCAACTCGATCAGGCGCGCAAAATCGCCGCCAGCATAGGCCAGCCACTGCGCAACCGCGACCATCGCAACCAGATAGAAGCCGATCACCAGCAGCGAGAAAGTCTGAAAGGTCACCGCGCGCGAGGGACGCAGGCGGAGTTCGTCGCGATTGCGCGCGCCGCCAATCGCGAAGCACGCCACCAGCGCAAGTGTAGCGATCCCGCGCAATGCGCCGATCTCTACCGGCCACGCATTGCCGAGATAGGCGATCGTGTAGAGGTTGAGATCGAAAGCCCAGAGCGTCGCCAGCCCCAGCGCCGGCCAGCGCAAGGCCCCGCGCACGTCCCTGGGCGCGCCGGCATAGAGGTTGTGAACCAGCACCAGCCCGCCAATCGCGACCAGCAAGCGGAACATTACCGTGAAATCGAAAGCCACCCGAACCCCATGCGGGTCGAAACCGAGGCGTGAAAGGCCGAGATCGACGCCCAGGTGAAGCAGTTCCACGAAGATCAACGCATAGATCACCGGTCGGATCGGCGTCAGGCTGTCATGCCGCCCATCGCTGGCGAACAGGGCATAGATGGCCACCAACCAAGCGAGATTGCGGGCGCTCTCTGCGGCAGAACCGACAAGAACATTGCCCGTGGCGACGGAAGCCACTTCCCATATCGCGGTAAGGAACAGCGCCGCCACCACCGGCGCCCCCGCCTTGGCAAAGCGCACGCGACGCGGCCAAAGCCAGAATGCAAGGCTGGCAACGGCAAGGGCCCCGGCCAGATTAAGCGCAAGGCCAACGCTGGACCAAAGCATGGTCGCTTGGCCTGCCATCATCGCGCGCCCTCACTCCACAAGACCACCCGAAGCGTCTGAAGAATGATCAGGAAGTCCAGGAAAGGCGTATAGTTCTTGGCGTAATAGAGGTCGTATTCCAGCTTGTGCCGCGAATCCTCGATCGAGGCGCCATAGGGATAGTTGATCTGCGCCCAGCCGGTGATGCCAGGCTTGACCATGTGCCGCTCGGCGTAATAGCGTAGCTGCTCTTCCAGATCGGCGACGAACTGAGGGCGCTCCGGACGCGGGCCGACGAAGCTCATCTCGCCCTTCAGCACGCTCCATGCCTGCGGCAATTCATCGATCCGCACCTTGCGAATGAAGCGCCCGACGCGGGTGATGCGCGGATCGTCCTTTTCCGCCCACTGCGCCCCCGCCGCTTCGGCATCGATGCGCATCGAGCGAAGTTTGACCACATCGAACGGCTCACCGAACAGGCCGACGCGCGACTGCCGGTAAAATGCGGGCCCGCGACTATCGATCTTCACGATCAGTGCAAACAGCAGGATCACCGGCGCGGTCAGCACCAATACCAGCGCACTGGCGCAGATATCGAAAATGCGCTTGGCAACGCTCGACACCATGCGGCCTGAAGAAAAGCCGTCCGAGAAGATCAGCCAGCTGGGATTGACGGTATCGAGGTCGACCCGCCCCGTTTCACGTTCGAGGAAGCTGGAAAACTCGTTCACGTGAACACCGGTGGTCTTGATGCGCAGCAGGTCTTTCAGCGGCAGCGCATTGCGCCGCTCCTCCAGCGCGAGAACCACTTCGCTGACGCCCAGATTGGTGACGAAGCGGGTGAGATCGTGGATCGCATTGCGCGAAATCGCCTCCTCCACCACGGGTGCCGCCTCGCTCATGCCGATATAACCGACGATACCGAACCCGCTCTCAGGCCGCTCGGCAAGGTCGCGCAGGCGCTGGGCGCGATGGCCGGCGCCGAGCACCAGCACACGGCGCCGGAATGCGGAAGTGCCAAGGAAGCCCCCAAGCACAAGCCGGTTGGCCATCAACAGAACGATCGCCAGCGCCATGGAATAGGCGAGCGTGGAACGCCAGAAGTGCTGCCCGGCAACCAGGAAGTCCACGAAAGACAGCGCGATGATGCCGAGCGACACAGCCACCAGCAGTCGTGCCGCGGCAAACCGCATCGAACGCAAGGCATCCGCGCCGTAAACCCCCACCGCGATCATGGCGAGCACGATCACTGCGGCAAAGGCAGCGTGAACGCCCAACCGCCCGACCACATCGCCTGCCTCCATCCCGATCTGCTCTGCCCGCAATCGCCAGGAAATCTCGTTGGCGGTGGCCAGCAGAACCACGTCGACCAGCCACAGAAGCACGACCGCATGGGGGATGTAGTGTTTGAACAGGCGAATCATCGTCGCGGGGGCGCCATCTTGCGGGCCGGATGCGGCCTAGGCCCAGACTAGGAAAAATGGGTAAACTGTCGGTAAATCTGACAAGAGCGTTTACCGCAAAACGCCCCGTTTTCAGGTCAATTCATGCATCCTCATGCCAGACTGTCGGCCGGATTTACAGGTCATTGAAGGGGAAAGAGCGACGAAAATCGTCCTTTCCCCTTCCGTTACGAGCGCGGCATCAGTCGCATGGCAGTCAGGGTAATCGCTTCACTGCCCGATGCGATGACCTTGTCCGCCACCGGCGCCCAAAACGGGCTGTGCAGCGAAGGCAGCGACGGCCCGCCGGACTTTGCCGCGGCCAGTTTCGCCGGATCGACGCCGCCAACCCAGAAGATCACCGACTGGATGTGATCCTCATCCGCGCGGCGGAATTCGCCAAAGTCCTCTCCCCCCATGACGGAGGGTGTGACGACGACATTCGCGTCGCCCATCTTGCCCTTAAGGTCAGCCACCGCCGTCTGCGTGAACTCTGGCGAGTTCCACGTCGCGCGGGTATGCGGTTCCTTCACGGTAATCACGGGCATGAGATCGTCGGACAGGCCGGAGGCGATCGCCTCCCCCCGCGCGATGCGGCGGATACCGTCGAGAAGATGCGCGCGCGTCTCATCGGAATAGCTGCGCACGGTAAGCTGCAGCTTGGCATCGTCGGAAATGACGTTGTGCTTGGCACCCGAATGGAACGAGCCAACGGTAACCACCACGGGGTCCAGCGGATTGGTCTCTCGACTGGCGAGCGTTTGCAACTTCATGACGATGGCACTGGCAAGGACGATGGGATCCTTGGTGGTCTGCGGATAAGCACCGTGGCCACCGATGCCCTTCACATCGATGTCGACGCTATCGACATTGGCGAGCGCCCAGCCCACGGCCGCACCCACCTGCCCGGCAGGAAGATCAGCGGAATCATGGAAGGCCAGAGTGTAATCAGGCTTGGGGAAGCGGGAATAGAGCCCGTCCTTCAGCATCGCCAGCGCGCCCTCACCGGTTTCCTCCGCCGGCTGGCCGATCATGACAAGCGTCCCCGACCAGTCGGACTTGTGTGCCGCCATCAGCCGCGCCGTCTCGATCCAGGCGGTCATGTGCGTATCGTGTCCGCAGGCGTGCATGATGCCGCTTTCCACCCCGGCGGTAGAGGTGCCGCGCTGCTTGGAAGCGAAGGCCAGACCGGTCTGCTCAACCACCGGCAGCCCGTCCATATCGGCGCGGATCAGCACCGTAGGGCCTGTGCCGTTCTTCAAAACGGCCACGACTCCGGTGCCACCGACTTTTTCCGTAACCGTGAAACCCGCGTCTCGCGCCGCCTTGGCGAGAATGGCTGCGCTGCGCACTTCCTGCATCGAAAGCTCAGGATGGGAATGCAGATCGCGATAGATCGTCATCAACCCAGGCACGTCGGCGGCAATGGTGGAAGACACCTTCTCTGGCAATGTCGCCGCCCCTGCAGGAGTGGAGAGTGTGGCTAGCAGGCCGAGCGTGGCGGCGGAGATGGCGATGGCTTTCATGGCCGCAAGCCTATGGTGAGAGAGCCCCTCCGGCAAGACGGCTTTTCCCAATCCATCCGGGCACTTCAGGGGCCTAGCAGGTCGTTCGACTCAAGGGGGCCGGTGACGAAATCCGGCATGTGCAATTCGCGAACGAGTTGCCGCCGGTCGCGCGCGACCCGAGGATAATCGCGGGCCGCTTGGTCCAGCACTTTGCGCGCCTCCCCAACCTGTCCGTTCAGGGCATAGGCCGATGCCAGAAGATAGCGTGGAATCAGGCCACGATCCTCTGCATTGAGGCGCGCATAGTGCACGGCCTGCGCGCCATCCTCACGATAGAGCGCATCCATCACCAAGCCGGACCAGTACCACGCCGGATGGCCGGGATTCAGCCGGATCGCCTTTTCCGCCAGCGCCGGGGCTGTGTCATGTTCTCCCAGAGCACCCAACAAGCGGCTCGCCTCGGCAAGGATTTCTGAATTGTTCGGGCTGATCTCCAGTGCCTTTCCAATCGCCTCACGCGCGGCATCGAAGTCACCAGCGTGGAAACGGGCGATCGCCAGATATTGATAGGCCAGCGCATTGGTCGCATTCGCCGCCACCGCGCGGTTCGCGGCATCCACGGCGGCTGGCGAATTTCCAGTGCCCTGCGCTATCGCCTCATAAGTGTGTACCCAGGAAAGCAGCGCCCAACCGTCCGAGTAATTGGGCTTGTCGTAAACCGCGCGCTCCAGGCATTCGCGTACAGGGCTCAGCGTTCCCGGCGCCTTGTTTCGCATGAACTCGAACGCGCGCAGCTCACAGAAGTAATGGTCCATCGAAAGGTTGCGATGGTTCTCCAGCGACTGCCGCATCGTCTCATGAATCACACCGTAGGGCTGGCCGAGGCGCGAGGCGACGCCCAGCGCGATGTCCGACTGAAGCTGGAGGATATGCGTGGGCTCATAGGCAAGAAGATCGCTATTTTCCGACCAGATCACCACGCCGCCGGGAATCCGCACCAGGCTGGAATTGACCCGGAAGTGGTCACCGGATGCCAATATCGATCCTTGCAGGACGAACGTGCTGCCCTTCGGCGCCGCCCTCGCCTGGCGCTCAACTGCGGGCGAAATTCCGCCTTCGTCCAAGCCCACCACCGCAAGATTGGGCAACTGGGAGAGGTAATTCACCAGATTGTACTGAATGCCGTCGCGCACTTGCTCGATCTGGGGAGTTGCCCCGCTCAGGGCGTAAGGCATGACGAAGACGGTGGGGCCCTGCGGCATTTCCCCGGCGCGCGCAATCGCGGTGTCACGCTCGTCGCCCGGCCAGTAAACGATCAGCAGCGCCGCCGCGAGGGCCAGCGCCGCCAGCAGCACCCAAGCCCGCCTACGCAGGTTCAGCGCGCTGGTGGAATGGACCATATCCTCACGCGGCGGCGGTGAGACCGGAGCAGTGGCGGGGTCTTCTGATTCGGGCGCGGTCTCCTCGGGCGAGAGATTTTGCGCGCCATCGCCCAGCGGGGGGTGTACCGAGCCATCGCCGGACGTTTCCGGCAAGGGGGCATCGCCCGGCGGAGGATCCGGCGGGAGCACACGGACGGGCGCGTCTTCCAGCGATGGGACATAGGAGCCGCGCGGAATGACGATGCGCAGCGGATCGTCCTGCCCCTCCCCCGCGTAGTGTTCGACCAGTGCCTTGCGCAGCCGAGTCATCTGCACGCGCACGATCGAATCCGAAGAGGCATCGAAATCCTCATCGCGCCCGAATACATCGAGGGCGATGGCATAGCCTTTCAGACGATCGGCATGACCAGCAACAGTCTGCTGAACAAGATGGGTTAGAAGTTCCGCCAAACGCGGCGAAGAACGAAAAGTAGCGGAAGCGATGACGCGGGAAAGGGCGTCCTGGAATTCGGAGGCGCTACGTTCCATGTCATTCCCTTCACGAACAAAATAGTCCGGAAAGAGAGACTTGGCAAACGCACTCGCCGCCCATTGCATGCAATCGGGCGCGGTTTCCTACCCGCTTGGATGTGAGGCACAGGCAATCCACGCCGGTACGCTCCCCCCGGAGCGCACCGGCGTGACGGGGTGGAGCGGTAACTCTCACCCGTTTTGCGACCCGAAGGGGCTTCGCCGTTCTCGGGGAACAGGCGTGGCCTGACTTACGGGAAATGCCGGAAACCGATCGCCGACAGTAGGGGAAGTCGCGCGCACCCGGTTCATCTCGGCACTCGTGAAACGGGCCGGATTCCAGCAATTCTCGACGCGAGTGCTTATCGCTGGACCCGGAGGAAGACAGCCTTAGCCGGCAAGGTCCGCAACAGAGGAACATCGACGCATCGAGCGACTGGCCATTGATGCCGTAATTTGGGAAAGGATGGCAGTGTTTAACCGTTAAACCGTGCGAGACATCCCGCGAAATGCCGGATTCGCAAGCGGTTAAACGAGAAATCCGTCACATGCCGACGGGTTGCGGGCAGCTAACAGGTAACTGCCTTTGCAAAGATATCGCGTGGTGCCCCTGGCCCGACTCGAACGGGCACGTATTTCTACAAACGATTTTGAGTCGTTCGCGTCTACCATTCCGCCACAGGGGCACACTCTCGC
>FTCV01002080.1_pt1 | contig 24426 bp, 34 predicted proteins | sample 1639691 | NCBI WGS metagenome assembly FTCV01 (sample SAMEA3914864, study PRJEB12502) | metagenome | biome: forest; material: soil | place: USA | collected 2012-03-12 | depth 0.3 m
ACCCCACACCGTCGGCACCCGATCCTTCTGGTCCGTTGCGGCCGGAAGCCAAAGACATGGCCTCGCCCATCCTCAGCCTCGACAAGCCGGCGGACGCGATCAAGGGTCGCAAGATCGCGTTGTTGGGCGGAAATGGTGTTGACGCTGATCAACTTGTTTCCGTTAAAAAAGCATTGCTCGCGGAAGGCTGTGTCGTCGAACTGATCGCAGCTCGTGCTGGCGTTATCACGGACTCCAAAGGCAAAACGCAGAAGATCAATCGAGCGGCGCCCAACGCACCGTCCGTGGTTTACGACGGGGTCGTCGTGCTTGGTGGCGAGAGCGCCGGAGTACTCGCGACGTCTGGTCTGGCACTGCACTTCGTCAGCGAAGCATTTTGCCACGGCAAGCCACTGGCGTTTTTGACTGACGGTAGCCTGGTCATGAAAGCGGCAGGGATTGACTCAGCCACCCTTGAAGACGGTGTAACAAGTGGAGCCGGCGATGACGCGATAGCTGGGTTTATTAAGGCTTTGCATAGGCATCGCTTTCCGAACCGGGCTGTTGACGCGATCCCCGCGTGATCCTAGCGAGAGGCAGCAATCGTGTTCAATTGCGTAAATGGATCAGCGTGGGGCGAAGCTGAAGCGCGATTAGACCCGCTCAAAGCGGTCATCGCCATTCCGGCCAACAACGAATCCGACAGGATCATCGCTTGCTTGTCTGCACTCGCCACGCAGCGCGATGAATTCGGAGCACCGATCTCAGCGGGGCTATTCGAAATTGTCGTGCTCGTGAACAACAGCACCGACGATACGGCGAGTAAAGTGGCTGAGTTTGCCACGCGGTCCCCGCAACCCATAATCGTGGTCGAATTTTCGCTTCCGCCGGAGAGAGCAAACGCCGGATGGGCGAGAAAAGCCGCGATGGACGAGGCAGCTGATCGTCTTGAGCGGACCGGTTCGCGAAATGCCGCGATTCTGACAACCGATGCAGACAGCCTCGTCGCGCCGACCTGGTTTTCGGCCACGATGGCTGCGTTTGAATTGGGCGTCGATTGTGTAGCCGGCTACATCGACGCACAGCCAGCGGAAATTATGGATCTCGGACCGGCTTTCATAAACCGCGGTCGGTCCGAAGACGGATATATCAGATGCGTCGCGGAGATTTTCGCCCGTTGCGATCCGATTGCGCATGATCCCTGGCCCAACCATCGGGTTTCATCGGGAGCCAGCCTGGCTGTAACACTCTCAGCCTATCGCGCGATCGGCGGCCTACCGCCGATGCCTGTGGGCGAAGACGCTGCTCTTACTCGCACACTTGAAGAGGCAGGCTTCAAGATTCGTCATGCTATGGACGTTTGTGTTGTAACGTCTTGCCGCTTTGACGGCCGCGCGAAAGGCGGAGCAGCGGATACGATGCAATATAGGCACGCGACGCTCGAAGCCCCTTGCGATGATGACCTCGAGCCAGCGTTGATGACCGTCAAGCGTGCCCTGATTAAAGGGCGCTTGAGGCGCGCGAATTACGATGCGATCGGCGAGGAGATGTGGCTTCGTCATTTGCGCATTACCCGGGAAGAGGCTGCGCTCTTAATCTCGCTCCACCGCGACAGTGAGTTCTCAGAATTCTGGAGCGCCGTTCAATTGGCGAGTCCCGCCCTTCACCGGCGTGTCTGCCTACACCCCGCAGACCTTCCTCGTGAAACAAGACGCGCGAAGTTGATTTTAAAGGCTCTTCACGGTCGTGCTTCGATTACAAAGAAAATTCTTCAAGACGATATATTTGATCGTGAACGATGCGGCGTCGTGGAAGCCGCTTAGCAATTTCTCTTGCGAATAGATCGCTCGCGACGCTGCCATCGAGTGGGTAGTCCGTCTCACCCAACCAATGGCAAAGGATAACATGCCCGTTAGCTGTAAGCGCGTCGGCGCATAGCATAGTTGTTCGCTCAAGATCGGACGCTGTGAGATAATAAAGCACTTCCGATAGAATAATGAGGTCAAATTGGCCTTTAGGAAACTCTGCTGGCACCATTCGTTTCTCGAACACAACGTGGGGGTCGCCAACACGCTGTCGAGCGCTTTTCAGCGCGAGCTCTGATGCATCAATAGCGAGTAGCGAGCTGCAGCGGGGAGCGAGCTGCGCTGTAAATACGCCAATCGAGCAGCCTACTTCCAAAACGGAGGAGTAAGATTTCGGGCGAAGCAATGCCAACGTTGCTGCGTACTTCTGGCGTTCGTAATCGCTAGTCGCGAATTGCCAGGGATCGGCAGCGACCTTGTACATACTGTCAAAATACTCAGGCGAAAGCGTCTCTTCACGACGGCTCATAACGGCGTCTCGAGGAAGTATTCATAGGGTCCAAGGAAAGGTGCCAACGTGGCCGGCGTGAAACAAAATGCAGCTGGATCGTCGCTGATAAGGTCTGTCATCTGCGAGCGGTGGGCATCAATCGCCGCTTGTTTAATGCTTTGCCACGGCGCGATGTCTACTCGAAAACCAGAGGGCGGCAGAGCTTCCAGCACATCATTGCCTTCGATATGCCAGCCCCAGATTGGATATGACCAGAGTTTGATACCATCGTTTCGCTTGATGAGCTCGGCGGCCATCACGGCGGTTGCTGCATGATCGCAGTGCGGATCATGTTTCCATGTCACGAAAACCGTCCTGGCACCAACCCGCTGCACAATCTTGCCAATGTGATCGACAGCCATCTCGAACACCGGCCCGACTGTAGGTGCTCGTGTGTCTGGAAGCCCAAGACAGGTCAAGCGCGTGACAGGAAGGCCGAGGATCGAGCCGGCGCGCTCCAACTCTTCACGTCGCAACCGGCTTAGGCGTTCTGGCGGATATGCCCTGGAGTTGGGATGGGAGCCCGCACCATCGGTAATGAGCACCACTTCAACGTGCTGATTTCGAGCACAGGCCGCCGCGATTAACCCGCCTGCACCGAGCGTTTCGTCGTCCGGGTGTGGAGACAAAATAACGAATGGTGCACCATCCGTGAGATCATCGAGCGTCCCAAGCGGCAGATTTCGGAATGCTGACAAAAAGTCTCTAGACCTCATCATCGGCCCATAGCTGTGCGGTTGGACGGGCGGATCCAAGTGCCCATTTGGCGGCATTGGCCATCGCGAGGTCAGGGACGGGCTGGCGTAGATAGGTCGCAAGATCGCGTGAAATGCGTTCGACGGGACTGGGCCTTATAAAACCCAGCAGCCCAACGCCCCGATGGACGGCCTCGAGTACATCGAGAGCGGCCCGTTCCGTTACCATTCGCGTCATGTTGACTAAAGCGACGATGCTGTCGCTGTCGAGCCTCTGCTGAGACAGGCAGCGCGCCGATTTTTCGACCCAGATTCGGGCCGTCGTGGTTGATGCGATACACTGCGCGACCCTTTGAATTTGATAGGGGTCGCTATCGCGTTTTCGGCTCACAAGATGGGCTCGAAACAAATCAACCAGCTTTTCCATCGCGCCAAGGTGGACAGCGCAAAATCGCCATGCACCTCCGGAGAAATAGGGTTGACGCATAAAGTCGCCGGGTGTCCCGACGAGTTGGTCCGGGGTCAATATCAAACCCGTCAAATCGACAGTGCCGGTTGCGCTGGCACGCATACCTTGGGCTTGCCATCCAGAGACATCGGCGCGCTCATTTCGATTGAGATGCAGGAGAAATATCACCTGCCCTTCATCAGACGTCGCGGTCACGAGTGGCCTCGTCAGCGCACCGGCTCCCGAGGCGAGAATTTTTTTGCCCTCGAGCCGCCAGCCACCATCAATAGGAGCTGCGCGAAGTCCTTTCGCGTCGTCGGCTCCCCAAACACCGGACATTGCTCCTGCAGCGACATCATCTGAGAAACGCTGAACTTGTGGACCGGAGCCGTAACGAGAGACGAGTGCGACTGCATTGACGTGCCCTTCAAAAATGCGGGCTACAGATAAATCAGCGCTGCCTATGAGGGAGAGGATTAAGCAAAGATCGATTGCGCTATCTGCTGCGAGTAAATCGTGGCCATTTGCTTCCTTGGAAAACGGAGCTCTCGTCAGGCCAGAGGCCCACAAAGCATCGAACGTATGATCTGAAAGGACCGCGTCCGCATCAGCAGTACTCGCTGAAGCGAAGATTGTTTCTGCTAGTCGCTGGGCACTCTCGATGAGATCACAAGAAGATCGCCGCTTAGACAATTGCTCCACTGAAGGCAGATGAACGTTCATGGCGGGCCGATCTGAATGAGGAGCTACTGAGAAGCAGAACGTCCACACGGACTGTTACGTTCCGCTGACCGCCATTTCCCTTCACCGTTTTGGATTCCGGTGCCAGTGCTCACGCCGCTGCAACGACGTCATCGGAAATCGCTCTCCGGAAACCTCTTCCGTAAAGAAGCGACCCTCGTAGGCGACAGGGTTGCCTTCGATTTCGATCACGGCGCAATCGCTGGCATCTCGGCCGATAGATATCGGAAGACGGCCGACAGCTGGCACGCTGGGACTGGCATCGAAGGGCCACCACTGTTCGGCAAAGTATACCTCGAACCAGTTCTGCAGGAAGGTCGTTTCATTGCGGCCGTGCAGGCAGAGGTAGCCCGAGCAATAGCGCGCTGGCAGCCCTCTTAGGCGACAAAGGCCGATGGCCAGGTGCGCTAGATCTTGATCTGTTCCCAGACGCTCCAGCAGCGTTTGCGACGCTGTCCTACCAATGCCGTCAGCGCTCGAGACGGTCCGAACGGTCCTTTGCATAAAGGAGAGAATCTCAGCGACAGCACCTTCGCAATCGCCTGCGTTTAGGCCATCCAATTTGGCTATTGTTGCCAAGCCTTCGAGATCGCAAAGGCGGCTTGATGATAGAAAAATATGCACCTCACTTGGAAGCTCAGCAATCGACGCGAGCTTCGAATGAGCGAACGATTGTTCAACAAAGCCACTTTGGTAAACGGCACCGATTGCTTCCAGGCGGATACCGCCAGATGGAATGGGGACATTCCGGCGGATATTCTGAAACTGATCGAGTTTGTAATCTTCGATGCCGATAACGGCATTATCCGCGAGCGCTAAGGCAACAAGCTTGTCGCTTTTCGTTATCTCTGAGCGATGTGAGGGATGAATATCTAAGCGGACGACACCGACAGTCGGCTCAAGCGTAATGATCTCGACAACGTAGCCATATTCGACGTGCATCTGGAAGACCTTGTACGCGGCGAAGACCGACTGCAGGAGCAACACTGCGAAGCCGCGATCGTTCCAGTCATGGAATGTGGTGTCGGAGGAGTTCTCCGCGGCTTCCAAAATGGCAAGTACGGGCTATGCTGAAAATGCGGCCATTCGGTCTGACTTCCTTAAAACCAATATGGCGGTGATCGAAAGCCATTCTCGTTAGAGGCGCTGGCCAACAAGATTTCTGAGATGCTTTCTCCAAAGCGTTGACGGGTCGCATGCGCTGCGCGCTAAGCAATAAGGGCTTTTCGGAACTCATCCTTTGGTGGCCTGCGTACGAAGGTAGATCATTCATTGTGGCCCTAACTGACGTGATGTCATAAGGCTTTGGCTGCAGCTCAACCCCCCTATACCGCGCAACTGGTCATCTTCTCCCGACGTAGAAGCGAAAGAAATATCCGCTTCGCCTTCGACTGCTTTACTATCAAGATTTCCGTTCCGCCCGCGCCGAAGTCGCGACGCCGGAAGTTGATCCATCGCGTGCGAAATTTCGTAGGCGTCGTCGAAAGAGAGCGCAGCGATGGATATGTCGGGTGACCAATTGTTCGCCGCCTTGAAGCAGCTTGTGCGAACCGAAACGGATTCCGAAATTGAGACACTTCTTGCTGAGTTTGCAGAGCTAAAAGGCCCGAACGCGGAAAGTCTCCGAGAATCGGCGCGAGAGCGCAAAACCTTTTTGAAGATTGACGAGGTCGATAAATTAGCCGCGTTTGTCCGAAACATATTTACGGATCGCGGGCGAATGGCCTTCGAAGGAGCATTAGAAATCTCGCTGCGGCCGGGACCTCGCCAACTGCGGCGACGTCAATTCTGACCAGAACAATTGGAACTCGCTTTTCTACACCTTTGCATCGATCGAGCGCCCGGGGTGAATTGTGTCAGACAGCGCTATTGGGCATCAGAGAGCCGACGGTTGGAGGGTCGATTGGCCAACGAACCATATGGCTACGACCGGATCGCCTTTCATGGCGAGACCGGCTGCCTCTGGTCCAGAAGCGTTTTGAGGGCGTCTTGGCAGCACCCTACGGATATCCGAGAGCGGAACCGGGCTTAGCAGCAGGCGTTCTCCCGCCGAGGCAAATCGGAGAACCCCTATGGACATGACCGAGACCGAACTTAAGGAATACCTCGGCAAACTCTTTGCCACACTTAACATCACGCAGATCAGTGAGTTAGTGGGCATGATGACCATGCGTGAAGGGCCGCATGCCACATACTTCCGGCAAGCAAGCCTCGACCGCGTTAAACAATTTCAAGTAGGATTGGCGAGTTGAACGAATGAGGAGGCCACTGGGGCAGTCGTTCGCCACCTTTGCGTCCGGCTCAACCCGCAGAAGCGCGCTGTCGCTCGTGAGTGGGAACCTGCCGCGAAAAGCCGCGTTCAGCGATCATCGATGAATGGAGACGATTGATGGACCTGAACGATAAAGAACTTGCCGAAGCCCTCGGCGAGCTCATTGATACGCGCAGCCTGATGGACATCAGCCAGTTGATTGCCGGATGCAGATGTACACCGGGCCGAACGCAGAAAAGTTTCGTGAGACGGCTATGGATCGGATCAAGATGTTCAAGCTCGAACCGGTAGTGTGACGGGCAGGAGCTTCATCGGTCCCCCCGCCGCGACGATCATAGCCAACAGCAGAAATACCGTGGCGATCGTGCCCCTCCGGCATTCGTAAAAGACGTCCATCCATTGAGGCTGCTAAATCACTTCCGCGAGGAAGCCGCGCAAGGTCTGACAGTGATTTGCAGTGCGGCTGTCCGACGCAAGCCCGTGCGACGAGTTCCGGAACTTCAGAGCCTTTCGTTGATTGCCTAGGGGAATGTAGGTCGTTGAACGCCGTGGCGCGTGCGATAGCGCCATTCCCAGCGGGCTCTTATGAAGTTTTTCGTAGACACCGGCGATATTGCCGACATTCGCCAGCTGCAGGACGCCGGCCTCATCGACGGGGTAACGACCAACCCTTCCTTGGTGCTGAAGGCAAACCGGCCGATCAAGGACCTGCTGAAAGAGATATGCGAGGTAACGGACGGCCCCGTGTCCGGGGAAGTGGCCTCGATTGAGTTTGATGGCATGATGCGGGAAGGCAAGATCCTCGCGGGCATCGCGTCCAATATCGTCGTCAAACTTCCGCTAACTCTCGATGGTCTCAAGGCGTGCAGGCGATTTAGCGACGAGGGTCTGAAGACCAACGTCACACTCTGCTTTTCTGCCAACCAAGCCCTGCTGGCGGCGAAAGCCGGAGCGACTTACATTTCGCCGTTCGTTGGTCGTCTCGACGACATCAATGTCGACGGCATGGAACTGGTCTCTGATATCCGCCGCATTTACGACAACTATGGTTTCAAGACCCAAATCCTCGCGGCGTCAATCCGGACGGCAAACCAGATTCGAACGGCAGCACTGCTTGGCGCGGACGTCTGCACTGTCCCGCCGGCGACACTGCGGGCCCTGGTCGAGCATCCGTTGACGCTCAAAGGCCTCGACGCCTTCGTCAAGGATTGGGCGGCTGCCGGCCAGGCAATCGAGTAACCCGAGCGCTAGGGAGCCCCGGATGCGGGTGATGTTCCATTTGATAGGGAGAAAGCAATGACCGACGACCTTGACAAGAAAATGAGCTACAGCCCGTTTGCGGAGGACCGCAAGCAGACCATTGCCGAGAAAGTCACGGGCAAGGGGCTGAAACTCGCACCTACCGACGTCGGCGACCAGGAAGCGGCCAGGCGGGCCGGCGCTCTGGATCGACCTGCGCCTGAACCGGACAGCCGCGACGATGACCTCGTTAGTTCCAATCCGGCGGACCAGCGGGACGAGCTGCTGGCGGAAACACGCCGCAAGGATCGCCACCCTGCAGAACGCCGATGATCCGCGGCCGCATGGAACGATCACCAAGCTCCAATGGTTGTCCTGTCGGCGGATCGTCCGCCGGGGAACCTGTCAATGTTACAACCATGGTTCCAGACTGGGCTTGATGCCTGGATGCTAACCATCGAAGCCTCATCCGTGATTGCCCTCCGGACCGCAATGTTTGCCGTCGGGAGCCCGAACTCTGGCAGCGAGGCCATCGGCATGGTCGGCGAAAAGATAGCGTCGGGCTTCGCACTGAACCGAATGGCGCTTGCAGGAACTCTGGGCATTACGCCAGAGGCCGCCATTAGCGCCACTCTAAATCATTATCGAGAGAAGGTCGGTGCCAACATCGAGCGCCTGACGGCGCAGCCTCGCGACGCCCGCGTGCGAGGCCCCGCGGAATGAACTCACCTGCGCCTGGCAATCGAGGCCGCCGGAATGGCACTGCGGTTGTGAAGAGTTGAAGCCGACCTCATAAACCAGCAGGCTTTTTAACTGCCTGCCACCATCTGCCGTCTCCGCGCTCCACCCCCATCCCGCCGGCGCCGGGCTCGTCACGGATGGCACGCATCAGACGCCGGTGTTCGCGCGTTGACCTGCCGTCGGCGACTTCTGGGGCGCGGACACTTTCCTGCCGAGATAGCCGACCGCCATCAGGAGCTCCAACTCGTCGTAAGGCTTGTTGATGACGGCCACGTCCGAGAAGGCCGGTTCGCCGATGATGTAGCTCCCGGTGCTGAACAGAAATGGTTTGCCGAGCGCTTGGAGGTCACGCGCAAGATCGAAGATACTCCCGTCGGGGAGGCTGACATCGAGAAGCGCAACATCGAACAGTCGGTCGTCAACGATGGAGCGCGCCTCGGCAAGCGAGTAGGCGAGCAACGGCCGATATCCCGCATCCAGAAGACTGGCCTGGACATTCAGCGCGATTACCGGCTCGTCTTCGACGACAAGAATGCGCATCTCGCCCTCCTTGGTCGAATGCGCTTTCATTGTACGCCAACGTACAGTAAGGCCTAGAAGAATCGGGATGGTTGGTTTGCCCCCTCGAAGAGAAAACCGGGTTTAACCCATTTTACTCCACACGCTCATTTCACTGCAAAGGAGCGTACCGGCATGACAGAAAATCTCCCAAGGGGCGCGACCTGCTGCGTGGCAATCGACTGCAGCTAATGCTTGATGGCAGTGAGCTAGAAGCTGTCGACGACTTCCGGTTTCGCAACCGAATGCCCAGCCGTTCCGGAGCCGTCCGGGAGATCCTCAGGCGAGGGCTGATCGCAGTGGGCTACAGCGTGGTGTCCGGTGAGGCGTCCAGTTCCTACGGTGTCCTGGACAAACCCGGAGACGAGGGTGACGGCACTGGGTAATCGCCTGCCAAGCCGTCACTCAGAATAGATTCCCATCGCCATGTGAACCAGCGCGGCGCGGTTCAGGACCTTGATCCTGCCCTTCCCCGTGTCGATGCAGCCGAGCGCCTCCAGGTCCGCCAGTGCTTCGGTGACGCCCGCCCTGCGCACGCCCAGCATCAATCCCAGGAACTCGTTGGTCAGGGGCACGACATCGCCGTCGAGCCTGTCATGGGACATCAGCAACCAGCGCGCCAGGCGCGCCGGCAACGCAAACCGGCCATTCGCCAGCGCCGTCTGCGACACCTGGAGCAGGAACTCGTTGGCAAATCGAAGAACCGCCTGCCGGATGGCGGGCCTGGAGGCCATCGCTTCGTCCAGCACAGCTACCGGCAAGCGGTAGCCATTTCCCCCGACCTGCATGAAGGTCTTGTGCTCTGATCGGGGCGAACCGAGGGCAGCGGATATACCGCTCACGCCGTCGCGACCAATGAGACCCACCTCGATCTGGTCGACGCTGTCCACGACGACGATCACCGATCCCAGACCGTCCTCGATGAACACCACGTGGTCGATCGGCGCGCCTGGAAGCGTTAGCGCCATGCGCAAAGGCAGATCGACCGCCTCGAGGTGCTGTAGGAGAAATGCGATCTCGTCTGCAGCGAGACTCGAGAGCAACCGATTTTTGAAACTGATCACGGAACGAACTCTGGCCTTACCGGGCAAGAGAATTCGGTCCCTCAGCCGCCTGCGCCCTAAATGATGGCAAGCGATCCATAATTGTTATCACGTAAATCGCAACAAAAGTATGGCAATGTACGCTTTCGTACAATTATAATACAGGTCAGTACTTATTGTACGGTAGCGCGCAATATAGACTATATAGTCAACCGGGCGGCTTGCGCGCCGGTACAACCTTTTAACAAGCTTCCGTGATCGGTCATTGCACTGGAACAACGCAGAAGAGGGCGTCGTTGTCGGTTAGGAGGATGTGATGGCGCACTACTTTTTCAATCTCCGCAATGACGGCACGGTCTTTAAGGACGACGACGGTCAAGAGCTCCCGAATCTCGACCTTGTCCGGGAACAGGCCGAGCTCCACGCCAAAGATGTCCTGGCCGAATTCATGCACGACCATCATGAGGTCACCGACCAGGCGATCGAGGTACACGATGCCGAGGGCAATGTGATCACGATCGTGCCGATCAAAATCGTCATGGGGCTTGACTGGGACGACATTGAGGGCCGCAGGACGTAGCGTGCGATCCGACCGCCGGCACAACGCCAGCATGATTTCGCTAGGTGAATGTACGATACCGTACAATAAGGGACCACGGGGCGGCTTGCGGAACTGCGGTTCGCACCGTCGACGCCGCCTTTCGGCGACCGTTCGACAGGCGCTGCAGCAACAGTAGGAACACCCTCGCGATGGATCTCGAAAAACACTTTCGCCTCGAGGCAGCCGAAGGCGGCGCCTGGGTGTTCGTCCCCCGTGGCTGGCGCCTGGTTCCGGAGGCTCCCACACAGGATATGCTGGACAATGGCGCGGAAGTCGGCGGCTTCGATCCGGCTGACGAGAGCGACAACACCTCTGCAATCTACCACGCGATGCTCGCTGCAACTCCACTGCCGGCCGTCATTACTCCCGATCGCTTGCGACCGGCCCCCTAACGGGACGCGGTCACCGCATTTCACACGATCTCAAAGACCTTCGCATGGTCAGCAGCCTCCCGCAGGCCCTTGAACGAGGCGTGGCGGAGCTTGCCGTCGTCGGTCCAGGCGCGGAATTCGATCTCGGCCACTAATGCCGGCTGCGAGAATGCCAGCCCCCTGCCCTTCACCGCGACGACCGGCGTGGCGACTTTGATCGCATCCAGCTGCCGGCGCAGGTCGCGCGCCACCTGATCCTTGAACCCTGTACCGACGTTGCCGACGTAACCAGCTCCTTGCCCTTCCATGCCGCCAGCAGCAGGCTAGCGATCGCGCCAGGCATCGTCGTGGACGGCTCATAGCCGACCACCAGGAACGTCGCGCTCCGTACGCACTTGATCTTGAGCCAGTCGCCGGTCCGGCCCGAGCAATAGGGCCTGTCGCGATGCTTGGCGATGATGCCTTCCAGTCCCATCGCGCAGGCGTTCTGCAGAAGTTCGTTGCCGTCCGCCTCGATGTCGATCGACATGCGGATGACGCCGTCCGGATGCTCAATAATATCCTCGAGTACCTGCCGACGTTCCGCCTGGCCCAAGCCGGTCAGGTCATGGCCGTTGAGGTAAAGCAAGTCGAAGGCGTAAAGCACCGATGCATCTGCAGGTTTCCTACCGCCCCTGCCCCCGAGCGACGCCTGCAGCGCCCCGAAATCCGATCGGCCTTCCGCGTCGAGGACGACTGCCTCCCCGTCAATGATGGCCGAATCCGCAAGTTCCCGCGCTGCTACGGCAATTCCGGGAAAGCGGTCGGTCCAGTCGTGGCCGCCGCGCGTGATCACCCTCACCCGGTCCGGTTCGATATGGATCGCCAGCCGGTAACCGTCCCACTTCACCTCGTAGCTCCAGTCCGGGCCAGTCGGCACCTTGGACACGAGAAGAGCAAGGCACGGCTCGATACGAGCCGGCATAGGATCGAAGGGTAGTGGCCGCTGCTGCTTGTCCGAACGTCGGAGGGCTGGCGCCTTCAGGGCCGGGTCGCGCTCGACCGCGCGGCGGAAAGTACGATCCCTGGGTGGTTGCTTGGCCATTCCAGCATTGCGCCAGAAAATACTTAAGATGCGGTGATAGACCTGCGGAACAGCAGAATTCCGCAAGCGTTCACGCCACATGTCGAAGTTTCGCGCGCTCCAATCCTGTCAAAGTTGCCATGAAACCTTCGAGGTAGCCGCCACGGCGCGAGGAACGACCACCGAGGTGGTTGCCTGCCCTTATTGCGGAAAACCCAACCCTGCGTCGATCCAGGGCCATGTCCGGGCCTTGCAGCTTACACAGGCCCAGCGGCACTACCTGGACCGGTTGGCGAAGAAGCGGGCGAGCAAGAACCGCCCCGTAGACGGCGCTTTCGACTAACCGCGAAACTTTCAGCGATTCAGTCATGTTCGCTTTTCGTTCTATTTTCAGATGGACTCGGACCAGGCCCGCCTGATACAAATCCCTTCCCCGCCGGAGGCTGGCATGACCTTCAAGCTCATCAATACCAAGCCCGATGCCCTCCATGAGCGGCAGGCGGCCTTCACCAAGGCCTTCCTGTACGGTGATGGCCACCTGGAGTTGCTGGGGCGCATCTACGGCAAGCTGCTCGACACCGCAGCAAGCCTCGATACCCCGATCGCGCCCATCGTCGCGGAGCGACGCGAGGCGCTGCGTGGCACATTGGCGTTCAGCCAGCTTTGCGCCGGCGACCGCGAGTGCATCGAGTGGATCATCGACAAGGCGGTGGCAGGAGGGCAGCCGCCCGCGCGGCTACGCCCGGCGATGGCCAAACCTGTGTTGGTCACGACACGGTTCTGCGAGGCCATCAATGCGCTCTGCGTCGCCCTATCGGACGCTGTACCGGATGGGCGCTGCCATCTCGACCACGCTGTGCAGCTGCAGCTTGCCTGCGAACCTGATTTTCTCCGGATGTGCGGTGAAGGGCAGAGCGCGATTGTCGACTGCCTGGACGAGAATTTTGACCCGGTCCCAGAAGTTGAGCGGGAGCGCCGGCGGAGTTGAACGCTGCGTTTGGCTTAAACCAGCCAGCCGTCCGCATTAGATTTGACAGATAAGGCTGAAATGCACGCGCTCCTAATAGGATGTTGCGTCGGCAGCGGCCTCGGCCTTATCGTCCGCTCGTTCAACGGCCTGATCGCCAGCTTGACGCGCGCGTTGGGCGCAGTGGTCGCGAAATGCCTCAACCTCTTCTTGGGTTAGGTGTTCGATCCCGATAAACTGATTTTGAGCAGCGCTCGTGCGGATGATTTCGTCAAGCTTTGCTTGGATGGCCGCGCCATCTCGGTTCTGCGTATTCTGAATCAAAAACACCATCAGGAAGGTGACAATTGTTGTGCCCGTATTGATGACAAGCTGCCAAGTGTCAGAATAATTGAAGATGGGGCCACAGCACGCCCAGGCGATAACAATTATGCAGCAAAAGAGAAAAGCCACGGGATGACCGGCATAGCGTGCGATGCGATCGGCTGCAGCTGTGAAGAGTTTATTTGCTGACATCGCGTAGTTCCTCTGCGCCCACAACGCGATGAGCGGGCTAAAGATGCATTACTTGCGACAATTCCTGTCGGTAATTTTGTCGCACCCATTGAAACGGTCGACGATCCGCTCGAAACCTTTGAGCCTCAATCGAATGGGGCTTCGAAATGCGACACGTCGGAACTTTAATTCATTGGTTTGCGAGCTCTCTTTCAACCACACTGGGCTTCATCGCAATCATGCTGACCTTAGTCGTTGGCTTCGTGATCGGATTCACACTGCATTTCGGAGAGACGTGGTCGATACTCTTCAATATGTACCTGTCACTGGCCGCGATCGTCATTGCAGCGACGATCCTCATCGCACAGCGTCGCGACACAGATGCGATTCAAGCAAAACTGGATCAAATTATCTTGGCGACTGACGCCGACAATAAGCTTGTAGGCATTGAAGGCACGTCAATCGAAGAGATTGAGAAAATCCGGGATCAACAGCGCAGAGGCGCATAAGGGCGCTCGCATAATAGTTGACCCTGGATCTCCTGTCGCAATGGGCCTTTTGCGGAATGTATAGATCGAGGAAACGTCAGATTGCGCGAGATGGCAGTGATTTCTGGCCATCTACCGGTGCGCGCCACAAAACTCAAAATGCTGTGCTCTCGGTAAGGAACCCTGGTTTCATCGCACCGTTGTTCAGGCAACCCGCACAGCATTAATCGCTGTTTGCGGGCTTTTTGCCTGTACGAAGGAGTTCACCCATGGCTACCGAAAAGACCCTCAACGATGCATTCTATGAGACCCTGAAGGACGTCTATTGGGCTGAGAAGCAGGCCGTGAAGGCTTGCAAAAAGTCCGCAAAGGCCGCCAAGGCGCCGGAGCTCAAGAAGGCGTTTACGGATCATGCTGCCGAGAGCGAGGAGCAGGTTCAGCGCCTGGAGCAGGTGTTCGAGATCATCGGCAAGACGGCGCGCGCCAAAACCTGTGAAGCCATGAAGGGCATCACGACCGAGATGGAAGAGGATCTCGAAGACTTTGGTGATACCGCAGCTGGCGACGCCGTTCTGATCGGCTGCGGGCAGGCTGTCGAGCATTATGAGATCGCGCGCTACGGCATGCTTAAGACCTGGGCCACACAACTCGGTCTCAACGATGCGGTGAAGTTGCTCGATGCGACGCTGCAGGAAGAGAAGAAGGCTGACGCTCTACTCTCACAAATCGCGGACACTATCGCGAATGCCGAAGCCAAGGGCAGCAAGAAAGCGGCCTAACGTTTGGCGGGAGGGTTTCAATGCCCTCCCGTTTCACCGACCAGGGTGGATATCTATGCGCAGATCACAGATTATTATCTGCTCAGGCTGCGACAAGCCGTTTCGCCTCGAACCTATCACCAAAGGAATAGGGACGGGGCACGTTGCTTGTCCAACGTGTCGAACACTCGCGTTGACGGCCGATGAAGGCAACTGGCGTGGGGTGCAGATCGCCCCTGGAATGTTTGAGCATTACCGCGCGATTCACCAGCCCCAGCCTGGAAAGGCGGCTGCACCGTACCAAGACGATCAAGTCGGATGAACAATCACGCTTCACTGCGGCGCCTTCAATACCTTGCTCTACATGGTTCTGACCGGATGACCTCGTAATCGGGAGGTTCGCCGATCTGCAGGTTCTCGTTCAAGTTTAGGCTGCAGTAGTCGATCAACAGGTGCATTTGGCCGTAACGTTGACGATTACCATTTTGCCCACGCTCTGAGCTCACAATCCAGACTAAGCTTAATGTCAGCAGGCGTGCCATAATCTAGGCAGGGTTCATCATTATCCGAACCAATTGTGCCAAGGGAAGGTCTCTTTAAGGGACGACCTGGCCACACAAACAGTTCAAAGTCATTTCGAGCACCACAAAATCATAGGGCTTTTGCATAAGCGCGACGTGCTCCAGCCCAGGCGGCAGGACGATATGCTTTCCAGTCGTAATTGCGATAGGAATACCAGCATCGAGAAGCTGACGGCCGAAATCAAGGCCGTCACCGTCCGGAAGCGTGACGCCGAGGAGCGCAACATCGAAATGCCGATCGGCAAATACCGCTGATGGTTTTGCGAGGTCTGCGGCAGACACAGGCCTATGTCCAAGGTCATAAGTGACGCTTGGAGATTCAGCATTATTACCGGCTCGTCTTCCACGATAGAACGCGCAAACGTGCTTCCTTGCCCATAGTCAGGCATTCTTAGTATACACAACAACTGACGGATGCGAGTAATTCATAGTCTGATCGAGGTTACGCCGACTCCACCGGTTACCTACCAAACCTAGCTAGTCATGACGGCGAACACCTAGGCGACCGAGGGGGACTTGGCCTTCGGATAGACACTGCCAGCCCTATTGTCCTGTCCTGCTACCTTGTTGGCCATCGCGGCCTTCACATGAGCAAGTTTGCTTTTCTTTTGACGGGCCTTTGCCCACTGCTGTTCAAGGCGCATGAAGGCAAGCCTGTTCCTTGGGCTTATGGTCACGTAGCCACTCCCTGCTGTTTCTTCTGGCTGGAATTTTGAATAGCGGCCTCATGAATGAGGTCGTGAATAAAACTCAGTTTCTCAACCACAGGACTTGATAGGACGAAGGGATAGAGATCGGGTTGACCCATGCTGCGATTGACACTGTTGATCGCAATTGTGAGGGGAACCCATGCCTTTAGAAGAAGGTCGCATGACCTGACATCGTAAGGCGACACATCTAAGCTCGGCGCTTCTTGCTCGGCGAAATCGCCTTTAACGTCGATGCCATAGGCACGCGCAGTCGCAAGCGCATCGACGATATGAAGATAGTGCGCCCAAGTCTCGGCGAAATCCTCCCACGGGTGTGTTGTCGCGTAAGCGCTTATGAAACGCTCGCGCCAGTCAGCGGGCGGGCCGGCTTCATAATGACGCTTCAGAGCCTCCTGATAATTCTGCTCTTCGTTGCCGAATAGAGCCCGAAACGTCTCGAGCCTGCCGCCATCACGCACCAGGCGATCCCAAAAGTAATGACCGATCTCGTGACGAAAATGACCAATTAGCGTGCGGTAAGTCTCACCCATCTGCGCGCGGCGGCTCTCGCGTTCGGCATCATCGGCCTCAGCAATGTTGAGCGTGATCAACCCATCTTCGTGACCAGTCTGGATCTTCTTGACTGATCCATCGGCAAGGGTGACGTCGCCTTCAAGGTCAAAAACAAGTCCTCCCTTCGGATCCTGCGCACGATCGGGCATGGGCAAGTTCCAGCGTAAGAGCGAGCGGAAGAGATAGCGCTTGGCGAGTTCGATCTTTTGCCACCGCTGCAGATTACCTGGCACATTGAGGTCGGGCACGACGCGGTTGCGGCGGCACGCTTCACAGAGACTGGGGGCTTCGCCTGTGACGAGCCAGTTGCACACATCGTACTCGACATTTCTGCAGTAGAAATAACGCCGATCCGGATCGGCGAGCGCTTTCCAGCCGACCCCATCGGGCTCAAGGGCCGTCATTTCGGTGCGGTCTTGAATGTATCCGACTGCATGGCCGCAGTTGACACAAAGCGTATTGTCGAAATGCAGTGCATTGCCGCAGTTTTGGCACCTAAACAGCCGCATGGGTCGCTTTACCTTGCTAAACACGCTCAGATGCTGAGGCACGTGCAGCTCTCAACGGCAGATGAATGTCTGTGGTTCCGACCTTTGAGTAATTTTCCCGGGCAATACGGCTGCCGGCAAAGAACTACAGCGGGGTAAAGGCCGGTCCGAACAGATTTCGGATGCCGCACTAGCGGATTGTCGGCGTGTTCTCCCTGCCCCGCGACCGGCCGTAACGGTGAAGGACATATCGGCTAGAACCACCAGCTTATTCGTTCAGTTCTGGGCGAATGCCGGTGGTTGCATTGAAGGCCGATCTCGCCCGCGCGCCGCCAGGACTTATTCGTGCAAGATCTCGATCGGCGGCAAGTTGACTTACCAAAAGATTTGCATTTAACCCGGCGCGAAACCATGATGGACAGGATCTCGTCGAGCCGGGCGAAGAGACCACAAGGACCGCGGCCAACAGGGTGTCACGACTGCCGTCGGCCAATCGACGATCACCATCGCACCAACGAGGTTAAGACTGCGAGGGCGGCTAGCGGCGGAATTAAAAGGAAAGCTAGTACGGCCAACCCTTTAGAACGCTGCCGCACTTTCCAACATCTTACCGGTTTCGACGGATCGCGTATCACTGAGTATCAGTTTTCGCGGGCCTCGATGATCGACCGCCCCGCTTCGAAACATCTTGACCATCTCGCGTTGTCCGATGCGTTTCATCGGCTGACTTGGCGGCGCCAATCTTTGGAACGATCTTAGCGGCATCAGACGCCGCCTTAGCACCGCGCCAGGCCTCGTTGCCGCTCTGGACAATGTCTTCTTCGGTCTTTGCCATAATGCGTTCCTCCGAGCAGGAGGAACAGATGTTTGAGGCGGAAGTTCCGTCCGTTGACACGGCTTTCAGGCAGCCGCCGTCACGGTTGCGCTTGGATTCTCACGGGGACGCCTTTCGACGCCGGCGTCTTGGACATCCTGTCGTGATACCAGAGCGGTATGAGCGGGTTCATCTCGGGATAATAGCCGCCGAGGCATCCATCTGGGAGATCAAACGGCGTGACGGTCAAGCCAGCTACCGAACGCATATCACCGTCTTCTGCGTCGCCGATCAGATTGACAACATCGCCCGCACGCAATGCGGCACGTTGCATATCCGACGGGTTTATCAAAAGGATCATCCGTGATCCTTCAAGCCCTCTGAGCCGATCGCTAAAGCCGTAGATTGTTGTATTGAACTGATCGTTGGAGCGTATGGTGATCAGGTGATAGCGACCCGGCGCATCGCCGATCCCAAGGGCTGACATGACCGTAGGAGCCGTGAACTGCGCCTTGCCACTCTTCGTTTTCCAAACGCGATCCCGGGCGCTATTGCCGCGATAAAATCCACCGGGCAGAAACATGCGCGCGTTGAAGTCGTGGAACTGATCAGGATACGTTTGCGCAATAAGGTCGCGCACGAGACCGTAATCAGCGGTCCATTCGTCCCAGCGCCATTTCGGGCGCCCAGGCAGCGTATGCTTTGCAATGCCGGCAACGATGGCGAGCTCGGACAAAAGATTATCGCTCGCTGGAGCGCGTCTACCGATTGAACCGTGAATGTGGCTGAAGCTGTCCTCGATCGACACGGCTTGACGACCAGTGCTCTGAAGGTCTTCCTCTGGGCGGGCGAGACACGGCAGTAAGTAGGACGCTTTACCGTGGACCAGATGGCTGCGGTTGAGCTTGGTGGCAATGTAGACTGTCAGAGCTTGCTCCCGCCAAGCCGGCTCCATCACCTCGCGGTCCGGAATGGCTCGGACAAAATTTCCCCCAAGGCTGACAAACGCTTTCACCGTTCCGTCTTTGATCGACGTACAGGCGTCGACCGTTGTAAGCCCCGCTTCACGCGGTGGTTCGAAGTCGAAAATCTCCGCAAGCTTATCGAGCGGAACCAGCTTTGGTTTTTCAGAGATGCCGACTGTGCGTTGACCTTGGACGTTTGAATGCCCGCGGACGGGCGACATGCCGGCGCCTTTGCGGCCAATGTTGCCGCGCATCAGCAGTAGGTTGGCCAGCATGCTTATGCTCTGCGAACCATGGACGTGCTGTGTCAGCCCCATGCCATAAACGCCGATGACGCGCTCTGATGAAACATAGACGTCTGCGGCGGCTTCGAGATCAGCACGCTTCAAACCGGAAACTGCCTCTATCTCTTTCCAGTCGGCGACTCTGGCGGAATCGGCGAATGCCTCAAAGTCCTTTGTGTGCTCAGCGATGAAGTCGCGATCAAGCACGCTCGGCTTCCCGATGGCCGCACATGCGTCATCAATAGCGAGCACGTGCTTGCAGAGCCCCATTAGCGCAGCGATATCTCCGCCCGGCCGGACCTGAAGATACATGTGGGAGAGTTTCGTCCCCTGCCCCGTCAACATTTCAATCGGATTCTGCGGGTTTACGAAATACTCGAGGCCGCGTTCACGCACGGGGTTGAAGGTGACAATCTTACAGCCGCGCTTCACCGCTTCCTGCAAGGGATGGAGAAAGCGCGGGCTATTAGTCCCAGGGTTCTGGCCGAAATAGAAAATTGCGTCGCAATGCTCGAAGTCCTCAAGGACGCAGGTGCCGACCGGTGATCCAATGACCTCGGTAAGAGCGACGGAGGTCGTCTCGTGGCACATGTTGGAGCTATCGGGCAGGTTGTTGTGCCCGTAGAAGCGAGCGAAGAGACCATAGAGGTAAGAGGTTTCCAAGGAAGCCTTGCCGGACGCGTAGAAGACGACGGACTTCGGGTCCAAGGTTCGCAATTGCGCGCCGATCGCGACAAAGGCCTCGTCCCAGCTGCACGGAACATACTTATCGGAAACCGCATCGTACCGAAGCGGGTCGGTCAGCCGACCTTGCATCTCCAGATCGAAGTCAGCCCAGGACAGTAGCTCTGTCAGCGTATGTTCGGCAAAGAATGCGGGCGTGCAGCGATCGCGCGTAAGCTCCCAAATGGTCGCCTTGGCGCCATTCTCACAGAATTCAAATGCATGCGGATTAACCGGTTTCCCCCACGCGCATGATGTGCACATGTGCCCGGAGGCCTTGTTCTGATGCGCCAAAGTCTCCAACACCGCAGGCGATGGCTTTTCACGAGCGAGAATGTGACCGATGCTGGTCAGCGAGCCCCACCCCCCGGCCGGGCCATCATAGTGTTTGGTCGGATCAGTGATCTCGTCCATCAGGCCGGCACTTCTTCAATTGCGTTAGGTTCACTAACGGGCGTCGCATTGCGTTCTGACCTGAAGCGCGCCGACATTTCATAGGCTGCCTTGCGTACGCGCATGATCGAGCCGAGCGGACGGTGCGCCGCAATGCCGTGCCAGGGACTGAACGAAAACCCGTCATCGATAGCGGTCGATCGTGTCTCGCTCCAACCTTCTTGTCGCTCGACCTTCATGCGGGCGACTGGAACATATGGGCTCTTGCCTTCCGGCCAGGGCTTCGACGAATCCTCGATCGGCATATTCTCGAGGTCGGTGCAAAGTTGGACCCGTAATTCCCATTCACCGGCGTGGGCATGAAAGAAGTCTACGACAGCATCGCGAATGCCGTTCGGCCGTCCGTCAAGATCAAGGGCTGCGTCCTTGAGACTGATGAGTTCTGGGGAAACCGGCGCGAGCGACAGCTTCGCTATGTAGGGTCCGTAAAGCAGTGGAACCTGCGTGAAGTAGGTCTCGCCGAGAATATTGGTCTCGGGATGGCCACCGAGCGCTTTTAAGGTCGCGCTTTCACCGCCCACGCTTCCGAGGCTAGCTTCAGCGGCGCGCAAGAGTGCCGATGCGACTTTCTTTAGGCCTGGCGCCTTATCGGTCGTGGCGGCGAGCAGCTTTAAGCTTTTTAGAAAATCCTTCGCCGTCCGCGCTTGGAACGCTGGCCCGTTGACGAATAGGAAATCCTGGCTGCGGCTGTCGGATCCGGGAAGCCGCTCGCCCTCGACGTCGAGCACCTTGATCGCAAGCCCACGTGGCGTCGACACGCTGTCGTCGAGTATATCGCCGGGCGTCGTCGAAAAACGCATTACCACTGGGCGCGCGCCACCCTTCGCGAAGATGCCCTGCGATAGATGCGACGGGAGATCAGTACGCACCGATAGTGTGCCCTTCAGCAAGCCATGGCTTTTAGCATGGACGCTGCGGATCGCGTGGCCGCCATCCTTGAACGTCGTCTCGCAAATCCCGCGCATCGTTTCGACGAGCCCGGCCGCCGTCTCCGCCTCATCGGGCTCGGGGATTTCCATTGTGGGCTCAAAACGAAGATAGGTTTGCGAGGGTTGCATGCCGTGAACTCCATCGGATCTCGCAAAGTCAAACCGGGCCTGACTCTGAAAGGTTCCGGGACCTCTCGCATCAAGGGGTATCCGGCAGCACGAATATTGCGGTAGCGCATGATCAATTAGCCCAACCGCACGTTTAAAGGCTGATGCCGCCTTCAGCGGCCACTGATGCGTCTGGACATTGCAAAAGAGATGGCTTCGAACCGATCCCTGACAGTTATTTACGTCGCTCTTGTTGGCGACATTCTAGTCGCCGCCACGAAGTTCGTTGCAGCAGCTTCACGGGAAGCTCATCGATGTTCAGCGAAGGTGTGCACTCATTGGTCGACACCGCCAACGAACTCTTGCTGATCTACGGTTATAAACGTTCGAACACACCGCCAGATAGGCATCGGCCGTTCGGGTATGGACGTGAATTGTACTTCTGGAGCTTTGTGGTTTCCGTCCTCATTTTTGCGGGCGGATCAGGTGTGGCGATCTATGACGGCGTCGCAAGGATCCTCGCTCCTGAACCAATTCAAAACTTTACGATTAGCTATTGCGTTCTCGCAGCCTCATTCTTGTTCGACGGAATTTCGTGGTGGTTTGCCCTTTCCGCCTTCCAGAACGTCAAGGGCGACGCCGGGTATTGGGAAACCGCGCGCGATAGCAAAGACCCTTCGCTATTTCTCGTCCTGTTCGAAGATTCTGCCGCGCTGATCGGTGTTGTTCTGGCAGCGGCAGGACTGGCCGCGGCTCAACTTACTGGCATTGATGCGTTTGACGGTGTGGCATCGATAGCGATCGGCCTTGTCCTACTTGCGACTGGCGGGGTGCTGGCACGTGAAAGCAAGGGGCCCCTCATCGGCGAGCGTGCGGATCCACAGGTGGTAGAAGACCTGGTTCGTCTTGCAGAGAGCGAGCAACGCGTGGAGGGCGTCAATGGAACTTTCACCGTCCACATTGGTCCAGAGCAAATCATGGTGGCGATGAGCCTGGAATTTGCCGATGCTCTCTGTACGCAGGATATTGAAGCTACCGTCGTGGATCTTGAGCATCGTATCAGGACGAAATATCCAGCTGTCACTGGGCTCTTCATAAAGCCGCAAACGAAAGCGGTCTTTGAGCGTCACGCCAGAGATCGCATTGGATCGCCATGACGTTGACCCGCAACCAAATAGCGGAGAACGACGATGACGACACAGTCTGAGCTCATCACTTGTCTGGCAAAGATGGCTTGCCGGAAGATGCGGTTCAGACGGTCCATACCGCACTTTAGCGCGGTGGCGGGAGAATGGCGCAGTTTTCCCATTCGGCCTTCGGCAGCATGGCTCAATGGAACCAGGGCGGCACGACAATGGTCGGCGACATGTAAAACGACTAGATGAGGCCCAGGCTATGTGCGATCGCGATCGATCTCGCGTCGGAACTCCAAAGTTTGCCAAATTACGGCGTTGCCGATGAAGGGGTATCTTACGTAGCCTGCAGAAGTGCCTAGTGGTGGCCCAGGGACCTCGGCCATCCGTCGGTGTACAGGATTACCTGACCATCATCTGCGATTGCCAGTCAGCGTTTTGCAGGAAACATGGCGTAACGAAGACTGTTTTTTCGATCCAGCCAACACCGGCCCTCATCTGATCCACGACATCTCCCAGCAGCATAGCCTCGATCAGACATTGTCATCATTGTCATTTGACAGCCGGGAGGATCGCGTTCGGGTTGCGGATCTCCAAACAGTTGAACCCTAGCCAGACAACTGCTCTCGATGTTGTTCGACCGATTGAACAAAGAAAAGCTCGCCGGCGTGAACCGGCGAGCTGCGAAAACGCGCAAGAGTTTTAGCGGCGACGGACGAGGTGGCTCAGGTCCATTCCCTCGTCCCGATGCTTTCCACCAAGCATCGCAGCAGCCCAAGCTGCGGCTGCGCCCACAAGTAAGACGGCTGCAGTCAAGAAAGCGGTGATAACACCGATCTTCCGTGCCTTTTCAGCAGCTTGCTTAGCAGCTTCTTTTGCCTGATTGAGTTTCACCATGGCGTCATCGACGCGCTTTTCGGCTTCCGCCTGCGGGATTCCGCTTCGAGCGGCGATTTTTGCTGCAACATAGGACTTGTCCGGCGCGCTGAGACTTCCTGACGCGAGAGCGCCAGACATAATCCGTGTGAGTTCCTGACGGCTGCCGTCGTCTTGGGTTGCGGCGTTGGTGGTCCGCATTAGGCCGTCGATCGACGAGGCCATGGGGTCAACTGGCTGCGTGAGCGATGCTGCTGTCGATACCATGGACGCTGCGCCGTCCGCAGCTGATTTCGTTGCGCCAATGATGCCCGACGTCGTCACAGCTGCGAGCAAAAGTGCCGCCGCCGCCCAGACGACCAAGCCATGAGCGCCGTCCCGGATGTCGCGCTCGTGGGGCGTCGCATCGCCGATCGGCCGACGCATTCTGCCGGCAAGGTACCCGCCAGCCGCAAAGCAGGAAACGGAAATCCACAACGCCCATAGCGCAGCGACGATGGCGATAACGGTCAAAGACGTGCTCTTACCGGTATATGGCGAAACAAGAGTCAATCCGATCGCCGATCCAAAGGCCGTCATGATTGATGAGATAGCAGCGGCGAGAACCGCCCCTCCAAAGATGGCACCCCATTCAAGATACGAGGTGCTCGCGATGGGTGACGCGGGTGTCTCGACCGGCATGCGGTCAGATGAGAGGGACATGGTCATATCCTCTCAATGCAGGCCGAGAAACGACAGCACTGCCATGACAACCACGACCAATCCGACCAAGTAGATAATTCCGTCCATAGCGGCCTCCATGACAGGTTGCTTCCTGCTGCTGCCCAAACGGGCACCTCTCCGCATTGTTCCGCCGTTAACGAGAGAACTGGGGTAAGCACACGGCTACTGTTCCTGATCGATCAGCGTCTCGGGAAGTTTGCTCGTCCATCTCGGGCCGCTTGCTGCTTCCTCGACGCCGATCCGGAAGAGCCTCTGCATGTACTCGCGGTCGAA
>FTCV01001590.1_pt1 | contig 24164 bp, 16 predicted proteins | sample 1639691 | NCBI WGS metagenome assembly FTCV01 (sample SAMEA3914864, study PRJEB12502) | metagenome | biome: forest; material: soil | place: USA | collected 2012-03-12 | depth 0.3 m
CTCCGGACTTGCCTGTGCTGAAGCAATAGAAGGCTCGCTTCTCGTCGCTGACGTAGAAGGATGGTGTCTTCTCCCGGCCAAAAGGGGACAGGCCTTTGAAATCATGACCGGACCTCGTCAGCTTCACGGTTCGGCCGATGAATTCCGAAAGTGTTATGGCACTCTTCACCTGGTCGACGAAAATATCGTCGTTGCGCAGACCCGACATACTCTCGTCCGTTTACGCGGCGGCGGCCAGATCCGTGGCCTTGCTGACCACGCTGTCGACATACGAGCGCAGAACCCGAACAACGACACCTTGGCCCACTTCCACTAAGAGGACATCGTCCTCCACATGCTTCACATCGCCGAGCAGCCCGCCTTTCGTTAGAACGCGATCGCCGGCGCCGACATTCGAAATGTCGTCACTGGCCTTTTGCTCGGCGACCAGTTTCTTCCGTGAGAACAGGAAATAGTAGGCCACGGCCATAATGGCGACGATGATGATCAGGCCCGGTAGCGCATTCATTATTTGCTCCTATCAATGAAGTTCGCAGTCTCGCTGGTGTTCGATAAGTGCGTAAGTCCCAAAATGCCTCGAAATGCCGCGGATTGTTTGACCGGGTCGGATCGACGCGATAAATCACCTATTTCGCACCAGGCCAAGGCATTATGACTGACATCGCGGATCACCCGATCGTCTATTCGCTGGAAGACATCGTTCGAGACGCAGAGGTCGACATGCAGGGCGGCGTCGCGAATTTTGCCTACCTGGCTCTCGCACAGCACGTCCGCCACACATTTTTAAAGTCGCTGGGCATCGACATAAATGTCCTAATGCCCGTGGTCACCGAGGTTCATGGCAAATACCATCAGGTTATGCGGGAGAGTCACCGCTACCGCCTGGATCTTCGATTTTATCGCGGGCGCCTACGCTACCATTTTCTCACGGAAATCACGAACCTGACCACAGGCGCGCTGGCCTTCACGGCCGATCAAGAAGTGGTCTTCATTCGCAATGGCGTGCCGGTTCGGGCCGACATCATCGTCGAAGCTATAGCCCGCACGGCGAACATTCAAGGCGAGTAACGCCTCTCGCCGGGCCTTTTCTTGCGCGATTATCGAACACCCGTTAGCCTCGATTGCAACGATAGAGAATTCATTATGGAATGCACGATCTGGCCTAGGTTGGAAGAGGAAAGGGCCTCGAAGGTCGTCGATCTTGGCAGGTAAGCCAGGTCGCCTTCGACAATTACCGCCCGCCGGCCGCCAGTGGTGCGACCAGGTCATCAGAAAAGGGATACCAATGAAACCCAGTGCTAAAGAGAATGGGCCGAACCCGATCGATTTGCATGTAGGCGCCCGCGTCCGCCTCCGCCGGAAATATCTTGGCATGTCCCAGGAAGGCTTGGCCGACAGCATCGATCTGACGTTCCAGCAGGTCCAGAAATACGAGCGTGGCAGCAATCGGATCAGTGCGTCCAAGCTCTACGAAATTGCCAAGGTGCTGAAGGTCCGCGAGCAGTACTTCTTCGACGGCTACGAGGATGAAGGCGTGGCGGAAACAGACGACGGAACCGGCCTGTCACAGGAACGACAGGTGAATGCGTTTCTTGCCACCGCGGAAGGAATCGAACTGGCAGAAAGCTTCCCAAAGATCCGGCGGCGGACGCTTCGACAACGGATCGTCCAACTGGTGACGACGATTTCGAAAGAAGATAGCGCCGGCGCCGACGACGCAGCGTAAAAAAAGCCAGCGCGCCGGCGCTGGCTTTTCACTATTACATGTCGCTTCCCACATCGTCGCTAGTCGCGCGTATGATTGACGAGCCCATAGATCAGCCAAGACGTCTGGCCGGCCGCCTTTTGGACGGGGGGATCGCCCTCCTTCCAACGGCGACATTCAAACAGGGCCTCCTCGAATCCAATGACCATGAATTCGCCGCCACATGACACGACTGTGGCAAGCTCGAACCGGCCGGCCGAAGTACGAAGTTCGAGAGTGTCGCCGACCGCAAACAGCGTTCCGGCAGTCGAAAAGGTGGCGCCGAGGTCGATGGAATTTCCGGCCAGGTTAGCATTTATGGTTTTGGACATTGTTTCGCCGGATAAAAATTTTTTCGAGGCTATTTCTGGCATACAGCACAAAAGAAGGTCGATCTGCCTTTTGACGTCTTCCATTCAATTGTTCCTCCGTCGCGCCGAGGGCAGGGCGCTCCCTCGCGATCATAGATTTTAAACTCGAAATCGAAATAGCCGTCCTGGCCCGCCGTCTCGTCGGCCGTGATCGTGGCTTCGCCAGCCTCGACGGCATCGGAGAGTACCGATTTAACCGCTTTCGCGATTTCACTGGATTCCTGTTTGGAAATGGACCCTGCCGGCCGGTCCGGAAGAACCTTTGCGGTCCAAAGCGCCTCGCAGACATAGGCGTTCCCAATGCCCGCGATACGCTTTTGGTCCGTCAAAAGCGACTTGATGTCCGCCTTTTTGCCCGCGGTCAATTGCTCGAGGACTGCGCCCGTGAAATCGTCCGAAAGCGGCTCGACCCCCAATTCCTGGTACCAGTCGGCCGCCTGCAGCTCGGATTCAGATAAGACAAGCATATATCCGAACCGACGTTGGTCGCAGTACGACAGCCGGAATCGCCCGGCGTCTGTTTTCACTTCGCATTCGAAATGTCGGTACTTTCGGTCCGGGGTTTCACCGTGATCGTTCAAGCGGTCAAGGGCGAAGTGTCCCGTCATTCCCAAGTGTGTGACCCAAATCTTGCCGTCCGTCAGCTTTAACAGAAGGAACTTGGCCCGCCGCTCGATACTTTTGATAGCGGCCCCGTCCAAGCTCTCGGCAAAATCATCCGGAAATGGGTATCGCAACCCAGCGGAATGGATTCTCGCGCGGCTTATATGTCCGCCGGCGATGTTCCGCAGGAGATCGCGTCGGATGGTTTCGACCTCGGGCAGTTCGGGCATTTGGTTTCTCCATGTCGCATCGCGGAGTCCATTCAAAACCCCGAACTGCAGCCAGCAATTGTCAGTAGGGATGCCGAGGTAATCCGTCTATGGCTTTTCGACCGCCCGCACGTGCAGTTCGACGTCGCGATGAACGTCTCGTGCCGGCTTGTCCTCGCGAATGCCCTGGAACGACGGATGCCTTAGTCTACCATCGGCCGTCCACTCCGTGAACTCGATCTCGCACACCAATTTTGGTTCGGTGAACACGCCGATCCGCGCGATCGGCTTTGGCACTTCGTCGAACGCGGGCTGCTTCACACGCAGCGGCTCAAGCCGGCGCCTAAGCTCGTTGGCGCTATCGTGATCGAACCCGGTGCCGACCTTGCCCGCGTATCGGAAAACGTCGCCTTCGAAGTAACCCAGAAGGATCGCGCCGATACCCCGGTTGGCATGTGTCGGCTCTGTGAAGCCGCCGATTACCAATTCCTGGCGCTTGTGGCATTTGACCTTCAGCCAGTCCTTAGTCCGGCCTTCTGCATAGGGCGCCGTTGCGACCTTGGCCATCACGCCTTCAAGACCGCGGGCACAAATGGCTTTCAAGTCGACCGCGGCGGCCGGGAAATGCTCGCTGTAGACGAGGTTCGTTGGGCGACCCTTGAGCAACCGCTCAAGCTTCTCTTTCCGGTCAAGAAGCGGTAGTGCCCGCAAGTCAGACCCGTCAAGCATGAGGATATCGAAGATGCAGTAGGTGAGTGCTTCCTGCCGGTCAGCCGTAATATTATCGTGCAGCTTTTCGAAATTCGAGACGCCGGCGGCTGTCATTGACACGACCTCACCGTCAAGTACGGCGGATTTGCATGTCAGACGCTTCAGCGAATCTCGGATCCCGGAAAACTTGCGCGTCCAGTCGACGTTGTTCCGCGTGACCAGGTGGACGTCATCTCCGATGAGCGCCAGCATTCGGTAGCCGTCGAACTTATTTTCGAAAACCCATTGCTCGCCGTCGGGCATCCCGTCTGCCAGCGTCGCCAGCTGCGGTTCGACAAATACCGGTTCAGTCAAATAATCCATCTCGTACCTCACGACTTAAAGTACAGGCAGGCGAGATAAGATGTCAGTTGGGCAAAAGGGGCCAACGCATTCCGGTGACAAAGGTCGCCGAGGCCAGTTTCGTGCCCGAAAGATATGTGTATAAGTTCTTGAGGATGAAGGTCAATTCGAGCCCAAACCGAAGCAGAGCATGTGCAATCTATATTCGATGGTCAGCAACATCGACGCGATCCGGGCATTCACCCGTTTCCTCAACGTCGGGCCCGGCGCCGGCAATCTGGGCGCATTGCCTGGAATCTTCGCAAATGGCTTCGGGCCGATCGTCAGGAACACCCTGGAGGGCCGCGAGCTTGCTATGTCGAGGTGGGGGATGCCCTCTAACGCTGATAACCTGATCGGCAAAAACTACGACAGCGGCCTGACTAATGTCCGCCGGCACTGGATCGAGCATTGGCAACCATGGCTCGGCGTTGAAAGTCGCTGTGTGGTTCCCTGGACTTCGTTTTCGGAGCCGGACCAGGTCAACCGCACAGGCTTTCATTGGTTCGCGCTCGATGACGACCGGCCGCTGGCGTTTTTTGGGGGCATTTGGACGCCGCAATGGACGTCCGTCCGAATGGTCAAGGAAGGCGAGACCACGAACGATTTGTACGCCTTCTTTACGACGAAGCCGAATGCGGAGGTGGCCGCATATCACCCGAAGGCAATGCCGGTTATCTTGCGCACGCCAGAGGAGGTCGAAATCTGGCTAACCGAGCCTTGGCCCGTCTTGAAGAAAAAGCTGGTCAAGCCGCTGCCCGACGGATCTCTGAAGGTCGTCGGCAAAGGGCGAAAGAAAGATGCGCCTGGGATGCCGTTCGAAGGCGAGATCGTGCAGGAGATCCAGGCCACACTTCTTTAGCCGTCTTAACCCGCCAGAACGGTGGATAATCGATCTGCCGGCGGCGGCGTCAGGAGGTCGAGATTATCGGCGCCATCAAGCCACGGGCGAACCTCCTCCAGTTCAAGCATCAGCGGAAATCGTTCATTGATTTCCTCGAGTCCGGCGCTGGCCGGCCGCGTCAGCATCGCGCACGACAAGAACAGACCGCTCGGCCGCTTGATGGCGCTGTAAATGCCCGCCACGGCCATAAGCTGGCCGTCGCTGCGCCCGATCTTCACGCGGACTTCCTTGGCCGATTTGCCGAACAAGTCCTGCATCCCAGTCGTCTTCTGCAGGTAGTGATCCATTAGGAAAATGACGCGCCACTTTCGCTCCCAGGCGGCACGGTAACTCGGCAACTCGTGAACGGTTTCAATGCGGGCATGGGTGGTGCTTCCGTGCCATTCGTCCGGAAATCCCCCAAAGTCGGGAGGAACCAGGCCCCACTTCATTTGTTTGAAGACATGATGACCGCTGCGATCCCGCGCTAGGACGTCGACCGTTCCGCCGGCTTTTATCCGGCTAGTTCCATTCCGCGCCTCGGTTGCTATGTTTTCCATCACAGATCATGTCCTACCAACTGAACTCCCGTCCGCCGGTTCCTTGGCTCATGTTCTATATTTGTTCGCGAACTGAAACGAGTCAAGAGAGGTCGCCCGTCGCCGGTGGGAATCTTAACGGGCAGCTGGTTCCGGCAACGACCGCTTCAGCTATCCAGCGCTTCGCGAACGTTCGCCGCCAGCCTCCTGGTTGGCGATATGCGTCATTGCGCCGCCCTTTGGTAGCGCCGTGCCAGTATTTCTTGCCATATGGGCAGGAGACGATATCGCCTTACGGTGCTGCGGAGCGGGGCCTTAGGCAGCCCAATTAAAACGGCCGGCGATCTAAAACATCCACAAATTGGTCACGTCCCCGACTGAGTGTGAAGACCTGAGTTGGAGAGATTTTCTTAACGCGCTTGCTCGCGAATAGATGTCGGACAACGGCTCGGCACCATTCCCCGTCTTAATCCAAAGCTCCACTTTTTGTGCAAGTTGAACGGCAAGGATTTCCTGAAGCAAGTCGCCAAACGGTACGGGAAATTGCTGTTGGCGCATTTCCGCCTTGACCAACACCCCATCACCAGGTGTAACGGCCATAAGTTCGGCGCCGACAAACCGCCCCCGGGAGTCGAGACCAATGAAGCCGGACGAAGATGGATGGTGTATACGTCCCGTTGCGTGGAGACGCTCAATCCGGACGCGCGCCTTTCCAGAAATCCAATAGGGATATCGCGGTTCATCTGGATCCATGCTCATCAAGTTGAATGGATCGAAATCTTCATTCCACGAAATGCGCCCCGCCTCCTGTTCTTGATCAAACACTCTTTGCATCTCAGCGATCTCGACCATCCAGCCGAGCAACGTCATATCCGTATAGTCTTTCGACAAGTGTGCCGAATGGATGCGCAAGATCGGCATTCTATCACGCTGACAAAGCTCGTCTTTTTTAAGGTCCCGTTCGGCCTGCGCGGAAGCTGCGTGAAGGGGGCCGTCGAACTCAATCGCGTAAACAGGATTCCATTCGTCCCGGCAGATGACGAAGTCGAAGTGGGCTTTTAACGCGTATGTTTTCAATGCCCCGGTCGCGCCGACGGTATCCGGATCGATCACGTCCGCCACGCGTACCTTTGGATAGATCGACAAATCAAATCGGTCGAGCACCGGCTTCAGGACGTCATGGGTTAGCTTTTCATAGCCGTTGACCAACCTCTTCACGTTAACTTCGGGCTCCTTTCCTGCAAACCGATTTGCGCCTATTGTTGGTCGGAACTTGCGGGGCTCGTATACCTCGCCGGATGATTCCGAATTAGTTTAGGCCGCCGGCTTTTTCGCCTCCACGCGAATGGCCGTGCCGTGTGTCATCAGAACTATCAAACCGCGCTCGGCCCCGGTCATATCGAGATAGGCAGCGACCTGAGACCGGTAGTGGTCGAGCTTTTGATGATCTGGATCGACGTCACTCTTCCAGTCCACGATCACCTCGGGCTGACCATCCTGTCCTACAGTCAGAGCATCCGCGATGCCAACTACAGCGGTTTCCGAGCCATTGCTTATTTGTGAAGAATATACGTTAAATTCGGCCGTTAGACTGGGCCGCAGGGTGGCGATCTCAGGCAGAGCCAGGGTCCGGGCTACACATTTGGCCATTTCCTGAGCTGACAGCCCATGTGTAGGATCCGTGACCGGGGACAGGCCAAGGGACCGGATTAGGTCACTTGCACGCGCTGTCACAGCTGGTTCCGCTTCGGATGTTTCACCGGTCAGGATTTCCTCCATAAGTTTGTGGAGAATAAGTCCGCGCTCACGACCACCTTGAACAACCGCTGCGACTGGCCGATCGATGGAATCATCGTCAGGCGATCCTACCCAAAGCGGGATATCGTCTTCTTGAACAAAGGTGGAAGCTGCGCTTTCGCCGCGGCTGGGTGCAAGCCAAGTCAAACGAGGTTGCGAAGATAATATACTCTCGGCCTCGGCGGCGAAGCTCTTGCGGGTCTGGGTATTAACGGCGGTCGTTTCTCTGGCAGTGAGGCCATCGGGCATCTGGGAGACGTCCAGGCAGGGCAGGTCGGCAAGCGACAAATCGACAAGACCGATCCAGGCCGACTTCGTAGGTGTAGTGTCGAGTCTGGGCAAGACCAGAAGTTCTCTAGCGCGGGTGGCGGCAACATACCATAGGCGGACTCGTTCGCGCTCCAATTCATCCTTTTCCGCTTGGCGCGCTGTTTCGTAGCCTTCGGGGGCGATTCCAAAAATCGGGCAATAGAAGGTCTCGTTTTGGCGATCGACGATAGCGCTATCCGGCGCCATTACGACCGTCATCGTATTGATTGGTATTACGATAGGCCATTCCAGGCCTTTGGCCGCGTGCATAGTGAAAAGTGCCACTGCTTCTTCCTGTGCGTCCGGCCGCCCTTCGACGGCCCGCGCCTCGTCGGACCACGCCGCAGTCATAGCTTCAGCGAAAGCGCGCAGACCGCGAACCGAATAGCTTGTCGACAGGCTGAGGTAGAGATCTACGTTGGCGAGCGCGCGTTCGGCCAAGCCGCGATGACGCTCGAAGAGAATGGGCCGGACGCGCATAACATCAACGGCCCGCGAGAGTAACTCGTGCGGGGTCGTGCTGTTACTGCGCCTCGAAAGCGACTGAAGTCGCTCGATCACATCTCTCGCAAGGGGATGCGTGATTTCGACGGCCTCGACACTGAGATCCAATCGCGGAATACAATCCGGGCTATCTTCCGCGCGGGGAAGGCGCCAAATAATGTCCAGAAGCTCTTCTTCGGTGAGGCCGACCAAGGGGCCACGAAGTAAGGAACCCAACGCAAGTGTGTCGCGCCGGTCGGCCAGAACACGAGTCAGCGCGATCAGGTCCTGCACTTCCTGGCGGCGGAACAGGCCTTTCCCGGCCTGGGTGGCTACGGGAATGCCCCGGCGTTCCAACGCCTCTTCATAGCGCCAAAGATCGGCGCCGGTCGGCGCCAGTAACGCGATGTCCCCCGGCTGGCAGGGGCGCTCCGTGCCGTTGCGGCGGTCTAAAACGGGGTGACTTTCGATCAGACGCGCACAGAGCTCTGCGATTGCATCGGCTTCGGCATCGCGTTGATGTTCGGCACTGGCCTTGCCGGTTTCGTCGGCCACAGCGATGTCGAGGGCGCCTACGCAAAGGCTCCCCCGGTCGTCGTGGAACGGGTGCAATGCGGTGAAGCCGGGTTGACCATCTACCGATAGCACGGCCTCGAAGTGCTCATTCACGAATGATAGGATTGACGCACAGGAGCGGAAATTGGTCGAGATCGATAGTAGGCAATCTGAGCCTTGTGCGCGAAAAGCGTCGCGCGCCAACACGTAGGCGCTGACATCGGCGCCCCGGAAGCGATAAATCGCCTGTTTCGGGTCCCCCACAAGAAACAGTGCCCCTGGTCGAATCTGGAACTGCGTCCAGTCCCCGGTCTCATTGACCGGATCGCCACAAAGCCGCCAGAAGATTTCAGTTTGAAGCGGATCGGTATCCTGGAACTCGTCGACGAGGACATGGCAGAAACGCTGTCCCAATGCCTTCCGCACGGCGTCGTGGTCCCGCAGCAAATTGCGAGCTGCGAATATCAGATCGTCGAAATCGAGCTGGGCGCTGGCCCGCTTATGGTCACGGTAACGCTGCAAAATGGGCTTGGCTTCGTCGATCAATGCCGTGAGGGCATAACTGGCCGCGGCCTGTGCCAATGAGGTCCAGCCATCGCAGCAGGCGATATAATGGTTCTCGGCCGTGTCATTCAGCCGTTCGCCTTCGGCTTTGGAGAGGCCGGCCAGTTTGGCGGCGGCGGTCCATTTTCCTTTCTTACGGTAGGATGCGAAAGTGCCAGCCTTGGTGCAGAGCTCCGGATGCGGGCGCGAGCTCAGGAGCTGGACAATGCCAGCAGGCGTCGCCAGATCGGGCGAATCTTTCAAGGCATCGACCATTTCGCTCAGCCGTTCGACAATTGTCACCGTCTCTGGCTCTGCCGCCACCGTACCGGCCATGAAGGTGCTGAAATCCGCGGCGGCTTGTCGAAACGCTGAAACATGCCCCTCAAGTGGGGTAATAGGCGGCGCCGATAGGTTCGGCCTTTTGCGGAGGTTCTCTGCAATCTTTCGGATCAGCGCCACAGTCTCACCAGGGCTATGCAGCACCATCTCAGCTAGTATGCCGCCCTGACCAGCGGATAGCCGCTCGCGTAACCACCCATCGACAATCTCAAGAAAGGTGAGGTCCGCCTGGTTTCGATCCATGACGCCGGCACCCGGGTCAATATCTGCTTCGGCAGGGTAGGGTTTGATCAGCCGCTGGCAGAACCCATGGATGGTCGAGCAGGTAATTTCATCGATCGAGGCGGTCGCCTCAGTTAGGTTGTGCCGTTGCACGTCTGACAAGCCGGCGGGGAGGGCGATCCTAAGCTCTGCAGCAACCTTGCCATCCGATAAATCGGTCACGAAGTCGCGAACACGTGACAACAGCTCGCTCGCTGCGAGTTCGGTAAAAGTGACTGCCGCTATAGAATGAGGCGGAATGCCTTCTGCGAGCATGGTGGCGATGCGACCCGCCATTACAGCGGTTTTTCCAGAACCCGCGCCAGCCTCGACGAGGATAGATCGATCGTGAAAAGCTATGGCATCGCGGCGCGCCGCATTGTCGTTCAGGCCTTTCGAAACACTGCTCATTATTCCGCTTCCCAAATTTGAGCGACTGGCCCAAGCCGCGCAGAGGCGGCTGGCATTTTGCGTTTGCAATAGGTCGCGCCGGCATTAGCCGGAAGCGCGAAGTCAAGATCGTCATAACTGCCTCCAGTATCCGGACCCGGCAACGCTGCGCCTCCAACAAGATTCGATCGTGCGGCGCGCAGATAGGCGGCAAGGTCTTCGAGCGCAGCCTCGGGGTTATCGAGTTGCAGGTCCAGCAGCTCACGAGGGTAAAGCAGAGATGCGGTTATGGTGACGTCGTCGCCAAGAAGTGCTTTCACAGCAAACCCGTAGAGACATCGCTGAAGTTCTCGGCCACGGTCCAGTCTGGCCCCGCTTTGTAGTGGCTTTCCAGTTTTATAGTCGCGCACGAGAGCGCTCTTGCCGTCGGACGAAATATCCAACCGGTCGATGTAGCCAGAAATGTTGAATCCCGTGCCCGGGATAGTCACTTGTTTGCTAGCATCCCACGGCACTATGGCGTCAGATTTTGCTTCCGAGCCACCGAAGGGTACCTCTGCGTACGAGCGTGCACCCGCTAAACCTTCACCCCTGTATGACAAGGCCCGACCGGCTAATACGCGTGCATCGTGGAGCGTCCGGCTCCAGATGATCGCTGGCGGTATCGGACGTTCACTCTCCCAATCAACCGCGACGGATTGTGCCGCTGACGCAACAGCCGACTCGATTGTCTTCGCATCAGCAGCGGCCAGGCCAACGCGGTTTTCGAGGTCGCGCAGTGCACGGTCGAGAACTAGGTGGACAAGATCGCCCAGTTCAAGCGGGTCAAGCACCAGGGGTTCGGCGCTACTCTGCGGTGCACGCCATCCGAAACCATATACCCATAAATAGCTGAGCGGATTTCGCAGCAGGCGTCGTAGGGAGCTCGCCGATTGGGTCCGCTCGATAACGGCCAGGATGACGGGATGATCCGGCCGGACCAGCCCGTCGTGAGGTGTGATCTCCTGGCGCCGCCAGTCTCGCAAACATCCCATAGCGCCCATGGCTTGGGGATGGGCGGCGACCTCGTGGGGCCGCACCATGAGCCGATCGGTTTCGCTAAACGCGTGGTCGGCAATTGCATTACGGCGCAGGTAGATTTCGTCACTTCCGTCCGCGAGCAGTGGGCTACGACCCAATAGCCGCCCGTCACTATCTCTACGGGCACGCGAGACAACCACGGATTCACTGGTCGTCGCCATTATCGTCTCGAAATTCCGGCGATCGCAGAGGTTGATCGGCATCGGATCGAGCACTGCTGTCGGGATAATATGGTCCGGGATCAACCGATCCTCGGCGGTACGGCGCGGCCATCGTGAGGAATTGAGGCCTAGGAGGCGAACGAAACGCCGTGGCGACGATGCAAGTGAACTGGCCGGCATCCATGCGACGCAGACGCAGGGCTCCAAGTCATCGTCCTGCTTAAGGTCATCTATGGTCAGATCGATCGAGGCGGCTGGCCCGGCTACGAGTGCCTTGCGCCAGATGGCTAATGCACGGCCCTTCAAGAATGCGGAGCCAACCTCCAGCGCGCTTTCGGGCCCCTTTGCCAGAAGGTCCACGATTTCTTTAAGGCGTGGCGTGTGATCCGCGTTGTCGGGCCAATCAACTGCTTTCAAGCGCCCAAAAAGACGGTCCCAAGAGGTTTGTGACGACAAAGGCGCGTCTGTTGGCAGAATTCGGAGCCAGCCCCGCGGCAAGGTCCCGAAGTGTTGACAATCGCTGCAGAGACTGGCGAGACGGCGCAATCGTGATTGCGATATGCCACGAACCAGAATCTCGGCCAATGCAGATGCAGCCTGGCCTTCGCGGGTGTTTACAGTTCTTACACCGTGCACAAAACTCAGGTCGATATTTGCGTCCGATCGAAGAGCGAGAAAATAATCGTCATACTCAGCCGTAGACGCAGCCGCGATGGCTATATCGGACGGCTTAACACCAGAGACAAGCAGCGCCCTTGTCCACCGCATGGCTTCTATCGCCTCATGGAATGCCGTCGCTGCGCTCACAGCGGAACGTTTAGGCGTTTGCGCGGAAGAGCGCGATACGCCAACGCCTGATCCCGTAAGCCATTCCGGAATAGGACGAGGTCCGGCCGACCAATGGACCGTAGTGTAATCAGGCAAGGCGAGCAGTAGTGGCCGCCAGCAGGGACTGACATCGGCTGCCCCAATAACTTCGAGCGGCCCTAACACCGTCGGAGCGTGCTGCACCCTATCGAGTGCCATGCGCACGATTTCGACAGGCCTTAGCATTCCGTATGGCAGCAGCGCCAATACGTTTTCTTCAAGACGGGCCAAGGCGTCCAGCCGAGGATGATCCAGGCGAAGGCGATTCAGATCGATTCCGGCCCCCCACACCTTCTGCAGTGTGCCGGTGCAGGCGTCTAACATTCCAGGAAGGGATTTGATCCGGTCAAGTTCTCCCATCGAGGTGTTCTGAAGAGCTGCCTGAATCGCCTTTCTCAGGCTCTCTTCGTCTACAGCGCGGCTGAACCCTCCAGCCAGCCTGACGGCAGCCTGTTCGAAGGTCATAACCTGCAATCCGTGGCGCCGGGTTCGGGCGGCGGTCAGTCGGTGCTCGCGCGCGGCGAGCCTGCTTGAAACAACAAGCGTTGAACGGCCTCGCGTCTGCATCGAGTGTGCCTCCACAGTTTTTATTTCGAGCGCGGGCGTTGGCTCAACGCCGACCCAGCGGCCGTCTTGGCTGCCCTGGACGCTGACCCAGAACGCAGGACGGTCGATGCCGCCTTAGCGGCGGTAGCACTTGTGACTTTGCTTGCATTCCCTTTTTTGGGCATCGGAAACTCCTTAAATTCTCGCTGGCGGTTGACCGAGTCGGCCAATGCGCATAATAACTATACGGATAAATTTGATTTGTCCATATAGTTTCTATCCCTATCTCTAGAGGACGTAATGGCCAAAGCTGCAACTTTAAAGTGGGGTGTTGAGCGGCGGATGGAATTCATTGAATTTCGGCTGTTTTGGGAGGGCGCGGTCAACAGGGCGGACATCATCGATAGGTTCGATGTTTCGGTCCCGCAGGCGTCAAAAGATTTGACTCTTTATCAAGAGGTCGCCCCCGGAAACGTCATCTATGACAAGAGCGCTAAACGTTACGTCCCGACGGCTGAGTTTAAGCCGATTTACCTCGATCCCGATCCCGATCAGTATCTGTCCAGGCTCCGTTCCGCGGGCGAAGGCTTGGTAACCGAAGACGCGAGCTGGATTTCCAGCGTTCCGCAGATCGACATTGCATTGTCGCCTAAACGCCGAGTGGCGCCAGCCGTGCTGAAGTCGATCCTTCAAGTCGTCCGCGAAAAGCGGTCGACCAAAGTATTGTACCAGTCCATGAACCGGGACCAGTCGGAGCCGCAGTGGCGGACAATATCACCGCACGCGTTCGGATTCGACGGCTTTCGTTGGCACGCTCGCTCATTTTGCCACGACACTCAAAAATACAAGGATTTCCTGCTCCCTCGCATTTTGGACGTTGGCGCCATAGGTGAAGCCGACGACACGGCCCGCTTTGATCGTCTATGGAGTGAACGGTTCGACCTCATAGTGGGACCGCACCCGGAACTGACGCCGTCGCAAAAACACGTCGTCGAGTTGGACTATGGCATGGAGAACGGGAGGTTAGTCCTAAGCGTGCGTTACGCCATGCTGTTCTACGTCCTGAAGCGTTTGGGGCTTCTTGACCCGTTCCAGGTGCAGAGCCCAAGAACGCAACACATCGTGGCTCTTAACCGCGCCGAGCTCGACTTGGCATTCCGCCAGGCACAGATAACGCTGTGACGGGGGCCGGGATGCAGCAAGAGAAGTATTTGATGTCATTCGGGACTGGTGGCCTCTATCTCAACGAGAGCGCCGCCATCGCCGGCATATATAATCCGGGTATGGCGTGGGACGATGTTATTGGACTGGCCATTGATTCAGGAGCCTTTCCCGTCAGAAAGCAAAATTCTGCGCGTCGGTCCATTCGCGAGATAACCAACCGACTGCGACAACTCTCAGATGAAGAGATCGTGCTGTTCTGCGACGGAGACCGGGCAGACCAGTTAGGCTTCTTATGGCTTGCCGCTTGCCGCGCCTATAAGTTTATCCGTGAGTTCGCAGTCGAAGTGCTAACTGACAGGTATGAAACGCGCCGATTTGAAATCACATACGACGATTTCGATGCGTTCTATGAGCGAAAGGCAGAATGGTCAGCTGACCTCGCAAGCATCACGACCTCAACACGGCAAAAGCTCCGGGCAGTTTTGTTCAGGCTTATGCGAGAGGCGGAAATCATTTCTGAGGATAACCGCGTTCACTCAGCTCTTCTTTCTTCGCGTTTTGTTAGACATGTCGTTAGGTGCAACATAGGCGAGATTTCATTCTTTCCTGGCGGAGAGCAATTGGCGAGGGGGGTATTACCTTGAAGGTTTTAAAATCGGCAAAGGCCTGGCAGGACCACCTACTTAAAGTCGTGGGGAGTGAGCGCTTTCTCCAAATGCGAGGCCTGAATAACGAGATACCGTTTTTCATTTGTGCCTACGGCCCGCAGCAATCTTTCGAAATGGATGACGTGGCCCGAAATGTTCGCCGGCAAGTCGCCAACGCCGGCATTACCGTCCTGGACGTCAACCTGTACGACCTGAGCATAGGCTTGCTAAAGGACCGGGGGATTTGGGACCAAATCCTTGAGCAAGAACCGGAGATAGACAAGGCGGAGCTTCTTGAGCTGCTCCAAGGCGTGCTCGATACGCAGGACCACCTCATTCCGGCGATCGCACGGCGACTGTCGTCCGAACCTTATGATGTCCTTTTCCTGACGGGGATTGGTGAGGTGTTCCCTTACATCCGCTCGCACAACGTGCTGAACAATCTGCAAAGCACGGCCAAGGACAAGCCGACGGTCATGTTCTTTCCGGGCAGCTACACGCATAGCCTGGCCTCAGGCGCCGAACTCGTACTCTTCGGCACTCTGTCGGACGACAAATATTACCGCGCTTTCAACATAGAACACTACGAGGTCTGAGGGGAAAATGGCCAAGCTGAAAGAGATTTTCGACAAGCCCGTCGACCGACCGATTGAAGGGGTTATCAAGGCGGACGACGATGCCAGTCTGCGCATCGAGATCGAAGAGTACGTGATCACAAAGGAGGTCGAGGCACAGCTCGACAAATTCCTCAGCGCCTACAATAACTATCAGACCGCAAATGGCGTGTGGATCTCAGGCTTCTTTGGTTCAGGGAAGTCGCACCTGCTGAAAATGCTCGCGATGCTCCTGGAAAATCGCGACGTCGATGGTCGCAAGGCGCTGGATATCTTCCTGCCAAAACTCAGCGGCAACGCCATGATGCAGGCGGAGCTCAACAAGGCGGTCTCGACCCCGTCGCGCAGTATCCTTTTCAACATCGACCAAAAGGCGGATGTCATCTCGAAGCAGGACGTCGATGCCCTCCTGTCCGTATTTCAAAAGGTCTTCGACGACATGTGCGGCTATTATGGCAAGCAGCCGCACATCGCCCAGTTTGAACGCGACCTCGATAGCCGTGCGCTACTGGGAGCTTTCCGAGACGCCTACGCCCGCATAGCTGGCAAGTCTTGGGATCGCGGCCGGGAACAGGCACTTCTGGAGGGCGGAAACATTGCCAACGCCTACGCTGAGGTGTCGGGGAGCGATCGGTCGGAGGCGCAAGGGCTCCTGTCCAAGTACCGGAACGATTTTCGCTCATCAATCGAGGATTTCGCGGACAAGGTCAGGCTCTATATCGCCAGCCAAGTGAGGGGCTTCCGTCTCAACTTTTTCGTCGACGAAGTAGGTCAATACATTGCGGACAACGTCAAGCTGATGACGAACCTGCAAACGATCGCCGAGAGTCTGAACACGAAATGCCGGGGTCAGGCCTGGCTCATCGTCACCGCTCAGCAGGACATGAGTTCGGTCATCGGCGAGATGAACCAAAAGCAGGAAAATGATTTCTCCAAGATCCAGGCTCGTTTTGCGAACAGGATGCCGCTGAACAGCGCCGACGTTGCCGAAGTGATCCAGGAGCGCTTGCTTAAAAAGACGCCGGCTGGCCAGGACATTTTGTCGAAGCTCTATCAACGCGAACAGGCCAACCTCAAAACTCTATTCGACTTCACAGATGGGTCCCAGAAGCTCAAGAATTTCAGGGACGAAGAGCACTTCGTAAAAAGTTACCCTTTCATCCCGTACCAGTATGAGCTCTTCCAGCAGTCCATCCAAAACCTGTCGCAACAGAATGCGTTCGAGGGCAAGCACAGTTCAGTGGGCGAGCGCTCGATGCTGGGCGTGTTCCAGGACGTTGCCAAGCGACTTGCAGACATCGACATTGGCGGCATCGCGTCCTTCGATCAGATGTTCGAAGGCATTAGGACAGCGCTGAAATCGAGCGTTCAACAGTCTATCCTCTTGGCCGAACGTAACCTCGATAATCCGTTTGCCACGCGAGTGCTCAAAGCCCTGTTCCTCGTGAAATACGTCAAGGCTTTTAAGCCCACTATCCGCAATATAGCGATCCTGATGCTGGATGAATTTGATCTCGACCAGGCAAAGCATCGGCGCCGCGTCGAAGACGCTCTCACCCTTCTTGAAGGCCAGACCTATATCCAGCGCAATGGCCAGTATTTCGAGTTCCTGACCGACGAGGAAAAAGACGTCGAACAGGAAATCAAAAACGTCAGCATCGATAGTTCGGAAGTGTCCAAACAAATCGAAGAGCTGGTGTTCGAGGGCGTTCTTAAGAATCGCAAGATCAAGCATGAGGCGTCGTCGCAAGAGTTTCCGTATGCACGTCTTCTTGACGAACGGCTTTGTGGCCGCGACCAGGAATTGTCGATCAATGTCATCACGCCCTTCCACCAGCACGCTGACAATGTTCAGGCGGTCGCCATGGAGAGCATGAGTCGGGATGAACTGGCCGTGGTCATGCCTTCGGACAAGCGGTTCGTTGACGACTTGCTCATGTACAAGAAGACTGAAAAATATATCCGTCAGGCGCGTCAGAGCGGCCAGCGCGATGCCGTCGAGCGCATCATCCGTGACAAGGCGGATCAGAACGTACTTCGTCTCAAAGACCTAACGGCGATGGCGCGTAACATGGTGTCTGAGGCCGCCCTAATCGTCAGAGGTGAAACACTGGATATTAGGGCAGAGGACCCGCAGGTAAGGGTCGAGCGGGCCTTTCAGACTTTAGTCGATAAGATCTATACCAACCTGCCCATGCTCCAGGGGGTGGACTACAAGGAGTCCGATATCGCGGCGGCGCTCCGCCGTGGAAATGACGGAATGTTCGCGGAGGTCGGTACCAGCCTCACCGAGCCTGAACAGGAGATACTCAACTTCGCGCAATTGAATTCGAGACAAGGGCTGCGCACGACCGCGAAAATCGTTATCGAGCGCTTCGAAAAGAAACCATACGGGTGGTCAGTCTGGGCCATCTTGAGCATGGTAGCAAGGCTCGTCAGCCGCGGTAAGATAGAAGCGAAGCTCGATGGCGCTGTGCTTGAAACGGCCGATCTCGAAAAGCGCCTACGCAATACAATCAACTATCCGAACCTGGTCCTCGACCTTCAACTGGAATTTTCGCAGGGCCAGATCAAAACCCTACGAGAATTCTACCGGGACTTTTTTGAACAGCCCGTTGACAGCACCGAGGCAAAAACGCTTGGCTCCGAAACCAGTGAAGCGTTCGATCGGTTGGCCGGCGACATAAAAGAGTGGAGAAGAGAGCTAGGCCGCTATCCTTTCCTTGAAGCTTTGACCCAAGTCGACGGGCCACTGAACGAGGCTTTGAAAAAGTCGTACTCGTGGTACATCACCGATTTACCGAAGCTCGGGGACACGTTTTTCGAACTGAAAGACAGGATCATTGACCCGATCCGGAAGTTCATGAATGGGCCGCAACGGGCTATATATGATGATGCGCGCGACTTCCTGGTGGAGAATGAGGCCAACCTAGCCTACGGCCTGTCGGATGACTCGAAAGCCCTGCGCGCTATTCTTGCTGATAAGGATTGTTACAAGGGCAATGCGGTTCAGCAGATTAAAGGCAAGATTGACGACCTGAAAATTGCCCTGGACGGGCTTCTACGGCATGAGCGTGAAACGGCGAGTGCCGACTTCAACGACATGCGATCTAAGATCGAGGGTCAGGAAACGTATGTCGCAGCTGATGTGGCGGTCAAAGCGCGCATTGATCGCGCCTTCAGTGCTGCCGCCGATGATCTCAATCAGGCGCGTCTTGTCGCTGTCATTCGCGAGCGAGCTTCGAATTTCCGGGACGTGACCTATAACGGTTTGCTGAGTCTTCTGGAAACCCCGGCACCGTCAGCCCCTGCGCCAGTGCCGCCACCGACAACTCCGCTGTCCTCCGCTAATCCGAGCGGTCAGGCGCAGAAAACGCCAACTGACCCACCGGCGCCGGCGCCGGCGCCTCCTAAAATCATCTCCGTTTCGTCGGTCAGGGTGAAGTTTGACAAGGCTGTGTTGTCGGACGAGGCGGACGTGGACGCCTACCTCACAAACCTGAAGCAAAAGCTTGTCGCGGAAATCTCTGCCGGCAAAAAGATTTCCGTTTAACTGGCCTCAGACTGCCTCGATCTTGGACTAAAAAAATGGACACCAATGCCCTTAAGAAGTTCGCGCAGGAAGCCCGACGCCAGTTGATTGCCCAAGTCGGCTCGAAGCTGGCGAAGGTCCTGGCCGAAGGCAGCGCAGCGCGTCGGGAGTCCGCCGACGCCGTCAAAGAGCTCGAAAAGGAAATCGCCCGCGCCAATGACGAGCAGGTCATCGAGCGGGTGGCCTACACCTGGTTTAACCGCTTCACCGCTCTACGATTTATGGACGCTAACGGCTACACAGGCGTGAAGGTAGTGTCGCCGGCGGATGGCCAAACTCGTCCTGAAATTTTGGCCGAAGCGGTAGCGGGTGTCGTTGACGATGCAATTCCAAATTCAGTGCGGGAGCGGGTGAGGGGGCTTTTGGACGGGAAGATTTCCAGCCCGGACGCTCAGGCCGAGGCCTATGCGCATTTAGTGGTCGCCAGTTGCAATCAATGGCATTCGACCATGCCTTTCCTGTTTGAAAAGATTGCCGACTATTCCGAACTGCTGATGCCGGACGACCTGTTGTCCGTCGATAGCGTGCTGACAAAGATGCGCGCCACGATGACCGAAGACGCCTGTCAGGACGTCGAAATCATCGGCTGGCTCTATCAATTCTATATCTCGGAAAAGAAGGATCAGGTCTTCGCCGGGCTGAAGAAGAACATCAAGATCACGGCAGAAAACATCCCCGCCGCGACGCAGCTCTTCACCCCGCATTGGATCGTCCGCTATCTAGTCGAAAACTCGCTTGGGCGGCTGTGGCTGCTGAATCGACCGGTGTCGAAGCTGGCGGCGCAGATGGACTATTACATCGCGCCGGAAGCGCCGGAGACGGACTTCCTTCGCATCTCACGCCCCGAAGATATCCGCATCTGCGATCCGGCGGCGGGGTCGGGGCACATGCTGACCTATGCGTTCGACCTTCTGCACGCGATCTATGAGGAAGAGGGCTATGAGCCGACCGAGATACCCGCGCTGATCCTGACCCACAACCTGCAGGGGGTGGAGATCGACGACCGCGCAGGGGCGCTGGCGGCCTTTGCGCTGGTGATGAAGGCGGCGGCCAAGTTGGGGCGGCGGCGGTTCCTGCGGCTGGGGGTGCAGCCACGCATCTGCGTGATGCAGAACGTGCGCTTTACAGCTGCCGAGATGCAGGACGTCGCCGCCGTGGTGGGGCGTGATCTGTTCACGGCGGACCTGCGCGAGACCTTGGGTCAGTTCGAGCAGGCCAAGAACTTCGGATCCTTGATCGTGCCGAAGCCGCGCGATCCGGCCGAGGTGGCCCGGGTGGTGCGGCTTAAGGATTTCGGCGGCGACTTGCTGCTGCGTGATGTGCAAGAGCGGGTGCTGAAGGTGCTGGAGATGGCCGAGGCGCTGTCGCCAAAGTATCACGTTGTAGTGGCCAATCCGCCGTATATGGGGTCAGGCGGCATGAATCCTAATATAACCAACTTCGCGCGATTAAACTTCCCGGACAGCTGCAGTGATCTCTATGCAATGTTTATTGAGCGGTGCATATCTCTCAATCTATCTTGCGGCATGTCTGCTCTTGTCACCATCCAAAACTGGATGTTCATTTCTTCCTTCGAGAAGCTGCGCGGGAAGTTGATCTCAAAATACCATATCTCGGATCTCCTGCAGATTGGCTTCAACAGCTTTCCTGAGTTGAACTCTAAAGTCGTCCAAGCAGCTTCATTTGTAGTAAAAAACGGGAAATCAAAACTCCCGGGACGATACGTCAATCTGAATGACGTAGGTCAGTCGGCGAATAAGAAGGAAGTATTCGAGCAAAAGCTGCGTGAAAAGAATGTATTCCTAGCGGTGGACGAAAAATTCTCGTCTATCCCAGGGGCACCTATCGCGTATTGGCTCTCTGATTGTGTTTTCAAAGTATTCGAAAATCTCCCATCGCTCGCAAGCCAAGCTCCCACAAAACAGGGACTTGCCACGGGCGATAACGATCAGTTCCTACGGCAATGGTATGAAGTGGGGTCCGCAAATTTAGGACACGGCACACTTTCGTCAAAAGAGACGGAGGCTCGACATGAGCGTTGGTATCCGTGCAACAAAGGTGGAGAATTTAGAAAATGGTTTGGAAACAACTCCATCGTTGTTGACTGGCAAAACGCAGGAAAACGCATAAAATCCTTCAAGGATGACAACGGGAAACTCCGGTCTAGGCCCCAGAACGAAAATTTCTATTTTCAACCAGGATTAACCTGGTCGGCAATTTCCAGTGGCGGCCTCTCTATGCGGCTTTCGCCAACAGGTGCGATGTTCGAAACAAAGGGGGCTATGTGCTTTCCCACCGAAGATAACATCTTCCCGGCTTTAGCCTTTGCCAACACCAAAATCGTGAACCGCTTGCTGTTGGCCCTTTCGCCAACACTAGATTTCCACGAAGGCCCCGTCGGTCGGTTACCTTACAAGCGGGTTTCTGGCGCATCCGCCATCGGACAACGCTGTTCCGAACTAGCCAGTACTGACTGGGACGCGTACGAAACCTCGTGGGATTTCACCACGCTGCCGCTTCTAACGCCCGAGCATCATGATCAGACACTGGCGGGCTCTTTCGCCCGGCTCCGCGCCCATTGGCAGGGCATGACCGCTGAAATGCAACGGCTGGAGGAAGAGAACAACCGCATCTTCATCGATGCCTATGGTCTGCAAGACGAGCTAACGCCCGAGGTCCCGCTGGAGGAAATTACCCTCACCTGCAACCCCGCCTATCGCTATGGGGGGAAGACCACGACCGAAGAGCTGGAAACCCGGCTGCGGTCCGAGACGATGGCTGAATTCCTACACTACGCGGTCGGCTGCATGTTTGGCCGTTACAGCCTGGACGCCCCCGGCCTCATCCTCGCCAATCAGGGTGAAGGTCTGGCCGATTACCTAGCCAAGGTGTCCGAGCCAAGCTTCGACGTCGACGCCGACAACGTAATTCCTGTGCTGGAAGGCGACTGGTTCGCCGATGACATTACCGAACGCTTCCGCAAGTTCTTACGAGTGACTTTTGGCGATAAGAAGTTCCAAGAGAACCTGGCATTTCTTGAAGAAGCCTTGGGCAAGGATATTCGGAAATGGTTCACCAGGGATTTCTTCGATTATCATGTCCGCCGCTTCAAGAAGCGCCCGATCTATTGGATGTTCGCCTCACCCAAGGGCACCTTCCAGGCGTTGATTTACATGCACCGCTATACCCCCGACACGGTGAATGTGGTGCTGAACGAGTATGTCCGGCCCTTCCGGCACAAACTGGAAGCACACCGCACCGATCTTGAAAAGGCAAAGGACAGCCCGGATAAAACGCCCGCTCAGCAAGCAAAGGCCGCAAAGGAGATCCTCTCGGTATCTGGCCAGATCGAGGAACTGGACAAGTGGGAGCGTGACGTCATCTTCCCATTGGCGACGCGAAAGGTCGCCATCGATCTCGACGACGGCGTTAAGGCCAATTACCCGAAATTCGGCACGGCCCTGAAGACAATCAAGGGCCTGGATGCCGCCGATGAGTGATCCTACGACCGAACGCATCGTCCGCTCACTCAAGGCACGGTTCGATGAGCACCGCGTCGTCTTTTGGTACGACGCGGAGTCTGAGTTTGTCTCTCTTCTATCGGAGTTGAACGTTCCGGACGTGACGATAATCGAACTGGCGAACAACGAATTCGGAGTGAAGCATAGGTTATTGCGCGAGGCGCCTAAGAACAAGTTCCTCATCTATAGCCGGCGCCCACGGCCCGATGGGGTCAAAAATTGGCTCCTCGATATTGAGTTGTCGCACACCGTGTTCAAGACCGATCAGATCGCGGCCTGGCTGGTGGAGCTCAACCTCCCTACCGGCTTTGAAGACGTTATTCGTGAACATCAGGAATTTTTCAGAGCGGCCAAAAGGCTCGAGAAACTCAAGGCCAATGTTGACACTAAGGACACTCGGACCCTCCTTCGCCTGCGGATGTTGGCGGTTTGCGCCAATGCGGATGCGAGGCTTGATGCCGTTGTAGAGGCATTGCTCGGCGAACTGGCGTCCGACAGTGACGACATAATGAAGCTAATCTCGCGATTTGGACTTTCCAATTTTCTTTGGTCCCAGATCGAGCGCCACTACGGCTATAAGGCCGATGCACCGACGGTGCAGGACTTTGCCATATGCCTCTTCAAGTCCTGCTATGCCGCCGCGTTGGGCGAAGACGCCTCCCTCAATACAGAGGCGGTCGTTCTGTTCAAACGTTGGCGTAACAGTCGCACCGCTGAGACTGCGTTTAGGGCACTTTCCGATAGCTATGCCGACCTCCTCAATGTCGAGGCGTCTGCCGCGCGGCAGGATTTCAAAGCGCTCCTCGATGTAGACTATTTCGAGGTCATTGATCGCGTTATTATCCGGGCGTTGGTCGATGGGTTAAGCCAACAGGTGCTTAAGCCTTCAGACGTTTTGAACTGGGTGCGTCAACGCCGGCAAACCTACTGGTATGACGATTATCGGGATCTCTACGAGGCCATCTTCCACGGCGCCGAATTCCAACAGACCATTGCCGCGGCCGATCTTACGATGTCCAGTCTTGCTGACGGCATTCGTCGCTATGAGAAGTCCTGGTATCGGATCGATCAGCTGTATCGGAAATTCATCTATCACGCTCAGGAGTCGAAGCAGGCCGGGCTCCTTAAAGCATTATCCGACCAGATCGAGAACCATTACAGCAATGCCTATCTGCTACGTGTAAATGATACCTGGCAGGTCCTGGTCGATCGCACGGAGCGCTGGGAAGCCGACGGCATATTATCGCATCGCGCCTTCTTCAGATCGGTTGTCGGAGAATATCGACGCAAGGATCTTCGTATCTGCGTGATCATTTCTGACGCGATGCGGTATGAGGTGGGGGAAGAGTTCCTGACCAGAATACGGTCGGTCGATAAATATGACGCGAGCATTGAGCCGATGATCGGCTGTCTGCCGAGCTATACGCAGCTCGGAATGGCGTGTCTGCTGCCGAATGATAGCATTGAAATCGCTGACAACGACACCGGGACTGTTATCGTTGACGCGCTGCCTTCGCAGGGACTGGAGAACCGGAAGCGCATTTTGGCGAACGGCCGAAAAGGCGACGCCGCGACTGCTGTTAAGTACGAGGAGTTCATAAACCTCGGCAAGGAGGACGCCCGAGCCTTGGTTAAAGACCATGACGTCCTCTACATCTACCATAACCTCATCGATAACGTCGGCGACAAGGCGGCGACAGAGGAGCGAGTATTCGACGCTGCCGAAAAAACCATTGAAGAACTGGTGACCGTCGTCAAAAAGCTCAATGGCGCCAACGCGACCAATATCGTCGTCACGGCTGACCACGGTTTCCTTTACCAGAACCGCCCCCTGGAAGAGAGCGACTATTC
>FTCV01001250.1_pt1 | contig 24092 bp, 16 predicted proteins | sample 1639691 | NCBI WGS metagenome assembly FTCV01 (sample SAMEA3914864, study PRJEB12502) | metagenome | biome: forest; material: soil | place: USA | collected 2012-03-12 | depth 0.3 m
AATTCATGCGCCACATTCGCTTCGGTGAGCGCCGCATCGTATAGCTTGCTGCCGGGCACGAAGGTCTTGTCGTCCTCACTGTGCACGATAAGCGTCGGTGGAATGCTTGCCTTCAGGTTCAGGTCCGTCGCGAGGTGGCCATTCCTGTCATCCAGATACGCCGGATAGACAAGCATCGCAAAATCGGGCCGGCAGCTCTGCTGATCTGCCGCGTCGATTGCCGGATAAGACCGCTCATCGAACCGCGTGCTGGCCTTTGCCGCGAGATTTCCGCCCGCCGAGAAGCCGATCACACCGAGCCGGTTTGGATCGAGATTCCAGTCAGCAGCGTGCGCCCGCGCGAGGCTCAAGCTGCGCTGGATATCCTGCAACGCACCATCGCGGTTGTGCGGCACGCGATATTTCAAGACCAGTGCAGTGATCCCGGATGCGTTCAGCCATGCAGCGATTTCGGTCCCTTCCTTGTCATAGACCACGTAGCTATATCCTCCGCCGGGACACACGATCATAGCCGGTGCTGGTGCCGCTTTCTTCGGTGCTGGAAAAACAGTCAATGTTGGGCGGCTGATATTGGTAATCCGGGTCGCATCAGTCCTCTCCGGCGCTTGAGGCGCCTCAGGCTCATGGGCTCCGCGACCCGGCATTTTTCCCTCGGGCCATACGTTTACGGTTGCCAATGGAGTGTTAGCTTGCGCCGAATTAGGACCGGCTGTCTCTCCGTGACACAACGCCACAACGGCTGCGAGAATTAGAAGGCTCCCGACAAATGTAACTTCAAAGTGCTCATCATCCTTGTGTCCGGTCCTATTGATGTGCAGCAGCAAGCGGTTCGTAGATTTCCGCTTCAATGATCTCGAGCGTTCCGCCCGAACTGTGCCCAGCGGAATCCGGTAGTTTCTTGCCTGTAACTTCGACTAGGCCAAGCTCATCCTTGTCATCGACGGCACCGGCCAATTCGATGCGTACCGATTTGCCACGGGTCGGCTTCAGTTCAAGCGTTACGTAACCAAGGCTCTTTGGCGTCGTACCCGAGTATGCTTCCTTCCCATCGACCACCACTCGCAGCGGATATGACTTCCTGCGCCAGCCGCCGAGTTTCAGGGCCACCTCACTGATGGTCGCCGGACGCTCGAGTTCGAACTGGATCCACGCAGTCGAGCGCTTGCCGTCATTCGCCCAATGCGTCGCCTCGTTGTCATCATACGCTTGCGCCGCCTGCTCGGGATTCGCACCGGCAGTTGCACTCACGATGTGAATCGCCGTCCGCGTCGGCTTCATCGAATCGCCTGCCGGCGTGGGTCCTCGGTCCAGATGCACGCACAGCCCGACATCGGGAAGGATCCGGGCGAGGCCGCTCGCAGTTGGAAACGCGGTCGATGTTAGCTCGATGGAAGATGATTTCACGCCCTCCGAACTGGCACTGAGAACGATCCGGCCTGCATGCGGCAGGGAACGCAGAATCACGCGATTGACGCCGCACTCCACCGGCAGTTCGCGCGAGAGAATGCAGTTGTCCGGGCCTAGCGCAATGCCGCCGCGCCATTCTGCGGCTCCCTGCAGATCAAACTTGATCACGTTCCCTGCGGTCGGGCAGCGATTCCCCTGCGCATCCACGACTTCGATATCCACCAGCGCCAGGTCCGCCCCATCCGCCCTCAATCCGCCCGGCCCAGTGTGCGGTGTGAGCTTGATCGCCGCTGGGCGGCCCGCCGTCTTGATCGCTGTCTCACACAGCTTCTTGCCAGCAGCGTCGTATCCCACCGCCTTAATTTCGCCCGCTTGAAATGGAAGTTCCTTCCAAGTGAAGAGGAAGTGCGAACTCTGTTCACCGAATCCCCTGGATTGATTATTGATGAATAGCTCGACCTTGTCCGCGGAAGAAACGACGTAGACGGGCTTCTTCACGTTGGCATCGTAATTCCAGTGCCCGAGGATGTGAATGCGCGGATGCTCCGTATTTACCCAGCCATCCCACATCACCTGATGTGCGAAGAACCCATCCTTCGGTAGCCGCATCGCGTCCACTTCACCGCTGCATCGATAGTTCGCCGCACCGCGATGATGTGTGTTTGAGTCGGAGAAATAGATATTCACGCCGCCCGCATTGACACGCTCGCCGGTGCCCGGCCGTTCATGCCAGTAATCATACCAGCGGGTGATATCCTCGACTGCAAACGAGTCCTGATTGCGATTATAGGAGGCCGCGCTCTCACCCTTCGGAGCAGGCGGACCGTCGCCATCCTTGTGATTCGGCGCCGTCCAGTCATCCCAATATTTGCGCAGGCCCTCGTCGCGCGAATACTCAGTCGCCCAATAAGGAATGTGCGCGCTCTTATTGATATAGAGCATGTCCCCACCATACTCGGCGGTCGAGCTGCCGAGCATATCGCGGCTGCCAATCGCGCGCCCGCCGTGTGGATCGTATTGATCGCGCAGAGCCTTCATCTCCGCCATGTGGGCCTCGCTAATGCCGTTGTTGCCCGACTCGTAAAAAATGACGCTTGGATTGTTCCGATTGTAAATGATCGCGTCGCGCATCAGCTCCACGCGCTGCTGCCAACGGCGGCCCTCGACGTCTCTCTCGGAATCCCCCGCGGGCATGGCTTCCATCAAGCCCACACGATCGCACGATTCCACATCCTGCTTCCACGGAGTCACGTGCATCCAGCGGACGAGATTGCCATTGCTCGCCACGACCAGCGAGTTACTGAAATCGCTCATCCAAGGGGGCACCGATTGGCCCACTGCAGGCCACTCATTCGTGCTGCGCTGTGCGTAACCCTTGAGCTGGATCGCCCGGTCATTCAATCGCACGTAACCGTGTGCGAACTCCGTCTTTCGAAATCCCGTCCGGGTTTGAACCACATCGACCGGCTTGCCATCCACTTTCAGCGTCGTGACGACGTTATATAGGTAGCCGTAACCCCAGCTCCAGAAATTCAGATTGGATACACGCGCGCCGACGCTCACCACCTTCGTTTCTCCGGGCGCGATCGTTTGCTCGCCGCCCTGGAACGTCTGTACCGGTTTTCCATCCAGTTCCCGGACTTCCACCTCGTAGAGGAACCTCTTCGGCTCGGCATATTCGTTCTTCACCTGCGTCTCTGCAGTGACCTTCGCCGACTTGCCTTTTACGTCGAACTCCTGCGCATAGACATACACGCCGGTAGTACCAAGATTCGAGTAAAGAGGCAGGGTCTGGTGCAGTTTGTCTGTGATGTGGAGGAAGACGTTCTTATTGATGCCTCCGTAGTTGGCGTAGAAGTTTCGATCATTCCACTCGTACGTCGAATTCCCTTCCTTCTCTCGATAGCTCCACGAGTTCGAAATCCGTGCAGCAAGCACATTCTCCTCCGGGGCAGGCTTCAGCTTTTCCGTCATGTCGAAGCCAAAAGCCATCACTCCATTTTCGCTTCGCCCGATCCACTGGCCATTGAGATAAAAGTCGCCGCCGTGGCGAATACCCTCGAATTCGAGAAACACCTTCTTTCCGGCAGAATCCGGCGGAAGTTTGAAATGCTTGCGATACCAGGCCACCCCAGTCGGCAATTGCTCGATGCTGACTTTGAAGGCGGAGTCCTCATTCCAGGCATAGGGCAGCGTGACCTTCTTCCAATCGGAATCTGAGAATGCCGTGCCATCCGCGCCACTGGGATCGCCAGCCGTCACCAACCAGTCGGAATTAAAGTTATACTTTCGTGTCTGCTCGCCGACATTGCCGGCCCAGGCTGATACAGCAATGGCGAAAAACGAGAGCACGGCGAGGGAACGTCGAATCATAAAACGCAAGGGGACGGGGCGGGGAAGTTAACTACCTTACCTCAGAAGCGTGCCAGTGGCGGTACGGTACTTGATCGCCGCCTCTGTGCGGGACCGTACGTGGAGCTTGTCGTACACGCGCTTCAAATAATCGCGCACGGTCTCCACGCTTAGCTTCATTCTTTCGGCGATCTCTTTGTTACTAAGTCCCTCCGAAAGCAAATCGAGCAACTCCGTCTCGCGCGGCGAAAGCTTCAAGGCTTCGTTTTCCTTGGGCAACGGGCGGTGGAAAGCTTCCACCACTCGTCGCGCGATTTCCGGGCTCATGGGAGCGCCGCCTCTACGCACATCCAGCACGGCCTGACGGACCTCCTCGGGGGTGGAACATTTGAGCAGATAACCACATGCACCGGCCTTGAGAGCGTCGAAGATTTTGTCGTGATCCGCGTAAACCGTGACGATGATGACCAACAACCCGGGCAACTCCGCCTTGAGGCGCGCCGTGGCCTCAATGCCCGAGATACCGGGCATGTGGATGTCCATCAGGACCACGTCGGGCCGGAATGCCGGCACCTTTATCAGCGCTTCCTCGCCGCTGCGCCACACGCCCGCACACTGGCAATCGGGAATGCCTTCGACAATTCGCCGCAGGCTTTCGCCAAGCCCGGCGTTATCTTCGACGACAGCAATCGTGGTCATGCGGCAGTGATCAATTGAGGGGAGTGCCCGTGGCGGGGACCTGATTCAGACAGGATATCAATTTACTCCGGAATCGGTGAACAGCATCTCCTGGCGAGCGTACGGTGACTCGCGAGACATCCATTGTGCCAGCTCGAATCCGCCCGGATCCGCAGGGCAGGCCTGCACCGTCCACTGGTTCCGCGACCTGCGCGGAGAACGCGGAAGAACAGACAACAAACGTAACGAGGGAGGGGGCATAGTGCTTTGCAGATGTTTCACGATTCGACCAAACCCGCAAGGCGTCCATCCCCCCAATTGGGGGGAGCCATTTGCCATCTCACGCCGCTGCGCCGATCGCATTGCGGGGCGCCCTAAAACTCTTCGAGGGTTCTCAATTTCCCTCCGGCTTTTCGGGAGCGCCGCTCATGGGAGTCCAGGGAATGTTCACCTTTTCTGGCAAATCAGGATTGGCTGGATCAAATGTACCGGCATCTTTTGCCAGATGCGCCTTCAGGGCTGGGACATTGGCCTTGATCCCCTCGACAACACAGCGCGCGAGTTCATAAGCGCCGTAGCTGCTGTGGTGGCTGTTGTCCGCAAGCGCCTCGCTGTGACCGGGAAAGGTGTTTGCGGGATAGAAAACGAAAGCTCTCGTACTCTTTTCCGGTCCCAGCGCGGCATAGAACTTTAAGCTCATCGCATTGAGATCGATCACCGCCACTCCGTTCTCAGCGCCTGCTTGACGTACCGCCTCCGCGTAATCGGCGAGCGTTGGAGTGAGCTGCCCGTCGCGCTCAAATCGCCGCCGTTCCATGGGCGTGACCAAGACCGGGATCCCACCTTTGGCGCGGACGGCCTTGATGTATTTCTCGAGATTGGTCTTGTAAGTCGTAAACGGCCCGGCGCCTGGTCTCTTATCTTTTTGATCGTTGTGACCGAACTGAATGAAGAGGTAGTCGCCACCCTTCATCATGCTCAAAATCTTCTCCAACCGCTTCTGGTGCTCGAACGAAAAGAGCGCGAGGCCAGACTCCGCCTGGTTCGATACCGCTACGCCTTGCCCGAAGAAGCGCGGCAACATCTGCGCCCAGCCGGTGTACGGCTCGTGCGGTTGATCCGTAACCGTGGAGTCCCCTGCGACGAAAACTGTGATCGCATCCCTCGCCGGAACGATCTCGATCGATGCCACTCCCGGACGTTTGCCGTTGATCTCGAAAGTGAGATGATCATCCCAATCCGGCACTGCTGGCGGGCCTTTCTCGCGCCCGTTCAGTGCGGTCATCCCGCCTGTGCTGATCGCAGGCTTGCGAACATTCACGGTAAAAGCCCGCGTCTCGTACTTCCCTGGAAGAGTCTCGACCTTTTCAATAATTAAGCGGCGGGACTCCGCTTTGATCGTGGTGCACGTCGCACTCACCGGACTTCCAAACCGGATGGTCACGTCGTAGTTCCCCTCCTCTACGTCCACTGCAAAAATCGATGCCGAGGCCCCATCCGTCTCGGCTGCATCAGCGCCGGTGGCGCTAGTTAAAAAGCCAAATCCGCGAGTGGAATCGTAAGTTGCCTGAGGAGTGATCTGTGTAAATTCCGGCTGAGCCTTCCCTAAACTAAATTCAAACTTAAGCTCCGCACCGTTTAATGATGGCAAAATGACAAGGAGACTGCACGCAGCCAGGCTATACCCGGCAAATCGTAAAATGTGTTGAAACATCATAGAAAGGATTTCCGTGTTTTGAGGTGGATCTGGTAATTCGCCGGGCGCGCTAAAGTCCGGATAGGGTCATTACTTCTTGTGCCGTTCCTGCATCGCTTTTGCGTAGCGAAAATCCGCCCATGCAGGATGGATTGTCCATCCCCCCGAATGGGGGGCAAACGAATCCATGTGTCCACACCCCGACGACCGACGTGGAAGATCTCGCCAATGCACCTGCGACGATCTGCAAATCCATTCGCTTCCGCGCCTCGGGCGATGTGGCACTAACCGCCTACACCAGCACGAACGATACTTGGATTTCTCATCATCAAAGCCGAGACGGACTCCGGCACGCCGCAACAGCCGGCAAATAACTTTGCGACGATCCAGTGGGATTCCGTTACTGGTCAGACCCGGCAATTTTGGCCTTAACTCAAGGTAAACTTTCGCAGTCGGATGTGCAGCAACGTCTTGCATCCCATTACACGGGCAGACTTAGTAATACCTTCGTTCCACCGCCTGGATGGCTCTCGATCTGGCACTTACCGTCGATACGGGCCAGACGCGATGAAACATTGCCAACACCGTTGCCACTTCTGGGAATTGCTGGATCGAAGCCGCGGCCGTTGTCTTCGACCACGAGTTCGAGTCGCCGATTCTCGATTCGCAACCGCAGCCAAGCTTCGCTCGCGCCAGAGTGTTTGACCACATTATTGAGCACTTCGCGCACAGCGAGGAAGATATTGTGCCGCCGCTCGGCGTCGAAATTCATCTCTGGCAGATCGCGTGGGACGTCGCGCCGCAGAGCAATGCCGGCGCGTCCGAGAAACTTGCCCGCAAAGGCAGCGAGATACTCCGCCAGTGAACGCAACGTGTCGTGACGCGGATTCACTGCCCAAACGATCTCGTCCAGTGCGCCGACCAGCGCCTGCGCCTTCACCGCCACCTCGGGAAGCGTGTCGTCGTCCTTGCTGTTTGCCCCACGCTCTTCCAATGCGAGATTCGCAAGCAGCGAGATCTCGGTGAGGCTCGCGCCAAGATCGTCGTGAAGGTCCTGCGCGATGCGCGCTCGTTCTTTCTCGCGCGAGGTTTGCGCTTCCAACCGCAAAAGACGCCCGCGCATCCGCGCCCGCATGACAAGAGCGCCAACGCCCACGGCCAGCGCGGCCGTGAGCAACGCGACCAGTGATTGAAACCAGCGCGTTTCCCAGAAATGTCGGAGCACATCGACGGAGAGAGCCGCGCCAGTTTCGTTCCAGATCCCGTCGCCATTTTCCGCCGTCACGCGAAATACATAGCGGCCCGGCGGGACTGATTCGTAGACCGCCGTGCGCTGGTTCCCTGCGTCACGCCAGGCTTCGTCGAGACCTTCCAGGCGCGTACGGAAGCGCACTTTTCTAGGCGTGGTGAGCGAGAGCGCAGTGAAGCGAAATTCGAGCCGCGAACGTCCTGGCCCGACCTGCACACGGCCCGCATCCGGCGACAGCGGACGATCGTTGGCACTGGCTTCCTCGATCGCCACCGGCGGTGGCACGGTATTGATCACCAGGCGGTCCGGATGCACATACGCAACGCCGTCCCCCGTGGAAAAGTAGAGCGTCCCATCGCGTCCACGCCATCCGGCAGGCTGGCCACCACGCGTGCATTCGCGCGTCAGCATCCCGTCGCTTCGATCGAAAACCAGGGTAGAGCCAGGGACCGGTGAATGTGAGCCGAGTAGTTTCGCTTTATTCACGCGACATATTCCGCCGAGCGTACCCAGCCAGAGAAAGCCGGCGCCATCGTCCAGGACGCAAGTAATCCTCGGATCCACTTCGGTCATCCGGGTCGCGAGGGCTTCCACATGGTCCGCGCGGAAATAGAAGAGCCCGCCGCCAATGGTACCGATCCAAACGCTGCCATCCGTGTCCGGACGCAAATCCGAAATGGGTTGTCGGGCGAAAGCTTCCGCTCCTGCAATCATCACGAATCGTCCGTCGGCACTGCCGCGATACACTTTACCGCTCTCGGTTCCGGCCCAAATGGTCGAGCCGGCGCTGATTACCGACATCACATTTTCCGTTCCGCCAAGATCCATGTTTCGCGCTTCGTTTCCATCCCACACCGAAAGCCCATTGCGCCGTCCAAGCCAGATGAGGCCTTGCTTGTCTTCGGTCATCGTAAGGACACGGGCAACGGGTCGGTCCTTCGGGAGCGCCAAATTGAAGTTCCCGTCTTGGAGGGCATAGACCTGCCCATCGCGGATCGCAGCCCAAAGGCTGCCGGCATGGGTTTCCAACAAAGCTGAGATCTGCCGAGTCGGCGTCGAGCCAACCTCGACGCGCCTGGCTTCTCCAGCGCTGAGACAATCCAGGCCGCCCGCATTTGGCGCGATCCACAGAGCACCTTCGCGATCTTCGCATCCCAGGCGCACGGTGCGATCGCTCAGGCCGTTTGCCATGGAGAGGACATCCACCCGTGCAGGACGCAACCGCCACAGCCCTTGCGTGCCGGTGCTGAGCCAAAGGTTTCCCTCGCGATCCTGCATCATGGCGCGAACGCTCGAAGGCGGGTCAATCTGCATCGACACCGGCTCTGTGTTGCCCGCCAGGTCGGTGTGCGTGAGCCCCGTACCGGGCCTGAAATCCCATACCTCGCCGCGGAGGCCCCGCAGTTGCACCGTCGAGTCCGACTGCGCACCACGGCCTCGCTCCGACTTATCTGCGAGATCGTCTTGCAAAAGCTTATCCAACGCTACGTTCCGCTCCGCAGCGCGTGCGACTTTCCCGTCCGCGATCTGCCAGACCTCGGCGTCACGCACGACGAAGACGTCGCCGTTTTTACTCAATGCCACCTGGGTGACCACATGCAGAGCGGCGCTATTTGTACTCGGGGGCAGCGAAACCTCTTCGAGCCGCGCACCGCGCCCGCGGATCAAAAGATTGCCAGCCGTGGTAATCCACACGTCGCCATTCGCGAGCGGATACAGCGACCGCACCGACTGCCGCGCCAATTCCGAATCCGCTGGAAATCCCGTGAAACGCTGCCCATCAAAACGAACGATTCCCTCCGCCGTACCCACCCACAAGTAACCGTCGGTCGCCTGCACCACCCCGCGCAGGACATTGCTCGGCAGCCCATCCTCGGATTGCCAGCTGCGCGCGAGAAAACGCGTCGCGCCTTCCGTGGATGGCAACCACGCCGAAAGAAGCCCGAGCGTAACAAGCGCCGGAATCCAGGAGCATTTCGCGATTCGCACGCCGCGAACCTAACGCCAAAACAACGCTGCGGGAAAGTCAGACAGTGAGGGGAAAATTCGATCGTCTTACAAAAGCGCCACCAAGGCAGCTTAAGTGAAATCCGCTTGTCCGCCTCCGCATTGCCGATAGGCTCCGCGCAACCCTCTCCCCTCCTCCATGATACCTTCCATGAATTCCCGGTCCCCTGGCTTCGGATCACGCCGTTCCTTTTCACTGATCACATTGATTGCCCTCGCTGGGCTCGCCGCAATTCCCTCGCACGCGGTGGAGACGTATTTTGAGAATCCCGGGAAGGAAGGCGACGGGAGTGTCACCATCGGGCCCGATTACAAGGTCGATCCTGATCTGACGGACAAGGGGAATCCCAAGGGCAAATCGTTCGAGTTCAAGATGACCCTGGCGGATAGCAAGATCTTCCCGGGTACCGACAAAACCCTCGACACGGTCAAGAAACCGGTCCGCAAGGAGCGCAAGATCTCCGTATATATTCCCGCCGCCTATAAGGATGGCGCGAAGGCGCCGTTTCTCATCATCCACGATGGCCCGGGTCAACTTTCGCTCGTTCGCAACGCGCTCGATAACCTCTCGATTTCCAAGGATCCAAATCGCCGGCTGCCGGCGTTCATCGCGATCGCCGTCGAGAATGGCGGGAACGATAGCAAGAAGAGCGAGCGCGGACTCGAATACGACACAATGTCCGATCGCCTCGCACGGTTCATCCATGATGAAGTGCTGCCGGCGGTGGTCAACAATGCCGAAATCAAGGCCGCTTATCCGCACTTCGCCCTTACTGAAAATCCATGGGGCCATGCCGTCATTGGGTGCAGTTCCGGTGGTGCGGCCGCGCTGACGATGGGTTGGTTCCGGCCCGACTGGTTCCGCCGCATCATTGCCTACTCCGGCACCTTCGTGGCGCAACAGGACGACGATGCGCCCGAGCAGGCGCAGTATCCCATGGGGGCATGGGATTATCATTCCGACCTGAAGCTCATCGAAAAGAGCCCGCAGAAGCCGCTGCGAATCTTCACCCACGTCTCAGAAAAAGACCTTCGCTCGAACGATCCAGAGGAATCCCATCACAACTGGCCGATGGCAGGGCAGCGCACAGCCGCGGCACTCGATGCCAAGGGATACCATCACCGTTTCGTCTATAGCCTCGGCACCGGCCACTGCGACGGACGGGTGTTCCAGCAAACGCTGGCAGACACGCTCGTGTGGCTCTGGCGGGGGTACCACGACTAAGAAAGCGTGGCTTCCAGCTTAGTGAGAAACGAGGCAGTGATCGCCTCGTTTCTCACACCGGCCACTAAGTCGTGATGACCCGCCGAAAGCCATTTTCGATCGCAGGCACCAAGCCGCTCTCAAGCTTCTCCAGGCGTGGGACAGGTGGGTAGTTCCCGCTGAGCGTCAAGCGCGGCAAGGCATGCAAATGACGGCTATGTCCGGCAAAGAGATTTCCGTACCTGGTGGTGAACGCCGATTCAAATCCGCACTCCCTAGCCAACCGAAATTCACGTTCTCCGACCGCGTTCTTTCCCCCAAACGGATACGCCAGATGTCGTACCAAGCGGCCGAGTTCGCGCTCCAGCATCTTTTTCGACTCGAGCAATTCTTCGCGCGCCTCTGATTCCGTGAAGAGTCTCAAATCGAAGTGTCTGCCGGAGTGCGCCGCGATGGTCACCAGCGGATCCCGGCTCAGTTCCCGAACTTCCGTCCAGTCCATGATGAGTTCCCGCGTCACCGCCAGGGAATCGATCCCAGCAGCAGAGCAATAGGCGGCGACAAATGAATTACGCTTCGCAGGATGGAGATTCCGAAGATGGCGCGCCACCGTCAGAAAAGCGGCATTTCGAGAGTCTGGATCGGGTTTCCACGCGAATTCGTGCGTGGAGCCATTCGCTTCAAAATGGACCTGCTCCACAGCGTGCAAGGCTTGCTCCACGGCATACCACCAGACCGGCTCGGTTCGAGCGACGAAACCAGTCGTAGGATTTACCGCGAACGGAATTCCAAATTCGCGAAAGACGGGCAGTGCTTCGATCAAATTGTCGCGGTAACCGTCGTCGAAAGTGAATGCGACAAACTTCGGCTTTCGCGGCGTCACCAGCCGCGAGGAAATCTGGTCGATTCCGATCGGCTCGAGTCCGGCCGTCCTCACCCATTTGAGAACCGCCCGCAGAGCGGAAGTGGTTAATTCCAACGAGCGGTTTTCGGGCAGCGGTGAAGCCTTGCCATCCGGCACGATTCGGTGCAGGCAGAGAACCGAACCGGTGCCGCGATAAACCGGCGAAATCAGCGAAGAAAGCACTCGGATAAGCCGGTCACGATTCATAAGCCAAGAAGGACGATTTCACTGTAGAGACCATCGATTTGCCCGGGCTGAAGCGTTACCGAGCGATAGACATAAGGCCGGCTCAGGGCCACTTCCCGGCTATGCGGAATGTCCAGCCCGTCGACGAGCCGCCCGTCCACCATGATGAAGGGAGTGCCGGTGGCCAGGAGCAGCCGCAGCTTGATCTGGTCGAGATGCCTCACGAAGGCCTGCCGGTCACTAATGTATTGCAGGTGCGCGAAGGAGGTACGCCGACCCTTTGTTTTCGTAAATACCAGGTAGCAGTATTCGTTGCGCCCGTGGACGAGCAGATGCCCGCATGGATACTTCCGGTGGGCGAGAAGGATTTCACGGTCCACATCGTTCACAATCTCGGCGATGCGATCCGGGTCCGTCGTGGTACGAGAACCAAACCAACCGCCCAGGTTCCAGCCCGGCCACGGCATGAGGATCCGCAGCTTCGTTTCCAGATCCTGAAAGCCGAATTTTTTGTAGAGTGGGTACAGGTTTCCAGCGGGAGTCAGGCAAGTGATTGTGCAGTCGCGCGGCTCCACGACTGCCTTGAACAGGAGCAGCGACGCGTTGCGATATTCGGGAAGGGTGATCCAGGAGCTTAGGTTGCAGAAAGCTGCGCGCTTTCCGTCGATGATGCGCTCACTCCAGATCGTGCCGAAGAAGCCTGCAATGCGATCTCCGTCGCGAAGCAAGTATCCCCGGTGGCGGTGCGGCGAGGCCCACGAATAGTCGAATAACGATCGCCACCCGCCTTGATCCAGCTTGGGGCTATTGAACAGGCTGAGCAATGGCCGAAGCGCTTCGTAATCGGCTTCGAAAGCCTCCCGGACTTCCATTAAAGGGAGCCCTTTCTCGCCAGCGTCTCTTCGATGGAAGCCGCGCTGGTCATAATCATCATTTCTTCCGGCGAAAGTTCCGTTTTGAATTCCTGTTCGAGCGAGAGACAGATGTTCAGGTGCATCACCGAGTCCCACACGGGGGTATTCGCCATCGACAACGATGGCTGGACATTTTCCACCGGAATTCCGAGGGAATCTGAGAGGATCTGGGCGACTGCTGGGTTCATAAGTAAGTATGAAAAGCTAAGTAAGTGGGTGCGGTATAAACACAAGATATCGTGATGGTCAGTTCACTAGTGCGAGGCGATAATCATCTGCCGCGCGGCGACCGGGAGACGAAGCAGTCGGTCATAGCGAGCTTACTTGCACGCAATCAGGCGAAGATAGCGGCTCTGCAGCGAGATCGCGCTCCCATCTTCCAGCGCCAACGGGGCAGAAGCAATGTTGCGGATAGAAGTCCGCCACAAGTGCGTTCTTGGGTCCGGCGAGATATTCACCCACGAGAATACAGCCGTTCTTTTGGCGGATTCGTTGACTCAAATCGGCGAGCAGCGCGGTCTCGACTCGTCGTCCGATCACGCGGCAACTGAGGAGAAAGGTATCTACTCGCCAGTGTGCGTCGGATTCGGGCACGGCGATCGCCACCCCCACGAGCCCATTATCGCCAAATCGATCGGCCAGACGCAGCCAGAGCGCGATGCCTCCCTGATCAATCATCGCAGCGATCTCCGCGTCCGTATGGCGGCGGATCGTAAGATTAAACTGGTTCGTCTTTGCCAGTAATTGGGCGACTCGCGGCAGAGTCTCGGCATTTACCGGGCCGATTGTCGCCTGGAGTTTAAGGCTCTTGAGAAATTCTTCCGGCGACGATGCTGTCTGCTCCAGGCGCGTTCGCTCAGCCTGAACCTGGTAGAGCACGGCCCGCTGGGCATCCTCGGCGCTCAGGATCAGGCGGTCGAAGAGTCCGCTTTCCTCGACGGCATCGATATACCCGAGCGGCGAGGCTGGCGTTTCGATGACGGTCACTTCCGGCGCCCCTCGCCTTACTTCTTCACGTTCGAACGCGCTGTCGTCGAAGAAGACCAGCGACTCGCGACCTACATTTAGCTCGGCTGCGATCTCGCAAAGGTTGACGCTCTTTTCCTGCCAGTTAATGCGAATCGCGCCGAAATCGTCCTTCCGCAGGACGCAGTCTTGATGCTTGGCCCAGAGCTCTTCGACGTCGGTCGGATTATTCTTCGTCGCCACAGCGAGAAGAAATCCGCGGTCCTTCAGGCCGAGCAAATACCGCTGGAATGCCTTGTAAACATTGCCGGGATATTCGTCTCCGAGCGCGATCCCTCCGATGCCGTCCTCTCCGAGCACGCCTCCCCAGAGGGTATTATCCAAATCGAGCACGAGCACCTTCGCCGGGGGCAGCAGCGCCGCTCGAAGGGTACGAGCCAGACCGCGCCCAACGGCGATCTGGGCACTTACGCTCATCGGCACCCTGGCCATGTAAAAGAGTTTGAGATCTCGCCAGGTACTCACTCCATGCATTGCGGCGATGCGCGCCAGGTCGAAAACGTATGCTCCTGAAACCTCGTTGCAGATCCGGGCCAGAATCGCGTTCAATTGCTGGACAAGTGCAGTGCGGGAATCCGCCAGCATCGCATCGGCCAGACCGGTGGGAAGATCGAAGGGCGGGATGAAATTCGAGACCAGCACCGTTGCGGAACTGTTGCGCCGTATCCCCTCCATGAGATTTCGCACGCGAGCTTCCACGTCGGCGATCATGCGATCCAACGCGGGACGCGAGTCGGAAAGGCGCCTGAGAAAATCGGGAACCAATTCTTCAAGCCGGACTAGCAGGATCACGACTGACGGCTTCTGTGCGTAGAGTTCGCTCGACGGATCGAGCGCCTGCTCCTCGAGTTGGCCCCATGGCGCAAACCAGGAACTGAGTTTGAGGCTGCGGCGGGCACTCTCCACGACCAGGTACGGTTCCAGCACCTGGGCTGTGAAAGTCGAAAGAATCGCGGCCCGTACGGTTTTCATTCCTGAGCCATCCATGGCAGCGACCTCGCGGGCCGCTTTCAGATAAGCAGCGGGCGTCGGAGCCAGCGAAGAAAACAGATCGTGAGGCGTCATGGCGTCTCAAGCACGAACGAACGCCGCTTCCTGCCACCGCCTGAGAAAGTGCACAGGTGGATAGGAAAGACGCGGACTGCTACCTGAAGGATTGGGGTGATCAGATGACAAAGGGTGGATTGAAATGGCGTGATCGCCTCTTTCGCGAGCCTGGCGTATCTGCAGCAGGCCGAGCAAGGGTGCCGAATCTATAAAAGAAACGCGGCGTTTCCACCTCAAAGCGCTTTCCCGTGTGAGCACCTCCTTCCATCGACATCACTCGCCGCCACCACGCGACGCGGGAGCGTCGCCCACATGGCATTACGTCTTAGGAGCAACGTACGTACCGAAGGCATGTGGTGGACAGCACGATTGAAGGAGCCGTGATCTCGAATGCGCCTGCAAAACTTCAACGCCTGCGGCAGCTAGGACCGGACATTATGAAATGTCGGTTCGTGGCGCGCCGGATAGCGATCAAAGTTTTCCGATCCCAAAGTAACCCGTGGATATGGACAAATACCGTCCACGCGGTATTGTTTCCAGATGGAAGACGTCAAATACGCGTACAGCACCTTTCTCGATTTCCTTGCGAAGCACCATCTGACGGTCTCCGAAGCCCACCAGCGCCTTCTGCGGCGTGGCTTCAAGTTCGACAAGAAGACCCTTTACCGTCTCGCAAGCCGCGCGCCAATCCAGACGATCAATGCACCGGTGGTCGGCGCGGTATGCGAGGAATTTAAGATCGGCCTCAACGAGTTGCTCACCTGGGAACGGCCAAAACCAAAACTCCACCGCATCGACTCGAAAACGCAAGCGCGGCTCGATGAGTTGATGGCCAAGAACACCGAGGGGATGCTGACCGCCCCGGAAAAAAAAGAGCTGGCAAGCCTTGGCGAAACCGTGGAGCGGCTGTCTCTGGAAAACGCCAGGATGCTTGCCGCTCACGCTGAAACTGATCAGCGAGCGGGTGCGGCGCGACGCACGGCGGTGACCCGCAGCCGTCGCAAGGCGGCGTGAATTCCACCCGGGAGAAAGTCGAAAAGCGGGCAAAGCAGCGCTGCGAATACTGCCACGCGCCGCAGGGAGTCTGTGCATACACGTTCCACGTCGAGCACATCACTCCGCGATCGAGAGGCGGCACGAACACGCTGACAAACTACGCGCTCGCCTGTTTTTCCTGCAACAACGCCAAGGGAGCCCACCTCACCGGTGTCGATCCCGAGTCGGGGGATGAAGTCGCGCTGTTTCACCCTCGCAAGCAGAAGTGGGACGATCACTTTACCTGGTCCGAGGACTTTAGCCACGTCGAAGGAAAAACCACGACTGGCCGTGCCACGGTGCGGCGACTCAAAATGAACGAGCGGCTGCAGGTGAAGGCGCGGCCATTGTGGGTTCGCACTGGAACTTGGCCGTGACGAACAGCTGCCGAATCCACCGGCAGTTAGCGACTTGGCGCTCCGTGTTACTTAACTCACGCGCCAATTGCCGATCTTCGCGATAAGCTTCCTCGCGAAGATCCATGGCAGCTGCGCGATCGATTCGGCACGCCAGTAGAGGCTGAGATGTTGCATCGTGCCTTTCAAGCCGGGTTGGACGACTCCAAGAAGGCGGGCTCGCTTCAAATCGGCACGATAAACTTCCCAAATCACTTTCCAGGACGCCTTTTCGTAAGGCCGCGTCAACTGTTCATAGGCAATCCTTTCGCGCCGGGTTGCCGGAAGTTGAACCAAGGTCTCGAGTAATGAACGCGGAATTTCACCAGGCAGGATCTTGTCGTAAACGGCCAGCGCTTCGGCCACTGGGAGGACGATTCCCCTGCGATGGACTTCCGAGGCGAAGGCCTGCCAATCCGGCGTATACCGCTTCAAAAGCAGATGCACGTCGAGGATCCAACGGATGGCCGGAACCCTCTGCCAGGAGAAGCCGTGCCCCAGCAGGTGCATGAGCATGTGTTCCACCGACAACGTGAAAACTGGCTCTCCGCGAAACGCAATCTCACGGCGGACAGCCCACAGCGGCGCTTCATCCACTGGCTCATTTGGACGCCGCAGAAGCCGCCAATGCACGTCGCAGCTGAGCCCATCGTCACGTCGCAGTTCTTCCGAGTGCCGCAATGATCGCATCTCCGGCGAGAAGGTTTCCGGTGACTGTGGCCGCCACCCGAATGGAGCAAGCATTATGACCGCTCGTTCGACATCCTCCGGGCGGATCATCAAATCGAAGTCCTCCATATATCGGCCTCCCACATCGCCGTACACATCGGCAAGGAGCGACAATCCCTTGAGCACGAGGACATCGACGCCGTGCTCGCGCAGGCATCGGGCCACCTCCACAGAGGCGTTGACGAGCCGCTGATTGGCCATCCAGGCAAAGCGATAGATTCCTTCGCAAAAAGCTACGTCTGCAGCGGACAACCTGAGATCCTCGCGTCGAAGATAGATCCACGGCATGAGACGCACCGACGCTGCGTCCGCCTTTTCCGGCTCTTCCTGCCGGCGCCATTCTCGCCAAGCGGAAGCGGCAGCATCACCGGTCGCGCAAGCAGCCTTCAGCAGGAGTTCCTGCTGCGGGGAAGGCAGACAGCCGGCGACGTCGGGGCGCGAGTTTGGCTGGTTTGCGTTCACAGCGTTTCAACGACGTGTTCCAGACAATCCATTCCATCCGCGATCGCGTGATACTGCAGGACAAAGGCAGGAACGCTCCGCCCAATCGCGGCGAGCCAGGCCAGCGATTCAGTCCAGCCCGATCGAAGCTCCGGTGCAAGACGCTGCACGAGTTCCGGGCCAGTGAGCGGCGTAGCAATTGCCCGGATATCATCCGAGGTGTACTCCGGCACTACGATCGCGTGGATCGTTCCACTATGCGCAAACGCTCCGCCGCTCAGCTCGTCCGGTTTCACGAATCGGATGCGCTTCCGGTTGTCATTTACGGCGAACTCCCGAATTCCCGGCAGGGACGACGTTTGTGGGAAAAAACCGAACGAGCGTTCCTTGAGATTAAAGTTCCGCCGAAATCCTTCGGCGATGCATGGGTCTGCCTGTCGAAAACAAAGGAGTTCGTCAGAAAGCCAGTTCCAGCCACGCAGGATGCAGGAAAGGACGAATGACGTTTTCCCCGACCCTGAAGTGCCACAGATCACGACCCCACGCCCCTGTGGGTCTACCACTCCGCCAGCATGGAGTAAGGAAGTCTTGGGCAAGCGTTCGCGAATTAGGTCATCCAGAAGACTGTCGCTCTGCAGATACAGATCTTCCCGCGTTGGGAAGGCACCCCAGTGCTGGCCCTTGAGCAGGACGCGCCACGAATCGGCCGACAAATGCTGCCAGACGAGATCCGCCTCGATGTCTTGTGAGCAGGGCGAGATCTCCACCAGCGCTGACGATTGCAGATCTCTCGCCAATTCCTCGAGGTCAGCCGAATCGATTCGCAGGGTCGCGTCGAAACCGAGCTTGCGATAGCGGAACCTCAAACTCATGCCCTGGGATCTTAGATCACTCCTTCGCTGATCAGTTTCTTCAGGACTTCCTCGGCTTCCTCGCGGCTGATTTGAAAATCGCTTTCCACAGCCTGGCAGATCTCGGCCACAGTCGACTCCCCGTCACAATGGGTCAGGACCGCTTCAGCGGACGCATTCAGAGTAATCAGTTTCCCCGTGCTTTCCTCGTACAGGAAGCAGCCGTCCGGGATTGGCTCCCAGAGGAAGCCGTCTCGCACAGTGGGAACATATGTCTCAAAGTTCGGGTCGCTCATTGCGCCAATGTGCGTTGTGCGACCAAAAGCCGCAACTCATGCTCGGGATTCCCTGGGTCCAATGCCACGCAACGCTGAAAACAATCTGTCGCCTCGCGGTATTGACGTTTTCCCATGTGGCAGAGTCCCAGAGCACGCCAAATGCCGGAGCCCAGATATTCAGATGGGACTGGAACTTCAATAGAGCCGGGGCGGACGCCATTTCTGAACCGTTCCAACCATTCAAGGGCATCCGCGTAGTGGCCGATCGCCAGTTCCGCCAGCCCTCGATGCAGGCAGTAAGCGAGCGTCGACCCGAAGGCCTTTTCCGCCGTTTGCGCGACCGACAAAGCCTCCTCAGCAAGCCCTTCCTCGGAAAGGACCCACAATAAATTGATCAAGACCTGGAGCGCGGAATCTGGCGTTGTTGCACCGATTGAGCCTTTGTCTGAGACGAATTCTTCCAGCAGGCGGGAAAGGAACTGACGCGCTTCCGGGCGGCGGTCCGAGTACGCCAGGGCGAGGCCGAGTTCGGCGCCGATATGACACCTCCGCTCCGGCGATGCCGTGGCCGAGCCACGCAGCCATTCCGCGTCGAGTAACGGCAGATTCCGCGACACCTTTCCAGGCATGGCGGCGGGAACGTAGCCCGTATGAATAACCGTGAGATCCAGATCCTGACGCTTCCAGCCGCGCGTCATCTGGAGAGACAGCCAGGCACCCACATTTTCGTGGATCACCCCCTCAAAAGCCGCGCCCAACCCGTTCCTCAGGATCTTCACCGAACGCACCGGCGTGTAATCCGCTTGAACCGAATAGCACAAGGTGGCGGCGCAAGCCTCGGAATCGAGCCGCTCGCGGATCCGTGCTGCCTCACCCGGAGGCAGGACATCATCCGCATCGAGGACGAGAATCCAGTCCTCAGAGACGTCCGCGATGCTTGCATTCCTGCCGGCCGCAAAATCGTTACGCCAGGGAAACGAGCGGACCGTCGCGCCAAATGATCTGGCGACTGCTGCCGATTCGTCCCGGGATCCTGTATCCGTGACGTAGATCGCGTCGACCTGGCCTTCCAAACTGGACAAGCACGCGCGAAGAAACTCGGCCTCGTCGCGAACCATGAGACAGGCGGCGATGCTCATGCAGCCCACCGCCCGGTTTCACCACGCCAGATTCCAAACCAGTTACAGGTGAAGGACACTTCTGGGTCTGGGGATAGAGACCAAGGGCCGGCAGCAGCCAACGGCCGCGCAAAACGCGGGACGACAGCGCCCCGGCCCTTCCCAAGGATTGATCCGTTAAATCGGCTCTGGCCGTCCGCCGCCGCCGGTTCCGCCGCCCCCGGCGGACTGACCGAACAGTGGCGGCGTGCTACGCGCGATCAGGAATACTCCGACGGCTGGGATAAGCCGCCCGAGCACGGAGCGCCGCAGGAATGCGCGTCGCGTGACCAATTCTTCTTTAGTGAGTTTTTTCATTAAGAAATCCTCGATGGTTACTTTGCCAGCGAGACACCACGCGGCTGTTCGAAAAAGCCATCGAGTGAGAGCTGAGTAGCGATGCCCGTCCCCTTGTCAACCCGATACAAGCGGCGAGTGGTGACAACGGATTTTCCATCCGTCACAAGGTAGTTTCCGTCATCCTCAATGGCGACGTGTGTAGGTTGAACGAACTGCGAGTCCGCAGAGATCACCGTCTGCTGGCCATCCGGCAAGCTGACCGAGATCAGTGCCTTCGCATAGGCGTCCACCACGACGAGGCTCTTTCCGTCCTTCTGGACGGCAAGGCCAACCGGGAACTGCAGGTTTCCATCAGTGGTGATGACGGTCTGCGCACCACTCACAGGATCGACCTTGATGATCTTCTTCGGCGTGCCTTCGTCGGAGACGTAAATGTCTCCATTCGGAGCCAGGGCCAATCCCTGGATGTAGTAGAAGTTGCCGCCTGTGCTGAGCAGGGTCTTCGCGCCCGTCGTGGAATCGACTCGGAAAATGGCGCCCGCATAGTTGTAGGCGTCCGCATCCGCGACGATCCAGCTTCCGCTGCTCTCGACCTTTACCCCAAGCGGAGTGACGAACGGAGCGCCACTGGAAACGAGTTTCTCGGCCCCCGTCTGGCGGTCGATCGTATAGATGCCGCCATCAGGCGAGATCTGCTGCGCGGACAGATTGTGTTGATAATCGGCGATGACGTAGTTTCCGTTGGCGTCGACCGTCATTTCGTACGGATCCTTGATCGTCGTCGTGATGATCTTCTGGATGTGGCCAGTCTTCGTCACGAGCAGGATCGTTCCGGTGCTGTTGTACGGTCCGCGGTCGGCAATCAGGAAATCGCCTTCGTCGGATTCGACCTTCATGACGTAGATCGTGAAGACCTTTTCGTAGACCCCTCCACTGTTGTCCGACACCTGTACACGGATACTGTACGTGGGCTGGATCGTGACATCCGGCGGCGCGTTGATCTTGAGAGTATTTCCAACGATCGTGAACTTGCTGTTATCCGTACTGCCGGTCCCTGGCACCAACTGGAAGGTGTCGGTTGAACCGAGGTCCGGATTCGCCACGAACGTCCCGACGGCCGTCGAAGCCGGAGCGTGGTCGGTGACATGCCCTCCGTTCAGGGTCAGGTCAATCGGATGATCATCCGACGTTCCCGTGCCCTGGATCATGAAGGTGTAGGGATTCTTGGTGGTCGAATTGTTCCCGATCGAGATAGTGGCCGTCCGTAAGCCAGCCCCAGTCGGCTGGAACGTAATGGTGAACGATACGGAGCTTCCTGCTGGAACCGAGGTCGCAGCCGGCTGCGTGAGGATGAAGTCCCCAGCATTTGCTCCTGAAATTGCAACCACCGGCGTGCCGGTCAGCTGCACCGTGCTGGTGCCATAACTTTCGATCGCGAAGGTGCTCTGGATGGCGTCGACACCGACTGTCGCGCGCCCAAAGTCCGTTGAATCGAACGCGGCGGGCGTTACATCACCATTCAGGATCGACACTCCATTCCCGCGGAGGTTGATCTTGGCCAATGGGTCAATTCCAGCCGCGACCGTAAACGTCTGATCGACGCTTGGTGCCGCGTTATACTGAGTATTGCCCGGCTGGGTCGCCTGCACGTCCACTGTTCCAACCCCGGTGAGCGTCAGGACATTTCCAGCGACGGTGGCCGGGCCTGACACCACGGTATAAATCACCGCGAGGCCGGAACTGGCTGTCGCATTCAGGGAAATCGGCGCATCGCCAAGGGTATGGTTCGGAATGGGTCCGAATGTAATGGTCTGGTTCGCCGGTCCGACGGTGAAGGTCTGGTCGACAGTCGGAGCAGCATTGTAATTGCCGTTACCCGGCTGCGATGCCCGAACATCCACCGTGCCTACGTCGGTGATGGTCAGTGTATTTCCAGTGACCGTCGCAGGTCCGGAGATCACGGTGTAAGTCACTGCAAGGCCGGAACTCGCGGTCGCGCCGAGCGTGATTGGCGCATCCCCATAGGTATGATTGGGAATGGCTCCGAAGGTGATCGTCTGGTCTTGCAAGGCGACCGTGAAGGTCTGATCCACGCTGGCCGCGGCGTTGTACTGCGGATTACCAGCCTGTGATGCACGCACATCCACCGTTCCAGCTCCAGTGATCGTCAGCGTGTTGCCGGAGACCGTCGCGGGTCCGGACACCACGGTGTAAGTCACCGCCAGGCCGGAACTCGCCGTCGCACCGAGCGTAATTGGCGAATCGCCATAAACGTGGTTCGGAATGGTTCCAAACGTGATCGTCTGGTCGCTCTTACCGACCGCAAAGGTCTGGTCCACGTCTGGCGCTTGATTGTACTGCGGATTACCAGCCTGCGATGCCTTGACGTCCACCGTGCCAATTCCCGTGATCGTCAGCGTATTGCCGGAGACCGTCGCAGGACCGGACACGACCGTGTAAGTCACTGCAAGGCCGGAGCTCGCAGTTGCACCGAGCGTAATTGGCGCGTCGCCAAACTTGTGATCAGGAATTGCACCAAAGGTGATCGTCTGATCGCCCTTGCCGACCGTAAACGTCTGATCCACGTCGGCCGCTGCGTTGTACTGCGGATTACCAGACTGCGATGCCTTGACGTCCACTGTGCCAACTCCCGTGATCGTCAGCGTATTGCCAGAGACCGTCGCGGGTCCGGATACCACGGTGTAAGTCACCGCCAAGCCGGAGCTGGCCGTCGCTCCGAGTGTGATCGGCGCGTCGCCAAAGGCGTGGTTCGGGATCGTTCCAAACGTGATCGTCTGGTTGCCTTTGCCGACCGTGAAGGTCTGATCCACGTCGGCCGCTGCGTTGTACTGCGGATTACCAGGCTGCGATGCCTTGACGTCCACCGTGCCAACTCCCGTGATTGTCAGCGTATTGCCGGAGACCGTCGCAGGTCCGGATACCACGGTGTAAGTCACCGCCAAGCCGGAGCTCGCTGTCGCTCCGAGCGTGAACGGCGCGTCACCAAAGGCGTGGTTCGGGATCGTTCCAAACGTGATCGTCTGGTCGCCCTTTCCGACCGTGAACGTCTGATCGACGTCGGCCGCTGCATTGTATTGCGGATTACCGGGCTGCGATGCATTGACGTCCACTGTCCCGACGCCGGTGATTGTCAGCGTATTGCCCGATACCGTCGCGGGTCCGGATACCACTGTGTAAGTCACCGCCAGGCCTGAGCTCGCGGTTGCACCGAGCGTGATCGGCGCGTCACCGTAGGCATGGTTCGGGATCGTCCCGAAAGTAATGGTCTGGTTGCCCTTGCCGACCGTGAAGGTCTGATCCACGTCGGCCGCTGCGTTGTACTGCGGATTACCAGCTTGCGAGGCCTTGATGTCCACTGTGCCAACTCCGGTGATCGTCAGTGTGTTGCCGGAGACCGTCGCGGGTCCCGATACCACGGTGTAAGTCACCGCCAGGCCAGAGCTAGCCGTCGCTCCGAGCGTGATTGGCGCGTCTCCGTAGACATGGTTCGGGATCGTTCCAAACGTGATCGTCTGGTCGCTCTTGCCAACCGTGAACGTCTGATCCACGTCAGCCGCTGCATTATACTGCGGATTGCCAGCTTGCGATGCACGGACGTCTACTGTGCCAACATCGGTGATCGTCAGCATGTTGCCGGATACCGTCGCGGGTCCGGATATTACGGTATAAGTCACCGTTAGCCCCGAGCTTGCGGTAGCTCCGAGCGCGAAAGGCGCGTCTCCGTACACATGGTTCGGGATCGTTCCAAACGTGATCGTCTGGTCGCCCTTGCCGACCGTGAAGGTCTGATCCACGTCGGCGGCGGCGTTGTACTGCGGATTACCGGGCTGCGAGGCCTTGACGTCCACCGTGCCAACTCCCGTGATTGTCAGCGTATTGCCGGACACTGTCGCAGGGCCGGATACCACGGTGTAAGTCACCGCAAGGCCAGAGCTTGCAGTCGCACCGAGCGCGAAAGGCGCGTCGCCAAAGACATGGTTCGGGATCGTTCCAAAAGTGATCGTCTGATTGCCTTTGCCGACCGAGAAGGTCTGATCCACGTCCGGCGCCGAGTTATACAGCGGATTACCAGCCTGCGAGGCCTTCACGTCCACCGTGCCAACTCCCGTAATCGTCAGTGTATTACCGGACACCGTCGCAGGGCCGGATACCACGGTGTAAGTCACCGCAAGGCCAGAGCTTGCAGTCGCACCGAGCGCGAAAGGCGCGTCGCCA
>FTCV01000741.1_pt1 | contig 24008 bp, 20 predicted proteins | sample 1639691 | NCBI WGS metagenome assembly FTCV01 (sample SAMEA3914864, study PRJEB12502) | metagenome | biome: forest; material: soil | place: USA | collected 2012-03-12 | depth 0.3 m
ACGATCTCGATGCCGTGATCGTCGGCAGCGATCAGGTCTGGCGAATGGATTACCTCAAGGATGACGGCTACCGGGAATTCTTTCTCAGCTTCGTGAATTCGCCCGCGGTCCGGCGGATTGCCTATGCCGCGTCCTTCGGTACGGGAGAATGGCCGCATAAGGACAGAGTGCCGGCGGTCTCGAAACTGCTGCAGCGTTTCAATGCGATATCCGTTCGCGAAGACTCGGGTGTCGCCCTTTGCAGGACCACGTTCGGCGTCGATCATTGCGAGCACGTCCTCGATCCGACCTTGTTGATCGACCCGCAATTCTACAAATCGATCGGCGCAGCGAGCCGCAAGTGCGGCAACAAGACATTCCTGACCTACCTGCTGGATGCACCCGATCGGCGCCCTCTGGTCGAGGCAGCCGCCAGTACGCTTCCCTATGGTTACGAGCGGCGTTCGCTTGTCTTGAAGCAGGACCGTCCTCCCGATCTGCCAAACTGGCTGGGCTCCTTCATGGATGCAGACTTCGTCATGACGGATTCCTATCACGGAACCATCTTTTCGCTGATTTTCGAGAAGCCCTTCATTGCTATTGCCAATACCGGGCGAGGGGCGGATCGATTTCAATCGCTGTTGAACCAGTTGGGCCTCGCCCATCGCCTCGTTTCCGCCGATGAGGGGCACAGGGTACCCGGACTAGTTTCCGATCCGATCGACTATGCCGCGGTAAGGCAAAGGATTGAGATCAGGAGGCGGGCATCGGCGATCTTCCTTGATCGCGCGCTTGGCGTTTGACCTGGGATTAACGCGAGACCTTCCGGCCTTTCTGGGCCGCGTGATCACGAGCTCGTAGCTGAACTGTCGGAGGAAAGAGTGCTGCAGACCCCGAATCAGCCAACCGTCGTTGTCGGGCAGACCGAATATGCCGTATCAGCCGCAGCGCCCGAAAACATCCAGTTGGCGCCGGATGGCGCATGCGCCGTTTTTACGGTCCGGCCGGGAGATGTCGCTCCGTATGATCGGATTCGAAGGCGTCCTTACGAGAGGGCGGAATTTATCAATCTAAAGCCGTTTGCATTTGGCGAGGCCCAGGTCATCTCCTTTATGCAATATATCGCGCCAGGGAGCGCGGCCTCCGGTAATCGGCCCGCCGTCATCGGGCAGATACACAACACCGGCGGGCAGACGAGACGTCCCCAGCCGTTCGTTGCGATGCAGGTGGTCGGAACGCGGCAGCGGATCGTAACCTTTTCGGGAGGTGGAGAACATCAATCCCGTAAATCGGTCGCGCAATGGGAGGCGCCGGTTGAAGCCGGCCGGTGGACACAATGGACCTGGGAATTCGTGCCGGATCGGACCGAGACAAAGTTGCAGGTTTGGCGGGACGGTGTTCAACTCTTTCCAGCTGCGCTCGAGCTTGGGGGCTATGACGGACCGCGCGGTCCCTATTGGCAGTTCGGTATCTACCGCTCGAAGGATACAACGACGATGCGCGTGGGTTATGCCGAAATGACAGTGCGTTCAGGCCCTCTGGGATCTGCGGCAAAGGTCGGCACCAGCACTGTGCCGGCCATGTGTTCGGTAGAGCCCGTTGGTTGAAATCGGGCACGTGCAGTTCGCCGCTGAGGCCCTTAAGTCCTCGGCCTTATTGAACCAGACAATTTCGCTTCGTTGCGAACGTCGCAATACCGCATGATTTTGCGCAAAGCCTGGAAGCCTGCGGTTCACGGGCAGTGCTCGCAGGCGCAAAAAATTGGCGGCGGGTCACGCGCCAGGCTCGATCAAAACAGGATGAAGAGGTGAAAAACACATGACTGATGCGAATCTGGGCAAGCCGATCCGCAAGGCTGTCTTCCCCGTTGCAGGCCAGGGTACTCGCTTCCTTCCTGCTACCAAGGCCATTCCCAAAGAGTTGCTTCCGGTCGTCGACCGCCCGCTGATCCAGTACGCCCTGGATGAAGCGCGCGAGGCGGGGATCGAGGAGTTCGTATTCGTTACGGGGCGCGGGAAGACGGCCATCGTCGAGCATTTCGACACGGCCTATGAACTGGAAGCGACGATGAGTGCGCGTGGAAAGTCGCTCGACCCGCTCGAGCCCACTCGGATTCAGCCCGGCAATCTCGTGACCGTACGCCAGCAGGTGCCGCTGGGGCTTGGTCATGCGGTCTGGTGTGCGCGCGGGGTGATAGGCAGCGAACCCTTCGCGGTCTTTCTCCCCGATGAAATGATGTACGGCAGCCCTGGATGCATGGCGCAGATGGTCGAGGCTTATAGCGAAGTGGGCGGAAATCTTGTCTCCGTGCTCGAAGTGCCGATAGAGGATGTGTCCAGCTACGGTGTCATCAATCCTGGCGAGTGCAGGGGGGCGCTGACCGAGGTGATCGGGCTGGTGGAGAAGCCAAGGGCGAGCGAGGCACCGTCGAACAAGATCGTATCCGGCCGGTACATTCTACAGCCCGAGATCATGGACCTTCTCGAGACGCAGGGCCAAGGTGCAGGAGGTGAGATTCAGCTGACCGATGCCATGGCAAAGCTGATCGACCGGCAGCCATTCCATGCCGTCACATTCAACGGGCGCCGTTTCGATTGCGGCTCCAAGGTCGGCTTCGTGGAGGCGACTTTGGCGATCGCCCTCGATCGCGCCGATATCGGTGAGGACGTGCGCAAGATCGCGGAGAAGATGCTAGCCTGATGTGGGCGAGCGGATCCCTGGAGGTGGAGCATGCTGCCGGAGAGCAGCGCGCTCCACATTGCAAGGTCGTTACGCCTCTCCTGCATCGATTGCGATACGAATGGCCTCGGACATGTTTTTGGCGCCAAGCTTGAACATCATGTTCGCCCTGTGCACCTCGACAGTGCGCGGACTGATCTCAAGTTCGGCGCCTATCAATCGATTGGATTGGCCCCGTGCAACGCGGAGCAACACTTCTCGCTCGCGTTTGGTGAGACGATCGATGCGTTCGGCGGCGCGAATGACGCGGTGTTGCGCTGGTATGGCCAAATCCGCGCGGTTGCGTGCCGTTGCCAGGGTTGTCTTCAGCTCTGCCGGTGTCGCGGGGATCAGGAGATAGTCGACGGCTCCGCGCGAGATCACGTTCACAATTTTCCTGATATCGGCCTGTTCCGCATAGACTATGAGTGAAACTGCAGGGTCGCCGGCGACGAGCGCGAGCATATCGTCCAGAATCTGATCTTCATCTTCGGCAATCATAATGAGTGAACGCCGAAGGTTCGACCCGCCTCGGTAATCGGCGCGCTCTATCCCGATGCCTATTTTGTGAAGAAGCCTCGCCATCGAGGAGTACCTTTTGGGATTGCTGTCGATGAGCACGACGGAGAGATAGTCAGACATGGTGGGGCTCTCCCTCTATCGCTTTTGAGTTTTCCGCGCACGCGAGGGCGGACGTAGCCGATTGCCCCGAAAGGTGGCGTTCCCACGCGAGGGCATGCCGCACAATCGTATCAAGGTCGTCATAGCGGGGAGTCCACGGGAGCACGGCCCTGATCTGTTTGTTTTGCGCGACCAGCAAGGCAGGATCCCCGGCTCGTCGATCTACGAATTTCCGTTCGATCGGGCTGTTCGTGACGCGATCGACTGCATCGAGAACCTCGAGCACCGAGAAGCCGCGCCCGTAGCCGCAGTTGAGGACGTGGCTCTTGGTGGGAGCCGAAATTAGCTCTTCCAGCGCCAGCACGTGAGCAAGGGCCAGATCCGAGACGTGAATGTAGTCACGTACACCTGTTCCATCGCGCGTTTCAAAGTCGGTCCCGAATACCGCGACTTGCGCGCGTTTGCCGAGTGCCACTTCGACAGCCACCTTTATGAGGTGGGTGGCGCCGAGCGTCGACTGGCCCGCGCGGCATTCGGGATCGGCTCCGGCAACGTTGAAGTAACGCAGCGCGCAATAGTTCATTGCATGCGCTGCGGCGACATCGCGGAGCATCACTTCGGTCATGAGTTTCGACATGCCGTAGGGATTGATCGGCTGCAGAGCGGACGTTTCATCCACCAGCGATGTGGGCGGATTGCCATAAACTGCAGCGGTTGAGGAAAAGATGAAATGCGAGACATTGGCGGCTAGTGCCGCCTCGATCAGGGAACGGCTCTGTGCGGTGTTGTTCGCATAGTATTTGAGAGGATTTTGTACGGATTCGGGCACAATGATGGATCCCGCAAAGTGCATCACGGCAAACACGTCATGATCGCTGATCGTCTTCGTAACGAGCGGTCCGTCGCCGGCATCGCCTTCCACCAAAGGCACATCGTCGGGGACCGCCCACCGGAAACCCGTGGTGAGATTGTCGATTACCACCACTCGCCATCCTGCATCCCGCAAGGCGAGGACGGCGTGACTACCGATGTAGCCTGCACCACCGGTGACAAGAACCGTCCGTCTCGCCGCGGCTCGGTCCATGGTTGCTTCTCTTCCCTCAATTGTCATGCTTGTCTGTCCTGCGTATCCGCCCGCTCGACATCGTGGTTTTTGGTAGGGCGCGAAGGGCTGTGCTGCTCGTAGTTCAGCCGACCCGGTTCATAATTTTTTCGACGTCATCGCTCCGGATGAGGTAGCCCTGTCCGCGCCGGCATTTGACCACGCCATCAAGGCCGGCGCGGGACAGAGACGCCCGAAGGTCGTGTATGTAGACCCGCAAGGCGGGAACGCTCGGCTTGCGCACGCAAATGAGCTCCGCCAGTTCTTCGTCCTTTCGGGGAAGGTCCGGGGTCTCCAGCAATTCCACGAGAAGCCTGGCGCTTCTGCGAAAGCGCATGTCCAGATTTTTGTAAGCGGTGTCTGCCTGCAGTCGTTCGGTCCGTTCCTGACCTGGCTCGATCCTGTTCAGCAGCTCAACGGCGATGGAACGGATGAGCCGCGCGTTCTTGAGATGCTCTTCGGCAAGTGCCACGAGATAATTGATCGCCGAGCGATCACCTTGAACGAGCGCGGCTTCGAGATCCAAGGGGGGCACGTGCATCTCGCCAATTCCGGCCTTGCTCGGGTGGTTTGCGGTTCCAAGCATCATGCCCGCTGCATTTCTGCGCTCAGTCTGCGCACTTCTTGCGAACGTCCCCGCGCCATGATGAGAATATCGGTACCGGTTGCGACCACGATCAGGTCGTCGACACCCAGCAATGCCACTCGCGGGCCTTCACTATGAACAAGGCAGCCACGGCTGTCGTGTCGGACTGACTGCCCACGTACACTGTTGCCGTGTTCGTCCCGCTCGCGCGCTTCATAGAGAGCATCCCAGCTTCCGATATCCGACCAGCCCATCGAAACCGGAACAACGGCAACCTTGTCGTGCAGTTCGAGGACGCCGTTGTCGATCGAAATGGCGGGAGCGCGCGAAAACGCCGCTGCGTCAGGCAGGATCGTGGAATCGAATTGAACCGTCGCCTGCGCCATTGCTTCGGCTGCCGCAGCCGCCACCGCCGGCTGATGCAGTCCGAGCGCTGCCAGAAGGGCATCGGCACGCAGCAGGAAGATCCCCGCATTCCACAGGTGGCCACCGGCATCGAGCATCGCCTGCGCCCGATCCGCGTCCGGCTTTTCCACGAAGCGGGCGATACTGCGAACACCGGGGGCAAGCGCTTCGCCGACACGAATGTAGCCGTAGCCAGTATGCGCTGCATCAGGCTCGATGCCGAACGTGCACAGCCATCCCTCCCGTGCAAGCGGCGCGGCGAGGTCGATTGCCTTGCGGAAGGCTTCCGGTGCCTGGATCGAATGATCGCTGGGAAGGACCAGCAGCAACTCGTCCGGCCGCGATGCCGTGAGGGCGGCGAGGGCAATAGCGGGCGCTGTGTTGCGCGCATGGGGCTCCAGAATGAGGCGAAACTCGTCGATGTCGGCATCTTTCATCTGGCAGCGTATCTCGCCGCCGAAGTCTGCGCCGCCAATGATGAGGGGAGCTGCGAACCGGGCGCGATCGGCCACGTACTGCGCGGTTGTCTGCAGCATCGTTCCCGAGGAGAGTAGCCGGTGGAACTGTTTGGGACGCTCCGGTCGGGAAAGCGGCCACAGCCGTGTTCCGGAGCCCCCCGAGAGTATGACCGGCAGAATTGTATGCGTCTCGTTCATTGCAGCAGACTTTCGGTTGGTTCGATGGGGCCTCCAATGGAGGATCGTGATGAGGGCGATGTCAGAGGTGTTTGGCCCAGTGGCATGTGACCTAGTGGCGTTCGACCCCGCGGTTGAACGAAGGGCCGGGCCGGCGGGTACGGCCGTGCCGACGCTCCGGCGCGATCGCACGTTGCACAACCGCGTCCTTTGCGCGGAAGGACGTTCTGGCTTGGCGCTCGAAGCCGGATCATAGCTCGCGCTCACCGGCCGAGACGAAGATGCGTTCCTCATCCACTTCGGGCATCGGCACAGGAGGTACATGGACAAGACGCAGCGTCGCATAGTGGCCGCTGTCGCTTTGTTCCGGAACCAGCGTCAGGACATGAGCAGGCTCCGGAGCCATATAGCGTCGGCACCACATGTCCGACCCTTCCAGTTCGATCTGGCCGTAAAGCACTTCAAGATGTGCCTCGGCCAAGCCCTTGAACAGCCGTACTCGGCCCGTCTTGTCGATCTTGACGTCCCAGTCTGCGGGCACGAGGTACCGGGAACGGCAGCCATCCGGGACACCGATCCAGCTGTCGGTGATGAGAACCGTTCCCGCACTGGGTACAGCGACCGATCTGCGAACGGTACCGTAGCTGGTCGCAAGACGGGCGCCCACCGCCCGCTCGAAAGGTTCGAAGTCGATCATCTCGGCGGCGGCGAGCCTGCCGACCTTGAAGCATCCGAAATATTCCACCGGCTCGAACCCGGCAAAGCAAGGGCCGTTGTGTGCTGACGCGGATCTTTCCAATGCCCGGCGCGGGCCGGTGGAGTACTGCGAGGTGCCGGGATCGACAATGAGGCGTTCACCTCCAATATCTACCTCGATCCCGAGAAAGTCTGCGTGTCCATGGCCTGGATTCCATTCTGGGCCGATGGCGCCGGCATCCATCCAGACGTCGATCTCGCCCGATGTCACGCGGACATAGCCCGCATCGGGGAGAATCGATTTTTCACAGCGCTGCTGTGGCAGTTCCAGAACGTCGCACGCGCGGGGTGTCTCGCCGATCCAGCTGTCGTTGAAGAGAGCGATGTCGCCGTCGCGATGAGACATCAGCTGCCAGGCCCGTTCGGCGGCGGCTCCACGCGCCCCGGCCAGCGCCCGCGTCGACGCGCTCAGAAAATCTGCGGCCGCGAATATCCTGAGCGCCATCACGCTGAGGCCCTGGTACATCGCTGAGCGTTCGATCTGCATGCCATCGGGCAGGATCGTTCGCTCGATTATGGCGTGCACTTCCCGATCCAGTTTCTTCGCCTGGCGTGTGCTGAACGGCATGCAGGCCATGCCATAAAGGCACAGTGCCGCGAGGTTGCGTTCGGTGTGGTTGTTGCAAAGATCGTGCTCGACATTCGCCCGCACGAAAGCAGCGTCCCGGTGAACAAAGCGGGCAATCGTGTTCCGGAGTTCGGCGTCCAGCGTGTCTCGCGTTTGCGCGAGCGCGAACGCGCTGAGCATCGCAAGGATGCGATGGGAGGCACCGTAAGGTGACCAGATCGTTCGGAACGGGTCTGCCAAGTCGAATCTGGCTGCGCGCTCGAAGCTCTCAAGGAGTGCCAGAGCGGTGGCTTTGTCCTCTTGGCGGCCATCCGCAATGAGGCTGTGCAGGATTTCTAGCTGACACAGCTTCATGCGCCATAGATGGTGATCGTTCTCGGTTGGCAGACAATGCCGCCAGTCGATTGCGTCAACGCTGCCGAAGTCGACCGCCGTCCCCATCAGTTCGAATTTGCCGTGCGCGGCCTCTTTGCAGGCCGTGGGGGACGAGCGGTAGTAGAATGCAATGAAATCGGCGAGATGGAGCGGAATGCAGCGGTCGCTGCTAATATCCGGGAAGCGGCGTGCCGCTCGTTCCATTCGGCGCCCATATGTGCCTGCCATTCGGGGAGCGAGGATATCGCGCGCCTTTCGGCGCAGTTGATGGGCAAGAACGGCAAGCGGGATACGGCGCACCGCCGTGAGAAGCTGGTAGGTGTTCATTGTGCGCCCCGGTCATCGAGCGCGTTGCGCGCTGCTTTGGCATATGGGACGCCGAAGCTTGCGCGCCCCTTCTTGCCTTTGGATTGAAGCGTTCCCGACAGGTCGGATGCGACCGCGTGCGAGGCAGGCGGTAGCATGAAACCAACCAGCATTGCGGCCATGACTTCGATTGGCAGCATGCGCGCCGGGTAGTCGACCAGCGAGTGAAGCATGAGCAGCAACAGGCCGGTCCAGGCGGCAGCGCCGAGATGCGGCGACGGCGCCGAAGCTCGCCAGAAGACCGGTGCCTTTGCGGCCCACCAGCAGAACCCCGCCGCAAGAAGAACCAGAGCGGGAAGCCCGCCTTCCAACATGATCTCGAGCAGCTCGTTATGGGCATGATTGACGTAGTGCTGGCCAACATGCTCGAGAGGCTCGCTCACACGGAATACAGTCGCAAATGTCCCGAACCCGGTGCCGGCCGGCCAGTAGCGCAAGATTGCCGCATAGCTGTCCTTCCAGAAGAGGAGGCGTCCCATGTTGCCGTTCCACAGGCGATCGACCGTGATTTGGGCAACCTGGTTGGTCTGAAGAAGGACACAGCTGCCGGCGATGCTTGCCAGGATCGCCGGAAGCACGATCCGTGACTGCAGGCGCAGACGTCCCTGGACAAGCGGGAGCAGGGCCAGCGGGAAAAGGAGCAATGCCGCGCGAGAGCGGGTCGCAAGCGCGCCAGCCAGGAGAGTCGCGATGACAAGGAGAACGGGAATGGCCGCGGCATGACGCTTCGCTACGAAACCGCAGGCGAGTGCCGCGGCGATCAGCAGGAAGCTCGCCTGATGGTTGCGGTTGGCGAACAGACCGGTCGCATACCCCAAATGGCCTTCCTGATAGAGCGTGCCCACATGTCCGGCGGTAACGAGCTGGAAAAGTCCCAGTATCAGGCTTGCGAAGGCGCAGCCGATTGCCGTCAGAGCGAGAGTCGAGCGCTGGAATTGATCCATGTGCAGCACGACCAAGAGCATGGAGCCGGCAGGCAAGAGCGCCGCAAGGGCGCGCCGGGTTGCAGACGGGTCGAAGGTCAGTGGGTGAGCGGCACTGCCTGTTCCGATCTGATCGGCAATCGCGCTTGCCAGCTCGCGCCCGGGCAAGGCGCGCCATAGTGAGGGCTGCAGCGGGACGAGCTGGGCGAGAACAAGCACTGCCCAGAGGGACAGCAGGACGAGCGGAACTTGCCATAAACGCGGGGTCCTGGCAGGCAGGGGCCAGGCGAACGTCAGCGCCGTGACAAGGATCGCCGTCATTTCGATAAGCAGTTCGGCGAGGCGGTGGGTGCTACCGCCGCCGCCGAGGCAAAGCGATACGAAAAGCAAGGTGATTGCCGCCACGAGCGGTCGATCGTTCGCTGCGATCCTCTTGAGCGTCGTCATGAGAGCGGCCCTTCGCTGCCGGCAAGCGGTAAGGCCCAGACTTTCTCGAACCGGGCTTCGCCGATGGCACGAGCGTCGGCGCGGCGCGCTTCGAGGGAAAGTCGCTGCGCCGCGCACCCTGATGAGGGTATTTCGAAGTCAGCTTGCCAGCCCGCGGAAACTGCGGCGCCGTCTGCGGAAACGATCTTGCCGCCGGGAAGGCATCGAACCGTCCATTTCAGGCCACCCGCAGCCAGCACCGATGCGGACGGCGTCGCCACGAAAAGGCGATAGCGGTGAGGCCGCAATACGAGGGTCTGCGTCAGTACAGTGCCGTGTGCCGAGCCGTCGGTGTCGACGATGAGATCTCGCGATGAAGGGATGCCGGCTTCGACGGTGACCCTGAGCTCGGTGCCGCCAAGGCGGTTGGCATTCCACTCGAACGGGCTTGCTTGGACAGGGCTGCCGGGATCGAGTCGCTCGAAATCGGGATCGAGGACGAGTCCCGGTCTTGCGTTGGTCAGTCTAATCCAGAGCTCGCGAGCCCGGCCAACTTCGCCACGTTTTGCCAGAGCGCTGACATAGGACGTAATTTCGTCAATTTGGGCAGGCTTGCCCGCTTTTGCGAGCCCGACCAGCAAGGTCTCGTGAGCGTCCTGATACTGTGAGGGAATATAGTCGATACGCGTGAAGAACTCTTTCCTCCATGGCGGCGATGCATCGAGGCGCTCCAGCAGGGCCGCTCTGCCAATCGGGTCCATCGCCGCGGCGTGTAGGGCAGGAATGAGCCTGGGTGCGAGCTCGGGTTTACGCCGCAGCAGGGCGTCGATGTGACGCATGGCCGCGTCCGCATCTCCTTGGCTTAGAGCATCCTCCAACAGCATGAGCTCGGTCTGGCTGTCGCGCCATCCAAGGCGCCCGGCAAGCGTGATCAACGCGCGCGCGGGCTCGTCATTTCCCCGCAGCCGTTCGGCCGAAGCGAGATCGCGAAGTGCTGCCTGATCGTATGGAGACTGCGCCAGCTTGTCGCGGAGTGTGGGGAGCCCGCTGGTACCATCGCTGGACGGGCGAGCGAACAGGTCGCTATTGATTGCGGCAAGCTGCGACATTCCGGCAAAAGCCAGGATGCCTGCGATCAGCGGCCGGCCGGCAGCGCTTATGGATGCGATGGTCGCGCTCATCGCCGCCGCAACCAATGCCGCGATTGCTTCTTCTCTTCGTCGTAGTTGTAATACTGGTCGTAGCCGTATCCCAAGGTTCGCAGCTCGACGCGGTTGAGCATGATACCCAGCAATCGGGCGCGGCTGAGCCTCAGGCGCCGCAGCGCTGCGAGGATGGTGGCGCGCCGAGCCTGGCTGGCGTCGACAATGAAAACCGTTGCTTCGACATGCGTGGCAATGCTCGGCGCATCGGCAAGGCCCAGCATGGGAGGGCCGTCGATTATGACGAGGTCATATTGATCGTCCATCGCCGCGATGATCCAGGGCATGGTTTCGGTCCCCAGTAGTTCGGCTGGATTGGGAACGGAGGCTCCGGCGGGAATGAAATCGAGGTTTGCGATCGCGGTAGCGCGGACCGCGTTTTCCAGCGGGATCGTCCGGCTGAGAAGCTCGACCAGGCCGTTCGCATTCTCGAGCGCAAGGAGCTTGTGCATGGACGGGCGGCGCATATCCGCATCGACGAGCAGCACCCGCTTGCCGACACGCGCAAAATCGCGGGCCAGGGCATAGGCGGAGGTGGTCTTGCCTTCGCCCTTGCCGCAGCTGGTGATCAGGAGTGACTGCGGCAAACCGTCGACGCCGGACAGTTCGATTGCCGATCGAACGGTGTGGAATGCTTCCGAAACACTGGACGTCTGGTTTTCCAGTTCGTCCCGAAGCACGGCGCTGTCTTCGAGGCGCGGTACCATTCCGAGCGCTGTGATGTGCAGTTTGCGCTCGACTTCGCTCATCGATCGCACGGTGTCGTCGAGATTTTCGCGCAGATAGACAGTCGCGAGAGCAATGAAGAATGCGCCCAGCAGCGATAGGCCGAGATTGACTGGCACATTTGGAGAGACGGGAGAGGTTGGCATCGAAGCGACATCGACGATCGAGATATTGTTCGACGAGACGCCCGCAGCCGCGCTGATCTCCTTGAAGCGCTGGAGCAGGCCGTCGTAGAGCTCGCGATTGGTGCGGACCTCGCGCCTCAGGATCGTGTACCTGATGGAGCGGTCCTGTTCGGACAATGTTGCTCCGGTCAGGCGGGCGACTTCCCCTTGCATCTGCCGCTCCTGGAGTTCGGCAGTCACGAAGCGATTATGAATCGAATCCCGGATATCCTTGGCAAGCCGCGCGACGCGTTGATCGACGGTCGCGATCTCGCTGCGCAGGCGAACAAGCGCGGGGTGGCCGTCCTGGCGCCCCTGGCTCTGTTCGGCATAGTCGGCTTCAAGCTGGGAGCGCCGGTCCATCATGGTCTGGATGGCGGAATTGGAGAGAACTTCCGGCAGGCTCATGATAGGCGCTGCCTGGGTGGATACCCAAAGCTGCTGGGCGTCGATCCTGCGGGCGCGGGCCTGGGAGAGCGCTTCGTTGGCCTCAATGAGGCTCGTTGTCATGAGTGACGGAGCCGAGCTGGTTCCGGGACTGGTTTCCCGAACGGCGTCGGTATCGATGATGCCATTCGCGCGGGCGTAGGCCACCATGCTCTGCTCGGACACCTCGAGCCTTTCCTTCGCCTGCTCAAGCTGTTCGCGAAGAAACTGGCGGGCATAGACGGACGTATCGTAGCGGCGGCTAAGGTTGCTCGAAATCATGGCGTCCGCAAAAGCGTTTGCCACTCTCGATGCGGTCAGTGGATCCGGACTGTCGAAGGCGACGTGCGCAACGCGCGATCCTTCCGGCAGCGTTACCGTGAGATTGTCTCGCAGGACCGCGATGACCTGCTCACGATGCGCCTGGTCGGCATCGAGCGATCCGATGGGGCCCGTTCGCGGGCGCACGCGCATTGTCTGAAGAAAATGATCGCCGGCAAACAGGCCGAGGCTTTCCGCAACGCGGATCGCGAGGGCCCGACTGCGCAGGATTTCGATTTGGGTCTGGAGGAACCGATCGGCGTCCTGCACAGCCTGAACCGGCTCGATGTCCGGGGAATCGAGAACGCGCGATGCCTGCTGGTCGATCTGCAGGCTGGCTTCCGCGCGGTAGGTCGGGACGGTCAGGAATGTCACTGTGATGCCGAGCAGAAGGCCAGCAGCGCAGGTCATGGCTACGACCCACTTGTTGCGCATCAGCGCTGCGCGCAGGCCTTCAAGATCTATCTGCGAACCGGAGAAGAGCCAGGATTCCTGGTTTGCTACCGGAGCACTGGCGAAAGTCTGGGGGGGGGCGGACGAATTCAACATCAGTAAGCTTTTCCAGGCAGTTCGCGGAGCACGGGAGCAGGGGTCATCGGTAGGCTCTGAACACGGTTATGAGCGGGGCGGTGGTGAGGATGTCGCGCCAGGCGGACTTCAGCGCGGAGAAGCCAACAACAACGGTGTCTCCGCCAACAAGTTCGGGATCGGGCAACTCGCCGCGCCGGATCATGCCGATGTCGAATACCGCGCCCATCGGCTTGTCGTTGATGGTGCGCAGGATCACCACTTCGCGCAGGGCAGAGACCCGTGTCGTGCCCTCGGCCATTGCTATCGCGCCGAGCAAGGTTGTCTTGCCCTGCAGCGGATAGATCCCCGGCTTGGTGACGGAGCCCTCGACGACGACCTTCTGCGATACCGCGGTTGCGAGGTTGACGGTCACATCGGGGTTGCGCAGCATTCGTTCGCTGAGGCGCGCGGCAATCGCTTGGGCCAGGCGATCGGGAGTGAGGCCGCTTGCTTTCACTTGACCGATCAGGGGAAGCGAAATGTTGCCGCCCGTGGTGACCTGTACTTCCTTGAGGCTGAGATCGGGCTCATTCAGGACCGTCAGGCTGATCACGTCGGCAGGACCCAGGACATAGTCACTGTCCTTGCTGCCCTCGCTATCCGCGACCGCAGGGATCACCTCATAGGCCGATAGATTGCGCGGAAGGTCGGGACGGGCACACCCTGCGAGACACAGGGCCGGCAAGAGACAGCACATCCCCGCGCGGATCGGGCGTTGTGGCAGTGACAGGGATTTCACGGGGTGTAGTCCTGGATTGATGGAACCGATGATCGGGCCAGTGTCGGGAGGGAAGCGGAGGTTGGTTTCATGGCGGAGGCCGGTTCGACGGGATGTCCGCCGAATTTTCTCCTGAGCGCCGCGAGACGCTTGGTCGTGATGGAATAGGCGCCGGCCGAGATGAGGACCGTCGCGAGCATCGAAAGTGCAAGGCGCGAAAAGTGGTCCGGGACGAAATGCCCAACGATCGCATAGACCGGGAGATGCCAGAGATAGAGCTCATAGCTGATCCGGCCGAAGTAGCGGACTGGAGGAAGTTCGGCGGTCCGGCGAACCCAAGCAGTTCGCGCCGGAAACAAGGCTCCCAGCAGGGCTGCACCTATCGCAGCGCTTTGCGGCGTGTACTTGAGGACAGTCTCGTAATAGGCCGACCAATGCACCAGTGAGGCGAGCATGGCGCATGAGCCTCCCCAAAGCAGGAGCTGCGCATGCCGCTCAATCCACTCACGCCGCAACACGCCGGCCTCGAGCAGCAGCGTGGCCATCACGCCCCATCCGATTGCATCGATCCTCGTGAGAGTGAAATTGTAGTTGATGTCGTCGGCGTGCTCGGGGGCAATGGCCCAGACGATCATCCGCAGGAGGAGGGCTCCGACAAGCACGCCGGTCATGGCCTGAATTCGACCGCGATGGGTACGCACGAGCAAGAGCAAGGGAGGAAGCGCGAGGTAGAAGTGCTCCTCCACCGCAAGGCTCCAGAGGGGTTCTAGCGCTCCGTATCCCTCGTTCCACGAGAGCAGGCGAGCACCGATTTTGTGAATGTTGCCAAGATACGAGAACGAGAGAAGCACCTGGCTCCACGAAAAGTCGGCAGGAGCGATCAATGCCAGCGCGGGAACAGCAACCACCCCCATCAGCGCAAGCGGTGGCAGCAGGCGGATGAACCGCCGGATATAGAAGCGGCCGAGCGCGATGCCGCCGCTTGCCTTCTCCTCGGCCAGCATCAGACGAGTGATGAGAAACCCGCTGATGAAGAAAAAGATCGACACGCCGAAACCGCCCGGCACGTTGGGGACGATCTTGTAGTGCGCTGCTATGACGATTCCGACGGCAAGGAGGCGCAGGCCGTCGAGGCCGCTGATGTAGCCGAAACGGGCTGCCGTTTCATTGGTCAAGGTGGTCATGCCGCTATCTCCAACTGATTGAGATCACGGGTTTTGTGAAACCGCGGGTTCAGGGCGAGCCCGATCAGGAGCCAGAAAGGAGGGTAGGCTGCCGGAAAGCTCTGCACCCAGGTCATGAACATCATGGCAAGGGCCAGCGGCGTGAAGAGCAGGTCCGAACGCGCGACCGTGCGAAACAGGAGGATCACGAAGAGAAGGCCGGCCAGGCCATACTCGAGGAATAGTACGGGGAAATAGGCAAGCGGAGAGCCGCTAAAGCTGAGCGGCACGGCGGTGGCGTAGTAGCCCACCAGTCCAAAGACCTTGCCCAGATTGTAGGCGAGGTAAATGTCGCCGCCGACCTTGACGAACGATCCTGCACCATAGCCCAGAAGATGGGAATCGATCATTCCGAGTACGCCCACGACGTTGTGAATGATCCGGTAGGAAAGGGTGGTATTGAGCAGCGCGGCCGGCGATCGCAGCGAGAGAATGACGAGATCGAGACCGCGTACACCAGTCTCCGGAGCGGAGCCGATGGTGAGCAGCAGAGCAGCGGCAAGCCCCGCCCCCACGAGCACGCGCACGAGCATCGCGCCATTCTGCCTGCCGGTCTGGGTCAGATAATGAATGCCCGCAAGAACAAGGACGGCGAAGAAGCCGGATCCGGACTTGGACAAGGCGACATTGAAAACAGCAATCGCGATCGGCCAGGCAGGCGGTCGATACCCCTCATTCATAAGCGCCTTTCGCGTAATGACGGCGAGCAGCACCATGAAGGCCATCGTGAACCCGAAGTCGGTGGCTTCCGGCGCGAGGCTGGTGGCACCCCGGCCGGCGGCAACGCCGATTGCCGTCGGGACGAGCGGCCGGGTGATGGCGAGATAGGCGCCTTTGCTGACGAACCCGAGCAGCGCAAAGCCGGTCCAGAGCGGCAGACTGAGCCGCAGAACGCGCCAGAGCAGGAATGGCGAAACGTATGGGGCTGCGACGAGGATCGACCAGCAGATGAGGAAGCTTGCCGATTTTCTCAGGTAGTAGTCGATCCCGACATCGCCATGCGCGTAGATGTAGAGCAGAAACCAGATCGCGAATATCAGGACGAGAATCTGGAACCCGTCGATCCGCAGCGTCGCCGTCAGGAGGCGATGAATCGCGAAAGCCCAGCAAAGCAGTGCAGCCCATGGCTGCACCTGCGACGGCGCTGCGATGGGGCCGAACACGATATAGGGCAGGCAGCACATCGTGACCGCCGCAAACAGCAGCGCTGCCCCAATCGTATCGACGGATACCGAGGGCCATTGCTGCCCATCCGGTAAGGGAAGGGCGGTGGGAAATGCACTCAATCGCCGTTCATGGGACACCGACCGCACGATCATGCAGGGACGGCCTCTTGCCCTGCCGCGGCGTCAGAAGACCTTGCAACAGACAGACACTTGCTCGAGGCGGCATCGATGGTATCGAAGAATGCCTTCTCGAGCTTGAGGAAATGCGCTTCCCACGTCCAGTTCGCCTCGACGTAATGGCGTGCCGTCTTTCCGAGCAGGTCTCTGATCCCGGCGTTGGAAAGCAGTCCGACCACGCAGTCTGCAAAGGAAGCGGCATCATCGGCCAGGCAGAACGTGTCCGTCGGCGCCATGATGCCCTCGTTGGCGACAGACGTCGCCACGATGGCCTTGCCGCACGCCATATACTCGATGAGCTTGTTCTGCATGCCGCCGGCGGCGAGCATCGGGTTTATGCAAACGCTGGCCGAGCGGATATGAACACCGACGTCTTCCACCGTCCCGGTGACACGGATTCCGTCCCGGCCGTCGAGTTCTCTGATCTCGGCGACGGGATCGCGCCCCTGAATGACCAGCTCGGCATCGGGTACGGCGGCTCGGATACGGGGCCAGCACTGCTCGACAAACCACAGGGCCGCCTGGACATTGGGCTGGTAGAGCATCGAGCCTGAGAAGACGATGCGGCCGGGCACGATTTCTTCGGTCGAGGCGGCCTTATACCGTGACAGATCCGTGCCGTGCGCACCGTAAACCCAATTGTCGATTTCCGGCTGACCCTGGGCTTTGCACACGGCCTGGACCTTGGCGACGTCCGCAGGGCCGATCAGGACCGAGCGCGTAAAACGTTGCCACACTCTCGCCTCGAAGCGCTCGCAAAGTGCCGTTTCCAGCCTGTAAAACAGCCTGCGCAGCGGATTGCGTTCGTTTTCGAAAATGCGCCGTGAATTGAGCGACTGCGAAAGCTGCATGGCAAGGAACGAGACCGGAGATCCCGAGCGGCCATCTCCACCGCCATGTGCGAGCCGCGAGGGAACCGCATGAGCGCTGCGAATGTAGTAGCTGTAGACGAGGTCGTACTCGCCTGTATCGATCGCGGCCGCGAGGTCGCGCTGTAGAGCGCCATTACGAAACATCGCCACCTGTGCCGGCTCGCCCCGGCAAAGCCCGGATGCGAGCCCGGAGAGAATCCTGGCAAGTCCCTGGCGATAGATGCGCAGCGTCCGGCACGTGCCGGCGAGCCAGTCACGTTGCAGGACGGACAGTTCGCCCTGCATATCGAGTGTGTACAGGTCGATAGAGTGCCCGCGCGCTGCGAGAAACGCCATCAAATGGGCAACAGTAAGCTGGTCGCCGCGCATCATCGGGAACGGCAGCCGACTGTACACGAAGGCTATTCGCAGACGGCGATTACTGGGCGAGCAGTCCATGACTTTGGGAAGCTGGCTCACGGTCAGGGCAGCCGGTTGGTGCTGACGTGTTTGCGCGCGTTGATCTTGAGATCGGCAATCATGCCGATACTGTCGATGGCAAGGTCCCATTCCTCGCTCTCGGCAGCCTCGCGTGGTACGAACAGGCGATTGAGTGCCGGCAGCTGGCTGTAGGCATATCCCAGATTCTGGCCGATCAGCTTGGAGGGTACGAGGGTCGGGTCGTAGACTGACAACTGGTATCCTGCTTCGAGCAGCTTGCGGGCGAGATCGAGATTGGCGCTTTCGCGAAGATCGTCGCTGTCGGCCTTGAACGAGAGACCCGCGAGCAGAACCTTCCCGCCGGGCGCAACGTTGTCGCGCACATACTGGAACAGGAAATACTTGTGGTTCTCGTTCGAGCGTAGGACGGCGTCGATCATCACGGTGTGCGCTCCGACATCGGCTGCGATATACTGAAGCGCCCGCACATCCTTGGGTAGGCAGGAGCCGCCGAAGGCGCCGCCGGGCCGCATGTAATAGGAGGAGATATTGAGCTTGGTGTCGGCCACGAAGATCTCATGGACTTTGCGCGCGCTGATCCCGAGCTTGAGGGCCGTTCGCCCGATTTCATTGGCGAAGGCGACTTTCACCGCGTGCCAGGTGTTGTCGACGAACTTGGTAAATTCGGCTTCGCGAAAGCGCGTGACAAATGTCGGCGCCTCGATGCCCTCGTAGAGCGCGGTCATGTTCTTGGACGGATGGCCGTCAGCGGTGCCGATCACGATCTTGGGAGGATGGAAGTAATCCTCGATGGCAGTCGCTTCGCGCAGGAATTCGGGATTGTAGACAAGCTCGATTGTCTGGGGGAGCCGTTCGCCGAGCTCCGCCTCGAAGATCGGCATGACGAGACCGTCGAGTGTGCCGGGACGGATCGTCGAGCGATAAACGATGGTAAGCGGGCGAGGGCGATTGCTCGTGACGGCAGCGGCGATCTGGCGGCTGACCTCGGCGATATAGTTCATGTTGTGCGCACCGTCAGGACCGCTCGGCGTGCCGACGCAAATGATCGCCATATCGCATTCGTTGACGAGATCGCCGGCTTTCTGGGTGTAACTGAGAAGCCCCAGTTCGTGGCCCTCGCGAAGCAGGTCATGAAGTCCTGGCTCGGAGATCGGGCAACCTCCAGCGTTGAGCTCGGCAACTTTGGCTTCGTTGACCTCCACGCCGCTCACCATGTGACCGGATCGTGCGAGGCAGGCTGCTGCGGTCAGGCCGACGTAACCCATTCCGAAAACGGCAATATGCATTTTGAATTGTTCCTGTGGGAGCACTCGGCAGATCGGCATTCGGCGATCCGCGCTCGAGGAAGGGAGCGATTTAGAAAACCGACTTTCCGGTCAGCGCCATCACGGTTCTGAAGACGATCCCGACGTCACCCGTCAGCGACCAGCGGCGGACATATTCGAGGTCCGCGTTCAGTCGATTGGTGAGATCCGCGTCGGCGAAAGTGGTGCCCCGGAAGCCTCTGACCTGGGCGAGGCCCGTCAGACCGGGCTTGACCGCATGGCGGTGCCAATAAGCCGGATCGACCTCCCAATAGAGCTTGTTGCCGGCCTTCGCGCCCAATGCATGGGGCCGCGGTCCGACGATGCTCATGTCGCCGCGCAGGACGTTCATGATCTGGGGCAATTCGTCGATGCTGGTGGCGCGAATAAAGCGTCCAACCCGGGTTACGCGATCGTCGTTGCGGCCGTTCGTCAGCTGCGAACCGTGGAGGTCTTGGACCTCGGTACGCATGCTCCTGAACTTATACATATCGAAGAGCTTGTTGCTCCTGCCGATCCGGGGCTGGCGAAACAGAACCGGGCCGGGACTGTCGAGTTTGACTGCAAGGGCAGTGACGAGCAGCAAGGGCAGCAGGACGATGAGGCCTATTGTGGCAACCGCGATGTCGAACAGGCGCTTGGCGAGCCGCTGACTGTGGGTCAGCGGTTCGAATGCGACCTTCAGCGTGCTGCGGCCATCAAGGTTGCCCGCGCCGACAGGCGCGAGATGGTCCATCTCTTCGACGAGAATCTCGACCGGGACATTGGCCCCGCGTAGCGCTGCAATCCATGCCGTGCGCCGTTCGACAGGACAGGCGACGACCACCCGCTCCGCATTGCGCGTGAGCGCGCCAAGGCGCGCGAGAGCTGCTGGATCATTGGCGTCCGCACGAAGATCGTGGGCGCGGGTGTCGAAGACGTGGCCTGCGAATTTGGGCAACGCCACGACCTGCTCGTCGAGCAGGATGATCGTTCGGGAGTGGCCCTGGTTCTGCCACCAGTCCGATGACAACAGACGGCCAAGTCCAAGACGAGCAAGACCGACCGTCAAAGCCACGCAGGCCATTGCATGGACCAACGTCGCGACTGTCTGGTCATTCACGGATCCAAGCAGAATTGTGAGCGTTGCGATAATGGCAATGGCCAAGAGAGCCAGCCATGCTCGCTGAGCGCTCTTTACTGCATCTGCCGCCAGTGCCGGGGCATAACAGCCTCCATACAATGCGATGGAAATGTAGGTTGCCGACAGCACGAGCATCAAACTCTGCCGGTGGTCGGCGCTGCCTTGCGGCCAGATTGCTGACATGAGTGCAAAAGCGCCGAGAAGGGCCACGCCGTCGAGCGCCAGAACCTGGCATCCACTCAGTAGGAATCGCAGTGGTTTCCCGACCGATGTTACGGATTTGAACGGACGATACTTCGCGAGCATCGAATAGCGGTTGTGAGCGCCTGCCGCGAAAAGCGGCGAGGAACTTTGAAGTGAACTGGGCACGCGCCCCCCTTTCGCCGAACCGCTAGGCTCGGCTGAGCCGGTATTTGATGAAAAGCTGAAACCCGCCGCCCCGCTGGGCGGGCTTCAGGGTTCAGGAGGCGGGGCTTACCGGCGGATCGCCGTCCCCGGAGAGAGCCACTGCAGTGAGGCCGCCTGCCGCGATCAGGCCTGCAAGAGCCCAGATCCAGGTCCCTTGGAAAATGCTGGTACCTGCGACCGTGCCTGCAGCTTCGGCGCCTCCACCGGTTGCGGCCGTGGTCTCGCCTGATTGGCCGACAATGGCCTTTACGCGCTTGACGCGGTTGTGGCTTGGAGGGGCCGCAGCGATAAGAGAAACTGCTGCAAGAATGGCGATAGCGTCGCGATAACGATTCATGGACATAACTCGCTCCATCTCGTTTTGATTGCGCTGGTTGTGGTGGTTCGGGGCGTCTCTCCCAAGAACGCTCCGAACCGGGCACAGGTTGGTCCCTCGCCTCTGGGGTCAAGGCTAGGTTGGTTGACCTTCAGGCAATTGCGCCACGGCGGCTTCGCGGTGCTTACTTTAGCTATTCTGGCGGCCGTTCTTGTGTGACGGGAGGGGCGTGGTGGCGTGATGCCGCGGACCTTGTGATCCGACCTTGCCCCTCGGCTTCTTCGGTTGCGACCCGAAGGATTACCGTCCCAAAGCCTGCGGGCCTTTCCGGCTCCGGAAGCGCTGGTTTGTGATATTGTGTTCATAGCACGACACTCATGTCATGCGGCTCGCGTTTGGCGGCACTGCAGGAGCGAGGGTGGCCTCCGGTAGGGGGACCCCAAAGATAGCCCTGTTGCCAGTCGACGCCGGCTTCGAGCGCAATCTGTTTCTGCTCAGCAGTTTCCACGCCTTCGGCAACGATGGTTGCGCCGGTGGACCCTGCAAGCTGCACGAGCCTGAGAAAGATCTCGCGGTCGCGGTCGGAGAGGGCTGCTCGGCGCAGGAACATCCGATCGATCTTCACGATGTCGGGCGAGAGGGCGAATAGCTGTCGGATGGATGCGTGCCCGGTGCCGAAGTCGTCCAGAACGATGCGGCATCCCAGTTTACGCATGCCATCTACAAACCGGACAGCCTCCGAGATGCTGGCGAACGGAGCCGTCTCGGTGATTTCGAGAAAAAGCCGCGCTGCGATGTCGCGGCGCTCGCGGAGCGTAGACCGGACCTCGTCCCACCAGGGATCGCTTCGAAGACTCATCGCGGACAGATTTACCGCTGCCTGGATCTCGCCGGAGCGCTTGAGTTCAGCGATGACGTGCCGGACCATATGCAGGTCGAGCAGACGGATGAAACCCGTTCTTTCAAGCGAGAGCACACAACTCGCAATCGAAACGGAATTCCCATCCCTGTCGGGAATCCGGGCAAGTGCTTCGAAGAACTGCGTCGTGCCTAGACTTGCACTGTGCACTCTCTGCCAGAAAGGCTGCATTCTTGCCCCGCAAGCCGCGCCATGGCCCGACGTGCGAAGGGCAGATAGCGCCCAAGAGGCATTAACCATGTCCTTTCGGTATTGCTCCGCCCAGTTTTGCTGTCCCTGGCCGGCATAGCTGTATGGAAACCGCCAGTTGTGGACGGAAACATCGTCCCGGTCTCCAGCAAAAGTCCAGAAGCCGGAAAGCCAGAGGTGGACCGTTTCCGGTCCACACTCAAACGGAATGAGCGGAACGGTTTCGCAGACGAGGCGCATCCACGTCTCGCATCGCTCAGCATCGCAAGCGTTGCTAAGGGTAGGCCCTGACATAAGGCGAACCCCCAGAACATCGTGCCTGCACATGGCAATTGAGCCATCCGGTCCCAGCATTTCCGACAGATGGTCGGCAGCTGCCTTTACGGCACGTCCTGCAACACGATCGCCAAATGCGGCTACGATGTGGCGGTAGTTCGCAATTCGAAAAAGGAACATCGCTTCATGAGGGGCGGGCTCCGGCTCGACGGGCGTCGAGCCATCGGGAACGTGCCAATCAGCGTGTTTCCACTCTGCCCTCGTGCCTAGATCCATAGCCCGCCCTCGCTTACGTGCGACCGGCGGTTGAGCTGCCGAGTCTGAGACTCTTTAGCCAAAAGTGTATCAAAGCATTCGGGGTGGGATTTTGTTAACAAACAGGAGGTTAGGTCGCGTCCGTCGAATCCATTGCCGGAGGCCCCCAATCCCATGCCGTGGACAGTTTATAATCGCTATGGTCAGCGTAAATATCTAACTAGTTCAGAAATAGATGCTTTCATATCTTCGTCTAGAAAACGAAGTATAGATGTTCAGACGTTTTGTTGCATGGTGGCTTTGACCGGCTGTCGTATTTCTGAAGCGCTGGAGATGACTAAGGACTGTATCGATTTTGAGACAAAACACGTAATAATCAGATGTCTTAAGAAGAGAGGTAAACGCGTATTTAGGGCTATTCCCCTACCAGCTCCTTTCCTTGCTCATCTGAAAAAGTGGTTTGGCGCGGCCATGGCGCCCTCCCAGCAGCTCTGGCCATGGTCCAGAATGACAGGCTACCGCAGGATTTGTGAGGTCATGGAAAGCGCGGGGATCCGAGGTACATACGCTAGCCCCAAAGGCCTGCGGCATGGTTTCGGCGTCCGGGCAATCCAGTCCGGAGTGCCGCTAACTTTGGTTCAGCGATGGCTGGGGCATGCCGATATCAAGACAACGGCGATTTACACGACCGCGATGGGTCCCGAAGAACGGGAGATTGCATCAAGAATGTGGCGGCATCCGTCGGTTGATGGTGGCGCCCGCAAAGTAATTGAATCTTCAGAGGAAGAATCTTCTCGCGATGCCGGCGTAATCGTTATTAGCCACAGTTCACAAGGAACGAACGCGGACAAAAACGAAGTCTCTGCCATATCGGAAAATATTCTCGACAGTCGCATCTCGATTGCTGGAGGTGAGGTTCGGGAGGAACGCCGGAGCCATCATTGGCAGTCTGTTAAATCTTTAACACAGCGACTTACCGCTTGCCCCATGATACACTTTTGGCTAAAGTGTCGCACATATTATCGTTATGATTCAAAGGCATATGAGCCTCCTGGCAGCAAATTCGGGAAGCAGGCGCCAGTAGCAGATGCAGCTGCCGCTCGGCTAATGCGAAGGCCTCAATTGGGCGGTGGGAACTACCGGTCGACCTCAAAGCTGAGGACATTGCTTGGAAAACGCCGGCATTCGATCATTCCTTCACTCCGCTCGGGTTTGGGCCGCATGAAGGCGATGTTTGCTGGAGGCAGCTAGCTCCATCGCCGCTAGATCCGAGCAAGATAGGGGTCTTAAATTATTCAGGGCGCAAACCTGCTACAAGCGGTTCCACTGCGAGTTTTTCGACCTCACATTCATCGCACTGCCGTTGGCTTCCTTCCCAAGAGCCAAACGCATCCTACAGCATAATGCTACTGGTTGATTGCCTATCTTTCGGATGAGCACGTGCGCGCGAAGCATAGTATAAGCTGCTCCGCTATCATTGTCGGCTGGTGGCTTGCTCTAAGGCAAATATCGGCGCGGCAAGCCTGAGCGGGAGGGACGCGTAAGGCCGCGAACTGGAACGGGGCCAGGGATCGGTACGTGCCTGCCTATCATCTGCTTCGGGCGATCGACCGGTTCGTGGACTTGTCGACAGGCGCGAGCACCTGTGATGGTTCTACAGCGCGCTCGGCCTGTCCTCGATTGATCTCAAATTCATGTTGTGCATGCTGATCGTGGGTACGGTTTCGGGATCCGATCGGAGCGGCGCCCGGG
>FTCV01000073.1_pt1 | contig 23898 bp, 15 predicted proteins | sample 1639691 | NCBI WGS metagenome assembly FTCV01 (sample SAMEA3914864, study PRJEB12502) | metagenome | biome: forest; material: soil | place: USA | collected 2012-03-12 | depth 0.3 m
AACCGAGCAGGGTATTCGTCCGCTGAATGTTCGCCTGTGCAATCTCGGAAGCCGCACGCGCCTTATCGACGGCATCCGGCAACACCAGGTCCGGAGCCCGCTTCTCCGCGCGGGAAAGCCTCTGCAACTCGATGTCTGAGACTTTAGCATCGGCCTCGTATTTCTTGAGATCCGCCAGCAATTCCGGGACTTCGATCTCGGAAAGCAGATCTCCTTCATGGACCTTCGTTCCTTTATCGACCGGCATCGTTTTCAGATAGCCGGCGACCTTGGCATATAACGTCGCCTGCTGATTCGCGCGCAGGTTACCTGGCAAGCTGACATAGCGCAGAACTTCACCACGAGTCGGCGTTGCAGTCCGTACCACTGGTGGAGCCTTCACTTCGGCTGCTGCCAACCCAACGCCGGCGGTGCCGAGCAAGAATAGCAATGATGCGCGAATGGAAATCATGGAACGATATGGGCGGGAGCCTGGCGTAGCGAAGCCTCGTCGGCTTCCGTGAAATAGACACTGGCGGGATCACGTGGATCCAAGGAATTCGATGCCCGGCTCGCACGACCTCTCAGGATGGCGAATACGGCTGGCAGGATAAATAGCGTCGAGATCGTCGCCGCCGCGAGACCGCCAATCACGGCGCGACCAAGCGGCGCGCTCTGGCTGCCGCTTTCTCCCAGGCCAAGTGCCATCGGCAACATACCCGCCAACATCGCGAAACTAGTCATCAGGATGGGCCGCAGGCGGCTTGTGGCGCCCTCGATCACTGCGGCCTCGACATCGAGCCCTTCCACGCGAGCCTTCTCCGCAAAGGTCACAAGCAGAATCGCGTTCGCAACGGCGACCCCGATCGCCATGATCGCGCCAATGCCGGATTGAATATTCAGCGTCGTGCGCGTCAGCCACAATATCATCGCAACCCCGGAAACCACCGCCGGCACAGTTGCAATGACGGTAACCGAAAGCCCAATCGACTGAAACGTCGCCGCGAGAAGCAGGAACACGACCACCACCGCAACAACTAGCCCCGAGCGGAATCCATCGGTCAGCTCATGCAACGGCACCACCTGCCCGCGAATCGCCACGTTCGTCTTTGGCGGCGGCGCGTGAATGCTCGAGATGGCACGCTCCACCTGCTGCGCCACGCTGCCCAGATCGCTTCCGGAAATATTGGCGCTGATCGAAACGACGCGCGCCATGTTATAGCGTTCATACTCGCCGACAGAAGTCCCGGATGTGATTCTTGCAACATTGCGAAGCAACTCCGATCGACCGCTGCCTGCTGTCACCGTCACATTTTTCAATTCCTCCAGCGATGCCGTCTTGGTCTGAGGAATCTGTACCTGGAGATTGTAACTAACACCGCTCTTCGGATCGGCCCAATAGTTCGGCACGGTAAACCGGCTCGAAGTCGTCGCCGCCACCAGTGAACGAGTCACATCGGCAACTCTCACTCCCATGAGGCCGGACCGCTCCCGATCCACATTCACGTCCACCGTCGGGAAATCATTTGCCTGCACGAACTGGACGTCCCGAAGCGCTGAAATCGATTTCAGGCTGGAGAAAATCTCGTCGGCATACGCGCGATTCACGGAAAGATCCGGTCCACTGACGGCAATTTCGATCGGCGTGTTCGAGCCAAAGCTCATCACCCGACTTACAATATCGCTTGGTTCGAACGACACCCGCAGCTCGGGCAGTTCCCGCGCAAATACCTCGCGCAACCGCTCTGTCAGAGCCCCCACCTTCAGATTGGAATGAGGCTTGAGCTGAACTGCCAGCCAGCCTTCTTCCGGTCCACCGTTCCATAGGTAGATCAAGTTCACTGGATAATTCGGCGCATGAACGCCAACCAAGCCCATCGAGAGCGCGACATTATCGGGTCCAGCCTCCCGTTTGATGAGTTCCAGGATCTTTTGAGCCAGCGCCTCCGTGTTCTCGACCCGCGTCCCGGTAGGTGCCCGAAAGCGCAATGCAAACTGGCCGGAGTCCGACTGCGGAAAGATCTCCACGCCCAGCCGTCCCCCCAGTATCCACACAATGAATACCGCCGCGCCAATATATAGGAACAGCACAGGCCAACGCAGCTTCAGCACTCCACGCAAGAGACTCGCATAAGCAGTCCTCACAATCCCGAGAAACGAGGACGGGTGAATCCCCTTCTCATGCCCGCGCATGAACCACACCGAAAGAATCGGTGCGAGCGTGCTCGAGAGGAAATAGGACGCGACCATCGAAAATCCGACTGCCAGCGCCAGCGGAGTAAAGAGCGCCTTCGCGGCTCCGGTCATGAAAAGCGCCGGCGCAAAGACCGCGACAATACATAGCATGGCCAGAAGCCGGGGCAGCGTCGTCTCCGCGGTGGCATCGTGCGCGGCGAGTGCCAGAGTGCGGCCTCGCCCGATATGCGCGTGAATGTTTTCCACCGTCACCGTCGCTTCATCGACCAAAATTCCGACCGCCAAAGCCAGCCCACCAAGAGTCATCAGGTTCACGTTTTGGCCGGTCAACCACAGCGCCAGCGACGCCGCCATCAAGGAAAGCGGAATGTTAATGACCACGATTAGTGCCGTGCGCCAGTCCCTCAAAAACAGAAGAACCGTCAATCCGGTCAGAATGGCTCCGAGCCCACCTTCACGAAGCAGATTCCCGATCGCGGAAACAACCACCGGCGTCTGGTCGAATTCGAAGCTCACCTTCACGTCGTCGGGAAGGACGCTCTGGAACTTCGCCATGTTCTTCTTCACCAGATCGACCACCGCCAAAGTCGACGCGTCCGAGCGTTTCGTCACCGGGATATAGACCGTGCGGCGGCCATTCACCAACGCATACGAAGTCACGATATCCGCAGCATCCTCGAGCGTCGCTACATCGCGGACAAATACCGCAGCGCTACCATTCTGACGAAGCGGCACTCCTTCCAGATCCTTGATGTTCTTCACCACCGCATTCACCGGCACGATCGGATACTTGTCCCCGAGGATCATGTTGCCGGACGGGCTGATCGTGTTCGCCTGCGCCATTGCGGCGACGATATCATCCGGCGAGAGGTTATAAGCCCGCATCCGGTCAGGCTTCACATTCACGACGATCGTGCGTGCGCTCCCGCCAAATGGAGGCGGAGCCGACACGCCGGGCAGCGTCGCGAAGAGCGGCCGCACGAGGTTCAGCGCGGCATCCTGCATCTGGCCAACCGTGCGGCTCGGATTCTCCGTCGAAAAGACGAGATTACCAACCGGGACGCTGCCGGCATCGAAGCGCGTGACAAAGGGCGGCACCGTCCCCGGCGGCATGAATGCGCGGGCACGATTGACGTAAGAAATGGTCTCCGCCATCGCCTGGCTCATGTCTGTTCCGGGATGGAACTGGAGCTTCATGAGAGAGGCCCCCTGGATCGACTTCGACTCCACATGCTCGATCCCGGTGATGTAGAGGAAGTGATACTCGTAAAAGTAAGTCAGGTATCCTTCCATCTGGGCCGGATCCATGCCGCCATATGGCTGCGCCACATAGATTGTAGGAATGCCCAGCGGAGGAAACACGTCACGTGTCATGCGCTGCAAGGCGAGCACCGCACCCAACGAAACCGCGATGACCAGCACGACGATGGTCAGCGGGCGGCGTAGTGATGCGGAGACGATGTTCATGAGCGCGTGCGCGGTTTAAAATGCGGAATTTCAGAATCAGGCGCTGGGGAACTCGTCTAGGGAATGGCGACGATTCAACAGGCAGAATTTTCTGCGTAACGACCCGAATTTCGCGCGAATCTTTGATTCGCCAATTTCGATACCGCAAGGAAAACGTCGCTCTGAAGCATTTCAATACGGCAAGAAAACTTCGCTCTGATGCAAAAGCGCCGCGATTCACTTCTATTCGGAGAGCGACAACAATCACCCCGTTTCGGGCGCGCAGCGAAACATCCAATCCCGTTCCCCTATAAACGAAAAGTCCCCGACAGCGCCGGGGACTTCGGTATCAAATCTTCAAACGCGCCGACTGCGGCGTCAGAACTTCACGTTCAAGTCCACCTGGAAAACCTTAACCTGATCACCGGCCGCAATGGCATTGTCAGTCGTTGCCTGGCCGCCAATCAGATTCTTATGCAGGATCCAGGCCTGATCCCACGTGAGCTGAAGCACCGCAAAGTTCGTGATATTGTAGGCGAGGCTGATCTGGTAACCCTGTGTGTTCAAATAGCCGGCCGCATAATCCGAGTCATTCAGGTTCGGATCGACCGACGCAATTCCGGTCTGCCGGAAATTGACCAGCAGCGAAAGATTCCCGGCCTTGGCATTCTGCCCAATCTGAAGCCCGGCGAGCCAGGCAAGATTGTCCTTCAAGGTGTGGCCGTTCAAGCGGTGGCCCTCGGAATCCGTCACGCTATCCAGCATGTAGATATCGTTAAACCGGCCGGCACCTTCGAAATTGTACGCCGCGTCCCAGTAGATCTTCGTCGGGATCCCGGCAATCGCGAAGGAGATGTCTCCAGGGAGAAACAGGTCATTCATCTTTCGCGAAGCCCCGATCACCAGCGTGGAGTCATTGAACGGTACAGAATTGTTTGCACCCGTCAGAGACGCCGCATTCTCCACGAACCACGCCGGCGCGATCGTAAATTTCGCCCAGTGCGTCTTGTAACTGGCAATCAACTGGGTCTGAAAAATGTACGCGTCCGTATGCCGATCCGTGAGATTGGTTCCCGGATCCGTCGGGATCGTGGGATTCGGCTTGGCGGCACCGCCTTCGATGTTGTCGTTGTAAAAGAGTTGTCCGGCGACCAGCGTGAGTTCCCAGGGAAGTTCCGCTGACGACACGATCTCTTTCGCCGTCTTTCCATCCTTGGAGTAGCTGGATACCACGGATTCAGATCCCGCAAAAAGCCGGTGGAACTGGATCTGTTCATACACGCCGTCCGGATTGATGTCCGGATCCCAGGTCAGATTCGTGCTGTAGAATGGATTCGAGAATTTGCCGATTTCGAACGTGATCCAATCCGCCGGCCGATAGCCGAGGTAAGCCTTCGAGATAAAGATCGAGTACTTCCCAAATTCGCCGCCGTAAGTCTGGTTTGACGAGTCACTGGCGGGGTTCGTCGCCAGTTCCACGCCGCCAAACCATTGCTCGCCGAGCTTGAAATCTGCATCCAGGCGGAGGCGGAAGCGAAAACGGGACTGCTGATTGCCAGTCGGGTTGTAAGGCTTCCCGTTCACCCGTGGATAAATCGGATTGGAAAGCTGGTCCCACTGATACCGCTGGCGGATATCGCCGTAGATCTTCAATTCGGAAACGGCAGTACTGAGCTTGATCTTGCTCGCGTCGTTGGCCTGCTGCTGCTGGTTGTTTTCGTCCTGGATCTGAGCGGCTTCCTTCTCCGTCAGGATATGTTTGCGAACGAGCGCATCGAGCAGCGCATTATCATCAGCCTTAACGGTCCCGGTGGCGGCTAGCGCCGTCAGCCCAAGCATGGCGGTAAGTCGGAGGCTGTGTGATTGGAACATGGATCGGTGAGTCAAAAATTGGTCCGGATTTTGATGCGAAAGTCCGGATGCGGACCACGCCCTTAGCGGATCAGACAGTTCGCAGGGAAGCAAATTGCGACATTCTCCTGACGTTTTTCCGTGAAAGCTGTGCGCGAACCTCAGAATCAGCCTCAGATTCCTCCAGGATATCGAAGCGCACATCGGCGCGCACAAGTATCTGATTTCCTGAATCTTGTATATCGTGAAACACCGGAAACGGCCCCGTCTTCTACATTTTGGAATACCGATCTCAGAAACTCACCGCATTCGTCCCTTTCACGGGTTGCGACTCGATGCCCGAAATACGCCGTCCGCCGGCGGGTCCAGTGACCTCAGCCGCCACTCAGATGAAGAAATCTTAATGCACCCCTCATTGAGCCCTCATTCCCACGCGCTAAGGGTACATACTTCTTTATGTCCACTCCTCATGGCGACCACTCGGTCCTTGCCCCACCCGCGCAAGGCTCGCCGGCCCGCCTTCCACTTGCCAGTACCGTCCTTATCATCGACAGCGACTCAGAAGTCACAGACCTCGTCGAAACTCACCTGCGCACGGCTGGCTACAAGGTACTCACCGCCGAAAATGCGAAGAGTGGCCGTGAAATCGCACTGCGCGAAAACCCAAATCTCATCATCGTCGATCTGGTGCTCCCGGGCATGAGCGGCACGGAGTTCTGCAAAGCGATCAAGCAGGACTCCCGAACCTCTGAGATTCCTTTCATCATTCTTACCGAACGAAACGACGAAGTGGACCGGATCGTCGGGTTCGAACTCGGCGCTGACGACTATGTGAGCAAGCCTTTCAGTCCCCGTGAGTTGGTGCATCGAGTCCGTGCCATCCTCCGCCGCACGGCACCCGCCTTGCCAAAAAACATCGTCACGATTGGACCGATCACTCTCGACTACGGACGGTGCCACGCCCGGGTGCATGGCAAGGTCATCCATCTTACTCCCAAGGAATTCAAGATGCTCTCTCTCCTGGCCGAGCGTCCCGGAATGGTGCAGCGCCGCGAAACCTTGCTGCAGCAGATCTGGGGTGACGAGGATGCCATCGACGGGCGCAGCATCGACACGTACCTCCGCAGACTTCGCGCAAAACTCGGCCCGGCCGCCAGCTGCATCAAAACCGTTTATGGTTTCGGTTATCGGCTCGGTGTGTGACGTAAAAGTCACATCAACGGATCTGTCGTGAGATCCATCGCCATATCCACCAAGTAGCGAGGAACTTATAGCGCGACAAGGCGGCGGAGCGGTGCTGGAATCGTGGTCGCCTCGCCCTCCGGATCTGTTTTTCTGGATTGTTACCGATCTGTCAGGAGATTGTCAGTTTGTGTCAGTATGGTCGGCGCTCCTTGAGCCGTCGCCTTCACCCACGGTGTCGGTTTGGGGAACCCAACCAAACCTAGACTAGAGACACTACTTAATGACCAAACGAATCATCACCGGGACCATTGCGGCCGGTTTGATATCCGCCTGTTGCGCCACGGCGTTTGCCGAGGACACCAGCGAAGCGGCGCGCCTGAAGAAGCTCGAGCAGGCGGTCAGCCAGTTGCAGCAAGAAAACGCTCAACTGAAACAGGAAATCCAGGGCGCGACTGCTCCTGCTCCTTCCGCTGCGGACAAAATTAAACTCTCGGACTCCATCACCGAGGCCAAGATTTACGGCGAGATCCGCCTCCGTTACTTCGTGAATGAAGGCGAAGCCGCCGGCCTCGACGCTGGAGATCACGCCCAGCGCGAGCGCTTTCGCTACCGCTTCCGGCTCGGCACCGACGTAAAGCTCATTGAGGGGTGGTCTGCGGGTTTTATGTTTGAAACCGGAAGCGTCGCCCGTTCCGCAAACGTCACACTCGGCGAAAACCCGTTCTTCGCGAAGAGTACGCTCTTCAAGGACGGCAATTTCATCGACGGCGTGACGACCACGTCGAAAGATGTCGTAACCGGCATCGATCCCAAGACGGGCAAGCTCGTCAAAGGCGTCTCGCTTTCCAGCCTGTCCCTCAAAAAGGGAAGCGTCGTTACGAACGTGAACTACGGCGACACGATCTTCCTCGGCCGCGTGTATCTCAAGTATCAGCCCACTGATTGGCTCACGATTACCGGCGGCAAGATCGCGAACCCGTTCGTTTCCACGCGAATGGTGTGGGATCCGGACATCAATCCGGAAGGCTTGGCCGAGCAGGTTAAGTTCACCATCGGCGGCGGCTCATCCGCCCCGGCGTCGTACAGCAAGGATAGCAAGGACGGCAAGGCGATCCTTCCTGCTGTCAGCAATATGTCGGTCGATCTCTTCGCCAACTTCGCCCAGTTCATCTACGACGACGTCGGCTTTGAGAATAACTTCAACGCCGGCAACGGCCCGTTCAGCCAGGTGCCGGATGGGACCGACCGCTGGCTGCTCGGGTGGCAGATCGGCGCAAAGGTGAACTTCAACCAGAGCACCTACTTCCAAATCGCGCCCACCTTGTATAACTACACGGGTGGTGGCGCCACGTCGGCCGGTCCCTTCAATGGTGACAGCCCGATTGTCGTCCTCGACCATGCCGCCAATCCGAAGCTCGTGACGTTCAACCAGACGGGCACGAACGATCTGTGTGTCTTCGACGTACCGGTCGAATTCGGCTTCAAAGTCTGGAACATCCCGGCATCGATCTTTGGGGACTTCGCCCACAACTTCGACGGCCAGGCACGCGCCGAGAAAGCTGGACACGCAAACCGGAACGAAAGCAACGCCTACCAAGTCGGCGCGAGCCTCGGCAGCGCGAAGAAGAAGGGTGATTTCGAACTCCGCGGCTGGTATCAGCACAGCGAGCAGTTCGCTCTCGATCAGAACATCGTCGATGACGATATCTTCGATGGTCGCCTGAATATGGAAGGCTTCTATCTGCAGGCCAGCTATCAGATCTCCAATGGCATCTCGGCGATCGTCCAGTACTGCCATGGTAATCGGATCGACAGCTCGCTCGGCACCGCCGGCTTCGGCGCCCTCGGGACGCCCGCTGGCTTCCCGCTGCAAAGCTACAACATGGTGTACGTCGATCTGAACGTTAAGTTCTAATCACAGGGCAAAGCTGAACCAAACTCCAGGGCCCCGGATTGCCAGTCAGTCCGGGGCCTTTTGCTGCCCGGGAAAAGCGGCTTCTTCCAGATTTTCATGGGAATTTTGATCGGTAGCCGGAAGGGCACCGGTTGCCTTCAAATGCCTATGGAGATATGCATTCGGAGGAGTGCGCCGCGAACACCGGGTCGGAAAAGTATATCCAAGTAATCAAGCGGATTGAAGCGGGCAACGAAGCCGTGACCGATGAACCGTGTTTTGAATGCCCTTTGCAGGCCCGAAGGGCCGACTAGAAGGTAGCCGGTCGGCCCTTCGGGCCTGCAAAAGCGGTTCGCGATCGAACATTTACCACCTCGCAAAATTCCCCAAGGAATTTCCGGAATAACTAGAAAATCCCTCACTCGCCAAACTCCGCGGTTTTGTCCACGAAGACGTCGATCACCCGGTCCTGCCCATCGAAGGCCCACGCAACCGTCACGTGCTCTGCCAAGGAAAGTGGGATCGGCTGAACTAGGAGAAAAGGGTTCGGCATATAATCTCCAAGTACGATCTGGATGTGCTTCGTTCCCGCGTGCCCGGATGCTTCGGCCACCGGGCCGGTGGCGGGCCCATTTTCCAGTTTCGGCGCCAACGCTCCAGATCGAGCCGGCAGCTTCGAGATAAATCGCAACACATCTGCCGCGGAAGTGCCAGGTGGCGTTCGGTTCAACACCTCGCTTCGAATCTGCCCCCTGGGCTCCTGGGGCGAAGGCAACGCGGGTCGCGTGGTAGCTGGTCGGGACGACGAAGGGCTGCAACCGGCGAGCAAGATCGCACAGAGAACGAAGCGCGCAGACATCAGAAGAGTATGTTCCTGTTTTCCCGCAATGGCGAGGGCCTTGCCTCTCCTAACCGTCGAAAGACGGATCTCCGCGAGGGAAAAGCGCCGCGTCCGCTCCGTCCCGTTGAGCCGAACATTAAAAATGCGCCGGCGCGCATTGAGATCAATCCGTCCATAGGATGACGCCCGATTTAAGAGATGGGACGAATCGCGGATTTCTTTGCCTCACGATCTTCCGGTGACAGCCATGCAAACTCAAAAAGCCGAAATTCCGCCAATCATTCGACCTGTCCTGACACAGATCGCAAGGATGCGAGCCGCCGGCGAATTAGACGACGCAAACTTTCAATCGCAAATCGACCGCGTGGCAACCACCGAGCTTCAGCCGAGGGGTTTTCTGCTGATCGTGAGAGAACTGCCGAGCGGACAGATTCGCTTCCTGATCAAGACGGAAAGCGAAGGAACCGTTTGCGACATGATCGATTGCGGCTCCTGAGCAATTGCCGCCCTACATCTTGAGACAAGGCTAATCCGGAATTCCCCGGGCCCGGGTTACTGCCAAACCGCCAACCTTAGTTCATTGGTTATGAAAACCGGAAACTCTTCAGTGCTCACCGGGATACTCGCAGGTCTATTTCTCTTCTCTAATGTAGCGTCAGCCCACCTGGGAGATTCCGAAAAACAGGTCTCAGGCACCTTCGGTGCTGAGACGTCGTCGCAAACCGATTCTTCCGGCAACCGGACTGCAACCTTCGAGCGACCGGGCCAACTCGTCATCGCCAAATTCACGAAGGGAAAATGCGTCAGCCTCGTGATCATCTCCGTCGGATCGGAATATACAGGGGCGCAGGTTGCCAAGATCCTCAACCAAAACTCCCAGGGTAAGAAGTGGACGCACAACAAAGACGGGGGCGACCTCTGGATGCGTGACGACGGCGCAACCGCCTACTCCACAGGCAGTTCCGTTGACATACAGGCCCCCACTCCGCTGGATGTCGGTATTCCCAGCACCGCGATCCCCGGCGGCCCAAGCCAGCCATCACCTCCCAGCCTCCCGGGAACGCCTGAGGGACTCGGAATGCCGCCGGCTCCCCCTACCGGCTCGCCTTCTCCATCCGCGGCGCATTAGAGTTCCGAGTGATTTCCTCTCGGTCCAAAGGGCGGAGGTTCCTCAAAATTGCCGCTCATAATATTGAAAGGCCGATCGCTCTGGCCATCGCTTCGCAGATGAGGAACCAACCAGGCACAGCCGCCGAGAAACAGGCAGCCAGTGATCAGGGCGGCTAAAGCAACTCTGAGCCAAAGGGACATCTTGCCACTGGACGAAACAACCCACGCTCCTGGCCGAACGGCCCTCGCCCGATCTGCCGAGTCACACTTACCGCCGGAACCAGTCGTGCAGTTCTGACTCGAAGCCCCCTCCGAAGTAGGCATCCGACTGACCGCCACAGCAGAGCGCTGAAGCAATCAGTCGCTCCAAAGCATTCGGGAACCGACCGCGTTGGGGCGATTAATACCGAAAATCGCCGGATCAATTTCGCTCGGCATTGCCGCGCGCGCCGAAGGGCGGCGCTTCGACAAAGTCGCCGGAATCCACATTATAAACACGCGGACTTCCGGCATGAAGCGCAGTCGAAGGGGGATCAACTGGCTGTGTGCTGCTGCAACCGGTGAAACCGAGAACAGCAACTACGCCAATAGTGAGGAGTAGAGGAGTTTGAGTCATGGGGGTCTTAAATGGAAATTGGGTTAGTTTGAGCCGTCGCATTAAATGGGAATCGATCGCTCGATGATCGAGTCATCCGTTTGCCTCAGCCGCGATGGCCGTTGCGACGCGGACCGAAAGGAGGGGCTTCTTCCCATTGGCCCGTGCTGATATTGTAAACCCGGGCTGAGGGTTCAGGGCTCTTGTGAACCGGCGCCTGGGCCTTTTTCGCCACGTCATCCTGGCCGGCCAGGCAGGCGGAACCAATGAGCAGACCGCCGCAGACGGTTGTGATGGATATGAACGAATGTAATTTCATACAGGTTCTCATTCCCACACTTCCTGACGTTTTTGCAACGAATCGGGCCTATTCTGAGGAAATTTTAATCGTCCACTCATGCAACCCCTAATCCGAGGATGCCAGAGTTAAAAACATCCAATGCGAATCCTCCTTGTTGAAGACGAAGAACGCGTTTCCCGCTTTGTGACTGTCGGCCTGAAAGCCGAGAGCTTTGGTGTCGACGTCGCCCGCGATGGAAAGACTGGACTTCAACTCGCAGTCGTCAATTCGTACGACCTTCTCATCGTCGACCTCATGCTTCCGGGCATGACGGGCACGGAATTGATTCGCAGGGTCCGCGAACAAAATCCCGACGTGCCGATCATTGTCCTTACAGCCAGGGATGCCGTCGCCGACAAGGTCACGAATTTCGAAGCCGGAGCCGACGACTACCTGACAAAGCCCTTTTCGTTTGCGGAGCTCCTCGTGCGGATCAAGGCGCTGCTCCGCCGGGGCACGGTCAATCGCTCGAATTCCCTGCACATTGCCGATCTCGAAGTGGATCGCGTAACCCATCAGGTGCGCCGCCGCGGCACCGCCATCAAGCTGACGTCCAAAGAGTACGCCCTGCTCGAGTACCTCGCCAGCAATGCTGGCCGGGTGCTGTCGCGGACGATGATCGTCGAGCATGTGTGGGACCAGAGCTTCGAGGGGTTGACTAACATCGTGGACGTCTATGTGCGGCAGCTTCGCAGCAAGATTGACGAACCATTCGGTAAGAAACTCATCCATACCGTTCGGAGTGTTGGCTATTACCTGAGCGAGGAGGAGATCGCTTGAATCCACGCTCCATCCGCTTCCGGCTCGTAGCCTGGTGCGTGGCCGTCTCGCTTCTCGCCACGCTCGCATTTGGCGCCTTTACTTATAAGCGGTTGGAAACCTATGTGCGGGACGTCGCTCAGTCGACCCTTCGTCACCGCGCCGACGTCATCGCTCACAATATCCTCTCCCAGGTTCCAAAGATTGGCGAAGACTTCGTGGGGCCTGAAATCAATGCGCGATACAATCCGGGCGTAAACGACAAATTCGTACGGATCACCCGCGGCGACGGCTCAGTTCTTTTTCTCTCAGAGCCTCCGGCAGACCACAGCTTCGATCCCGCCGAAGTCGCTCCCTATTCGGGCAAAGTCACAAAGCCATTCGATCGCATTGATCGGACCAGCGAAGGCCACGAGCTCTATATTTGCAGTTACCCTTTCGAAGCCACCGGCACTCACTATCTAGTGGAAGTCGGAGCATCGACTGCCGGTAGCCGTCGCGTGTTGCACGAACTCGTGATCACGCTGGCTGGCGGACTCCCTGTGCTGCTGGCGCTTGGCGTCTGCGGTGGTTATCTGCTCATTGCCCGCTCGCTCGCTCCTGTAAATAACATCATGCGCGCTGCGCAGGACATCAGCCTGCATCACCTCGGCCGGCGCCTTCCCGTTCCAGATACTCAGGACGAGATCGCCAGCCTCTCTCAGGTGCTGAATCAGATGATCGCCCGACTGGACGAATCATTCCAGCATACCAGCCGCTTCACGACGGATGCGTCGCACGAACTGCGTACGCCGCTGACGATCATCAAGGGCGAACTCGAAGCGCTTCTCTTTCGCAAGGATATCAATCCATCAGTACGCGACGACCTCACCCGCGTCCTGGAGGAAGTCGAGCGCCTCGTGCAAATCGTCACAAGCCTCTTCGCGCTCTCCCGCCTGGATAGCGGCGAAGGGCAGGCCGAACGGGTGCGCCTCGATCTGGCAAACCTCGCCGAAACGACCGCCGAGCAGATGTGCCTGCTTGCTGAGGAGAAGCAGATCACCCTTCGCTACGAAACAAAGGAACCCGTCGAAATCCTGGGTGACCGGTCCCGGCTCAAACAGGTCATCGTCAATCTGCTGGATAACGCCATCAAGTACACGCCTACCGGCGGCGATATTTGCATCGGCGTCGCAAGGCGAAACGGCTCAGCTATCCTTGAGGTATCGGACACCGGCCCGGGCGTGCCCGAAGCTGCGATCCCTCATCTCTTCGAACGCTTTTATCGCGCGGATGAAGTGCGCTCCCGCAACATCGATGGAGCGGGGCTCGGACTATCCATCGCCTACTCCATTTGCCACGCGCATGGCGGATCCATCTCCGCAGCGAATACTCCGCCGAAAGGTTGTCGCTTCACCGTCGAGCTACCGCTCTCGCTCGCCTTACCCACTGCTCACCTATGACCCAGACCGTCCTGCCGGAACCGCCAAAGCCGGAACTTAACCCGAGAAAAACAATGGCTTCCGCACACAAACAGCCGCCGAAACGCCACACTTTCCTATGGACCAGCGTGGGGGTCTGCGCAGCCGCAGGATTGGGATACCTGGTCCTTGGCGTCCTGCATGGAGGCGCCTCCAAGCAGGACGAAGCGAACATGACAACCGTAGCGGTATCCAAGGCAGCCCGCGAAGACCTGGCGCAGGATCTGTGGCTCACCGCGGAATTCGTTCCCTTTCAGGAGGTATCCCTCCACGCAAAGGTCTCGGGATATGTGAAAACCATCAGCGTGGACGTAGGTGACGAAGTCAAAGCCGGCCAGAAGATCGCTGAGTTGGAGATCCCGGAACTCGAAGACGACGTGGCCCGTGCCAACTCCGCGTATCAGGCGAGCCTCGAGGACGTGAAGAAAGCGGAAGCAGATGCCGAACAGGCCGACCTGAGTTATCGCCGCCTCCTTGGCGTGAGCAAAGATCACCCGAAGCTCGTCGCCCAACAGGAACTCGACGATTCCAAAGCGAAGGCGGATGCAATGAAAGGCGCGCTGGGTGCCGCAAAGCAGCGCGTCCAGGAACGCCAGTCCGAGGTGAACCGCACCCGGACGCTGCGTGACTACTCATCGATCACGGTCCCATTCACTGGTATCATCACCCGTCGCTATGCCGATCCCGGCGCTCTGATTCAGGCCGGTATCAACTCAAATACCCAGGCAATGCCTCTGGTTGATCTCGCCGAGCAGGACATGCTGCGCCTTGTCTTCCCCGTCCCGGAATCCGCCGCTTCGCTGGTCCATGACAGCGCGCCAGTGGATATCAAAGTGAGTGCGCTCAACGAGACTTTCCACAGCAAGATCGCCCGGTTTTCGGGCAAGGTGGACCGCAGCACCCGCACGATGCACACGGAAGTGGACGTGCCAAATCCGGACAATCGCTACAAGCCGGGCATGTATGCCTTCGTGCGAATGATCCTGCACGAGGAGAAAGGCGCCATCTCGATTCCGGTCCAGGCGCTGATTACCGGAGAAAAGCCCAGCGTCTACGTCGTTCACGGCGATGGCACGGTCGAACAACGTCCAGTTTCCACCGGTCTTGAAACACCCGACAAGGTTCAGATTACCAAAGGCCTTGAAGAGGGCGACCTCGTCATCACCGGCAATCGGAAAGGCGTGCGTGGCGGCCAGAAGGTAGCCCCAAAAGTAACTGAGCTGGCAAAGGCCGAGTAGCGCCCTTCCCCGCTGCCGCTTCGCCATCTGTTCTCTAAATGTTAGCAACACCTACATTTTCTTTCCGTGCCTAAATTCTCCATTCGTTATCCCTATCTGATCATCGTTCTATGCTTGATGATCTGCGTTGTTGGCGTGGTGAACCTGGTGCGGATGCCAGTGGATCTCTTTCCCTCGATCAAGATTCCGGTCGTGGTAGTAGCGACGTTCTACTCCGGAATGCCTCCCGAACAGATCGAGAACGATATCACCGGGCGGTTTGAACGATTCTTTACGCTAGGCAGCGGTATCGATCACATGGAGTCGCGGTCACTGCCTGGAGTAAGCCTGATCAAGGTCTACTTCCAGCCTGGCACCAATCCCGACTCGGCAGTTACGACCATCTCAAACCTCGCGATGGCTCAGTTGCGGCGATTACCGCCCGGAACTCTGCCGCCAGTCGTTCTGAAATTCGACGCATCAAGCCTCCCTGTCTGCCTGATTACCCTGAAAGGCGAAGGTCTCAACGAAACACAACTCCGCGATCTGGGCCAATTCAGCGTCCGCAATCAGGTGGCCAACGTTCCCGGCGCCTCAGTTCCCCAACCCTTCGGCGGGCGCTATCGGCAGATCATGGTCTATGTCGATCCGCTCAAACTCGAAGCGCATCAGCTCAGCGTGATGGACGTCGTTCGCTCGGTGAACGATGCAAATCTCATCTTGCCGGCGGGAGACGTAAAGATCGGGCCAATCGACTACGGCCTGTATACCAACAGCCAGTTACGCGGGGTCAAAGACATCGATAAGCTCCCGCTGAAGATGGAGAATGGCAATCCGGTCATGGTTGCCGATGTCGGCCATGCAAAGGATGGCGCTCAAATCCAGACGAATGTCGTCCGGATCGATGGACAGCGATCTGTCTATCTTCCCGTTCTGAAACAGGGTGGCGACGCCAATACGATCGCTGTGGTCGGCGGTATCAAAAAGGCCGTCGGCGATCTTCTCGACGTGCCGAAGTCCCTGGTGGCGAACGTCGTCTTCGACCAATCGGTCTTTGTCAAAACTGCCATCGAAAACCTCATCCATGAGGGCGCGACCGGTCTGATTCTGACCGGCCTGATGATCCTGCTTTTCCTGGGAAATCTCCGAGCGACGGTGGCGGTCTTTCTCTCCATTCCCCTGTCCGCCTTCGCCATGTTCATCATGTTATCGTTTGGTGATAACTCGATTAACTCGATGATCCTCGGCGGCCTGGCACTCGCTTTCTCCCGCCTCATCGACGACTCCGTGGTGGTGCTCGAGAATATCTTCCGGCATCTCGAACTGGGCGAATCTCCCGAGGTAGCCGCGCAGAAAGGCGCTGAAGAGGTCACCCTGCCGGTTCTGGCTTCCACCCTCACGACCGCGATCGTCTTCTTCCCGGTCACTTTCCTTTATGGAGTAAGCCGCTTCCTCTTTACCGCGCTCGCGCTGGGCGTGGTGCTGTCGCTCTGCGCCTCCTATTTCGTGGCGATGTCGGTCGTCCCGCTCTTCTGCGCAAAGCTCATCAAAGCGCACCAGGCGCACGGTCACGAGTCGCACGCAGGCGGCCCGCCTCCTGGCCTCTGGGCACGATTCAATGCGTGGTTCAACAAGGGGTTTCACCGCTTCCTCGATCGCTTTGACCGCGTCCAGAATATCACGCTCGGCCGGCCCGTTCTTACGGTTGCAGTCATCTTCGGGATCTTCCTGGTGAGCTGCTGTCTCGCTCCGGTCCTCGGGCTCTCGTACTTCCCACGCACAGACCCTGGACAGTTTGTCATCAATCTGAAGGCTCCCACCGGTACCCGCATCGAAGGGACTGAAGCCGAAGTCAAGAAAGTGGAAGACTTGATTCGACGCGTCGTGGATCCAAAGGATCTCCGGCTGATTGTATCGAACATCGGATCGACAGCAGACTTCTCTGCTATCTATACAAGCAACTCCGCTTCTCACACTGGATTCATACAGGTCAGCCTCGAGGATGAACATAAAGTCGGCAGTTACGAGTACATGGAGCGGGTCCGAAAGGCCATGCGCGAGGAGCTTCCCCAGCTCTCCGCCTATTTCCAATCCGGCGGCCTCGTCGATGCCGTGCTGAACCTCGGTCAGCCAGCGCCCATTGATATCCAGGTCAGCGGTTCCAATCTCAAGAATGCCTACGCGACGGCCTCGGAAATCGCCAGCAAGGTAAAGGCAATCCCCGGAGTAAGCGATGTGCTCATTCCGCAGGATATCGATATGCCCGCCATGCGTCTGGATATCGACCGCACCCACGCGGCCCAACTCGGGCTCTCTGAGAAGGAAGTGGTCAACAACATCATCACGGCGCTGACCTCAAATGCGATGATTGCCCCCAGCTTCTGGGTCGATGAAACCACCGGGAACGACTACATGCTGACCGTTCAGTACGAGGAACAGCAAGTGAAGACGAAGTCCGACTTCATCGGGGTTCCGTTGCGAGCCGACAAGCAGCTAGCTTCCACCCGCCTCGACGCGGTAACCAAGATCACACCGATCCAGTCCCCGACGGAAGTCGATCACTACCAACTCCGGCGCGTGATCGACATCTTCGTCGCACCGCAGGGCGAGGAACTCGGCAAAGTCGCGCGAGCTGTGAACCAGATCATCGGGTCGACCAAACTGCCCGATGGCGTCCGCGTGAATATTCACGGCTCCGTCCAGGCGATGAATTCATCGTTCGTCTCGTTCGGCTTCGGCCTGATCCTGGCACTGGTGCTGGTATACCTGATCCTCGTCGCGCAGTTCAAATCGTTCATCGATCCCTTCCTGATCCTGCTTGCCGTGCCACCGGGCCTGGCGGGCGTCATGTTTATCCTCACGATGACCGGCACCACGCTCAACATCATGTCCCTGATGGGAATCGTAATGATGACCGGCATTGTGGTCTCCAATAGCATCCTGATCGTTGAATTCGCGCATCGGCTGATCGAGGACGGCATGTCCTTGAGGGAAGCCGTGCAGGTCGCCGGGCGCGTCCGCCTGCGTCCGATCCTGATGACCTCCCTGGCCACGATCATCGGTCTCATTCCAATGGCGCTGAAGCTCGGCACTGGCAGTGAAGCCTATGCCCCGCTGGCGCGGGCCATCATCGGTGGACTCACGTTATCCCTGCTCCTCACCGTATTTAACGTTCCCGCCGCCATGTTGGTTATTTATCGCAAGCGGTTCAGTTCCGCCCCACCGCACTTTCGGGAATCTACCCCTCGCGAACCCGCTCTGATAGACTCCTAAGGAGCGACACCGATCTGCCATGAAGCCTTCCTCGATCTACACGCCACTTCCTGACTACCTTCTGCAGTCGTTTCGCGCGCTCGATACCTGCCTGGTTGCCGAAGCCATCGAACATTTCGATATCCGGCTTCGGAACGAAGGTTACAGCACCTCGAACACCCTTCACTGCCGCTTTCCTGAACTGCCCACGATGGTGGGATACGCCGTGACCATCAGGGTCAGGAGCGCAAATCCACCAATGGAGGGCGGCGCCTACCGCGAAACTGCAGATTCCTGGTCGGTTGTTGACGGTTATCCGGGACCGCAGATTGCGGTGATCCAGGACGTGGACAGCAAGCCGGGCGTTGGCGCATTTGTCGGCGAACTCCATGCCGCTGTACTCCAGCGATTGGGCTGCACCGGCGTCGTGACCAATGGCGCCGTGCGCGACCTCGCCGGCGCGGAGCGACGCGGTTTTCCCATGTTCTCAGCCAGCGTTTCGCCTTCCCATGCCTACGTCCATATCACGGACGTCGGCCATCCAGTGGAAATCGCAGGACTCACTATTCACACCGGAGATCTGCTGATGGGCGACCGCCACGGAATCGTGCGAATTCCGCGCAAAATTGCTGCCACATTGACAGAGGAAGCCGCACGCATTGCCGCCCGAAAACGTGAGCTTCTCACCTATTGCGACTCCGAAAAGTTTTCGATTCAAGACTTCCGTGAGCGGGTCAAGAGCTACCGTGGATAGCGATCACAGCTGCGCCCCGGACTCTCACCATCATGTCCAGATTCTCCATCCGGTATCCATACCTGATCATTGTGATCTGCCTGATGGTTTGCGTCATCGGCATCACAAGCATCGTGAGGATGCCGGTGGATCTGTTTCCCTCGATCAAGATCCCGGTCGTGGTGGTAGCCACCTTCTATTCCGGAATGCCACCGGAACAGATTGAGAACGATATTACCGGCCGCTTTGAACGGTTCTTCACACTGGGCAGCGGAATCGATCACATCGAATCGCGCTCACTGCCTGGTGTCAGCCTGATCAAAGTCTATTTCCAACCCGGGACCAACGCTGACTCCGCGGTCACTACCATCTCGAACCTGGCAATGGCCCAATTACGCCGGCTTCCGCCCGGAACTCTGCCGCCAGTCGTTCTAAAATTCGATGCATCGAGCCTTCCGGTCTGCCTTATTACATTGAAAGGCGAAGGCCTCAACGAAACCCAGTTGCGTGACCTCGGCCAATTTGCGGTTCGCAACCAGGTCGCCAATGTCCAGGGAGCTTCCGTTCCCCAGCCTTTCGGCGGTCGCTACCGGCAGATCATGGTGTATGTCGATCCGCTCAAGCTGGAAGCGCATCAGCTAAGCGTCATGGACGTCGTCCGCTCCGTGAATGATTCAAACCTGATTCTTCCGGCTGGTGACGTGAAGATCGGGCCGATCGATTATGGACTCTACACGAACAGTCAGCTTCGCGGGGTCAAGGACATCAGCAAACTGCCACTGAAGACCGTCAATGGTGTTCCCGTAATGCTGGCGGATGTCGGGCACGCTGAAGATGGCGCACAGATTCAAACGAACGTCGTGCGAGTCGATGGACAAAAGTCCGCGTATCTCCCAGTGTTAAAGCAGGGTGGCGATGCCAACACGATTGCAGTCGTCAATGGTATCAAGAAAGCCGTATCCGATCTATTGGACGTTCCTAAGTCACTGGTAGCAAACGTCGTTTTCGATCAATCGGTCTTCGTAAAGACCGCCATCGAGAATCTCCTGCACGAAGGCGCGATCGGCCTGGTGCTGACCGGGTTGATGATCCTGATCTTTCTCGGAAATGTTCGTGCGACGATCGCCGTATTCCTTTCCATTCCCCTCTCCGCCCTCGCCACTTTCATCGCCCTTTCCTTTGGCGATAACTCGATCAACTCGATGATTCTCGGCGGCTTGGCGCTCGCCTTCTCTCGACTCATCGATAACTCAGTCGTCGTCCTCGAGAATATCTTCCGCCATCTGGAAAATGGCGAGACGCCTGAAGTCGCCGCCGAGAAAGGTGGTGCGGAAGTTGCCCTGCCAGTGCTGGCAGCGACCCTGACAACTGCCGTCGTATTCTTCCCCGTGACCTTTCTCTACGGAGTCAGCCGCTTTCTCTTCACGGCGCTGGCTCTCTCCGTGGTCTTATCGCTTTTCGCTTCTTATGTGGTAGCGATGTCGGTAGTTCCTCTCTTCTGCGCAAAGCTGATCAAAGCACATCAGGTGCATGGCAGCCACGAACACGAACTCCCCTCCTCAGCGAGCATCTGGGTTCGCTTCAATTTCTGGTTCAATCGGCGCTTCCATGCGTTTCTCGACCGCTTCGACCGCGCGCAAACGGTCGCACTGGCACGCCCTGCCGCCACGGTCATCGCGATTCTCGGCCTCTTCGCACTGAGCTTCGGCCTGATTCCGGCAGTCGGAATGGCCTATTTTCCGAGAACTGATCCCGGGCAGTTCGTGATCAACCTGAAGGCACCGACAGGAACACGGCTCGAGGCGACGGAGAAAGAGGTAAAGAAGGTCGAAGACCTCGTCCGCCGAATTGTCGATCCAAAGGATTTGCGCCTGATTGTATCCAACCTAGGAGCGACGCCAGACTTCTCTGCGATTTATACAAGCAACTCCGCATCACACACCGCATTCGTGCAGGTCAGCCTGCAAGACGATCACAAGGTCGGCAGTTATGAATATATGGAGCGGGTGCGGAAGGCGTTGCGGGATGAGATCCCGGAGCTGTCCGCCTATTTCCAGTCGGGAGGCTTGGTCGATGCCGTGCTCAATCTCGGACAACCGGCACCAATTGACATCCAGGTCAGCGGCTCAAATCTGAATAACGCCTACACCACGGCAGCGGAAATCGCAGCAAAGGTGAAAGGCATCCCGGGCGTCAGCGACCTGATGATTCCCCAGGACATCGACATGCCGTCCCTGCGACTGGAAATCGATCGCACCCATGCGGCACAGCTCGGACTCAGCGAAAAGGAGGTCGTGAACAATGTCATCACGGCACTGACTTCCAATGCCATGATTGCCCCAAGCTTCTGGGTCGATGAAACGACCGGAAACGACTACATGCTGACGGTCCAGTATCCCGAGACAACGATCAAGACGCTCTCCGATCTAAAAGGCATCCCACTCCGGGCAGACCATCAGCAGGACTCAGCAAGACTGGACGCTGTCACCAAAATCATCCCCGCCCAGTCGCCCACCGAAGTCGATCACTTCCAGCTTCGCCGGGTCATCGATATCTTTGTTTCGCCACGCGGCGAAGAACTCGGACGGATCGCATCAGCAGTGGAAAACATTGTCAAAGGTACCAATAAGCCGGAAGGCGTCCGGATCGCCATCCACGGCTCGGTGCAGGCGATGAACTCGTCCTTCACCTCCTTCGGCTTCGGCCTCGTTCTCTCACTGGTCCTTGTCTATCTCATCCTGGTTGCGCAGTTCAAATCGTTCATCGATCCGCTGCTCATTCTCCTCGCCGTTCCTCCAGGCATCGCCGGCGTCATCGTAATGCTCGCGACAACCGGCACGACTCTCAACGTCATGTCCTTGATGGGTGTCGTGATGATGGCGGGCATCGTCGTTTCCAACAGCATCCTCATTGTCGAATTCACTCACCGACTGATCGAAGACGGCATGCCCCTGCGCGATGCCGTACAGCACGCGTGCAGAGTGAGGTTGCGCCCAATTCTCATGACATCCCTTGCTACCATCATCGGCCTCATCCCAATGGCGTTAAAACTTGGAACAGGCAGCGAAGCCTATGCGCCACTGGCTCGAGCCATCATCGGCGGGCTTCTGGTCTCCGTGGTTCTGACCGTATTCATCGTGCCAGCCGCGTTCTATATCGTCTATCGCCGGAGAGAACCGAAGAACGACAATCCGTCAAACGACGGACCCTCTACGCTCGCTGGCGGCGGCCAGCCCGCCGCTCCGATCGTGTCTGCCGTTATCGCGATCATTCTGGCCGTCGCAGCCTCTCCGGCTCGTGCCGCAGACGCGCAACCAATCCAACACCTTACTCTGGAACAGGCCGAAGCCATCGCCCTGCAGCATGACCCGGCGATTGCCGAGAGTTACTTCCATGCGCAAGCTGCCAGAGAGCAAGTGACGCAGGCGCGATCGGCATTTTTCCCGCAGGTGTATGGCGACATCGCGCTAGTCGGCTCTGGATCGGATGTCGGAATCGGAAATGGAGTCACCCGCATCGGAGCTTCCGGCGGATTGAATAACCCCAGTGTCTATAGCCGGGAATCAAACGGCATTGGCGTATCCCAGCTGATTACAGACTTTGGACGGACAAGCTACCTCACGACCGCGGCGCGTTTCGACTCACTCGCCGCTGGGCAGCTTGCCGAGCTAACACGCGCACAGGTCCTAAGTTGGACCGACCAGGCCTATTTCCGCGCGCTCGAAGGAGAGGCGCTGGTCCACGTCGCCAACGAAACCATCGCCAATCGGCAGCTAATCATGGAGAGCACGGCAGCGCTCGCTGCCAACCAGCTGAAATCGAGCCTCGACGTCAGTTTCGCCGAAGTCGGTCTCCAACAGGCAAAGCTCCTTCTGCTCAACGCCCAGAACAAGCTCAACGGCGCGTTCGCCGACCTCTCTGCGGCACTCGGTTATCGTGAGCCTCATCGCTTTGTGCTGGAAGAGAAGCAACTCAAGGCGCCCACCAACGATGTCAACCCGCTCGCAACGCTCATCGCCAGGGCACTCATGAACCGGCCGGATGCAATCGCCGCACATTACCGGCGCGATTCCGCGCTGAAGAAAGCCTCGGCGGAGAAAGTCGCCGGCCTCCCTCGGGTCGACATGCTTGCGACCGTTGGGCGCACGCCGACTGGCGATCCGGTTGTTCGTGAGACGTACGCAGCCGCTGGCATCAACGTAAGCATTCCGATCTTCACCGGCGGAAGAATCACTGCGCGCGCTCGTGAGGTCGCCTTCGAGGCGCAAGCGGCACAGAAGTTTGTCGATGAGACAGAGCAGCGCATCGTCCGCGATGTGAATCTCGCCTGGCTCAACTCGACAGAGGCGCAACAGCGCATCGAAGTCACGAAACAGGAACTGAAGAGCGCAAATGAAGCATGGGAACTCGCCAAGGCAAGGTACCAGACCGGAATTACTTCCATCGTTGAACTTAGCCAAGCCGAACTCAACCGTACTCAAGCCCTGATCGACAATGCTTCCGCTGGTTACGACTACGACATCGCGCTCGCACTTCTCCAGTATCAGATCGGCGAATTGAAAGTTGGCGCATTGCCAAATCCGCCCTCCGCCGCGCCCGTCCAAAAATTAAAGTCCCCTTCCAGAAAATAAGTGGACGCGCAATCGCAGCGGTGAAGCGATTGCATAACGTCATCACAGCAACGATCCGTGAAATTAGATTCAGCCGGCCACCCTCTCTTCATTGCAAGTGCTAAAACCCACTTACTCATCGACAGCATTCCGTTAAACTTCGGAGGATCAACCGGACCCACTCATTTTCTGACCGTCCGGTCCTTGTACGATATCGGAAGCTTATCGCTCAACAGCGGCGCGCAAATACAAGCTTACCGGATCCGGAGCGGTCCGACGGTTGTTCAACTGGTGGATAACCAGACTGGCTGGGGAATGGAAACGCTTCCCTTGCATTCGGCGATGGCGCTCCTTCGACTTCAGCCGGGCGAAATCATTCCAGGCTCAAACTGCCACGGTTACACCTTTGCGCAGTCAGGTTACTGGATTG
>FTCV01001962.1_pt1 | contig 23813 bp, 24 predicted proteins | sample 1639691 | NCBI WGS metagenome assembly FTCV01 (sample SAMEA3914864, study PRJEB12502) | metagenome | biome: forest; material: soil | place: USA | collected 2012-03-12 | depth 0.3 m
AGAACCACCTCGATCAATAAAAACCACGCAATCAATACTGCACCTGCGATCAACGGGCATTTCATTCCGAATTTACACCGTGTGTAGAGATATAATGGATATGCGACGATCCACAGGAATACGTCGAGCAGAAACCATGCAATTGGGCCGGTTGCGCGCTTTCCGTCCACATGATTACCCGTGCCGACCCGAAAAGCTTCCGCGAGTATTAGACAAAACGTGCTTAAGACCGCGGCGATTACAGCTACAAGCGGGTATAATGCACCGAATACAATGGCGCAAAATGCCGGAAGGGTGATGAGAGTATTCCCCATTAGCTCCGACGGTGCGGCGCCCGTCGGCACAGTCCGTGAGGCCTCGTATATTTCCCGCTGAGACTTCGATCTTCGATCCGCCCTTTCCAGGGCCGTGAACGTTCGTTCTCCGTCCGAACTTTTTGACACCTGCGGTACGATCGATTTTCCCTGTGTCGAACGAAGATCCGGCCCAACGTTCTGGCCGGCTTCTCAACGATTCCCCAAAATCCGAGAGCTTCGGTTCCTGCTTTTAGCCGCTGCTGGATGGCATGGTGCTGGGCTCCGCCGCAGCGCAATTCGTTCGGAACTGGCATGCGGGATGGGCGCAGGAATCTTCCGCTTCGGGGCGCGACGCGATTGCAATCTGGCGAATGGTGGGAAGCGCGGTTCCCGAAGCCGCATCCATCCCTTTGGTGAGAAATTCGACGTCGCCCTTGCTTGCCCACGGGCAGACCAACTTATCCAAGCTGTCGGCCAGGAGGCAATCTGCGCCAGCCTCAAATTGCCATTGGTACAAACTGCTCAGCGATGCCATCGCCATCTACGACCGACTGCTCTACCGTCCCGAAATTTTCGCCATTTCCGTTCACAGCATTCGGCTCCTGGACGCGCCGTCGAACACCGTACCTGCGAAACTAACCTCATCGTGTGATATCCGATCAATTTCGAAGATAAGTTCATCGACCTTCGACGAAGAAGAGCGACATTCCCGCAGTTTCGCTTTTAGGGCGGAGTCGGATTACGCCCATTCCTCACGTGCTAAGCCGACGTAAAGCGACGAATTTGGATGCATCGTGCCTTTGTATCCGCACATCAATTCGTCGTGGGCCTCCAAAAATCGGTCACTTAATCACTCAGGTCAGGATGAGCGCCGCGATTTTGTGCGGCTACCGCCCTAGCCGCTGAGAAGGCTTTTGAGGAACCCATTTCAATGAGTTTGAAATCGTATCCGAGATGGTTCAGGAAATGACCTACCGAATCACTCTCGGTGGGATTCGTATGTTTCATATGAAAGTCGATCGCCTCGGAGTCCATGGCCCAGTCATCTGCGCCAAGGATAGCAAGAAGTTCTTTGAGCGTTGAAATCGCTGATGCGTCTGCGTCACAAATGCGGTGGCAGTGTGGCATGACTTTCGTTGGAAAAAGTCGGCAATGGCAACTGTATTCTCCACATGGCTCCGCGGATAAAGCCATTGTCGCACAATAGCCTTATCAACCCTGCAGACGTATCCAGAATTATGCGCGATTTTCCCCACGAGTCGAAGCAAAAGGTGATTGGGGCCTTTATGGAAAGCGTCGGGATTATCCAAGAAGTTTTACGGAACCGAAGACCCCCAGCAGCGCTGCCACTTGGCGGCGCGAGAGAAGTGGTTCGTCGGAGACATTTTTCTGTGGTCTTGTCCCTTCAATAACCGACAAATTGGGCACGGAAAAATTATCTGCCGTTTCAAAGCTGGACCGAACTTGCGCAGGTCAGAAGTCAAAAGTTCCAATCGACTGGATTTTCACCGAGTCGGTGAGGCGCAATGCGGAATGTTCAGCCAGTATCATCCTGTCGGCACCGACAGACGCCGGAACTTATAGCGACCCCATCACGGTCGCCCCCTTGACGCGCACTCCCGGCGCTTACATCCGTTACACCACGGATGGGAGCATGCCGAGCGCGACCAATGGGACCCTCATCGGGGCAAACCCTGTGCCGATCGCACTATACATCGACGCTGAAGGCGGTGGCCTTTTCGCCAAATTCCGGCCGAGCCAGCAGCGCGGTTGCCACGGCGCCCTATGTGATCACAAATCCACGCTTCGAGGCCGAATCGCTTCCAGTTTCGGCAACGTCGGGGGATGCGGTGAGCGTCATTGACGACAGCAGCTTATCGGAGGGCGCAGGAAAGATGCTCACCGCCAACGCCGTCGGCGACTTCATTACCTTCACCGTGCCAGCGATCGCCGCGGGCTCCTACAACGTGCGCGTCGGTGTCAAGAAGTACTACAATCGCGGTTCATTCCAACTGGCTGCGGCGCGGAGCGACTCGAGTTCGTTCTCCAATATTGGTGTAGCCCAAGATCTCTACTCCGCGGCTCAATCCTACACGGAACTCGATTTGGGCACTTGGTCTCCCGTCAGCGCTAGCGATAAATTGTTCCGGTTCACAGTGAGCGGCAAAAGCGCCGCCAGTTCTGGCTACGTCATCGCCATAGATTACATCAGGCTCCTTCCGCAATAGAACAGAAGACACGGCGACCGGGCGACGCGTTGCAGCAGCGAGTAGTTGTAATTTCTTTTTCCCTTTTGCTTTGCGTATATGCATCTACCCTTTGCGAGTCTGAGCTTACCAGGGATTAGTGAGAGCACGATCACAACCAGTGGTATAGCCATACTTCCACCAAAGGCGTTCGAGTGAAATGGATCAATCTACCGGTTGCCGTCGTCGTCCGTTATCCACCGTTCGGCGACGTATACCGACACCTCGCGCTCCTTCGCGCTCGCCCTTTGCCCATAATCGATCGTTATCGTATGCCTCGGTCCCGCCCACTGGGCCGGCGCGAACGAATCGATTCCCCCTGCGAGAAGCAGCATAGCCTTCTTGGCTGCCACGTAGGCGGGGTAAACTTCCTGTGTGCTTGCGGCTTCGCCACGAATCGCTAAGTCTCGAATGTATTTTTGTAGTGCTGTCATAGCACGGTCGTGTTACCGTGTTATACGGAAGGAGCCCGTCATATAGTGGATAGATGAAGCCCGATTTTATGCGGCACCCTCCATGGCCAGGGCCACAACATTTGCCGACCGCGGCATGATTGCAAACCAGGCATTCCCCTCTTCTGCGGTGACAACTTTGTCATAGTCCTTCCGCACGACTTCTGGCGAGTTCCCCATTTCCGTGGAGACCCGCGCAAGGTCGGCGGTTTGTCCCATGCGGAACGTTCCAAAGCTATGCCTCAGCCCATCAAACGGGATATTGACCCCACGTTTTAGGGCAAAGTATCGCGTGCGCTCGTCGGCGTTGTGGGTGAATACCTTTCCAACCCGGTTAGCGAATGGGGCGAGCCAAGCCTTGAGATTTTCTGCCATTGGAACCCGTCGCTTGGTTTTCGTCTTATTGTCACTGCGCACGCCGATGTAGCCCCGGACACAATCAACCGTCTCCCAAGATAGGCGCAAGGCCTCGCTCTTTGGCCGGAGGCCGCCGAATCCGCCCAGCGTGAGCCAGAGAAGCGCTTCCTCGTTCTCCTCAGCTACGGCTGCGCGCAGCAGCGTCTCCATGCCCTCAATCGACAGAATCTCAACTTCTTCGTCCGGCTCCTGCATTTTCGGAACTTTCTCGAACTCAGTAGGGCCGGTCGGCAGCGCGTTTAGGAAATCTCTCGCGTAATTTGCCATCGTGACGAGATGCGCTCGGCGATTATTCTGCGTTTTCGGCTCGCCGCCCAGTCCGCGAAGCCACTTTTGAATCTCTTTCGCTTTCAAGTCCTGGACAGTGACATTGAAGGCACCGGCGAACTTCATCAAAAAGTTATACATCTGCGTGACGTACCCGCCGTCCAGCCGCTCCCCTTTCTTCGCCACGATCATGGCCTCGATCGCCTCGGCGACGGTCACCTTTCGGAATTTTTCGTTGTGGCGCTCCGCGAACTCGCGCGCGGCATCGAGCAGTGCGCCGCGGTCGCCAATTAACTTTCGGGCGGCGACGTATTCCTCGACGGCGGCATGGAGCGGGATGCCCAACGGCTCAAGCGCTTTGACCGCCAAGACGTAAGACTCGTTGTCCGCGGCGCTGAGGGCGAGCGCGGCTTGCTGCCCGTTGGCGAGCTTGACCCCAATTTCTCCCGCCGCGGTCTTCGCCTCGTCGAGATGATCAAAGACCTTCCGCTTTCGGCTCCCGGCCTCGTACCACACCACCGTGTAGCGCATCCGCTTTCCGGACGGTGTCGGGTAGATCGGAAGCTTGACGCTGCCGACAGTCACGGAGTGGCGTTTCGGGGTCGATTTCACGGTGACAATGGTGACAGACAACTCTCACAATGCAACCACAATTCTCCACAAATACCGTATCAACACAGGGGAACCGAAGGAAAACCGGCAGGTTTCGAATCCTTGTCGGGTAGCCATCTTTAAATCTCTCTGGAAGCGGCATGAACACAGGGTTTTCTTGAGTTTCCAAGCTTAACTGCGGGTACCTTTTTCCCATTTGCATGACACATGCATGACACGGCCGATTTTCGGATTCCGACCTCTTTTCTCAACCCTGAGCGGCCACCGCGACAGCCCGCAAATCCACCCCCACCAACGCCGCCAGCGCGTTGTTCCGGTTCGTCCAACCGGGCAGATATTCCGCCTCGGACGGATGGTCGTGCGCGATCGAATCGTACCGGGATTGGCGGAGGTGGAGGAAGTTCTCCAACCCATCCTTCCCCGCCCAGTGCATGGCCGCGATGGTCACCGGGCCGAGGCCACCGTCGATCGGGATCTTGGCGCCCGCCATCACACACGCCCGCTGCGCCATCATCACACCCGGACCACCGTTCACGTGAACATCGAAGAGGCATTCGCCCCACCCCTCTGGCAGATCGTCCATCGGGATCTGCACCCACTGCCCGTTCTCCAAACTCCGCAGATGCCAATACGTATCCCAATAGATCTGGCGTGCGCCGGCCAGGGTGAGATTCCAGATGTCGACGTGCGGCTGGCTGCGCTGATCGATCCCATACCGGGTCGTGCCCCCGGGATCATTCGGATCGTGCTCGGTCCGGACATACTCCTCCTTGCTGAAATCGCCGTCGTGACCGCCGACGAATTCGGTTTCCCACTTCAGGACGAAGTCCACCGCCCGCTCGAACCGCTGCGTAAAAGGAAGCGCGTTCATGGGCGGTTACTTCTTGGCGGCGGCATTCGCCGTCGCTGTTGCCGCCGCGGCTCCCGCCACCGCCGTGGTCGCCGGCTTCACGAAGCCACTCGCACCGATCGCCGTCCCGATGCCCGTCGCCGCGCTCCCGATCCCGGTCGCCGCATTCGCGATCGCGTTCCCCGTAGAGGCATTCGTCGAGGATTGGCTGAGCCCGACGAGATTCACCGTCGTCGTCGACCCGCCCGCCGTCGTCTCCGTGAACGAAGCGGAAGCCACATCGCCCTTGGTGGAAAGCCGCGTTTTGCCGGCAGAATCTTTCACCTCAGTCGTGCCGCAACCAGCGAACGCCAAGAGACCGAAGATCAGCGCGACCGTCGCAAACGACATCAGCGGCGAGAGCACCCGAGTCGTCCCGTCTCCGGCGACGACCTTGTGCGGGTTGTTCGCCGTACCGTTGCCGCTCACCTGCTTGTCCTTCGTATTCCAGTCCTGGACGAACTTCGCCAGGATTCCCAGCACCGCCGGGATTGCGACGGACGGGTTTTGCCAGACGCTTTTCGGCAGGACCGAAAGAGCGACAATGATTGCTCCGATATTGAAAGCCCAACCGGAGACCGTGGTGCGCCAATTGACGCCGAGGAGTAGTTCGAGGTTTTGCATCCCCTTTGTCCCCGCATGTCAACCTGTCCCAGACTCCGCGCCCGCACCCAAAACTTCCCAACTCGCGACGCCTCGAAAAAATAGTCTACGATTTCTCTTCCCGAAAATCGGCTATCCTGCCAATCTCACACCGTTCTTCCCCAAGACTGTTTCTCCCAAACAGAAAGCGCCTCTCCGGTACCAACTGGAGAGGCGTTTTCATTTCCCCACACTCGCCGGCCCGCCCCCGAGCCGCCCCCCAAGAATCTCCACCATCTGCGCCGAAAGCCGCCGCCGATCCGCGTTGCACTCGTCCACGTGCCGCTGCAGTTGATCCATCCGCGCCGCGTGCTCGTCGATCCGCGCCTTCCGCTCCTCATCCAGCTTGGCGTACGCATCCCGATTCGCCTTGTTCAGCCAGTAGATCGCCGTCGCCATCAGCGCCGCCGGCAGGCCGAACTGCTTCACGAACTCGAAGAATAGTTGTTCGGGCATCAGTTCCTCAGGTTGGGCGCGAGCGGCAGGATTTCGTGATACTCCCCGATCAACGGCTTGCGGTCGGAGCCCGCGAAATGCACCAGCTTCGCAGTCCCCAAAGTCTGCTCCCGCCGCTGCGGCTCCATCCAGTTCAGCTCCGGCGGCAGCTCCTGGATCAGCAGCGAATCCGCAATGATCAGCCAATTCACGAAATCCTGATCATTGTAGCGCTCCACCGGCACAGGGTGCAGCTCCTCCCAGCGCGCAAAGACGTGGCGGGCAAATTCCCGAGTCATCGCCATGATCCCGGAATTGTAGTACGGCAGGCCCTCCGAGACCCGCTCCCCATGCGGCATCCGCCGTCGACACCAGTCGGTGAAAACGCCATCCGTCACTCCATCCCCATGATCCCGCGCAATGGCGGTCGGCCCCGCGAGCAGCGGCGCCACATCATCCCGCGAGCGCACATTCTCGAAGTGCGGCAAAATGTCTGCATCCATCGCGACGATCCGCTCATAATCCGGCAGGAACCGCGGCAACTGCGAAATCTTCAGCCAGGCGTGAGTGGCCACGCTGTAGTCGTGCGCGCCCTCCTCCCAGCCAGCGTCTTGCACGATGGAAATATCCGCTCCCATGAGATTCCCGAGCGCCGCGAGCCGCGGAATCGTCATCCGATAGTAGCCCGCGTCGCCCACGGCGACGATCAGCAGTAGCGTCTTATTGGCCATAAAGATTCGAGCCATGGCAGCCGCAGCCCGCTTTCCCCTGCGGCGATTCCGCGCAGCCACACTTCCCGCCGCATCCAGGAAAGAGCGCCATCGCCTTCTTCCACCCCTCTTCAAATTTCGCCGCCGCCTCCGGAAACCGCGCCCGCAGCATCGTCATGCACTGCGCCACCTCCACCGGATCACGCTTCGCCGGCCCCACCAGATGGGCATAGTGCGGATACCGCACCTTCGTCGGTGGCATGGAAAAGAGCGTGCCCACTTCTACCAGACAACGCTTGCCGAAGACCCCCAGGCTCACCTGCTCCACCATCATGGAGGTCGTCGTCCCATTCAGTCGATTCCCGCGAAACTTCTGCGCCTGGTCGAGCGAAGCATACGCATAAGCCCGCACCAGCGGCACATCCGCGCCGCCGATGATCCCCGCGTTATACTTCACGCTATTCCGCGGCAGTCCCGAAATCGCGAAGGCCTTCTCCATGTCCCCACCCCAGTAAAAGCGCTCGTGATCCGGCGATTGCGCCACCAGCGCCTCCGAGAGCAATCGGTCCGGCAGCGGCTCAAAGAGCAGCACGTCGTTATCGATCTGGCAGATCGGCTCGCCATCCTTTGTCGCTTCGATCAAGGCGGCGATCTTGCCCAGCGCCCAGATATGCTCCATCTCCTGCGCGTCCAGCTCTTCCAGAGCGGTCGACACATGGGTGAATTCCCATCCCAGCAGCTCCGCGAGCTTCGCCCCGCGCGCGTCAGTGATGAAGTGCGTCTCGTTAAAAGCTTGCCTGGCCAGACACACCGCCAGGGTCTGCACGACCAAAGGCCCACGGTTCACCGAAAACATCGGCGTCCCCGTCCAAAGACTAAACATGCCGCGAGTCTTCTTCACGGCGACCGGCTGATGACGATTTAAAATGGCGCGAACGCTTCTCATCGGGAGTTGTCCTGAGAGATCGCGATGTCAACTGTACGGCTCGTTTGCGTCCGATCGTGCCTCGACCACCGAATCTCCCCGACACCCATCAGCGCCGCCGAATTCGCCTCCGCTCCCGCCGGCATATTCAGTTCATTGAAATCCCGTTCAATTGCGTCGCCCGTCACGTCAAAGGTGAAGAGAAACACCGTGATGCCATCGATCACCTCCGTTACCGGCGCGCCTCCCACCTGAATGTACGGCTCGCCATCGTAGTCGTTCACCGGCCGGATCGTCAGCTCCAGATCCGCAAATCCATCGCTGATCGTGTTTCGCCCCAGGTTATTGTCTGCGATCGGCCCATCGCGGAAGATCACATAGATCTTCGCGTTATCGCCACGCGTCAGCCACAGTGTGCCGTTCTGCAAGTAATACCCCTGCACTTCATACGACCGCGCCATCACTTGCAGCTCCCGCCGGAATGGATCGTTGTGAAACCACGCTAGGAAGAGCCCGCCGCTAATCTCAAAGCGGATCGGCACGCTGAAAAGCTGCGGCACACCGCCGCAGCACGTCTGCACCGTCACCTGTCCGTCATAGATCCCCGCGGCGCTCGAGACTCCCGCGATGGCCACCACGTTCGAGCTGGCGGAGTAGCCGGCGCACATCAGCGCCCCGATTTCCACGCCGGGCGGCCCGCCGCTCAGATACCAGTGCTCCGCCTCGCACGTCCCATTGTACCCCAGCCGCTCCAGCAGTTGATCCCCCATCCAGCCCGAGACCACGTTCGAACTCCCGTCGCCGATCGCGATCACCGATGCCACATGGATCGTGAAATTCTGCACAAATGTCGCCGACCCAAAAGTAGCTGTCAGGATGACCCGAATATCCCCTGCCACATCCGGCACTCCGCTCAGCGTTCGCCCATCCAGAGTTAGCCAGTTCGGCGCTCCCGTCATGCTGATCGTCGGCCCCGTATCCGGCGCCACGGTGATCGTGAAGGAAAATTTCGAGGCCACGATTCCCCACGCCTCAGCCGCAGAATAGATCTCCACCGCCAGCACGTATATATGCAGCACCTCGGCATCGTGTTCCGTCCCATTCGACCCGGTCACGATCACATTCCAGTCCCCAGCCGCGGTCGGGGTCCCCGCCAGATCCAGTCCAGACACCGCGAGCCACGCTGGCGCGCCAGCGAGAGTCACGGTGTTGATCGGGAGGGCTGGGCCGATCGCCGAAGAGCGCACGTGGATTCGTAGCTCACTGCCGATTCGTCCCTTGCCCAGATCCGCCGCATTCGCCGCGGTCACGTCGAGATACTTCTCACTCTCGTCCTTCGCGAATAGCAGCGAGATCGTGATCGGCTCCACCTCGATTGTCAGCAATTTCGTATCCGTGCCCGTGCCCTTCGTCGCCGTGATCGACACCGCCATCGTCCCAGCCAGGCCCGTCAGGATTCCATGGATGAGCGCTCCGGTCATCGCCAGACCCTCTGGAAGACCTGTGGCCACAATCGAATCCGCCAGAGAATCCGTCTGCACCATGTATGAAAAATACGAGCCGGCCCACGCATTCACGGTGGCGGGGAGTCCCAGCAGCTTTATGGAGTTGCTGCCCGGGCCGTCAGCAGTCGTAAAGTACACCTCATCCGACCAATCCGAGTACGCGTACACCAGTGTTACGCTTCCCGGCGCCACGCCCGTTACCGCGGCTGCCCTCACGTGTGCTGTATAGGTCGTGGAATAGAGCAGTCCCCCCGCGATTACGCTTTTGGCGATGGAAGTCTCAAATGGCAATAACACCCAGGTCGTCAAGGCGCCGGTCGTCGCTCGCCGAAATTCGATCTCGTAGTGGTCCTCCTGTGTGTTTGGATCGATCCACGAAAAGCTCACGCTCTCCAGAGTATTGCTGTTCAGCGCGAGCCCCGTGGGCGCCGTTAGTGAAGCCGCGGTCGGCCAATACGGATTCGTGTTGGAGGTCGGAAATTGGATCGTCGCAGTCCAGGGCGAAAATCCCGCCGTACTCTCCGCGCGCAGTCGGAAATGCGCCGTCCCAAAGTTCTGAATTCCGACCACCTGCGCCTCCGTCAGTCGTACGAATGTGTTGATTCCATAGTACCCGGCGAGCGGCCCTGCCGCCGATACATCCTTCCAGTCCGCGCCGTTTTTCGAGATCTGCAAGCGCACCCACGATCCGCCGTTCAGGGTCCACGTGAGCAGCACGCCATCGAAAGGCGCCTCGCCGATTCCCCCGGTTATCCCGGGCGTTTTCGCAAAAGGCCGGGCGCGATTTGCGATGGCAAAATCCGTTGGAACACTGGGTGCGTCAGGCATGCGTTACGAGAGCGGTGCGATTGAGGCGGTCGTCGCTGGCCGGCCGATCGTGAGAGACCCCACTGCGTCCGCGATGTCCTCCGCGTCAAAGCGCAGAGTCCGGGCGCGCAGAGCAAAGGGCAGCGAGGGAGGAGCGAATGAAAAGGGGCGCCCCCACGCGGAGAGCGTCCCGGTGAGCGTCCCATTCGCCGCCCGCGAGACCTTCACCTCAAAGCTGTGAATCCCCAGCGCATCACCCAGCGGAATCTCGAAGACCGCCGGCTCCGTTCCCCCGCCGCTCAGGTTCAGCGTGATCGCCGTCCAGGCGAAGTGGTACAGGTCACTCGTCGCTTGCGCCGAGGGAATTCCCGTCTCGATGGAGAGATCGATCTTCGCGCCACAGTTCCCCTGCAATTTCGCCTGCACTTGAAAGACCGCCACGAGTTGCGACCCGGGAGCAAAGATCGCATCCGTGATCTTCGGCAGCCGCAGCATCGTGAATTCAAATTCCGAGGGCCAGGCCACCGTGCCATCGATGCGTACGGGAAAGACGATCCCGTTCTTGCAGCCCAGCACCGTGCCCGCGGGCCAATCCGCGCCGCGACGGTCTCCGATCGTCCGCACCATCACCTTGGCGCTCGCCGTGCGCACTTGGTTGTCGGCGAAATCCGAGAGCCGCACCCAGCCACTCACTGCGGCCCCGGTTGTAAAGTTCACCAATGCTATCGGCAGATGCTCATACACCGGCGCTTGCGTGGATTGCGCCACCGTGTTCGCCTGGGTGGAGGTCGTCTCCGTGGTGATGTTGCCATCCGTCTCCGTCACCTGTTTCGTTGTCGTCCCATTTCCCGGCACGATCTGGGAAGGCCCCGGCATCGAGTGCGCCGGCGGCACGACGCGCTGAAATTGATCGAGCAGAAACGGCACCACCCCCGGCGGCAATTGTCCGCCTCCACCCTGGAGCACATCGAGCACATCGGTCCGGATCTGCGTGATGAAGTCCGGCTGCTTGCCCAGCGCCGCCACCAGCGCGGCGATCAGATCCGTGTTGCCGGGATCGGAGAAAACCGTCTTCAGCGTCGTCTCGATCGTCGTGCTCTTGTCCAGGGCGGAGCCGATCGCATCGATCAGCGTCGTATCCGAGCCCCCCAAGACCGTCGTTAGCGCGGTTACAAATTCCGGCTGCTCTCCCAGCTCTGTCGCCAAAGATCCCAGATCGATTTGATCCGGCAGGATCGGCCCGACAATGCTCGTCGCATTCAGCTTGAAGTTGCCGCCGATCGTTCCGAGTGCCGAGTCGATCGCGTTCAGCTTATCCCGCAGGCTCTGCCCGTTCGGCAATGTATCCAGCACATCGTCCCAAGTCAGCTTCAGCGCGAAGAGCTGGACCTTCGTGTCCGGGCTGTAGATGAGGATCTTGTATTTACCGAAATACTCGTCCGCAGCGGGATCATCGCTCAGCGGCGCGGGAAAGCCCACCGACACCGTATTCAGCGAGGTCGATTTGGAGATGTAATCCACCTTCGGCGTCAGCATCTCCCAGTGCTCCGGATCGCTGCTCGTCTCCTTTTGCACGAAGACGAGCGGATACCACGTATTCAGGTCGTGCGTGATCACGAGCAGCTGCCCCGCCTCGGCCGGCGTGAAGGAGGCTCCCGGCGCGGCCAGGATGATCGGCTGGCCCGCCGATTGGTTCACATACACCGTGCGATCCACGTACTGCACCGCCCCTGCCTGTTCGAGCGCCTCTTCCGTTCCGGAGGAGATGCCCGCTGCGAGCAGCGTCACCGATTGCCGCGCGAGGACGATCTTCTTCCCCTCGGCATCAAAGGCCGTGATCTCAAAGGCGATCGCCGTCTCTTCCTTCCCCAGGAGCTCGAGATCCGTGGCCACATCTGGAATCGCCAGATTCGCCTCCGGCGTATTGGTCGGCTCTTGGTCGTACATCTCCACACCGAGCAATGCCTGCGTCGCCCCCGCCAAGGTGCCCTGAAAAGTCACATCAAAGACGCCCGTCGTTTGCTTCTTCACCGCGAAATTCCCGGCCGTCGTGTAAAGATTGTTCAGCGCCGTCTCGATGTCCGAGGCCGCCACGCTATCCACCGGGAAGAGCGGCGTGCCGCCCCCGTTGAAGGTCAGCGCAAATTCCCCCATCGCCCCGCTCGGAATCGTGATCCGCTGGATCTCGTTGCGCGTCGTCGTCGCCGGCACGATCCGTTGCACTGTCACGACCGGCGGATTCGGATTCGTGAAATTGTCGCTCAGGGTCAGCGGCGCCCGATAGAGCTTCACGAAATACTGGCCGGCTACGGAAGGCACCGGCTGCACTTCTGTGAGACACAGCGGGCTCAGCTTGTTTTCGACCACCACAATCGCGCCCGTCGCGCCATCGGTGCGCCACTGGTAAACGAATTCGTTCACCGGCGCGTTCTGGATCGCCAGGACATCGAGTCCGCCATTCGCCGAGACGGGCGCCAACGCATTGAGCGCGGTCGCAAGATCGCTCGGCGATACGTTCCATTCGAGAATGGCTGTCGTCACCCCTCCAAATTGCGCCTTCCAAGTCCCGCTCCCGGGCGGCGCATCGATGAAGACGAGCCCCGCATACATCGTTGGGTAGTTCACCGGAGCCGACTCGTAGACCGCGAGGCTGCTGTCCAGCACCGGCTCCAGCCCGTTCAGCCGGAGGAGATACGTATCCCCCTGGTAAAATTCCAGGGTCTGCGGCGGCGCGCTGCTATTCGGTCCCTGCACCAGCTTCCGCGCCTGGAGATCCAGATAGAGATCGACTACCCGTGGATCACTCACGGCTCGAAATGCAGCGAATCATCCGCTCGCGGAGCGGGAGGCGTCGCATCGTGCGAGACCGCCGGGATAACGCCCATCTGCACGAGGTTCCGCACTGGAAATGCGATTACCGCAAACGGGAAGTCTGTTTGCGATGTCAGCGGCGCGGGGTCTTCGACGATGTCGTGCGGCACTTCTGCGGTTTTGCTGTCAACCACGCGGTCGCATGGAATGGACCTGCGCCCACGGGTCGGTTTCCCGCCGCGCGTCGACGGCGTTTACCTGCCGCTTCATTTCGCCAATCTCGGCCAAAGTGTTCGGTGCACTCATCGCCTTAACTAGAAAGTCCGAACAGTTTAAGTCTGCAACCAACTCCTTTGACGGCCAAAAAAAGCAGAACTTGCCGCTTACGGTGGTTCTTGTACTGTAGATTACACAAAGAATATGACTCCCCTTTCGAATGAAGAGCTACTTGGATTGCTTAAAGCTCTCCATATGGCGATTGGTGTGGCCATTCGCTTTCCGCCAGACGGAGACTGTACGCTTTACTTGGAAATGGCCGACCTCTGGGAAAAGATAGGAACGGAGGCCATTTCCAGAGGCTTAATCGATCGCGCGTTGATCTGGCCGCCGCCGCTGACTGTGGATTCAGGCCTCGCCTTCGGTAATAGCTTCCACTTGCGAGAGGCGATTGAGTACAGCGACGAAGAAGTGTTTTGGGACAAACTCCATCCTAAAATAGCGACTACCATTTGTCGCAAGATCTACGGCGAGGAGTATGCAAATTTTTCTCCAGAAAAGCGGCAAGCGCTCTATTCTGCAATTCTAAACCGTGTTAGCGCGGTAAATGATATCACCCAATTGTCAGAGTTGCTTCGAACGGATATATTCTCGGACGAGAAGCCCGAGATTTAGCCTCATTGGGAATGATTTAATTCAGGAAACATCAAGAATCGCAAAGGTCCGAAAGGCCGTCACGTCGTCCAATACGTAAACGCCGCCGTATCCGAAAGCGTCTGCTGCAGTTCGTTCGCGTCGATCTGCCCCAGCACGCCCAGCCCCTGAAAAATCTCCGCGACTTCGAACAGCCCCTGCGAAGGCTGGAAGATAATTACCATGAAATCGCCTCTTGGTTTATAGGAGCTTGATATAAGCCTTCTTGCGAAGTTTGGCGATCCACTCCTGCTGCGCTTTCTGGCGCTCCGTCTGGAGGATGGTTTTCTCAATGTCTTCGCGCACCATGGCGAGAGATTTGGTCACTTGAGCTTTGCGGGCCTCGCAATAGAGGAGGTAATAATTTCCGCTCATTTCCAGCACCGCGCTGGTTTCACCGGGCTTGAGGCTAAAGGCGACCTTGGAGAGGCTTTCGGTCAAGTAACGGCGATTGATCCAGCCCATATCGCCGCCAGCTTGCTGATTGGAATCTTCAGAGTAAAGGCGGGCGAGGTCCTGGAAGGATGCGCCACCGACGACTTTCTGGCGAATTTCATCGACGATCTTTCGGCCATCGTCACCCTGCTTCATCACGATCATGCGCAGATGTACCTGCTCCTCGCTCGTGTATTGCTCGAGATTTTGGTGATAGACTTCGTCGATCTTTGGCTCAGGTACGACATTCGTCATCTTCACGGATTGGCCGCGCATCGCCTGGACGATGACCGAATCCATCTGCTCCTGACGGAACTTATCCAAGGTGTAGCCCTCGGCAGCGAGGGTGCGGATGAAGGCCGCCCGATCACCCCCAAACTGCTCACGGATGATCGTGTCGACCCGGTCATCGATGACGTGTTCGGGGATGGAAGCTCCGTTTTTTTCCTTCATTTTCTTGAACTCCTGCAGGATCAGCTGCCGGTCGATGAGGTCGTTCACGGCGTCGAGGCGGATTTCCTTGATCTTCTCGGCCAGCGCTGCGCCTTGAAATTGACCGGCTGCCGCTTTTTCCTTGGCGGCCACGAGCATGCGCACCTGAGAAAAAGTAACAACGTCGTCGTTCACCAAAGCGGCAATCCCTTCAAGAACGGATTCCTGCCCGCGCGTGGGGAGGTGGGCGGTAAAGACAGCAAAGGCGGCAAGAACCGCGATGACGCTGCGACGAAATAAATTCATAAAGACGAACTGGCGTTTGCGAAAGGCCAGCCATAATCGGAACCCTCGCCCTGAAAGTCAACCGCCGAGTGTGGTGGGCCGATGACGCGGATCGTGAGTTCACGTCGTCCAATACGTAAACGCCGCCGTATCCGAAAGCGTCTGCTGCAGTTCGTTTGCGTCGATCTGCCCCAGCACGCCAAGCCCCTGGAAAAGATCCGCCACCTCGAACAGCCCCTGAGAAGGCTGGAGGATCATCGCCATCAAATCCCAGAAGACGAGTTGCTCCACGTAAAGCTGATCGTTCGCCGGATCATTGTCCGGATCGCGGGTCAGATAGAGCCGCGCGATCTCGACGAATCCCCCGCCCTCCTCGGTCACGCGCAGCGGTCGCTTGCCCGCGAAAACGCGAAATCGCTTCAATGCCGGCGGCAGCCGCGGCTCGTATTGCTGGGCGACGGCCGGGTCCGTGCTCGCAATGACGAAGGCCCGCATCAACGTCTTGCTCCACATTTCCTCCGTCTTGAAGAAATCCGGCCGAATCGAATCCGCTACGGGTACGAAGTCCTTCCACTGGGCGACCGGCTGGCCGGCCCCCGGCGCCTGCACGACGAGAAACGGCGGGTCCGTCTTCTCCGTGAGCGGACGATCGACCAACACCGGGTTGTAGCCGAAATCGCCGCGCTTCGGAGCCGGGTATTTGTCCGGCATCACCCAGCCGCGCGCATCGTGAGCGCGATCGTAGATCATGCACACAGGCAAATCGTTGATGCAGGCCGACGCCACATCCACACGCCAGAGCAGTTCCGGCTTCGCCGGATACGATTCCGGCGCATCGTGCCAGAGCCCCGCGCTCACCTTCCAAGGATGCGCGAAATCATCGCCGACCGCGCCGCCGAAATCGAAGACCTTCGGTAAACGCCGCGCCAGTTCACGCAGCATCGCCTGCCAGATTCGCTTCGGCGGCTCAATGCCCTTGAAATTGTCGAGATAGGCGAGCGGTCCGGTCACTCCGCGCCCCTTAGGTAGGTGGCATAGCCCGTCGACTTCGTATTCGCCGCCACCCACTGTTGATCGAAGAAGCGATGCTGCTCCACCGAGACCTCGCCGTCTTCATCCGTGAGGAGGAAGCCGATCAGCATGAAGTCGGTCCATGCGGTCTTCGCGGGCGTCTTGGCCAGGGCCACCACATCGACATGATCGACTTCCCACTCCTTCGAGACGGCGATTTGCGCGTAGATCCGGCAGATCGAATCTTCGCCGAATTCGTCCTTGGTCACCTTCAGCGCCGGCGTGTCGCCGGTATCCGGGTCGATTTTCGACATAGGGGTCCCATTGATCTGCGCCTCGGTCCCGTTCACCAACCCGCGCGAAACCCGCAGAAGCCAATACACGTCGCTGTCGTCCTCCCCATCCTCGACGCTCATCTGCCACGAAGCAGAAACATCGCCCCCACCCTTGCCGCCAATGCCACGCACCACCACGCCATCTGACATGTGCCGCAGGCGCACATTGCGTCCGCAGCGAATCGTCCTTTGCGCCAGCGCCGCCAGGAGAAGCGTCCAGAGCTTGCGGCTAAAGGGTCCGTGCCGCCATTCGAGTTGCCGGATCGAAATCATCTCAGTTGGCTGCCCTTACCCCATGCTCGACTTCTCATTGTAGATATCGCCGTTAAAGCCATTGCGCCCGCTCGCCATCCAGCGCTCTGAAAGCTGGATGTAGTTCGAGCGCTGCTGCGCCGCCGGCGCGAGCTTCAACCAATTCCGTTTCCCCTTGAGCTGCGGCGGCTGCATTGCGCCAAATCCCTGGGGAAAATCGATCGAATCGACCCGTGAAATCACATTCGTCGGCAGCGCCTGCACGACGCGAGTCCGTGTCCAGATCAGTCCCAGAGTCAGGAAATGATCCACCCCGTAGAGCGGATTGAAGATCTGCTGCCCGTCCACGTTGATCACGCCATACTTGAAATTCTGGAAGCGCCCCTGCGCATCCCGCACGCCCTTGTACTTCGTGTAAAGCTCCTGAAAGTTCGGATGCGTCTCGATCGGCTCCTCGCTGTCGCTGCCCTCCAACGTGCAAAAAACGCGATCTTCGAAGGTCACCTGATCGCTGATCCCTTCGTACGAATACGTGTAGATCGCCATGCAGAGCTTCTCGTCGTACACGCGCTCCGCATTCACGCACGGCACGATCGCCGGCGGCGCGGCGGCCACCGAGAGGTACTGCCACTGCGGCTGGTCGAAATCTTCGGGGTTATGGAACTGGGCGCTCCCGGAGACTACACCGTACCGATTAGTGCTCCATCGGCCGGAGTGGTACTGCTGATGATTGCCATGGCGGGTAGAACTTCGAGGCACCCAAGCACTTTTTGCTGTCAACTGCCGGGTACGACTTGAAAAAAGTCAAGATCATGGCTGAGGCGAATCCTCACCTGCTCCGAATGGGTGGCAAAGGGGCATGGCCAGAGGTGACGGCGTTGAAGTAGCTCACTTTGATTCGCCTAGCAAACGCGTAACCTTAAGAATGCGGTTTGTCAAAACGGCAGCAACGGTCTACCTTACCCGATGAAATCCATCATTATTTTCTTTTCGTTACTCGTGGGTCTCACAGCCTACGCTGACCTGCCTCCACAAGAGGATTTACTCGACAAAAAGTACTGGAGCACTTTGGACGAAAAGGCGAAGCCCGCATTCTTGATGGGATTTCGATACGGCGGAGGCTGCCAGACGATCGATATCTTTATGAACACGGATCAGTTTCAGGAGCGCTTAAAGCATCTCAACACGCACACAGTCCCAGGGGTTGTCTCCGCCATAGATGCGTTCTACAAGGCTGAAGACAATGCTCATGTATATCTTCGTTCAGCCATCGAGGCAGGGCTGATGCAAATTATCGGGAATCCAAAAATGGAAATCGAAAAATTTACGAACAAAGCAAGGGAAGTCCAAGAGAAACGTGCGTGGAAGTGAGGACCGTATCAACAAACCACAATCGGATGAGCGGCAAAAGGGCATATCGAGAGGTGCGTAGCCAAGCCATTGGCAAGTTCGTCCGTAATCGGTCTCACTGACGTGCGCTGGATGACACGGAAACGTTATCGAATGTTATTGCGCACCCGTTAGTCATTTGATTTGCACTTCCTTCTTCGGATTCCCAAACAAAAGAGCATTCAAACGCGCGTGCGAAACCTCCACGAAATGCACAACGTGTCGACTCAATGATAAACTGGACGGTCCAACGGGTTCACGAACGGAAGCCCATTCTGTTTATGACTGGTGTCTTCAGATTGCTTTGGAAATAGCGAGCCATCTGTCATAGTCCTTATTCTCATAATGAAGTTCATGATTTTCCAAGACCCATCTATTCGAACCCACTCCGCAATCACGATGCCTTCGCCGTGCTCAAAACGACATGCGGTCTCGGACTTAGCGCTCCATACCGGCCGACCGCGAAGGAAACGCATGTAAGGCTTGTTCTCCGTCAAGATAGAACTCTCTGCATGCGTGAGCCCGCCAAGTCTCCGGTAAATCGAAAATGTATTAAACATTTTATCGCGCGGGTTTACTATTTCCGGCAGTGCGTTGTTTTCAAATGCAGCCACATCCCAACGAGTAATGATTTTCGGTATAGTGTCGTCAACGTGACGAATGAGTTCAAAACCAACGTTGTGAACATGCGAGACCATTGCGCATGCGAAAAGAATGAGCGCGATAATTGCAACTACTTTTCTCATAGAAGCGTCAACTCTGTCGTGATTCGCAGGCTAGCCTGATGGTTGAGCCACGGGCCAAAAAGCGGCAGTTCTCTTGCCTTTTTGCATTGGAAGAACGAGAGAATCAGCACGATGGATACTCCAACGATTGAGCCAGCTCCTTTGCCGCGGACTCGCGCGATGAAGTTCCATGAAGGGATCTGAGAGAAGTTTCCCGAGCGGTTTTGAAGGGCCATAGGCTGCTCTTTGGAAGCTGATCTCCTGGTGACGACAAAGTCAATCGAAGAGTGGATTACGCCTCGGCAAAAGAGAGGCGTAGCCCTTTACGATAACTAAAATCCCCCATCATCAATCTTCGCCTCATTTTTCGGCGAATCATCCCCACCCTTCGCGATTTGTCGGAGATGATTCCGCGCTTCTTCGAGCAGAGATGTCTGCCGCTGCGCGTAATCCAGTCCGAGATCTTGCGAAACCCCGCCACCGCCACCGATCCGTTGCAGACTATCCACGACATGGCTGCGATCGAATTCCAGCGCCGAACGCTGGAGATCTAAAGACGTCTGGTGATACGCAAATTTCGTCGCCTCTTCCGGCGACAGGTGCGCGGCGAGACCTTCCTGGATGCGCTGGCGAAAGGCGTCCTGGTCGCGCAAGCGCGCCAGCTTTTGAATGTCCGCCTCTTTTCCAGTGAGCGCGAGCTGGTCCTCCGCGAACTCGCGGCTTTTCTGGATGCGATAGACAGCCGCTTCGGAAAGTCGGTCTTGCTCTTTCGTCGAACGTTCGGCGGCAGCTTGACGCTCGGCTTCCTCCTTCGAGTATTGTCCGCTGTTCTTCAGCTCGAAGGCGCGGCGGCGTTCTTCCGCGGCATCCTCTTTGCGGACCGCGGCATTGCGAAGTCGAGCCGCCTCGGCGAATTGCCCGCGCGCGGCCGCCACCGCGGCCCGTTGTTGCATGGAGACCGCCTCCGCATGGGCCGCATCACTCTGCCTTTGCATCGCCGCCACTTGCTTCATGAGCGCCAGCTCGCGTTCCGCGGCCACGACCCGCGCGTCGATTCCGCGCGCGCCTTGTTTGTCTCCGAATCCGGCGAGGAGCGCACTCTGTTGTTTCATGGCGTCGATCCGGGCCTGCGCGCCGCCTTCTTCGCGTTGCCGGCCGATCTGGCGAAGCGCGTTCAGCTTCTCTTCCGCGACAATTTCCGCCTCGTGCATGCCCGCTTCCAGCCGGGCGCGATCGGCCGCTTCACGCAGCTCCCTGGACCGCCCCGGCGATTGCGACAGCAGGTAATCCTTCCGCGCCGAGAATTGCGTTTCCGCCGAGGCGATCTCCCCGGGCGAGGCCGATCGGTCCTCGCGCATCTCGGCGAGCCGCTGCTCTTCGCGGATCACTTCCGAAGGCGATGAGCGCCGCGCCGCCGTCAGCGCCTGAAGCGCGGGGCCATAGGCGCTCTTTCCGTTTTCATCCTGATAGAGCAGGCGGAGCTGCGGATTCGTCGCCGCCGTCTGTTCCAGTGATGCCAACCGCGCCTTCTCCGAGTCGTAGAGCTGCGCCTGGTTGGAATCGGCCGCCGCGCGTTGCGCTTCGGATTCCAGCAAACTCGCGCGCTCGTAACCGGTCGAGCGACCGATCAGTGACTCGCGCTCCATCTGTCCGAGTGCCAATTCCCGTTGCGCTCGCCGCTGCATCTGTTCGCGCGACCCTTGCGACGGTTCCAAGTTCCCGGATTCCATGGCGACAGCGATCTCCGTTTGCTTGGACTGAATGGCGAGCAGATGCCGTTGCGCCTCCATTCGATTCGGACCGCCAAGAATGCCATCGCCCTTCTGCTGGATCGCCTGAAGCTTTTCCCGCGCTACAGTCAGCCGGTTCGTGGAGTCAATAAGTGCCTGCTGCGCATCATCAGCGCTGCGCATGGCCCCGATTTGTTCGCCCAGGCTCCGCTCGATTTGGAGATTCGATTTCTTCTGTTCGGCTCGCGCGACATTCGCCTTGTGTTGCGCTTCGATGATCTCCACGCCCGTTGCAGCCACGGCGGCAATTCCGGAGTACCGCGCGACAGCGCCTGCGCCACGGCCCAGCGCCCCCAGGATGCCCGCCCCAATCCCCGGCGCCCGCGCCACGCCCGCGGCTGCGCCTTCTAAGGCGATCGCCTTCCCAGCGTTGAAAAGTGACGCAATGCCCGTGCCTCCCGCTGCCACTTCGCGCGCAACGGTAGCCCGAGCCAGAAATCTCCCCGCCATCGCCGCCGCATCGAACGAGCGAATGCCTTGCACGCCCGCCCGGCCGAGCGCGATAAGCCGCGCGCCTGCCTGCACTGCTCCGGCGCTCGTCCCCAGCCCGATCAACCCAATGAACGCCTTCGACGCCGCGCCGGCGGCAAAAGTCAGCCCGGGAATCGAAGTCGCCGCCGCTCCGATCTGCTTGGTAAACCCACTGCCAAAATTCACGACGCGCGCGAAGTTATCCGCCACGGCTCCGACCGGTCCTTCCAGATTCTCGGCAATCCGAATCGAGGCGGCCATTCCCTTCCGCTCACCTTCGAGAAAGGGCTGGCCAAACCGCGCGGCCAGCCGCTCCCGCGTCTGCTCGTACTTCTGCCGCAAGCCTTCCAGGCTCTCTTCGAACTTTTCCGACTGCCGAGTGTTTCCGGCCAGCGCGTTCTGGAACGTGGAAAACTGCGAGGCGAGGGGCGCGCCGGTCTGTTGGAGCCGCGCCAGTTCCTGCACGTTGCCCCGAGTGAGCAAGCCCATGCGTTCGAGCCGGCCCGCGACGGCTTCCACCGGATTCCCATCCTGCAACGCGCGATAGAACGTGCCGATCGCCTCGCCGGCGTCTTCCAGCGATTCGCCACTTACTCGCGCGGCATCGGCCACCGTGTTCAGGCTATCCGCCCCGCCCATTGCGCCGCGCGTCAGGATCTCCAGGCCTCGTGAAGTCCGCGCCGTTTCATCGAGCCGGAAGAGACGTCCATTCGAGAAGCGCGCCAGACCCGCCAACCGCGCCCGCGCCTGGGTGGCTCCCTTGAGCAGTGATTCGAATTGCCCCTGGTAGATCTTGATCTGCGAAACGCGCTGCCAAGCCGCCTCCAGCGTCCCCGATTCCCGCACCATCGCCTTGATCCCCTGCTGAATTCCGAAAAAGGTCCCTGTGAGAGAGCCCGCGGGTCCGAGCACCTTGTACTTGATCGTCTCGCCGATGGCGCCCCAGAGCGATCGCTGCGTCGCGAGGTTGAATCCAAGATCGGAAATGATCCCAGAATGCTTCTTCAATTGCCTCGTCACTTCGTCCAATCCGCTAGGCATCGTCGTCCTCCGGATCGGGCTCCTCAGTCGGTTCCCAGGCTTTGATCCCCGCCGCTTCCAGCTCGTCCTGGAACGCACGCTCTTCCGGGGTCATGAAATCGATCGGCTCGCGCTGCCGCCGGGACAGCGCGTGATACCAGTAGGCGGCCCCGATCGGCATCTCCCATACGAAACGCTCCGACCAGCCCGTCGCAAAAATCACCGCGCTGGCCACGTAGATGACTTCCGGAGGCGGTCCGAGTCGGATCGATTTGCCGCCACGTCCAATTGCCGCGACCGAGAACTCCGGGCGTTGCAGAAAGTCTTCGACATACTCCAGCAATGCCGCCCGTTCCTGCTCGATCCTTTTCCCCGACAGTTTCCAAAGCGCACTCGCCGTCCAGCGCGCCGCCACATTTGCCTCCAGAAACCGGCAACGGAAAATCGAAACCGCTCGCAGAACGTCTTCGCCGCTCATCGCACCTGGATTCGACAACAACGGCGATCCGATCTGCTGCAAGAGCATGAGATGCCAGAGGCAAAAGGGCCTGAGCCCCCGCCCGGCCACCCGATGCGCCGACCACGGATCATCGTCGCGAAACCGCTCCGCCAGACGATGAATGAACGCCTCCGAAAACGACCGTTCGAGCTCCATTCTCTCGGGTGCCGCACGCTAGTTCGTGATGTTCGCTTTGCTCGTAGCGGTAATCGTCACCTCCCAGTATTTGCCCTTCTTCCGCGGTTCGGAAATGTCGTCGATCACGTAGAAGCGGCCGAGGAAATTGAACGAATCGGTAAGGCTGTTCGGGTCCCAGGTCTCGTCCACGTTCCCGGTGAAAGTTCCATTGATCATCCGCTTCCCGGGCTTCGAGACGGTCACGGAATCGGCGTGCCCTTCGCCGTCCTGGGCTTCCTCCTTCACCTCCGGGGCGTATTTCAGTTCGGCTTCGCGGCACTTAAAGCCGGCGACCGCCGGCGCGTCTGCGCTGGTCACGCCAAACTTGTAGATGGCGCCGTGCTGATTGGAGCTGAGGAGCGGCATAATTCCCCGGAGAAGCATGTCAACTCCAAGCCGTCCCCGTAGCGCCGCCATTCTGTTCCAGCACTATTTCGGTGTCGTTGCGCGAACTTTGGGCCGAGCTTTCCTTCCCAATTCTCGACCATTATGTCGAGTTAGCGATTCAACGGGCGCATTTGATCCAGCAAACGGCAAGTTCACGGCACCTATGGCAGAAAAATATCTGGTTGATGCCCATCTACAATTTCATTTAGGTTTATCGTTATGATACTTTGCAAAACTGTGATCGCGTTATGCCTCATTCCATTTATTGCCCATGCAAAAGCTCGGTCACCGACAGATCATCTTGGCCCGGAGGAAGGGCCCTTTCTTCATTTTCGCCTGAGAACACGTGCAGACACGATCGCGAAATTATTTTTGCTAATCGGACCTCGCGAACTTCAATGTGACGCGGGAGCGTTTCTCGAGGCAGGGGATGAAATTTCCGTCATTACGCTCAAGAAAAGTGAAACTGGAGACACCACGGTTACTTGCGTTGAACGCCCTGCAGAAGGACGATGGGTAGCCCTGACGAAATTCAAAAAGACTATACCATCTAAATTAGCGTCTGAAATTATAGCTTTCTGGACTGCAGAGTTGGAGAAAGCAAGTTACAAAGAGGATACCCGCTCATTGGTCTCAGACGCCTCGAATTACCATTTCTATTCGTTTGCAGACGGTGTAAACC
>FTCV01002635.1_pt1 | contig 23576 bp, 20 predicted proteins | sample 1639691 | NCBI WGS metagenome assembly FTCV01 (sample SAMEA3914864, study PRJEB12502) | metagenome | biome: forest; material: soil | place: USA | collected 2012-03-12 | depth 0.3 m
GATCAGCAGGTTGGTCTGGGCGGGGTCGAGCTTGACCAGGCTGGCCAGGAAGACCTGGGTATAGAAGAAGGCGGTGTACCACAGCACGCCCTGGGCGGTCATGAAGCCGAACAGCGCGATCAGCATGCCTTTCAGATTGGCCCACTTGGCGAAGATTTCACCGATCGGCGCCTTGGCGACGCGACCCTCGGCGTGCAGCGCCTTGAACGCCGGGCTTTCGGCGGTCTTGGCGCGGATATAGACCGAGACGACGAGCAGGCCGGCCGAGACGATGAACGGAATGCGCCAGCCCCAGGCGGCAAAAGCCGGCTCACCGATTGCGGTGCGGGTGGCGAGGATGACCAGCAGAGCGGCGATCAGGCCAAAGGCAGCCGAGGTCTGGATCCAGCCGGTGAACCCACCGCGTTTGTCCGAGGGCGCGTGTTCGGCGACATAGATGGCAGCGCCGCCATATTCACCGCCGAGCGCAAAACCTTGAACGATGCGGAGCGCAATCAAGGCGATGGGCGCGGCCAGGCCGATTTGGTCGAAGCCCGGCAGAAAACCGATAGCGATGGTCGCGATGCCCATGACCAGGATCGTGTAGAGGAAGGTCCCTTTGCGACCCTTCTTGTCACCGATATGGCCGAAGACCAGGGCGCCGACCGGACGGGCGATAAAGCCGACGGCGAAGGTGGCGAGCGCCAGGATGGTGCCGATGGTTTCGTTGGCGCCGAAGAAATTCTTGGCGATGATCGTCGTCAGGGTGCCGAAGATGAAGAAGTCGTACCATTCGAAAGTGGTACCGGCGGCGGACGCCGCAACAATGGTTTTCAATCCTTTGGTCTGGTCGTCACCGGCCATGTCTTGCCCCTGTGCGTGCCTGTTTTACAGGCTTTTCGATGCTCATTTGACGCAAACATACATCAAAAACAAGCACACTCTGGCGTGCGACCAATTTTGCGTTAATATGTCTTAAGGAACGCGCCATCGGCTCTTTGGGGGACCTCATGAAATTCCTGCAACCCGCGCATGCGCCCGAAGGGCTGAACTCCTATGCCCGGGTCAGCCGTGTACGGCCGGGCCTGACGGCGCTGAACATTCTTGAAGGCGTGTTCGGCCTGATCGGGGTGGCAGTCATCGTGCTGTTTATCCGCTTCGGCTCGTTCGAAAAGGCCGGCGAGGCCATCGACACGTTTATTCACGGCGTCACCAGCGCGGTGACCTCGGCGACCGCTCATCACAAATAACACGGCCTCTTGATCTTTAGCCGTCCCTGCCTGTAAAGCGCTGCGCTGCAACAGGACGGTGCGCGATGCTGAATGACCTGATCGACAATAATCGCAAGTGGGCCGCGGCCAAGACACAGGTCGACCCCGAATTCTTCAAGCGCCTGGTCAACCAGCAAAGCCCGGAATATTTCTGGATCGGCTGCGCGGATTCGCGCGTGCCGGCCAATGAAATCGTCAATCTCGACCCTGGCGAGATGTTCGTCCACCGCAACGTCGCCAATCTGACGCCGCCGCAGGACGCCAATTACCTGTCGACCCTGCAATATGCCGTGCACGTGCTTAAGGTGAAGCACATCCTGGTCGTCGGCCATTATGGCTGCGGCGGGGTGCGTACGGCGGTGGAATCTCAGGATCACGGCCTGATCGACCACTGGCTGGCGCCGATCCGCGAACTGGCCCACGAACACAAGCACGATCTCGACGCCTGCGGTTCGGAAAAAGACATGCTCGATCATCTGTGCGAGCTCAACGTCAAGAACGGCGTGCGCAACGTCGCGCTCAATCCGATCACGGTCGCCGCCTGGCGCACGGGGCAGGACCTGACCGTGCATGGCTGGGTTTACTCGATTGAAAACGGCCTGGTCACCGATCTCGGTGTCAGCGTCTCGGGCCTGCCCGATCGCCAGCGGGTTTTCGATATCTAGAGGTTAGATTGACGCCTCATGTTTATCCCAAAAGTGGCAATCCACTTTTTGGCATGAGGCTCGTGCCTCACGCCGTGTTAACGAAGATTAACAACAATTTGAACAAAGCGACCCCCAGCGCTTATCGGATTTTTATTTCCGCTTCGGGGTTCGTTAAGAATTAGCCGCCACTCTCGACCCTGCCCGATTTGCCTTTCCGGTTAATGGGCGTGGTAAAGGCGATGGTTGCGACTTTAGGTCTGGGTTCAGCGCAATTTGGTTGCGATTACGGCATCTCGAACACGCGCGGACGCGTGGGCGAGGAGGAAGTGCGCCAGATCCTCAGCCTCGCCGCCGACTGTAAGATCACCCACATCGATGCCGCCCATTATCACGGCGATGTCGAACGCATTCTCGGCCGTTGCTGGCCGTTTCCGTCGCCGTTCAAGCCGCAGGTGCGGACGCTGCGCCTGGAAAAAGGTCTCGACTGGCTGGAATCGCGCTTGCGCCGCTCCGTCGACCATATGGGCCTTGTGCGCATCCATGCGGCGCTCGTCGACAGCGCCGAAGACCTGACCGGCGCTCAGGGGGATGCTTTGTGGACGCGTCTCGAAAAACTGAAGGCCGAGGGTCTGATCGGCCGGATCGGCATATCGGCGACCGCCGACGATCAGCCGGTGTTGCTGGCCAAGCGCTTCAAGCCCGATATCATGCAGGTGCCGGCGTCCATCCTGGATCAGCGCCTGGTGGCCAATGGCGCCATCGAACAACTGGCCGATCTCGGCATCGAGGTGCAGGTGCGCTCGGTCTTCCTGCAGGGGCTGATGTTCCTGCCGCGCGAAGCCTTGCCGGCCAATCTGGTGCCGGTCGGGCCGCACCTGTCGCGGGTACGCCGGATCATGGCGGAAAACGGCGTCGACCCGCTGCACGCGGCGCTAAGCTTCGCGCTGAACCTGAAGGGCGTGTCGACGGTGATTGTCGGCGTGACCTCGGCGGCGGAGCTGCGCGCGATCATCGCCGCGTCCGAACGCAAGGCGCCGCGCGTCAATTACGAGCTGATGGCGCTGAACGACGAGATCGCGCTTGATCCGACACAGTGGTTTGCCGACCTGGGCGATGTCAGCCGGCGGATGATCCGGGCAGCATAGTTAAGGCCAGGGGTCGCGGACCCCTGGACCCCGTCATCTGTCAGTTATGACCTTTAATAATATCAAAAATCCGGACCCATAAGGGGCCCGGATTTTTGATATTGCTATAGATCATCGCTGTCGCGTATCGGGGTCCAGGGGCCCAAGGCCCCTGGCTTAACCTTCAGGACCACCGCATGCCCGAACTGCCCGAAGTCGAGACCGTGCGCCGCGGGTTGGACCCCGTCCTCAGCGGTGCCAGGCTCTCTGACGTCCGCCTGCATCGCGCCAATCTGCGTTACGCCTTCCCAAAGGACTTCATCAAGCGGCTTAACGGCGCCACCGTCATCAAGCTGGAACGGCGCGCCAAGTATCTGCTGGCCTGGCTCGATACCCAGGACGTGTGGGTGACGCACCTCGGCATGACCGGCCGCTTTCATATCGACGCCAGTGCCGAGGCGCTGGGCGCCTATCATCACACCGTCAAGCCCGAGGACAAGCACCTGCATTTCCAGGTGCTGGCGACCAGGGACGGGCAGACGGCGCGCATCGACTTCTACGACCCGCGCCGGTTCGGCTTCATGCTGCTGCTAAGCCCGCAAGAGCTCTACACCGCCTCGTGGTATCAAAGCCTGGGCGTCGAGCCCCTGTCAGACGCGCTGACGCCGGCCTATCTGCTGGATCGCGCCGATGGCCGCGCCGCCAATCTCAAGGCGCTGCTGATGGCCCAAGCGGGGATTGCCGGGCTGGGCAACATATATGTCTGCGAGGCGCTGTGGCGCGCCAGGCTCGATCCGGCGCGCGCGGCGAAGACGCTGAAAAAGAAAGAGGCTACCGCCTTGGTCGAGGCTATCAAGTCTGTGCTGGCCGAGGCGGTCGAGGCCGGCGGCTCATCGATCAGCGATTTTGCCAATGCGACCGGCGATCTCGGCTATTTCCAGCACCGCTTCTGCGTTTATGACCGTGAAGGCGAACCGTGCAAACACGACGACGGCGGCATCATTCAGCGCATCGTCCAGCAGGGCCGCTCGACCTTCTTTTGCCGCAAATGCCAACGCTAACGGCACAGAAAGATCATTGACTCCGAAACGCTTGCGTTTCGGCAAGGCCGACCGGCCGCCGCGCCTCATGGCGCGTAAGCCTGCGCGGCGCTTGAGCGCCAAAGAAAGAATCTAAAAACCTTCCACAGGGCGTTGACCCGTCCGGCATCATCAGTTATATCCCGCCGCCTTGAATTTCCGTGCTGGTTCGCCAGCCGACATTACTATCCATCAGGTGATAAATGGCCAATAATCCCGGCGCCCGCAAAGCGATCCGCAAGATCGCCCGTCGTACCGAAGTGAACAAGGCGCGCCGCTCGCGCGTCCGCACCTATGTGCGCAAGTTCGAAGAGGCGCTGACCGCCGGCGACGCTTCGGCCGCCAAGACGGCTTTCGTTGAAGCCCAATCGGAACTGATGCGCGCCGTGTCGCGCGGCGTCGTTCACAAGAATACCGGCGCCCGCAAGGTGTCGCGTCTGGCCGCTCAGCTGAAGAAGCTGGCCCTGGCCTAAGCCTTATTGATCACCCCAGCCTGTGCGTCTGCCGGGCTGGGGTGTTTTTCTGCCGCCTGAGATTGTAGCTCGCGGCGACCCCTACCCAAATACCTGATCTTTTGATGCTTTCCAGCGATGGAACGGCAGCGGTCGGCCGTTGCCAATTCCATAGCGCGCAAGGCTTTGCGCGTGTCAAACCCCGGTCAGGTGTTACATATCTGTTAATTTCTCGTTGCGAGCGAAGACGTTAGTAGAGTCAACATATTTAATCGTGCCGAAGTGCAAATATGATCATTGACCCAGTGCTCAGGACGGCTAATTTGATCGCCTCCGCCGCCATTTTGTCCCAACACGGACGAATTGGAGCCCGGTTCAAACCGGTGTTTGCGCGGAACTCTGTTATGCCCGGCGAGGCATAAGACCGCTCACGCGGCCTTGCCCCGCCTTCTTTCCGTCCTGATGGCGGTCCGCTCCACAAGCGGCCTCCTCCAGCAGGTCGAAAGCATGACAGGCGTAATATTTTCGCGTCCTTGGGGAATTGCCGGGGAAGTTCGGTGATTTTGTGGCGCGAGACACGAACATGGCGCTTGCAGGCTGTGGGGCCCGAGGCGTCTCAGAGTTATCGGGTGTTGGGTTTCCAGTGGTGTGGAAATACCGGCCTCCGGTTCGGCGGTCCCGTTGTTGGGGTCGGCGGGCGAAACCTCATCGGCGGGGTACGGGCCTGGTAAATTAGGTCAAGGGTAACGTTGCGATGAAAACAGTATCGGTGGTTCGTGAAGTGTATGGGTTTGGGCTAATGATCGGGGCGATAAAAAAATGCCAGGGATGACAAGCTGGTCGCCGATCCTACCTGAAACGGTATGGTCTAAGGTGGCGCCGGTTCTGCGCCGTGAATTGGGCGAAGGGCCTTATAATTCTTATGTCGCGCCGTCGATGGTGCGTTCCGGACCCAAGGGTGACCCGGTCCTGGTGACGCCTACCGCCTATGCGCGTGACTGGTTCACCAAGAACGCCATCAGACGGACGCAGGAGCTGTGGACGCAGCACGATCCGCAGGACCGTGTGCTGGACCTCATCTCGCGCGCCGATTTCGAGCAGGCGATGAGCGCGGCTGCGCCTGATAGCGCTACCCCGGCTGACACCGCTTTACCTGCCGTCGCGATCCCTGCCAGTGTGCCGGGCGTCGGCAAGGTCAGCGGCCTGCAGGAACGCCTGACGTTCGACAGTTTCGTCGCCGGCCGCGGCAATGAGTTCGCCTATCAGATGTCGCGTCAGGTGGCGTCGTGGACGGACGGCCATTTCAATCCGGTGTTCTTTCACGGCCCTTACGGCTACGGCAAGACGCACCTGCTGAACGCCATCGGCTGGGAGGCGCAGCGCCTGCGTCCGGACGCCCGCATCGTCTATCTGACGGCCGAGAAGTTCACCTCGACCTTCGTGCGCGCCCTGATGGACAAGTCGACGGCGGCGTTTAAAGACGATGTCCGTGGTGCCGACCTGTTGCTGGTCGACGACGTGCACTTCATCGGCGGCAAGACGTCGTCGCAGGAAGAGCTGTTCCACACGCTGACCTCGCTGATCGAGAACAATCGCCGCGTGGTCTTCACCGCCGATCGGCCGCCGTCGCAACTGACCGAGATCGAGGCGCGGCTGCGGTCGCACCTGTCGTCGGGTCTGGTGTGCGCGCTGGACGTGGCCGATCAAAGCCTGCGCATGGGGATTATCGAGCGCAAGCTGGAGCAGTTGTCGCAACGGCTGGGTCACATCGGATCGACTGTCCCGCGTGCCGACGTCATGCATTTCCTGGCCGAGCGCGTGCCAGGATCGATCCGCGAGCTTGAGGGGGCTGTAAATACTTTGGTGGCCAGTGCTGGCCCGCGTCTCGGGAGTTTGACCTTGGAAGAAGCCATGGCCCTGCTGCAACCCAATCTGAAGGTGTCGGTGGAGCGTCGCGTGACGGTCGACGAAATCCAGAAGCTGACGGCCGATCATTTCGGGTTGAAGCAGGCGGATCTGCTGTCGGAACGCCGCACGCGGTCCGTCGCCCGTCCGCGCCAGGTGGCGATGTGGCTGTGCAAGCAGCATACGACGCGGTCTTATCCGGACATCGGCCGCCGTTTCGGCGGGCGCGACCACACGACGGTGCTGCACGCGGTCAAGAAGGTCGAAGAGCTGTTGACGTCGGACGATCAGATCGCGCGCGACGTTGAGGCGCTCACCCGCAAACTCAGGAATAATTAGACGGGGTTTGGGGCCTGTGGCCCCAAGCCTTCCCTTTTTCCTTTTCGCCCATCCGCCCCTAAAGGGCGGTGGTCGAAAAGGAAGATGAAAAGATGTGGGGTCACGGACCCCACACCCCGTTTACTATCCTTGAATTTTGCGGATGATCGGCTAATGTCCGCCCCCCGGCTTCGCTCAAAGGCGATTCCGGTCGAGCCCAATAGGACGACAAGATGCAATTCATCATCGAACGTGGCACGCTGCTGAAAGCCCTCGGCCACGTCCAGAATGTGGTCGAACGCCGCAATACCATCCCCATCCTGTCCAACGTCCTGCTGTCGGCCGAAGGCCACACCGTTGCCTTTTCGGCGACCGATCTCGACATGGAAATCGTCGATACCGCTGAGGCCACCGTCCAGGTTCCGGGCAGCATTACCGCCCCGGCCCACACCCTTTACGAAATCGTCCGCAAGCTGCCCGAAGGCGCTGATGTCGAGCTGAAATACGCCGCCGGCGACGATCCGCGTTTGTCCGTGTCCGCGGGCCGTTCGCGCTTCGCCCTGCCGGTGCTGCCGGCCGGTGATTTCCCGATCATGTCGTCGGACCACGACGGCGTCGTCTACGCCATGCTGCGCGATGACTTAAAGCGCCTGATTGACAAGACGCGCTTTGCCGTGTCGACCGAGGAAACGCGCTACTACCTCAACGGCATGTACCTGCACACCCTGTCCGAGGATGGCTCAGATTACCTGCGCGCCGTGGCCACCGACGGTCACCGCCTGGCCCTGGCCGAAATGCCGGCACCTAGTGGCTCCATGGGTGGTTCGGGCGTCATCATCCCGCGCAAGACGATCGACCAGGCGCGCCGCCTGCTCGACGACGGCTCGGGCATGGTCGACATCACCGTCAGCCCGGCCAAGATCCGCTTCCAGTTCGGCAATGCCAGCCTGACCTCCAAGATCATCGACGGCTCCTTCCCCGACTATGGCCGCGTCATTCCGCGCGGCAACGACAAGGTGATGAGTGTCGATACCGGCGTCTTCGCCAAGGCCGTCGACCGCGTCTCGACGATCTCGGCGGAAAAGTCGCGCTCGGTGAAGATGACGATCGAATCCGGCCGCCTGACCCTGTCAGTGCGCAATATCGAAGCCGGGGCAGCGACCGAGGAAGCCGAGATCGAGTACGACAACGCGCCGATCGATATCGGCTTTAATGCGCGCTACATCCTCGACGTCATGAGCCAGATCGGCGGCGACTCCGTCGAGCTGCGCTTTGCCGACGCCTCGTCGCCGACCCTGGTGCTCGATCCGGCGGACAACGGTGTCCAATACGTGCTGATGCCGCTCCGGGTGTGATCACGAAAAAGTCCCTCGCTCTGCTCGGTGTACTTTTTCGTGGCCCAAGGCGGAGAAAAATTCTCTTGAGGCGGCTCTGCGAGAATTCTTCGCATGTTTCTTGCGCGGTCAGCTAAGCTGACCGCGATGCAATCTCACGCCCTGCAATCGCTGTCTCTGACCGAGTTCCGGTCCTATGACCGGCTCGACTTCGCCGTCGCCGGGCGCAGCGTCTATCTCTTCGGCCCCAATGGCGCCGGCAAGACCAACCTGCTCGAAGCCATCTCCGTGCTTGGGCCCGGCAAGGGCCTGCGCGGCGCCGCCTTCGGCGATCTCGGCCGCCGCCTGCCCGATGAAGCCCACGGCCATCCCTGGGGTGTAGCGGCGGTGCTGGGCCAGGGCGAAGACGAGGTCCGGCTGTCGACCGGCGCCGATCCGCGCGACGCCAATAAACGCCTGATCCGCATGGACGGCGAGACCGTTTCGGCGGCGCGCCTGCTCGACCATCTGCGGCTGATCTGGCTGACCCCGGCGCACGACCGGCTGTTCGTCGAGGCGCGCTCGGAGCGTCTACGCTTTTTTGACCGCCTGGTGTTCGCCGCCGAGCCGCGTCACGCGACCACCGTCAGCGCCTACGAAAAAGCTCTGCGCGAGCGATTGAAGCTGCTGACCGACGGACCCACGGACGACGCCTGGCTTGCTCTGCTCGAGGACAAGCTGGCGGAAACCGGCGTCGCCATGGTTGCCGCCCGCCAGCGTGCCATCGCCGCCTTGCAGGCCGAGATTGAGGCCCATACCGGCCCGTTTCCCAGGGCCGACCTGGCGTTGACGGGTGACATTGCGGCTGAGGACCTGAATACCTACTTCAGGGACGGTTTCCGCCGCGCCCGCGGCCGCGACGGCGCCGCCGGACGGTCACTGTTTGGGCCGCATCGCCTCGACTTCGCCGTTATTTTTCGCGACAAGAACCGGCCGGCCGCCGAAGGCTCGACCGGCGAGCAAAAGGCGCTTTTGCTCAACATCATCCTGGCGCAAGGGGCGCGTTTGGCCAAGGCGACCGACCCTTCTATAGCCCCCATTCCTCCGGTGCTGCTGCTCGACGAAGTCGCGGCCCATCTCGATCCCGGCCGACGGCATGCATTGTTTGACGAGACCCACGCTCTGGGGCTACAAACCTTCTTTACGGGCACTGATTTGGGCCTGTTCGAAGGCCTGAAAAACCGGGCGCTGGGCGTGCAAATAGACGCCGGACACTTCATTGATTTTATTGAGTAAATGGAAATCGCATGAGCGACACCCCTGAAGATTCCCAAGGCGAACACCCCGAGATCGTCACCAACGCCTATGGCGCTGATTCGATCAAGGTGCTCAAGGGGCTCGATGCCGTGCGTAAACGGCCGGGTATGTACATCGGCGATACCGATGACGGCTCAGGCCTGCATCACATGGTCTATGAAGTCGTCGACAACGCCATCGACGAAGCTTTGGCCGGTCACGCCACGCGCGTCGAGGTCATTCTCAATGCCGATGGCTCTTGCTCAGTCAGCGACGACGGCCGCGGCATGCCGGTCGGCATCCACGAAGGCGAAGGCGTCTCGGCGGCCGAGGTCATCATGACCCAGCTCCACGCCGGCGGTAAGTTCGACCAGAATTCGTACAAGGTGTCGGGCGGTCTGCACGGCGTCGGCGTCTCGGTCGTCAACGCCCTGTCCGACTTCGTCGAGCTGAAGATCTATCGTGACGGCAAGCGCTATGAAGGCCGTTTTGAACACGGCGATACCAAGGACTCGATCCACATCACGGGTGATGCGCCGATCCGCACGGATGGCCCCCGGGCGGGCGAGCCCCTGACCGGCACCATCGTCACCTTCCTGCCGTCGCTGAAGTCCGGGCCGGACGTCGGCACCTTCGCCTTCATCAATTTCGACCGCAAGACGCTGGAACACCGTCTGCGCGAACTGGCCTTCCTCAATTCGGGCGTCCACATCCTTTTCGCCGATCGTCGCGAGGCCGAACCCTACGAAGTCGTCCTGCACTATGACGGTGGCGTCGCCGAGTTCGTCAGGCACCTCGACAAGGCCAAGACGGGGCTGTTGAAGCAGCCGGTCGTGGTGCGCGGCGTGCGCGACAAGATCGACGTCGACATGGCGCTGCAGTGGAACGACAGCTACCACGAGACCATGCTGTGCTTCACCAACAACATCCCGCAGCGCGACGGCGGCACCCACCTCGCGGCCTTCCGCGGCGCGCTGACGCGGGTGATGACGCAGTACATGGAAAGCTCGGGCGCCGCCAAGCGCGAGAAGATCTCGATCTCCGGCGAAGACGCCCGCGAAGGCCTGACCTGCGTGTTGTCGGTCAAGGTGCCAGATCCCAAGTTCTCATCGCAAACCAAGGACAAGCTGGTATCGTCGGAAGTCCGCCCGGCGGTCGAAGGCCTGGTCTATGACAAGCTGTCGCAATGGTTCGAGGAAAATCCGGTCGAAGCCAAGACGATCGTCTCCAAGATCGTCGAAGCGGCATCCGCCCGTGAAGCCGCGCGCAAGGCGCGCGAACTGACGCGGCGCAAGTCGGCTCTGGATATCAACTCCCTGCCGGGCAAGCTTGCCGACTGTCAGGAACGCGATCCCGCCAAGTCCGAAATCTTCATCGTCGAAGGTGACAGCGCCGGCGGCTCGGCCAAGCAGGGCCGCAACCGCGAAAACCAGGCCATCCTGCCCCTGCGCGGCAAGGTGTTGAACGTCGAGCGCGCGCGTTTCGACAAGATGCTGTCGTCGGAACAGATCGGCACGCTGATCACGGCGCTGGGTGCCGGCATTGGCCGCGACGACTTCAACCTCGAAAAGCTGCGCTACCACAAGATCATCATCATGACCGACGCCGACGTCGACGGCGCCCACATTCGCACGCTTTTGCTGACCTTCTTCTACCGTCAGATGCCTGACATCATCGACGCCGGCTATCTCTATATCGCTCAGCCGCCGCTGTATAAGGTCGCTAAGGGCAAGTCGTCGCGCTACCTCAAGGACGATCCGGAACTCGACGCCTATCTGATCGACGAAGGCACGTCCGAAGCTGTGCTTGAACTGCGCAGCGGCGAACGCATCGTCAGCGCCGATCTCGACGCCCAGGTGCGCGCCGCCAAGACGTTCAAGGCCCACGTCGATCGCCTAAGCAGTCGCGCCCCGGCCTTCGCTATCGAACAAGCGGCGCTGGGTGGCCTGTTCGGCAGCCATCCCGATCTCGCCAAGGTCGCGGCCAATCTGACTCGCCTGAATGAAGACGGCGACGGCCCGTGGAGCGTTGAACAAGGGCCGGCTGGTGGCTTTGTCTTCTCGCGCACCCGTCGTGGCGTGCAGGAAAAGGTCGTGCTCGACGAAGCCATTATGGTGTCGCCGGACGCGCGACGCCTCGGCGAACGCGCCGAGCAACTGGGCGATATCTACGCCCAGGTCGCCATCTATACCCGCAAGGACAAGTCGACCGACATTCGCGGACCGCTCGATCTCGTCGCCGCCGTGTTGGACGCCGGCCGTAAAGGCCTGAGCATTCAGCGCTACAAAGGCCTTGGCGAAATGAATGCCGAGCAGCTGTGGGAAACCACGCTCGACAAGGACGCGCGCACCCTGCTGCAGGTCAAGGTCAACCACGCCGACGAGGCCGACGACATGTTCTCCAAGCTGATGGGCGACCTGGTCGAACCGCGCCGCGAGTTCATCCAGGACAATGCGCTCGACGCCGAAGTGGACGCTTAATTACAACCGGCACTGACCTGTGAGGGGGCGGGACTTGGGGGACAACCAGACGGGCCTTGACGCCTTGTCGCAACGCCAGAAAGAGGTGTTGCGACGGGTCGGCCGCGGGCTTCAGGCCAAGGAAATCGCGCTCGAGCTCGACATCACCGAACGCACGGTGAAGGCGCACACCGATGCGGCGCGGCGCAAGCTCGGTGTCGCTACCAGTCGCGAGGCGGCGCGCCTGCTTGAGGCCTCCGAGAGCAAGTCCCCCCTTGGCCGCGAAGGCCAATGGCCGTCAAGGCCGATAGACACTAACAGCGACGATACGGCACCTTTAAAGGATGACCCCGTCGACGCCCCCAACCCTGAACCCCGATCTCCTGGTCTCTTGGACCGACCTGGAAGCCGCCTGGCGGCAGATGACGGGACCGACGGAGACGTCCCGGATCGACGCGACGATCCAGGCGATGCGCGCCCTGACGCTGAGCTCGACCCCGGAACGGGCGGTCTTCGCCATGCTGGCGGCGACGGCGCCGCTGGCGGATGGCTGGGCGGACTGAAACGCCGCCTGTCACGCCTTAGCCTGCTGCAATGGCTCGGTCTGATCGTGCTGGTGGCCTTTGTCATGGCGCTGATCGTGGCGGGGCTGTTTTCCGCCCTGCTGACCCTGCTCGAACTTATCCAGCAATGGCATCATAACGGCCACGGTATGGTGGCGCCGTGAGGGTGTTAGAGCTTGTGTGGGCGTGGGGCGGCACCCTTCTGGCCATGGCCGTATGGATATGGGCCTACTGGCGCGGCGAATGGCCGGAACGCTGGGTATCGACGATCATGCTGGTCGGCTGGTTCGTCACGCCATTGGTGCAACATCATCCGGCCGTCACCCCGGACATTCCCGATACCATTGTCGACATTGTCATCCTGATCCTGTTTGCTGCCATTTCGGTGACGTCACGGCGACTATGGACGGTTTTTCTGACCGCGTTTCAGCTCAATGCCGTGCTGTCGCATTTCTTGGCCGGCCTGATCAAAATCGGCGCCTATAGCTACATCACCGCGATCGGCTTCTGGGGCGGCTACTGCGTCGTCTTCGCCCTGGCCGCCGGCGTGTTGGGCAGCGAACGGGCACGAAAGCGCAAGCGAGCGCTCGCCTGATTGCCGGGTAAGGCGGTCCGTGCCATGCTGACTCCATGATTCTCGACGCCCTTCATCGCTATGCTGCGCGCTTCCCTGATGAGCGTGCAACAGTCGATCAGATTCTCGGCCTGTTGGACGAAGCCGACAGTGACGTCCTTCTGCGGTCGACCGGGCCGGCGCACATCACTGCCTCGTGCCTGATCCGCCAGAATGCGTCGCTACTGACCATCTGGCATCCGTTTTTGAAGATGTGGCTGCAGCCCGGCGGTCACGTCGATCCCGGTGAGACGGTGACCGAAGCCGTGCTGCGCGAGGCGCGCGAAGAAACCGGCTTTGACTGCGCTTTTATCGAGAGCGAGCCGTTTGACATTGACTGCCTGTGGGTGCCGGCCAATCCGAAAAAGGGCGAGGACGGTCACTATCATATCGATTTTCGCTACCTGCTCGAACCGATAGCCGAGATCGCAGAACCAGAGCTGCCGACCTGCTGTATCGGCTTTGAAGACCTGCACCTGTTCAACGACTCGCTCGGTCGCCTGGCGCCGAAACTGATGGCTCTGACCAAGTCCCCAGTCGCGGCTTTGTGACGGCTTGTCACGCGGGCGTGTGCCCCGCCGCCGCGAAACTATGCTACGGTAAATGCACGGGAAATAGCCCGTATAAACTCCCCGGACTCTTGCCTCGGGGCGACACATCGACGTAGCGACGCGCTGGGTAACCGCTCTAGGTTCGACAGAGAAACGCAAAGCTTTACGTGCCAAATGAACGGCCCCTCAAGCAATTGAGGGGCCTTCGTTTATTTGCGCTCAAGCGCCGGTTTTTTAGAGCTCAGATGCCGCATGGCTCGCGCCAACGGGCGCGGCGCGCAGTCGCGCTTGCCGAACGGCTAAGGCCGTTCGGAGTTGGCGTTAGAGGCGACAGGACTCGCGGCTGCTGGTTGACTCATAATACGCTTCGTACTAATTAAATGGTACGGAGCGTACTAATGACCCTGAAGCCCATCACTCCCCTCGGATACGCCTTACTGGGCCTGATCAAGCAGAAGCCCGGGACCGGCTATGCCCTGCGCAAGGTGTTTGAAACCACGCCCATGGGCAACTATTCGAGCAGCCCGGGCAGCATCTATCCGGCCCTGGCGGCGCTCGGCCGCATGGGCTTGGTCGAGACGTGCGGTGAGGGTCGCGGCAAGGGCCTGTTTCACCTGACAAAGGCCGGTCAAACGGCGTTCGATGCCTGGCTGGCCGAGCCGGTCTCCGGCAAGGATCTGTCGACAGCGATGCTGCGCTTTGCCTTCCTGCAGGACCATCCGGACAAGTCGCTGACCCTGGCTTTTCTCGACTCGTTCGAGGCGGCGGCGGCGGGCGAGGTCCGGGCTTTAATCGATTTTCTGAACAGCGATTTCGGTCGCACCCTGCCGCTGCAAAGCCAGCTGGCGGTGGAACAGGGCCGGCGTCAGTTCGAAGCCTCGGCGCAGTGGGCGGTGTGGGCCAAGGGCATACTCGAAAAAGGGGAGATGTGACATGAAAAGCGTGGGCGTGGCGATCAAGGCGATCGCGCTATGGGCGGTGATTCTCGTCGCCGGTATGGCGACCGGGATGCTGTTTCACTGGGACGCGGTGCCGCAGAAGGTGGATGTGATCAACCCGCTGGTCGCCCTGGCGATCGTCGACGCCATCGTTGCCGCGGTCCTTACGACTCTGGCCGAATGCATGCGCTTGCGCGGCTGGCGCCTGGGTTTGGTCCTGGCGCTGATCCTGTTCGTCGTCGAAACCGCCCTGTCGTCGATCGAGGTTCTGGCCTTCAACAACGACCTCAATATCCCGCAGTCGGTGGTGGTCAACGGCCTGCTCAGCAGCCTGTTGCGCGACCTCGTCGTCGCCGTGGCGATCGCGCTGTTGTGGCGCAAGGGCGAATTTGAGTCGGCGCCACGTCTGCAAGGGCTGGCGTGGAAGCCGCCGGTCATCGCGGTGCTCTACATCGCCGCCTATTTCATCGCCGGTATTCTGATCGTCCTGCCCAATCCCGCGGCCAAAGCGTTTTACAGCCACTGGCCGCAGATTGATCCGCTGCGCCTGCTCATCCTGCAATTTGGCCGCGGCTTGGTGTGGTGTCTCATGGCGTTTTTGATCGTGCGCAACCTGCGCGTCCCGGCCTGGGTGTCGGCCATTTTAACCGGTCTCACCTTCGCCGCGCTGATGGGCGACGTCCTGCTTCTGCCCAATGCCTATATGCCGTGGCCGGTGCGCTGCGTGCACCTGGTCGAAATCGGTGCGTCGAATATCGTGTTCGGGATCATTGCCGGGCTTATTCTACTCACCGGAGCGAAGGCGCACTCAGCCGCAGATCGCCCTTGAACAATGCCTTGAGCCGCCCGGCGTCGGCCAGGCCGACGATCGGCATGCGTTCCTGATAGAGCTCCTCGGCGATAATGCCGTGAGCTTCGCACAGATCCAACACGTGGGTCAGGGTCGTGGCATCGTAGCTCTTGGCGACGCCGAAGGTCGGCATGCGCGTGGTATAGTCGGCCTTTTCGGCCTTGCCGAGCACGTGGTCGATCAACTTCTTGCGGCCGCGTGGGCCATTCAGACGATAAAGCGCCGACATCAGCATCTGCGCCGCTTCGGTGACGTCGCCGCCGCGGCTGCGCGACAGGCAGTTGTCGCAGGTGCCGCAGGCCTCACCCGCCTCCTCGCCGAAATAGCTGCGCACCGACTGAGCACGACAATCGGGCCCGAGAACCAACTGGAAGAAGTCGCGCGCCTTTTGCTTTTGCACGCTTTGATCCGCAGCCCCTTCCTGTTCGCGCAGGGTGCTGCGACGGATGGCCCAGCCGAGGTCACCGGCGGTGTAGAAACACACGCCCGCAGCCGGTTTGCCGTCGCGTCCGGCGCGTCCGACTTCCTGCCAATAGGCCTCGGTCGAGGACGGCGGATCGGCGTGGATGACGAAGCGGACATCGGCCTTGTTGATGCCCATGCCGAACGCGATGGTGGCGACCATGATCTTGGTCTTGCCGGAAAGAAAGGCTTTGAGCCGATCCTCACGCAGCTTGGGCGACAGGCCGGCATGATAGGCGGCGGCGGAAAAACCGTCTTTCGTCAGCGCAGTGGCCAGCTTTTCGGTGCCGTCGCGCGAGCCGCAATAGATGATGCCCGAGGCGCCTTTTTGTCGCGCCAGGATGTCGCTAATCGACTTTAGCACCGCGCCCTTGCGGCGGACGAAACGCAGCGACAGGTTCGGGCGGTCGAAGCTGGCGACGATCTCGGCGGCGTGCTCGATGTGCAGGGCGGCGCGGATATCGGCCCGGGTGACGCCGTCGGCAGTGGCGGTGAGCGCCAGGGTAGGCACGTCGGGCAAAAGGGTCTTGAGCTGACCCAGTGCGCGATATTCCGGGCGGAAATCGTGGCCCCACTGGCTGATACAATGCGCCTCATCGATGGCGATTAGCGACGGTTTGAGCTTGACCAGCCGGTCGAGCACGAAGGGCTGGAGGGCTTCCGGCGACAGATAGAGCAGGTCGAGTTCACCGGCCTTGGCTAGGTCCCAAACCGCCTGGCGCGCATCCAGTCCTTGCGACGAATCCAGCCGCTCGGCGCGCACGCCGCGGGCCTTCAGCGCCTGGACTTGGTCGCTCATCAGGGCGATAAGCGGCGAAATGACAACGGCGAAACGGCCATGGACCAGGGCGGGGATCTGATAGCACAGGCTCTTGCCGCCGCCGGTCGGCAGCACGGCCAGGACGTCCTGACCGGCCAGGATGGCTTCGAGGACGCGGGCCTGCTCGCCGCGAAAGGCGGTATAGCCGAAAACGGAGGTCAGGGTCGCCTGCGCCCGGGCAAACAGGGAGTCCGGGGAGGCGAGGACGGCGGAGGTCATGACGGCCTTGCGGTACGCGAAAAAGGGGGTCGGGCAATCCCGCTTTTTGCGGGCCTGCGCGGTGGCGAATCTTTGACGCCATCATGCCAAATAGAGTTTCTCGGCCAAAAAGTGGCAATCCACTTTTTGGCATGAGGCTCTAGTCCATATCCGGACCGGACAGCAGCAAATCAGTGAGTGTCAGCACCGCGCTCAGCAAAAATAGCCAGGTCGCGGGAAAGCGCAAGGGATGGATCTTGCCTTTACTGGCGGCAAAGTAGCTTAAACAGGCCGCGGCGATCAAAAACACGGTCAGGCCGATGATCAGGCCGCGCGGCGGAAACGTAAACGCGCTCCATAGCAGAAGGGCTGCCAAGGCGGCGAGCGCCAAGCTGATCAGATGCCAGCCGCCATAGAGCAGCCATTTGGCCGTTTCCGGCAGGCTGTCATTGTCGAGCAACGGCCGCACCACGCGCCGGCTTTCGACGACGGCGTGGACCACCAAAGCCGCGGCGATGACGACAGCGGCGGCGATAAGGATCAGATCGGGCATGGCGCACCATTTCGCGGAAAAGCTGTGGCGTCAATGGCTCCAGGGCGGGATGTGCGTGGAAAATAACGACCTCTCATAATTTTGCCACCAAGTTCGATTAGCCATGGTTCAGGACGAACGTATCCCGGCTGGGCCGCCGTTTTCGTGACGTCTGCGTTAAACATGTTTCACGCGACAGCGGTTCGGAAGTGAGATATATCCCCGAACAGGCTGGGCGGCCGCTTAATTTTGCGTTTCGGGGAACGAGGGTTTCATGGCTAAAGGCAGTGCGCCCAGAGGGGGCGGTAATGGCGGGGGACGTGCACCGAAGGTGCGTACGCCGCTGCAGGCGCTCATCTATTGGACCGCGGTCACCTGCGTGTGGGCGGCGATCTTTGCGGTCGCCTTTATCGGCGTCATGGCCATCGACCTGCCCGACACGTCACAGCTCGACAAGATCAACCGTCAGCCGTCGATCACCTATCTCGATCGCTCCGGCGCGCTGATCTCGACGCGTGGCACGCAATATGCCCCGCCCGCCGATATCGACAAGCTGCCCGACTATGTGCCCCTGGCCTTCGTTGCCATCGAAGACCGCCGCTTCTTCACCCACCCGGGCTTCGATCCGATCGGCATCATGCGTTCGCTGTTCCGCGACATCACGCGCAAGAAGGGCTCGAACCTGGCCGGTGGCTCGACCATTACTCAGCAGCTGGCGCGCAACCTGTTCCTGTCGTCGAACCAGAACATGAAGCGCAAGATCCAGGAAGTCATGCTGGCCGTGTGGCTCGAGCACAAGTTCACCAAGAAGCAGATCCTGCAGATGTACATCAACAAGGTGTATTTCGGCGCCGGCGCCTACGGCATCGAGGCCGCCGCGGAACGCTATTTCAACAAGCCGGCCAAGGACTTGACCGTTGGCGAAGCTGCCATGCTGGCCGGGATGATGAAGGGGCCGTCGGAATATTCGCCGTTGTCCGATCAGGAACGCGCCGGTCGCCGGGCGATGATCGTGCTGCACGAAATGGTCGACGCCAAGGTCATCACCCAGGCGCAGATGGACGACGCCATGTCGCATCCGATCAACGTCTCGAAGTCCCTGGCTACGGCGCACGCCCAGTACTTTATCGACTGGCTGGACAGCAATATCCGCTCTCTGGTCGGTGAGCCCAAGGAAGATTTGATCGTCGAAACGACGCTCGACCTGCCGATTCAGACCGACGCCGAACGCGCCGTACAGACCATCATGGACCGCGACGCCAAGAAGGGCGTGCAGCAGGCCGCCGTGGTCTCGGTCGACGGCGAAGGCCGTATCCGCGCCATGATCGGCGGCGTCTCCTATGCGGACTCGCAGTTCAATCGCGCCACCAACGCCTATCGTCAGGCCGGGTCGTCGTTCAAGCCGTTCGTCTATCTGACCGCCATGGAAGCCGGCTATACGCCGGAAACGCCGGTCGTCGACGAGCCCTACACCATTGGGGACTGGTCGCCGCAGAACTTCGAGAAGGAATATCTCGGCCTGATCAACCTGCAGACCGCGCTCGAGCAATCGATCAACACGGTGGCGGCGCGCCTGGCCAATGATGTCGGCCGCGATAAGGTGGCGGACACCGCTCATCGCATGGGCGTGATGTCCAAGCTGAACACCGATCCGGCGATGGCGCTCGGCACCTCGGAAGTATCGCCGCTGGAAATGGCCCAGGCCTATATTCCGTTCTCTAACGGCGGCTTCAAAGCGACCGCCCACGGCATCATCCGCATCCGCACGGCCTCGGGCAAGATTCTGTATCAGTACCGCGATCCGTCTGAAGACGGCGGCCGCGTCCAGGTCGTCAACAACCCGCCATTGATGGAAATGAACCAGATGTTGCGGTCGGTGGTGCAGCACGGTACTGGCGTTGCTGCCAACGTGCCGAACTACGACATCGCCGGCAAGACCGGCACGACCAGCGACTTCAAGGACGCCTGGTTCGACGGCTTTACCGGTGGCTTCGTCACCGTGGTCTGGGTTGGCCGCGACGACGCTACGCCGATGAAGAAGGTGACCGGCGGCCAGACGCCGGCGGCCATCTGGCACATGTATATGGCCTCGGCGCTCCGCCGTATCCAGGTCAGCCCGATCCCGGCCGGCCCGGCCTCGGCCGGTGCGTTGTCGGCGCCGACCGAAGACGCTCTGAAAGACCTTCTGGGATCGCAGGCCAATAACCCGGCGGCTCAGGCCGCGGCATCTTCGACCAGTGGCGGGCCACCGCCCAACGTCACCATGCAGCCGGTGCCCAATCCGGGCGAACAGCCGGCGGCCAATGACAATCACAGCAAGTCGCTGGACGACGTCTTCTCCCAGGCGCAACAGAGCCACCAGCAATAAGCAAAAACCCCGGCAGCGATGCCGGGGTTTTTCGTATCCAGATTCCAATCGGGCTTATTTAGGCGCGCGCTTGGCGAGGATGCGCTGCAGGGTGCGGCGATGCATGTTCAGTCGCCGCGCCGTCTCCGAGACATTGCCGCCGCACAGGGCGTGGACGCGCTGAATATGTTCCCAGCGCACGCGATCGGCCGACATTGGATTCTCGGGCGGCGGCGGGGCCTTGTCGTCGTCGAGCACCAGCAGCGCCTTGACGACGTCGTCGGCGTCGGCAGGCTTGGAGAGATAATCGATGGCGCCGAACTTTACCGCCTGCACCGCCGTGGCGATATTGCCGTAACCGGTCAGCATGATGGCGTGGGCTTCGGGCCGCTTGCGATGCAGCGCCTCGACCGCTTTCAGGCCATTGCCGTCCTCCAGGCGCATATCCATGACGGCGAAGGCCGGCGGGGTAGCATCGATGATCGCCAGTGCCTCGTGCACGCTTTCGGCTGCCGTGACGGCAAAACCGCGCGTTTCCAGGGCGCGCGCCAGGCGGTTGCGGAACGGCGCGTCGTCGTCCATCAGCAGCAGGGACTTGTCGGGCAGGGCGGCGACGCGGGCGGCGATGTCGGCCTTGAACGATTCCAGATCGTGCGTGTCGCTCATGACGGGGCTCCAGGTGTGTCTTCGTCCCACAAAATATCGATCTGGTTGCGCTGCCACAAGCCCTGCACCCGGGCGCCGCCGCTGTCGAGGTTGTCGAAACTGACCACGGCGCCGGTGTGTTCGCACAGGGTCTTGGCGATGAACAGGCCCAAGCCCATGCCTGTATGCTGATATTTATCAATAGGTTGGGTGGAGCGGCTGGCGTCGCCTTGATAGCTGCGCGACGATACGTAGGGCTCGCCCAGCCGCGACAATATGTCCGGCGCAAAACCGGGCCCGTCGTCCATGACGATCACCCGGACGAAGTTTTTGCGCACCTCGACGCGGACGACGACCTCGGCGCGGGCAAAATCAGTGGCGTTCTCGATGAATGCTGATAGGGCGTGCAGCCACTCCGGACGCCGGCGCAGACGCAGGGTGTGGCCGGGATCGAGGCCGTCTGGAGCGCCTTCGGCATCGATCTCCATGCGGATGGTCTTGCCCGGACGGGCATAGGGCGCCGCGGCGGTTTCGAGGAAGGTGATCAGCGGGATGCGGTCATAGACGCTGTCACGCGTCTCGGGCTTGGCCGACAGGTTCTTGAGAATCTCGCGGCAGCGCTGGCTTTGCGACACGAGCAGTTCGGCGTCTTCATAGAGCGGATCACTGGTCTTGAGGCTATGCAGCATCTCCTTGGCGACGACCTGAATGGTGCCCAATGGCGTGCCGAGCTCATGCGCCGCCGCCGCCGCTAGTCCACCCAGTGCCGACAGTCGGTGCTCCTTTTCCAGAACAGCCTGAGTCGCGGCCAGGGCTTGCGCCATGCGCGCCGATTCCAGCGCCGCGCGCCAGGCATAGCCGGCGGTAAAGACGATGCCGATGAGAATGGCGCCAAGGAATCCCAAGCGATAGATTTCCGGCAGCACGAAGGCTTCGCCGGGGCGCCACGGCAGGGCCGACGACCACAGGGCGAGCGCGATGGCTGAGGCCAGGGACACGCCGACGACGGCGAACCCGTAGCGCGTCGGCAGGTTTGCGGCAGCGACGGTGGCCGGCGCGATCAACATCAGGCAGAACGGGTTATCGAGCCCGCCGGTGACGCCCAGCAGCACCGCGAGCTGAATGGCGTCGAAGCCAAGCTGCAGGGCGGCCTCCCATCCGCGCAATTGCTGGGTGCCGCGCGGGCTCAGCGTCAGCACCAGATTGAGCCAGACGCTGGCCATAATGACGGCGAGGGTCAGCCACAGGCGGATATGGAATCCGAAGCCGAAGGCGATGATCAGCACCATGGCGCTTTGACCGAGGATGGCCAGCCAGCGCAACATGACAAGCGTGCGCAGGCGCAAATGATCGCGTTCGGTTTCCAGCAGGAACGGGCTGTCCGGCGCATCGGGATCGCGCAGGGCCGAGTGGATCCACAGAAGGGGTTTGCGCAGCGGCATATCGCGGGCGTCTTTCGTCAGGCGACCGAACGGTTGAGAGCTTTCCGCCGGCCTGTCAAGCGCGGCCCGTTGTCACAGTGGGGGCGGCGATCTTGACACAGCACGCCAAAAGCAGTGAGGGTCCGTCGCGGATCGACGAACGCATGCCTATATGCCGTTTGGCCCGCTTCCCCGACCTTGAGGCTTTAAGCGTATGAACCGGATTCGCCTGACCCTGATCGCCGCCTGCGTCATCGGTCTGGCGCTGCTGGCGGCTCTTGGCTGGTACCGCACGCTGCACCACCCGGCGAACAGCTTCAGCGCCCAGACCGCCGACATCGGCGGGCCGTTCACTCTGAGCGATACCGACGGTCACGTCGTCACCCAGGACGCGTTGAAGGGCAAGTGGACGGCGGTGTTCTTCGGCTACACCTATTGCCCGGACATCTGCCCGACGACCTTTCAGGTGCTGGGCCGGGCGCAGAGAATGCTGGGGCCCAAGGCCGACAATCTGCAGTTCCTGTTCATCACGATCGATCCGGCGCGCGACACGCCGCAGGTATTGGCCGCCTACGTCAAGAGCGGCGGCTTCCCGAGCCGCGTCACCGGGCTGACCGGTACCGACGCCCAGATCGCCCAGGCAGCCAAGGTCTACAAGGCCGCTTATCAGAAGCTACCGCCGAAGAACGGCACCTACGCCATGGCCCATACCAGCGTCGTCTACCTGATGAACCCGAAGGGCCAGTTTGTCATCCCGCTGACCGCCGACATGAGCCCCAAGGACGTCGCCGACCAGATCAGCCAGGCGGAAGCCGATTATCGTTAAGCGCACCGCTTTTTGATTTTATGTTGCACTGCAATATGGTATCATCACAATCAGCGTGAATCCCTGCGTAACCAATTGGCAGGGTTGCTGTGATAGTGTTAGTTGCCGTTAACGGTAAGCTTTTCGGCCGGGGCGGGCCTTTCCGCGGACGCTTACCTGAGTTACGAGTATAACCCTGATGCTTTATTCGCTGCACGAATACGCCTATTACAGCGCGACACCCTTCCGGGCCATGGCCCAGATGACGCGCGATTTCTGGGGGTCGAAGATGAATCCGGCCGCCGATACGGCGATCGGGCGCACGCTCTACGCTACTGCGGAGCTGTTTTCCAACGTCACCCGCCGCTACGGCAAGCCGGAATGGGGTTTCGACTCGGTCGAGATCAACGGCCAAAGCGTGCGCGTGTCGATCATCACCGATTTTGAAACCCCGTGGGTGCGTTTGCTGCGGTTTCAGCGTGACTCGTCCGACCTGCGCCGCGCCGGCAAGAAGACCGGCGCGCCGGCGGTACTGATCGTCGCGCCGCTGTCGGGCCACTATGCCAGCCTGCTGCGCGGCACGGTTCAGGAATTCCTGCTCGACCACGACGTCTACATCACCGACTGGGTCAATGCGCGCCAGGTGCCGGTGCTCGAAGGCCGTTTCGACTTTCACAGCTTCATCGACCATATCCGGGACATGCTGCACGCTATCGGCTCGCGCGTCCACGTCGTCGCCGTCTGCCAGCCGGGGCCGCCGGTCCTGGCCGCGGCCTGCCTGATGAGCGAAGACAACGACCCGATGCGTCCGGCGTCGATGACCTTCATGGGCTCGCCGATCGATGCCCGCTTCAACCCGACCGTGACCAACGACCTGGCGCAGGACAAGCCCTTCGCCTGGTTCCGCTCGAACATGATTCACACCGTGCCGCCGCCCTATCCGGGCACGGGCCGCCGCGTCTATCCGGGCTTCGTGCAGCTTTACAGC
>FTCV01001727.1_pt1 | contig 23552 bp, 16 predicted proteins | sample 1639691 | NCBI WGS metagenome assembly FTCV01 (sample SAMEA3914864, study PRJEB12502) | metagenome | biome: forest; material: soil | place: USA | collected 2012-03-12 | depth 0.3 m
CAACCGGTCATCGTCAACAACGGCACGCTCAACTTCGCGACCGACGATGGTGTCGGCTATTACAGCGGCAGCCCGACAAGCATTACGCTAAATAATAGCACCCTCATGTCCGCGACCGGGAGCCACTCCACATTACCCAGTCTTATCCTGAAGGGCAGCACGGTCACCGCGCTCGGCGCTGGCAATGTTTCCAACAACGTTACGACCAATTACATCCTCGATGGCGGCGTGACGACCGTTGCGACGTCTACGCCCTCAAAAATCAGCGCGCCGACCATCCTGCTACGCGGTGACCCACAGGATACTGGCACAAGCGGCCCGGTCACTTTCACGGTCCCTCGCGGAACTGCGAATACCGATCTTATCATCTCGTCGGCCATCCTCGACAAGGGAGCAGGGCTCACAAAGGCCGGAAACGGCATCCTGCAGCTTTCCGGAAACAACTCCTACACGGGCCCGACATCGATTACGGGAGGAAAGGTTTCGGTCGCCAGTTCATCTCCCTTTGGCGCAGGCGCTGTCTCCTTCAACGATGGCACCACTCTCTCGCTTTCTTCAGTAGCCGCAATCGCTGGTTTTGGCAGTTTCGTGACAAATGGTGGCGCCACCGTGGGCAATCAGAACGGCACGGTCGTTCTGACCGACAATGCCGCAAATGAAGGACGGAGTATCTTTTCGCCGGCGCCGGTATCCGTGGCAAATGGTTTCACCGCGACCTATGTTTATCAGGCCACCGGCAATCGGCAGGCAGATGGCATTGCGTTTGTCGTCCAAAATAGCACTGCTGGCTCGACAGCCTTGGGATCGGCTGGCGGCGGACTTGGCTTCACGGGAATTACGAACAGCGAAGGGCTGACATTCAATATCTACACGGGCGGCAATAACCCCGTTGGCACCAACCTCTCCTCGGGCTCGGTCCAAGCCCCGATTTCCAGCGCCCCCGTGAATCTTGCCAGCGGCGACAACATCTCAGTCACGGTGACTTATGATAACATCGCGCAGACCCTCACCGAGAAACTGCTCGACACGACGACTGGCACGACTTACTCGAATGTCTTTACAAACGTCAACTTCGGCACAGCACTCGGCGCCAACAGCGGATACGTGGGCTTCACCGGCGGCGCTGGCGGTGCGACTTCTTACCAGACGGTAAGCGCCTTTACCTTCAACAACTACACGCAGGGCGCGACGGTCGGGAATAACATGTCCATTCCGGCCGGAGGCACCGTCACCTTCGAGGTCGCGCCGACTTCGGCAGGCGGCGCGGGCTCCGCCTCTCTCACCGGGACGATCACGCTCGGCGCGGGCTCCACATGGAATGTTACTGGAGGGTCCTCAACGACCAATACGCCCTACACGCTCGGAGGCACGGCCACGGCGCTCCTGCAGGGAAATAGCTCAGTAAATGTCGCAAACAACGGAAGTGCAACGGGAAGCCTCACTCTCAAGGCAGTGAACGACGGCGGCCTTGGTTACTCCCTCACCAAAAATGGTCCCGGCGGCCTCACCATCAGCGGACCGAGCACTTACGGTGGCGGCACTGTCATCAATGCAGGCACGGTCGCCATCGCACACTCTGCCGCGCTCGGAACAGGCAACGTAACGATGAACGGCGGCGTACTCTCCCTGTCGTCAGGCGGCCCGGCCGTCACCGGCTTCGGCGGTTTCGTAACCAATAATGGCGCCTCCATTGTGGATCCCGGCACCAACACGACGGTCATGCTAACCGATAACAATGGCGGTGAGGCCCGGAGCGTCTTCTCGTCCGCGCCAGTGTCGATCGCCAATGGGTTCAGCATGAGTTTCGTCTATACGGCAGCTGGCAACCGCGCGGCAGATGGCATGGCTTTCGTCATCCAGAATAGCCCGGCAGGTTCGGCGGCGGTCGGCGGCACTGGCGGTGGCCTTGGCTACGGCGGACAACCAACAGGCACGGCCACCGGAGGCATCACCAATAGCGGGGCGCTGGAATTCAATCTCTATACCGGCGGTGCCCAACCCATTGGCACAGGGGTCAATTACAATGGCGTATCTGGACAATATCTCACCAGCGGTCCGGTCAATCTGACGAGCGGTAATCCCATCGCGGCCACGGTTGTTTACAACGCCGCCGCACAAACCTTGACGGAAACTTTGACAGACCAGGTAACGTTCGCGAGCTACTCGAATACCTTTACGGGAGTCAATTTCTCCGCTACGAATATCCTGAATGGGACCTCCGGTTACATCGGCTTCACCGGCGGCGATGGCGGATCGACGTCGACCCAGACGATTAGCAACTTCGTTTTCAATAATTATTCGCAGGCCATCACCTTGGCGAATAACCTCACCATCGCCAATGGCGTCACGTCGGGCCTGGATGTAGCAACAGCCACTGCAGGCGGAAGCGGCACGGCAACTCTTACCGGCACGCTCACGCTCGGCGCGGGATCGACGCTCAACATCACAGGGGGTCTCACTCCAGGCGGAGCCCTTGCAGCGACGGGCACATCCTATATACTCAATATCGCGGGCGATACGACACTGACCGGCAACAGTACGATCAATGTCGCCAATAATGGCGCAGGCGGCCTCGCGCTCGTGGGCATGGGAGCAATCAACGAAAGCGCCAGCCACTCGTCACTCACGAAGACCGGGAACGGAGTGCTCTATATCCAAGGGGCAGCCACTTACACCGGTCCGACCAACATCAATGGAGGCACGCTGGGCCTCGGCGTCTCCGGCTCGCTCTCCGGCACGAAGCAGATCAACATCGCCAGCGGCGCTACATTCGATGTCAACGGGCCTGGCACGCCTTTCGTCCTGGGAAGCGGCGTTTCGCTAAACGGCACGGGCTCTGGCGGATCTCCGAGCGCAGTAACCGGTTCCATCGACGCTCAGTCGGGTGCGACCGTCGCGCCCGGGTTGGCGGGACAACTCGCCCTGAGTGCAAACGCCACTTTGGAAGCCGGCTCCACCCTCCGATTCACGCTCGGCAAGGGCGGCGCGCACTCCGGCCAGCAACCCGATCTGACCGACTACGCACAGTTATCGACAACCGGCACCGATGCCATCTCGGGCAGCACGCTCTCCCTAGCCATTGGCTCAGGAATCCAAGTCGGCGATATCTTCACCATCATCCTCACCAACGGTTCATCGGTGACAGGCACGTTTGCCGGAGTTCCCAATCTCTCCATGGTCACGGTCTCCGGACAAACATTTGAGATCAATTACCGCTACAATCCTGCAGGCAATTTCACCGATCTCACAGGGACAAATGTCGCACTCCTAGCCGTCCCGGAACCGGGAACCCTGACTACCCTGATAGGCGGCATCGGCTTGCTGACGGGCTTACAGCGCCTGCGCCGCCGCCGCTGATCCAAATCGATTTTAGAATCACACCCCGCCGGTGCCCCCTCCTTTGTCGCGCCGGCGGGGTGATGTTTTCTACGAAACTCCGCAGTCCGCTCTCTCCATCGCCGCCATCCATTTCGACATTTCCCCCTCATGAACTCCGTGCGTACCCGCACTGGAAACCTTCCACCCACTACCCTACGTTGCCCATTCCCCATTCCATGATTCCTCTCCCCAAGTCTGCCGCCGCTGCGTCCATCCTCGCCCTATCGATTACGACAGCGCTAGCGGAAGTCCACGTCACGACCGAGCATCACGAAAACCCGCAGTCCACGCCCGGCTTTGTCTTCAACTCCGTGCCGCGCCCTCTTCGAAATGATGCCGCTGCCAAGGCTGCATTCACGGTTATTGATGGCCGCCGGGACCGCAATGGTGGCGACGTCAACAAGCTGCACGACGGCGCCACGCCGTTTGAAGAGGATCAGCCTTCGGAAAACTTCTTCTTCGCGGGTGATGGCGGTCGCCTGCTGGTCGATCTCGGCAAAGCGATCAATATCAAGCAGATCAACAGCTACTCCTGGCATCCCAACAGCCGCGGACCGCAGTTATATAAAGTTTACGGAAGCGACGGCAAAGCGGCCGATTTCTCGCAGGAACCAAAGCGTCCTTCGGATCCTGAAAAAGCTGGCTGGCATCTCATCGCCAGCGTTGACACCCGCCCGGCCAAGGGAGAAGCCGGCGGACAGTACGGCGTCAGCATTACCGATTCCACCGGCTCGGTCGGCGCCTATCGCTACCTGCTCTTCGACATCGCTCCGGCGGACACGAGTACGGGAAACGGAAACACCTTTTATAGCGAAATCGACGTCATCGACCGCGATGTCCCGCCAGCTCCGGAAGAGCCCGACAAGAGCGTCGTGACCTACGCCATCGAGCAAGGGCGGTATCAGTTCAGCATCAATTCCGTGGATGCGCCCAATCTCGCCGACTGGTCGGCGGCGTCCCTCGCTCCGGCAGTGGAGAAATGGTATCCGATCATTGCCAAGTATCTCCCAAGCCCGGGCTATGAAGCTCCGCGGCGCTTCAGCATCAAGTTCAGCAATGACTATCATGGGGTCGCAGCAACGGGAGGCACTCACATCGAGTGCGCGCCCGACTGGTACCGGCGCAACATCAAGACCGAAGGCGTCGGCTCGGTGATTCACGAACTCGTGCACGTCGTCCAGCAATACGGCCGAGCTCGGGTCCATCCCGGCGCACGCATTCCAGGTTGGCTCGTGGAGGGGATTCCGGATTACATTCGCTGGTATCTCTTCGAACCGGAATCACATGGCGCGGACATCAGGAGTGCAAATGCCCTGGCTCGCGCACGCTACGATGGAAGTTATCGGGTAAGTGCGAATTTCCTCAACTGGGCCACGAACAAGTACGACAAGGAACTCGTTCCGAAGCTCAACGCTGCGCTTCGTGGCGGTGAGTACGACGACAACCTCTGGAAGAAATACACGGGCCATACCGTGCAGGAGTTGAACGACGAATGGAAAGCCGACATCGCCAAGAACCTTGGCCTGCCCGCTCCGGCCCCTGCGGCCACGGCAGACAGCGGCGGCAATTCCAGTAACGCCAACACGCTGACCGCGGATGAAAAAGCCGTCGGGTGGACTCTGCTCTTCGACGGCAAGAGCATGAGCAACTGGCATAACTTCAAGCGGGATGGCATCCGCCCCGGCTGGGAGGTTCGCGACGGCTCCCTGGTTTGCGTCGATCCGCAGAACGCAGGCGACATCGTAACCTTCGATAAGTACGGCTGGTTCGAACTTCAGCTCGACTACAACATCTCGGAAGCCGGCAACAGCGGCATTATGTATCACGTCACCGATGATGGCGGCGCGGTGTGGGCCACTGGCCCGGAATTCCAACTTGAGGACAATGAAAAGGCTCACGATCCGGTCCGTTGCGGTTGGCTCTATGCGCTCTATCAGCCGCCGATCGATCCCAAGACCGGCAAGGCGCTCGACGCCACCAAGCCTGTCGGACAGTGGAATCACGTCCGCCTGCTCATCAGCCCGACGAAGTGCGAACATGAGATCAATGGCGTGAAGTATTTCGAGTACGTGCTCGGCAGCGACGACTTCAACCAGCGCGTCGCGAAGAGCAAGTTTGCCGGGATGCCAGGCTTTGCGAAGGCCGCCAGCGGTTACATCGCACTACAGGGCGACCACGGAAGCGTTTCCTTCCGCAACATCAAGATCCGGAAGATCGAGCCTAAGCAGTAAGGTCCCGCCCTTCCCAGAAAAGCGACTCCTGCTTTTCTATGTAGCATCAGAATAGAGCGGTGTGGCAAAGCCTCCAGTCAGGCAACGCCCACCGCTCTTCGTTTGCACGCAGGCCGTCAGGACTCCAGACGCCATCTTCCCCCGCGTACTTCACACCGAGAAAACATCCTTGCAGTTCTGTCGCTGACCAGAAGACTCAGCGCACGTGACTCCAAACACGTCCACTTCCGGACTGCCACCAGGTGCGCCGTCGCCGCGCTGGCATGAAGTGTACGATTTGGCGGGACAGCCTCGCGCGGGTTACGAACCGCTTCTGGAGCGGCTGGATGCGCTCCCACGCGCGCATCTTCGCAATCTCGAGGAAAGCATGGACGCTGCCTTGCGCGAGATGGGGGTCAGCTTTCCCCACACGAAGGGCGCAACGCCTCTGCGTCCATGGCGCTGCGATCTCCTGCCGCATCTGTTTTCGCCGGCTGACTGGGCTAAAATCGAAAGCGGCATCGATCAGCGACTCCGGGCCTTCGAGTGTTTCCTTCAGGACGTATATGGAAACCGGGAAATCCTGCGGTCGGGAATGATCCCGATTCATCCAGTCCTCGGCAGCCCGCATTATCTCAATGCTTCGGTCGGCCTGCCGCGGCCCCGCGGAGCGTATCTGCACCTCTGCGGCATCCGGTTGGAACGCGGCCCGGGTGGGGCCTTCATGATCCAGCACCACCAGTTCAGCCGTGCCTCGGGCCTTTCCTACATGATGCAAAATCGGCGGGCGCTTGCGCGCGTGCTGCCGGAATACTTTCAGGACGCAACGATTCAGTCCCTCGCAGGCGCTCCGCTGGCGCTCATCGAAGCGCTCAGGAGCGCGGCTCCAGATCCCGCCGAGGAACCGTCTGTCGTTCTCCTTTCGCCGGGACAGGATAGCCCCGTTTATTCGGACCATAGCTTTCTCGCGAGACGGATGGGTATCCCTGTCGTTCAGGGCGGCGACCTGCTCGTGCTGGATGACCGAGTTTACCTGAAGACGGTGCGCGGCTTGAAACGCGTGGACGTCATTTACAACCAGGTCGCCGACGACTGGCTCGATCCGTTGGTATTCAAAAAAGGATCGATCCTCGGTGTGCCTGGGTTGGTGCATTGCGTGCGTCGCGGCACCGTCGCGATGCTGAATGCAACCGGAAGCCATTTGGCTGATGACCGCGCGCTTCTTTCTTTCGCGCCGAAGATCATTCGCTTCTATCTCGGAGAAGACCCAATCCTACCATCCGTGCCCACTTACTGGCTGGGCGACATCGATCAGTGCGAAATGGTCCTCGACCAGATCGACCAATACCGCGTGCTCCCGATCGATGGAGGAAGCCTCTCGGGTCGCGGATTCAAAAGCCCCACGGATCTCGTGCAGGCGATCCGCAAGGAACCCCGCCGTTACATCGCCCAGCCGCGCACGAGGGACGTCAGCACCGTTTGTTGGGACGATGGCCGCAAAGTTGAAACGCAGCAGGATCACCTTGTCTTCGCCTTGCGCCAGGGCGATCGCTATCACGTCTTTCCCGGAGCGCTGACACGCACCTTCCATGGCGCGGAAGCGTCGTGGGACAGCAAGGACTCGTGGGTAGCTGGCGAGAATATCGAGCGTTCCTTTGCGCAACTTCGTCCGCGCCGCTTTTCCGAAGCTGCCCTCCCCTCGCGCGAAGTGACGAGCCGCGTCGCGGAATCCTTCTACTGGATGGGCCGATATCTCGAGCGCGTCTATCATCAGGCCTATCTCATCCAGGTCGTCGAAACGCTCGAAACCGAAGAGCTCAACTCGGCGGAACGCAAGCTATACCGGCCAATGTGGAATCGCCTGCTGCCTCCGCTCGAAAAGAGCGCAGGTGCCAGCCGCCGCAGCATTACCACGCGTCTGGATCGCTACCGGCTGGTCCTGCTCAAGGAAGCAGGGTCCGTCGTTTCTTCCTTCGATCGCGCGATGGACAACGCACGCTCAGTCCAGGAATCGCTCAGCCCGGAAGCCTGGGCAACGCTCAGCGACCTCGCGACGCTCTTCCAGAAGAACCGCTATCGAGCGAGCCTGTCTGAGAGCGAATGCGTGGGAGTGACGCGCCGTGTCAGCGAAGCCGTCACCCAGCGCATCCCGCAATTCTTCGCCGTCGCCGCGCGAACGGTACTCGGCGATGACGGCTGGCGCTTTTGCGAAGCGGGCGAAAGCCTCGAGCGCGCGGCCATTTCGGCGAATGCCATCGTCTCCATTGGGAAGTCGCTCGTCCGCCCGCCGCACACTTCGGTCATCGAGCTTTCGGCCTTTCTCCGCCTGCTCGGGACGCGCGACGCCTACCGCCGCATTTACCAGATGCGCTCCGAGCCGATCGCAGTGCTCGAAATCATCTGGCAGCACCCGGAGGCGCCGCGCTCGGTGTACCGTTGCCTGAAGAACTGCCTCGACCTCCTGCGTGAATCAGCACCGGCCGGAGCCGATGGTGCAATCAAAGCCATCACATCCATCGAAAATCTCCTCCACCAGATCAGGCGAGTGGATTGGAGCGATTTCCTGCGCCATAGCCCTGAGGAGGATTCAGCGGCAGCCGACGCTCCAATACCTCGGGAAGCGGAGCGACTCGCGCCTGTCATGCAGGAATTGCTCAATGCGACGCTGAATATCCACAACGTGATTTCGGATGGATTCCTAAGCCACCAAGCCTATATCGCCGAGGCGGTGCAACCACTCCTCCAGGGGATCGTGCATGGAATATAAGATCACCCATCTAACGGAATATCGTTACGCGCACGCTGCGGCGGAGGCTTATGGCGAAGCGCGACTGACCCCGCCCGAGCTTCCTTCGCAAACGATCGTGAGCCATCAAATCGTCATCGATCCTGCGACCAAGTTATCCCGGTACGTGGATTACTTCGGAAACACGGTCCATTTTTTCTCTCTTCCCTTCCGGCATCAAAAGCTCTCGGTCAAAAATCAGCTCGTGGTGCGGACTCATCCGCCAAAGCATCCCGCGACGAGCCTCGAGCAATCAGTGCAGGAAGCGCGGCAGATCTTTTCCTCCGCGCTCACAGACGTCTTTGAATTCCTGCAGCCCACCGAGATCGTGCAGATCGGCAAACACGCGGTGCAATGGGCCAAGCGCTATCTCGCAAGCCCGCTGCCGCTCGAACAAGCGCTCCCCAGGCTGAACGACGCCATTCACGATAGCTTCGCCTACACCAAGGACGAAACCGATAACTCGACTCCCCTCACAGCCATCTGGAAACATCGCAAGGGCGTCTGCCAGGACTTCGCGCATGTGACCTTGAGCATCCTGCGAACAGCAGGTCTCCCCGCGCGCTATGTCTGCGGTTACATCGAAGCCGCGCCTCCGAAAGTTTCGGAAACCGGAAAAACACTCATCGGAGCATTTGCCACTCACGCCTGGGTCGAGGTGCTCGTTCCCGGCATGATCTGGGTGGCGCTGGATCCGACAAATCGCCAGTGGTGCGATGAACGTTACATCGCCGTCTCCTTCGGCCGCGATGCCCGCGATGCCGCTCCGCTACGCGGGACGTTCAAAGGCGCGGGCGGTCAGAAAATGAACGTCAAGGTCCTGATTGAACGCCTCAACAAATGAAAATCAAGATCCGCTACGAAACGAAATACAGTTACGAAGCGGAAGTTAGTTTCTCCCCCCACATCTTCCGGCTCTTCCCAAAGGCCGATACTCACCTCAAGGTCGAGCGATTCGTCTTCGAGACGAATCCAGGCGCGAATGTTCAGTACCGTCGCGATCTTTTTGATAACATCGTCACCCACTGCTTTTACCCCGAGAAATCGCGCGATCTGTGGGCTCGCCTGGAACTGGATCTTGGCTTGGAAGAAAGGAACGCCTTCCACTTCATTCTCGCGTCACGCGCGAGCAATTTCCCATTCCAATACGAGCCAGAGGAAATCGCGGTCCTCACGCCATTCCTGAGCGCGCCTGCAACTCCGCTCACGCTGCCGTTCTGGAAGGCTCGAGCCGGGCCAACCGTGGGCGTTCTCGTGGATTTGAATCAAGCCATCCACGATCACCTGCGATATGAACGCCGCGAAGAAGGCGCCCCGCGCACGCCCGAGGAAACGCTGGCGTTAGGAGCCGGCGCCTGCCGTGACTTCGCCGTGCTACTCGCACATGCACTCCGAACGCTGGGGATCGCGGCACGCCTCGCCAGTGGATACTTGCTGGAAGGCGGTGGCGGATCGCGCACGGCGGAAGGCGCTCTGCACGCCTGGACGGAAGCCTATCTCCCTGGTGCGGGCTGGGTCGGACTGGATCCAACAAACGGAATCTTCTGCAATCATAACCACATCGCAGCCGCGGTGGGACTGAGCCCCGAGGACGTCGCACCAATCTCGGGCCATTACTACGCCGATCGGCACGTGCCTTCGAGCATGGCGGCATCCCTGCAACTCATGTCATGCCCCGACTAACCAAACGCGATCCGTTTGATCTCACGGCAAAAGAGATCGCCCGACGCCTGCGTGCGCAAGGGGTGAAACTCACGATCGGCGGCGAACCGAGTTATGTTCCCTTTGAACCGGTGGGCCCCGAATGGAGCATCACCGCTGTAGGGCCGACGAAGCTTCACTATACCTATGCGCTTGCTGATGCGCTGATCGAGAAGGCTATCCCGGGAGCATTACCCATCCTTTCACCCGGGAAATCCTATCCTGGCGAAACAAATCCCAGGTGGGCGCTGCACCTCGTTTACAATCGTGACGGCACACCGGTGATTCCCGCCCAAAAGCCGAATCATGCGACTAATGCTCGCGGTGGTCTGGCTGCAGTCCGGAGCGCAATTTCCAAACAGCTCAGTGTGCGCGGCGGATGGCTGCGCGCTCGCGACAGACTACATCCACAATCGGAAGTCTGGGTGCTGCCGCTCGATCATGACGGCACACGCTGGATCTCTGACAAGTGGCTCACCAAAGACACGCGGGAACTTACTCTTTCCAACGCCGACGGACCAGCCGGCTTGCGTTTGCCACTCGGGTCGCTGCCCCCCAAGGCGCTGCACCGAGCGCTCGTTCTCGAAGACAAGAAGAAGGAACTCCATGTCTTCCTTCCGCCTCTGCTGCAGGAGCCATTTATCGAACTGGCATCCGTCATTGTTTCAGCGACACGTAACGCCGGCCGCGCGAAGTGCCTGTTTGAAGGATATGTTCCCAACGACGAAGCAAAGCTTTGGTCGGAGATCTCCCTGACACCTGATCCAGGCGTGCTTGAGGTGAATCTGCCTCCCTGCGATTCGGTTACCCAATATGCCTGGTGGCTGGAGCAGCTCGAAGAGTGCGGGGCAGCCGCAGGACTCCGCTCATTCAAGCAGCAATCTCCGGATGAAACGCTCGGAACCGGCGGCGGAAATCATCTGCTGTTTGGCGGTCCCTCGCTCGAAGAGAACGCCTTTTTTACGCACCCGCGCTGGGTAACTTCGATTCTTCGTTATTGGCAGCATCATCCATCGCTCTCCTATCTATTTACCGGAAGCTATGTTGGACCTTCCTCCCAGGCGCCGCGTCCGGATGAGTGCTCTCGCGAGTTATACGATCTGGAGATGGCTTACCAGTTTCTTGAAAAGCTGCCGCAGGGCGCAGATCACCGCCATCTGCTCAGCGAAACGTTGCGCCACCTGCACATCGATCGGTCCGGCAACACGCACCGCAGCGAAGCGAGCTTTGACAAGTTCTGGAACACCGCATGCACAGGCGGAAGCCGTGGCTTGATCGAATTCCGCGCAATCGAATCGCTCCCTCGTGCGTCGTGGATGTCCACCGTGGCACTCCTGTGGACCGCCCTCGCGACCTGTCTGCTCGAAAAGCCCTTCTTGCGTCCGCTGACAGAGCATGGGGCAAAGCTGAACGATCACTATTTCCTACCAACGCCGCTCTGGCAGGATTTCGAAATCGTGCTCGCCGATTTGTCCGGTGCCGGACTCGACCTGGACGGGAAGATCTTTCGCGCCATCTGGGAATACCGCTTTCCCAGAATGCTCCAGATCGAGCATGGCCGGGGACAACTGACGGTCCGAAAAGCGCTCGAAGGCTGGCCGCTGCTTTGCGAGACACCGCTGGAAGGCGGCACGACGAGCCGCTTTGTCGACACGTCGATCGAACGGCTCGAGTTTATAGCAACCGAGGCCTTCGCGGAAAACCACCGGGTCTTCGTGCAAGGGCGCGAGTTGAAACTCGGACGGTACCCCGGAGCCGAATACGGCGCTGGCCTGCGCTATCGACGCAGCGCGCTGTATCCTTCGCTGCATCCGGGCATCGCCCCGCACATTCCGCTGATCGTGACGATCACCGATCGCCAGCGTAAGCCCGCGGAGACTTATCGTCTGCTCCAAGACCGGCGCCGCTTCGAGCCCAGCGACGACTCTGCCATTCCACTCACCCGCACGCCCTGTCGCAAATTGGATCCGGAGCTACTGACATGCGATCTGCGGCTGACATAGCCAGCCGAGCGCAAAGTTGTTTCATCAATTTTCGGTTCTTCTATCTCCACTCCCACCATGCAGACTTTCACCCTATGAGTACACCTTCACTACAGGACCGGATTCGCGGAATGATCTGGGGTCAGTTGGTCGGAGACGCAGCCGCGCTTGGCGCGCACTGGATCTACGATCTGGACGAATTGGCTCGGGCGTATCCGAATGGAATACACGGGTTCGAAGAACCTCGTGAAGGGCATTATCACTTTGGCAAGCACGCGGGCGACCAGACGCACTACGGTGACGGCGGCCTTCTCCTTCTTGAATCGATGGCGGAATGCGGAGCGTTCGACACTGCGGATTTTGCCCGGCGATTCGTGGCCTTCTTCGGAAATCCAAACTGCAAAAGTTATCGGGATGCCGCCACGAAAGAGACCCTGCAACATCTCGCGACCGATCCCGCCAATCTCCAAAACGGCGCGCACAGTGACGACCAGCCAGCCACCGTCACGCGTCTGGCGGCAGTAGTCGCCGTTCATCGCGACAATCCCGCTATCATCGGAGCGGTGACGCGGTTCGCGCAAAATAATGCGCACGCCGTGGAGTACGCGCTCGCACATGCGCAGATTCTTTCCGCATTGCTTGACGGGATGGACTTTCCGGCCGGCCTGGACCGTGTCACCGGCTCGACGGCGGCTGGCAGAATCGCCGCGGCGCGCGCGGCCTATGGCATGCCAGTCACGGAAGCGACGAGCACCTTCGGCCAGGCCTGCCCCTTGCCGAGAGCGTTTCCAGCCGCAGTCCACGCAACTCTAAGTCATCCGGCGGACTTCCGTTCGGCCATCCTCTCCACGATCCGCGCAGGCGGAGACAACGCGGCGCGCGCCTCCATGATCGGTGCCTGGCTGGGTGCCTCACTAGGCATCGCGGGGATCCCGGAAGAGTGGCGAAATCGACTTACTGCGCGAGAAACCATCCGGCGTCACATAGAAGAGTTGCCTCTCTGATACGACCGTGCATAGTCGCGGTCCGTGAAGAGTTTTCTGATCGCGTTACTGGCTACGATGCCGGTCTTTGCCGACGATCCGAAAGTGATGCCGCTCATCGTACAGGGCGATGCTGAAGAACGGCTCCATCACGCTCGGACCGCGCTGACTCTTTTCGAGCAGGCCGAGAAAGCCGATGCCAAGAACTCAGGCATCCTGCTGCGCATCGCGAAAACCTATCTCGACCTCGTCGATGAAGCGAAGCCGCCGGAAGAAGCGCACTATGCCGAGCGTGCCGTCGAATACTCCAAGCGCGCCATCGAGCTTGATCCCCAAAACCCCAAGGCGCACCTCAGCATAGCCGTGGGCTACGGCAAACTCGCGGACTTTGTCGGAAGCAAGGAGAAGATCGAATACTCGCGGATCATCAAAGATGAGGCCGAAAAATCCATCGCCCTCGATGCCGAGGACGATTACGCGTGGTATCTGCTGGGCCGCTGGAATTTCGCGGTCGCCAATGTCAGTGGCGTCCTGAAAACAGTGGCGCGTGTGGCATATGGCGGTTTGCCGTCCGCCAGCAATGAGGAAGCAGCGCGATGTTACAAAAAGGCAGCCGACCTCGCACCGCAGCGCCTCATGCACCACAGCGCCCTGGCCCGCGCTTACACGGCCTTGGGCAAGACCGATCTCGCGGCCAAGGAATGGCGCACGGTGCTGACTTTGAAGCCCGGGACGTGCGACGAGGAAAATGACCGACGGGAAGCGCAGAAGACGCTCGGTTTGGCAAAACAGGACTGAGGAGAAGCCAAAGTTCCGCCGGATTCGGTCGCGATTCAGGCTGGCCAGTTGCAGGACTATTTGTCCGAAAAATGACGGTTACGCTCTCAAAGAACCGATGCTTCAAATCTGACCCGCTTCTTTCTTTCTAAGCCACGGCCTTACAGCGGGTTAATCCTATACGCTTCGGCTCCCCCCAATGAGCCACTCATTTGGCGCCAGCCCGCTTGAGGCCGGTTTCCATTGAAAAAGCCTCATTCTCTGCCACACGTTCACATGGTGAATCCCACCCCTAGCTCGCGACGGAGCCATCTCATCGCCACGGGTCTAGCGCTCCTCATCGCGAGCGCGGCCATCGTGACGGGCATCGTGCGCTGCAAGGACATGGAGAACCATTACATCCACGCGCTGGCGCCGGAGTTCTATGACGTAAAGCTCCAGGGGGTCGCGCTGCAGAAGGAAGCCTTTGCCCAGCCCGATCTGCTGGTCCTATACGGCAGCTCGGAATTGGTGCGCGACGTCCCAAACAACGCCATCCAGTTTTTCAAGGATTACCCCACGGGCTTCGGCGTCTTTCCGGTAGGCAAACCCGGCGCGACTTCACTCTCGATTCTCCAGAAGATCGCCGCGGTCGGTAGCGACCTGCGAGGCAAGCGCGTGGCCATCTCGCTCTCGCCAGGATGGTTCTTCACCAAGGAATTCGATCCCAAATACTACGAGGGCAATTTCTCCGAACTGCAGGCCAGCGAATTGGCCTTCAGCTCTCAGATCAGCCCCGATCTCAAGCGCGACGTCGCGCGCCGGATGCTCGCGTATCCGAAGACCTATAACCGCAGATCCCTGCTCAAGTTCGCGCTCATGCGACTGGCCGGCGATTCCTTCCTGGATCACTGCCTCTACTGGATCTCGTGGCCACTCGGCAAAGTGCACAACGCCATTGGCCGCGCCCAGGATCATCTCGAAGTCGCGCTCCACATTCTCGATGAAGACGACGCGCTCGACGCGGCGATTTCATCCACCGAGCCGTCGCATCGGGCGAAAGGCCTGAACTGGGGTGATATTTTGAAACGCGCCGCCCGCTTTGCCAATAACACTGCGCTCCAGGCCAAGCGCAACGAAGTCGCCCGACGCCATCTGCCGCGCGCTTCACGGGACAAGGTCTTCCTCCAGACCATGGAGACGGCAACCGAATGGACCGACGTCGAGCTCCTCATGCGCACCGTCAAGGAACTCGGCGGCGAGCCACTGTTCCTGAGCATGCCGATCGAGGACATCCGGCTCGAGGTGTACGGCCTCTCGCCGGAAGCACGCACCGCCTATATGGAACGCATCGGTGGACTGGCCAATCACTATGGGATTCCGCTCCTCGATTTCCACGAATACCAGCGCGATCCGAATTTCCTGAACGACTTCCTCGATCACCTTTCCGGCAAAGGCTGGCTCTATTACAACAAGGCGCTCGACGACTTCTTCCACGGGCCGCCCACGGAGACATCTCTTTGACATTTCCGGCGAATCCCCGTTTGTTCCCGATCCCTTTCCCCATCTATGGCTGCACAATCCACTGACAAAATCCTCGAGGTACTGGCAAACGTTGCCGAGACCGACGAAGTCCGGACCAATCCCGATCTGGCCCTTTACGATCTCCAGATCCTCGACTCGATGAAGACCGTTGAACTCATGGTCGCGCTCTCAAACGAAGTGGGCGTGGATGTTTCCCCGGCTGAATTCGAGCAGGCCAACTGGGCCACCCCGCGCAAGCTCATCGCGGACGTGCTCGGCCGCATGAATAACTAGTGGCAGCCTAACCCGGCACACCCAACGCGATGCCGCAAAAACTGAAAGCCTGGATGGATGCGCACCCCAAGGCGCATCTCGCCCTCCTCACGCTTTACTATCTCGCGATCATCGCCGGCCTGGTCGCACTCTACGGACGAGGTGATTTCTCGACGCCGGCATTTGTCTATCAGGAATTCTGATCAGGCTGGCGCGAGCAGGCCAAATGCAACGGACTCGAAGGCCAGCCCGGCTACGGAGCCGGCTCATTGCGCCGCTCGCCCAAGTGGGCCTTTCTGTTTCTCAGGTTCCTTTCCTCTCCCCAACTTCCGTTCCCATAGATAGGGTCCGTGTCCCGATCCACTTCACCCATGCATTTGATTGACCGTATCGATCACTGGGGACGCACCGCACCGGACCGCGTCGCCCATCGCAGCAACGAACGCACGCTCACTTACGGCGAGCTGAAGGCGCGTTCAGACGCCCTTGCCGCGTGGCTCGAAAGCGAACTCGGCCCCAGCCGTGCGCCGATCGCCGTGCATGGCCACAAGGAGCCGGAAATGCTCATCGCGTTCCTCGCGGCGGTGAAATCGGGGCGGCCTTACGTGCCGATCGACTTCTCGATTCCAAGCCAGCGCGTCGAGCGCATCATCGAATGCGCGGGAGCGGTCCTGGTTCTCACGCCGGAACGCGTCGCCGAGTTTTCTTCGATTCAGCGTGAAGCCACTCTCCGCCGTGTCGAGGCGTCCGATCCCTTCTACATCCTTTTCACTTCGGGCAGCACCGGCGAACCCAAGGGCGTCGTCATTACGCTGGCGAATCTCACCCATTTCGTGGACTGGATGCTGGCCGAGCAAAAGTTCACGGATCTCGGCGAAACGTTCCTCAATCAGGCACCGTTCTCCTTCGACCTGTCGGTCATGGACCTATACCCAAATCTGGTCACGGGCGGCACGCTCTTCAGCATTACGAAGGACCACGTCGCCAACCTGAAAAAACTCTACGAAGCATTCGGCGCTTCGGAAGTCAGCACTTGGGTCTCGACTCCTTCGTTTGCCCAGATGTGCCTGATCGAAAAGACCTTTGCGCAGGCAATGCTACCGAAGCTTCGGCGTTTCCTTTTCTGCGGCGAAACACTTGCGCCCGAGACCGCCTCGCAATTGATCGAGCGCTTTCCGCAAGCCGAAGTCTGGAATACATACGGTCCGACGGAAGCCACGGTCGCGACGAGTTCCGTGAAGGTCGATCGTGAAGTCCTCGCCAACTTCTCGCCGCTGCCCGTCGGCGCAACGATGCCAGGAACGCGGATCGCCATTCTCGATGAAAACAACGAGATCGTGCCGGAAGGCGAACGCGGCCAGATCGTCATCGCCGGACCGAACGTCAGCCCCGGCTATCTTGGCCGTCCTGACCTCACGGAGAAGGCCTTCTTTCTCTTCGATGAGTGGCCGGCTTACCGCACCGGAGACTGGGGCCGCCAGCGTCAGGGGCAGCTCTTTTTCGAAGGACGCATGGACAGCCAGGTCAAGGTGAACGGTTACCGGATCGAACTCGGCGACCTCGAAGCCAATCTTCGCGCCCTTCCGGAAATCGCCGACGCCGCCGTGCTCCCGGTAATGAAGCAGGGCCGCATCGATTCACTCGCCGCCATCGTCGTCCTCGCCGTGGAAAAATCCGGCTCGGACTTTGAAATAACCGCCCGCCTCAAGAATCGCCTCGGCGAGCGTCTTCCGGCTTACATGGTCCCGCGCAAGTTTCTCTACGTGGATGCCTTCCCGATGACGGCGAATGGCAAGGCCGACCGGCGCAAACTCGCGGAGATGCTCGGGTGAGTCCGGTAGTTCGCCCTCCCACATCTGCCCGCCCGTGCGGGACCGGTACCCGGCGCCACTTGGCAGAGTTCCTGCGGGCATGCCCACCATCCCCGCTGGACGCAGGCGGGCCTGCCTTGTAACAACGCCCCTCCACTTCCGACACGACCATGGTGCCTTTCGCCAACTTCATGTTCTTCGGGCTGATGCTTTATCCGCTCATCCCGACGATCGTGCTCGGCTTGTTCGGAAAGGCTAATTGGCGATGGACGACCTTTATCACGCTGATCGTCCTCTTCGTCCAATTCTGGCCGCGCGATGACGTCTCGTGGCACAGCGGCACTTTCAGCGAGATCTACTTCGTCGCCGGCTACGCGCTGTATGAAGGGCTCATCACGTGGGCCTTTCTCAAGTGGAAATCGCGCTGGACCTTCTACAGCGCCATCGCGCTGACGATCGTTCCGCTCGCCGCTTCGAAATTCACTCCCGTCTTCTCGCCGGACAGCATGTTCGGCTTCCTCGGGATTTCGTACGTCACGTTCCGTGCGCTGGACGTGATTTTCTCGATCCATGATCGCGTCCTTACAACGGTCTCGCCGATCCAGTACTTCGTCTTCGTCTTCTTCTTCCCCGCCGTCTCGTCCGGCCCGATCGATCGCTATCGGCGGTTCGGCCAGGATTGGAATCGCGTGCGCTCTCGCTCCGATTTCACCGATGATCTGGATGCCGCGATACAGCGCATCTTCCAGGGTTTCCTTTACAAGTTCCTCATCGCTGCGCTGCTGAAAATCCTCTTGGTGGATCGCGTGGAACACCGGCCCGGCATACTGCCGGTGATCGCGTACATGTATGGGTACACGTTCTATCTCTTCTTCGACTTCGCAGGATACAGCGCCTTCGCCATCGGGTTCTCGCGGATCTTCGGCATCCGCACCCCGGAGAATTTCGACCGCCCGTTTCTCTCAAAGAACATTCGCGATTTCTGGAACCGCTGGCACATCTCCCTTTCCTTCTGGTTCCGCGACCACATCTACATGCGCTTCCTGCTGGCGGCAGGAAAAGGCAAGTGGTTCAAGGGCAAGCACACCGCCTCCTATCTCGGGCTCTTCCTGACATTCGGGATCATGGGCATCTGGCACGGCCCGGAATGGCACTACATTCTCTACGGCCTGTATCATGCCACGCTTCTCTCCGGATACGACGCCTTCGCCCGCTGGAATAAGAAGAGCAAATTCTGGCCCGATGGCCCCTGGTGGCGCGCCGCAAATATCCTGCTCACCTTTCACGCCTTCGCCTTTGGCCTGCTGATTTTCTCCGGACGCCTCGAACCAGCAGTGCCGCCCCGGCACGCGGAATTCGTCGACAAACTCGACTGCAAGCAGATCTCCGGCTGGGTCTGGGATCGCGAAAAAGGCGACGTGCCGCTTCACGTGGATATCTATCTCGATGACGCCTATGTCGGCCGGGTGCTGGCCGACCAGTTCAGCGAAGACTTGAAGAATCGCGGCATGGGCCAGGGCAAACACGCCTTTACGTTCAAGATTCCGCCATACATCCGCGATGGCCGCTCGCATACCATCGAAGCGAAAGTAGTGGAAACCGGCCGCACCCTGCAGCCGACGCCGCAATCGATCAATTGCCCGAAACCGGAGGTCGCTGCTCCGACTCCCTCGACGCCAGGCACGCCTTCACCCGCTCCTGCTGCGGCAACGCCAGCGCCGACCACGCCCAGTCCCTCGACCCCGGCTCCGGCAACGCCAGCTCCCGCAGCTCCGACTTCTACGTCGACATCCGAAAGCGCGTCAGATTCCGCCACCGCGTCGCCTGTCGAGAAAACTGGCGCCTGATGCGCCTCCGGCCCGATCTGCGGGACAGCGCGCGCTTCTCTTGCAAGCACGACCTCGGAAGCGTGCGCTGACGGTAACGGCTTCCGACCAGGACACGCCGGCTAATCGTTCATCGCGCCCGCAAGCATCTGCCTGAACAACAAACCGCGCGCCCCGTACCGCAATCCGCAATCCGCAATCTCAATGCCCATTCATTCACCCACCGACTGGATTCTCGCCATCATCGCGACGCTCTGCATCGGGCTGTCGAAGAGCGGATTCTCCGGCATCGGCCTAGTCGCGGTGATCATCATGGCGCATCTGTTTCCACCGCTGGAATCGACCGGCGTGGTTCTCCCGATGCTCATCTTCGGAGACATCTGCGCGGTCGTCGTTTTCCAGCAGCATGCCAATTGGAAACACATCCGTCGGATGCTGCCTCCCACCCTGATTGGAATCGTCTGCGGATGGGTACTCATGCACTTCATCCCCAACCAAAAGTTCGGCCCGGTCATCGGGAGCATCGTCCTGATCATGGTTCTCGTTCAGACGCTGCGGCAGCTTCGGCCGGATCTCTTCCGGCACGTCCCGCATTCTCATGCCTTTGCCTGGACCATGGGCTGCGGAAGCGGCGTCGCCACGATGCTCGCCAATGCCGCTGGTCCAATCATGGCGCTCTACCTTCTGTCGATCAACCTGCCCAAATACGAATTGATCGGCACCAGCGCATGGTTCTTCTGCTTGATTAACCTCATCAAGGTGCCGTTCAGCGCCCAGCTCGGCCTTATCCACGGCCAGTCGCTCCTCTTCAATCTGGTGCTGGCGCCATGCGTAATCATCGGGGCCCTCTTGGGAAAGCGGCTTGTCGCGATCGTTCCGCAGCGGATCTTCGAGACCCTCCTCCTGATTTTTGCGGGGATGGCATCGCTTCGTCTGCTCGGGCTCTTTTAGGCTGGCCCCGCGGCATCGGCCACGTAACCTCCGCGAGCCATGTGGTCATCCCTGAAGAACTACACAGACCCGGCCCTGCTCTTCGCCCGCGTGGTCCTTGGACTCCTGCTCCTGTGCTTCCATGCCTGGCCGAGACTCGCAGCAACCATCCCGCTCTGGCATCATCACCATTCGTTTTGGGGAGCCTTGCTAATCACGGTCATCGCCGTCGCTGAAACCGCGGCCAGCATCTTCCTCATCCTCGGCCTTTGGGCACGCATCGGATGCCTCGTCTTCATCATTCTGGTCGGGCAGCTCGTATTTCACGAACTCGTCGGACGCGGAAGCATTGCTCACGCTGAGAGCAACATTGAGTTGTTTCTTTTACTGATCGTCCTCTTCTTCGCCGGCCCGGGACGCTTCAGTTTTGATAAGGCGTAGCAGTTACATCGCTACCCGGCTCCGCTCTCACCAGCAGATCCAAACCGGTAGCATCGGTCTCCGTGAGCTGGCATTGGTCCGCCCAATCTGCGCCTCCGGATGAGCTTCAGAAAGGTCCAAACACGCATCTTTATCGCTACCTGAGCGCGATCAGCAGTTCTCTGTATCACTTTTCGTACATCCGCCCAACATTGCCTGTTTGAGCCATTTATGGCATTTACATGACAAATCTCTGCATAAATCAGCGTCCACAATACAGATTTCAGACAGACGCGGAAAATAATACTTTACCCGACATCAATCCTCGGCTATACCCGTTCTCCATTCCACGATCATGATTTCAGCCAGCCGGTTCCTCATGGTCGGAATCGTCGCACTCGGTCTTTTGGCCGAGCGTGCCGCTTTCGGCGAAAGTCCTTACCAAAGCAGTGCAGATTTTTCGAAGTACGCCGAAAAATTGCGCGAAAGCGCGCTTACGCATCTGGAACCGCAGGTCATCGTGCCGACGACCTCCCGTCCCTTCAGTTTCGGTGGTGGCGCATATCCGTGGAAGCGCGGCATCGTAACGACCATTTTCTGGGTCGGCGAATCCGCCAGTGCCCGCAATCCGGTACACAACCGCTCCTCTTCGTGGGATCTGAACTGGGAAGCCAATTTCGGCGGCTTCGATGATCCCGACGCGAGCCATCGGCGGAACTATATTCCCGTCAATTTCACCCCCAGGCAGAACCCCTTTTACTGCGCGCTTCCCTACAATGACGTGACCCACGGGGCCACGAAGCCCGAATCCCGGGTCGTCATTCCGTGGTTCAAGAACGCCTTCGTCCGTGAAGGACAGAGCGTCTGCCGCGACCGTTGGGTCGAGATCCGTAACGCGAAGACTGGCAAGGTTTGCTACGCACAGTGGAGCGATTGCGGTCCGTTCCGGACGGATCACTATCAATACGTCTTTGGAAATGAGCTCCCGAAACCGAACCTCAACCAGGGTGCCGGTCTCGACGTCTCCCCTGCCGTTCGCGATTACCTCGGCCTCGCTCCGATCGACGTAACCGACTGGAAATTCGTCGAATTCCGTGAAATCCCGCGCGGCCCATGGGCGCAGTTCGGCGATAACAACACCTTCGTGCAATATTCCCGCGGCTCGGTCGAACGCGTGGCCAGCGCCACCGGATCTGCTCCGGCGGGAACCACATCTTCGGCACCCCGCGGACCTGATGTGCCCCGCGTATTGGTGAAGTAACATTTCCATCCCGACGCAATCCGGCGTCGGAACTCGCTCCCGCATCCCGGCATTTTCAGATCGGGATGACAAATCCCTTGGCTTGCCTCTCAAGCATGGGCCACTCTTTCTGCCATGCCGTTGACCGCCAGTGATGCCCTGACCCTTTTGCGCAATGCCTCCGCGCAGGATCGGCTCGCCCACGCCTATCTCATCACCGGGCCTGGAGGCAGCGGCAAACGCGAACTCGCGGCGCAGCTGTGCGGGCTCATCGTCGGCGATTCCACGGATCCGCTGGCACACACCGACGTGCATACCGTCGAGCCTGAATCCAAATCGCGCCGGATCGTCATCGAGCAAATCCGCGATCTCGAGCGCGAACTGCAGATGCGCTCCTCGCGCGGCGGACGCAAGGTCGGCGTGATCTTCGATGCCGACCGCCTCCAGCAGCAGGCGTCGAATGCCTTTCTCAAAACGCTCGAGGAACCGCCACAGCGCACGCATCTGATCCTGGTCACGAGCCTGCCCGATCAGTTGCTGGAAACCATCCTCTCCCGCTGCATCGAAGTGCCGCTGCAATCGAGCGCCAAAGCGTCCCTGACCGAACGTCAGAAACAACTTCTCGGCATCCTCCGTGCAGCTTCGCGGCGCGACAATGCCGACCTGCCGCAGGTCTTTGGGCTCGTCCGCGACTTTCAAAAACTGCTGGCCGATGCCAAGGAAGCCGCGCAGGACTGGGGTGACGCCGAGTTGAAGGCCGAAGAGCAGAAGTACAAGCAGTTCGCCGATGCCAAGTGGTTCGAAGACCGCGAAGACCACTACAAGGCCTTGGTTGAGGCGCGCTATGTCGGCGAACGCTCACGGCTTCTCGAAACGCTCGAAGCCTGGTGGGCCGATGTGCTGCGACAGCAGGCCATGGCTGAACAGGCTGCGGGACATCTCGATTTCCCAGATTTCCAAGCCGATACCGCATCGCTCGCAAAGCGGCAGAAGCCGGAGTCCGCGCTCAGGCGTTCGGCAGCGCTGGAATCCCTGCGCGAGCAACTTGGCAATCCCGGCATCCAGGAACCTCTGGCCATTGAGGTTGCGTTTCTGAAGGCGTTTGGCAGTTAGTCGGTGAACAGGCTCGCATCCGAGAGCGTTACAAAGCGCCGCCCAGCCATCACGGCGCTTTCGGCTTCTCCGGCAAGGCAAACGCCACCCACGCATCGCCCGTAGGGCCGCCCAGCTTCCCGCCACCCGTCGCAGCGATGACGACATACTGTCTCCCACCCACCTCGTAAGTCGCCGGTGGCGCGGTTCCATGCAGCGGGAGATCAGCCGACCAAAGCTCCGTGCCGTTCTCCGAATCAAACGCGCGGATCTTGTTATCGCGCGTGCCAGAACAGAAAACCAGTCCGCCGGCCGTCACCATCGCGCCTCCGAAATTCTCAGTCCCAGTCTTCGGAATGCCAGCCTTCGTCAGAGCCGCGTATTCGCCGAGCGGAACACTCCAGGCTAGCTTCCCCGTATTCAGATCCAGACAATTCAGCGTTCCCCATGGCGGCTTGCAGCCGGGATACTGCTCATAATCAAGCACCTTCTGATAACCCGCAAACGAGAAACGCGGCTGCGACTTCGGATCATCCGGCAAGGAAGGCCGGTCTCGCACAAAGAGAAAGTCGAGTAACTGCTTCCTCTGCAAGTCATCGAGCTGCAGCTGTGGCGGCATCGAGTTACGGCCTGTCTTCCAA